>Ga0209712_10001171_pt1 | contig 22527 bp, 15 predicted proteins | sample ArcOceMetagenome_FD_187443 | JGI IMG/M metagenome (GOLD analysis project Ga0209712, IMG submission 187443) | Marine eukaryotic phytoplankton communities from Arctic Ocean - Arctic Ocean - Greenland ARC118M Metagenome (SPAdes) (version 2) | ecosystem: Environmental > Aquatic > Marine > Oceanic...
AGTGCCGTGATCTCGGGTTCCATTAAGCCTAGGTCCTCGGCTACCAAGGGCAGTTCTGGTAGCCCATCATGCAACGCATTAAGCAGTTGCTCCGCTGGCGCCTGCTGCCACTGACCTCCGGCTGCTGTGCTGCTGTTTGCAGGGATTTCCCAGGCACTGTAGAGACCGCGAAAGTGATCGATTCTCAAAAGATCAAACATTTTTAAGTGCACCCGCAGGCGCTGGATCCACCAGGAAAAATTATCTCGCTGCAAATTGTCCCAACTGTAATGGGGATTGCCCCAGTGCTGTCCGTCAGCGGAAAAATAATCCGGCGGCACCCCGGCCACCACTGTTGGCTGTCCCTCTGTTGTGAGCTTGAAATAATCTCGATTGGCCCAGACATCGGCGCTGTCATAAGCGACAAATATGGGCATGTCGCCAAATAGAAGAACGCCTCGGTGTTCGGCATAGTCGCGAATCGCCGACCACTGTTTAAAAAATAAAAACTGGATAAATTTAAACTGTGAAATCTCATTTTCGAGCTGTTGTTCAACCTGTTTTAGAGATTCAATATGACGATCTCGTAGACTGATTGGCCACTCAGACCAGGCGCTGTGGTTATGCTGCTGGTGCAGGGCCATAAACAGTGCGAAATCATCCAGCCAGTCCTGAGCCTCAGTACAGAACTGCTGATATTCCCGATGCCAGTGATCGCCAGCGGGTATCTGTTGGAAGCGCCTATGGGCCTGGTCTAGCGCTGCCCTGTGACTAATGCCAGACAACTCAGTCTGGGAGTTCAATAGGCCAATTTTCTGCAGCCAGTTGAGGCCAATATAATCGCTCTCACCCGCTAGGGACGAGAGGCAGAGATAGGGTGAGTTATCGTTGTGAGTCGGGCCCAGTGGAAGTACTTGCCAGATACTAAATCCGGCACTGGCGATCCAGTCTATAAATCTGCAGGCGGCGTCAAAAACACCACAATTAGCGGGTTTTTTCTTTGGTTCTTTTTGCAGCTCTCCGTTTTGCTCTCTGTTTTGCTCTATCTCTCTTTCTGAGCTTCCTGGCAGTGCTGTAATTGGCAGCAGCACACCGCTGCGGCGCTGTTGGAAAATGACTTGAGATCCTATTGATTGAGATCTTATCGTTTGAGATCCTGGGGCGTTGGTCTTTTGCATTAGTATTATTCCGCCCTTCGCATGACCCCACCCTGAGGCACTTGATGGCAAAACCCATCCCCAGGATAACTCTGGGTAAAGGGGCGCTGAAGATAATCTGGAGCGGGTAGTGTAAGTAGGGAATAGAGCGCTTCCAGGTGCCGGCGAAAGCGCTCATCAAAGGCGCTGACAGTCTCTGAAGGGTTGTCTCCCCCCGGCCACCAGAACCAGTCAGAACCTTCGCAGACAGCCATTTGACGCTCTGCGGCCAGCTGCTCTTCGGCGCTTAGGCGTTGGCTCTGTAACACCTGATCAAAGCTGTGCTTGGCGTTGATCAGCATATCCCAGGCGCGATTTTTATCGGCACTGCCAATCCAGGTGGTGAGGTTGCCATAGACCCAGCTGCCAGCGGTGAGATGATACAGCTGTTTGCTATGACCCTGCAGGCACTGTGAGAAGGTTGTCAGATTGAGGTCGAGATGGTCGGCCAGCTGGCGATAGAGCCCGCGTAAAAAATAGAAGCCATTTTGGTGGTAGTGCTCCCAGGCATTTTCGCCGTCCATAATAATCGCAACCACGGCATCCGGTTGCTCTGCACAGCGCTGGGCTATTTCCTCGAGACGACTGACAAGATCGGCCACCGCATCGTCACCGTGCCACTGTGAATAGGTGAAGCCGATAAGATCCGAGAGATGGTCATCGCGGAAAAAGCAGCGAATAGCGCGATCGCCCACAGAGTAGGCATTATAGAGATCGGTGTCGGAATCATTGCTCTGTTGCCCAGAGTTTTTCAAGCTGTTACCCAAGACACCAGCGCCACTGGCAGCCCAGGCAAAACCACTGTTATCCAACACTGTCAGGCTGGCGTCACTCAGTGCCCCCTCGCCGGGCCAACAGCCGATGGGCGTGGCGCCAAAATGTTTTATAAAAACCTCTTTGCCAGCTTCGATGTGCCAGTTTAGACGCTCTTCACCACCGGGGTATTCTGTTGCGTTGGGCATCACAATATGGGGCGTGGCCTCTTTGGCGCTGTTTAGGTCCACCAGTAAGGGGCCGATGGGATGACCATAGGGCGTCATAGACAACTCGATAACCTGACGCTCAGCAAGGGCGCGATATCGGGGTATAACCTGACTGACTTGATCGCTGATAACACGCATCAGTTGGATGCGGTCATACAGGGAATAACGTCTCTCGCGGGCGATCAGTTTTTGTACTCGCGGATCATCTCTGAGCACAGTTTCTCCCAGCCATGTGAGATGAAACCAAACCAATAGGTCGGTAAAAAATTCGTCGCAGACATAGGCTATATGACTGGGATTATCGAGAATATGGCGGCCTATATTATTCAGCGCAATATAGGTTTCGAAGTGCTGACCACTGGTGAAATTATGGTGGTCGAGGCAGCGTTTGACGAGCTTGTATTTGGCCTCGTGATCTTTGTCGAAGGTCGGTTCTACCAGTGCCCCTAGGAGTGGGTCTAGGGGTGGTTGGTTATCGATAAAGTATCGGTTGAACTGCTCACTATAGCGATCTAGCTGCAGCAGTAAGAGCGGGCTAAAATTAACTACGGCGCGGCTGTTGGGCACCTGCTCGAGATGCGCGGCCATATCGGTATAGTCTTTGATCGCCCGCAGATAGGTCCAGGGCTGGTCGCAGACCCCGGAGATGGGATCGCGATACTCTGGCTGGTGCATATGCCAGCAGAGCACGACATTGAGTGATATAGCAGAATCTAGTGTTTTATCTGGCATGGTGAAGTACCTGTCCGAGCATATCTGGGGTTACCAGAACAACTCCGTCGGGGCTGACATAAAAGCGTTCGGCATCGTCCTCTAAATTGTCACCGATTACTGTATTGTCGGGCAGCACTGCGCCCTTATCGATAATGGCCTTATTGATCCGGCAGGACTTACCAATCCGCACTTCCGGTAACACCACAGAGTTACTTACCCGGCTGCCTTCATCGACGCTCACATTGTTAAATAACAGTGAGTGACGGACGATTGCGCCAGAGATAATACAGCCACCGGAAACCATTGAGTCGATAGCAATGCCGCGGCGCTGAGGTTCATCAAAAACAAATTTTGCCGGCGGTGTTTGTTCGCGATAGGTCCAAATTGGCCACTCGCGGTCATAGAGGTTGAGCTCGGGGGTGATGCCTATAAGCTCAAGGTTGGAGCGCCAATAGGCGTCCACTGTGCCCACGTCGCGCCAGTAGGCTTGGGGCGGTTGCTCCCCTTCACCAGCTGAGTCGTCGGAGGCTCTGTTAGCGACTCTGTTAGGACAGTCACGCAAGGTATCGCGAAAGGAATAGGCATAGACCCTGTGTTTCTCGATAAGCTCGGGAATCAGGTCTTGTCCGAAGTCATGATTGGAGTCGATATTGTCGGCGTCATTGATCAGCTGGTCGATAAGAAACTGGCGGTTAAAAATATAAATACCCATGGAGATCAGCGATCGACCTGGCTTGCCGGCGATACTTGAGGGCTGCGCTGGCTTCTCTTCAAACTCGATTATTCGACTCTGTAGGTCGACGCTCATCACGCCGAAGGCACTGGCTTGGTCTGTGGCCATCTCAATACAGCCAATGGTTAAGTCGGCGCCTTTTTCCACATGCTGTGCCAGCATCGGGCCATAGTCCATTTTGTAAATATGATCTCCGGCTAGAATCAACACATAGTCGGCGTTGTGATTGCGCACTATATCGATATTCTGATAGACCGCATCGGCGGTGCCCAGATACCAAGAACTCTCAAGGCGCTGCTGGGCCGGCAGCAACTCGACAAACTCATCGAATTCGCCGTGCAGAAATCCCCAGCCGCGCTGTATGTGCCGGATTAGAGAATGGGCTTTGTACTGAGTGAGCACGCCAATCCGACGAATACCGGAATTAACACAGTTGGACAGGGCAAAATCAATAATCCGAAATTGCCCACCGAATGGCACTGCCGGCTTCGCTCTCCAGCGTGTCAGTTGATTCAACCTTGAGCCACAGCCACCAGCAAGAATTAATCCGAGAGTGTTTTTTGTCAGCCGGCTAACGAAACGGCTGTTACTCGCTTCACGTATTGCATGTGGAGCCCAATGTTTATCCGTGACGATTTGATTCATTATATTTCCTGTCTTTTGCGTAATAAAAAACTAACCTTAGGTAGAGGAAAATTTGACCATCAAGTGGCTTTTAGAATCTTGATTCGGGTCAATACCCTCAGGGCTAAATTTGATGACGATTGCCTCCCTGTTCGCGGTCGCGGACAAGCCTAGAGGAGTTAAGAGAAATGAATGTGAAACAATTGATGACCAACCAAGTATCGACCTGTAATCGCAATACACCGTTGAGTGCTATAGCTACGGTAATGTGGAACGACGACTGTGGCTCTGTGCCAGTGGTCGACCAAAATAATCGCCCTATAGCTATGGTTACTGATCGAGACATAGCCATTGGCGCTGCTCTACAGCAGAGGCCACTGTGGGAGCTGACACCGAATGACATAACCGATAACCAGCTGTTGCACAAATGCCATCTCAACGATGATGTGCAGACAGCACTGGATATCATGCGTGAAAACGGCGTGCGCAGACTGCCTGTAGTCAACGATCAAGGAACTCTGGCAGGGATTGTCTCCTCTGGAGATATTATCGCCACGGCCAACAGTGCAGAAAATGCCGAGTTGCCGTTTTATCGTACCGAGGGCATGTTAAAAGCAGTTGCCGGACAGTCTCCATCTATCCCTTTAATGGGCTAAGGATCCGCTATTAAAAACTCATCTGATTCAGAGTCTAGTACACAGAAAAGTATCAGTTCAGCCGCTGCAAGTACCATTACCGAACCCATGCAGCGGTTGTTGGAGATGCGTCATCACGACCCCTTTAGTATTCTGGGTCGTCACTGGGTGGCCGACAATCACTGGCGTGTTCGCGCGTTATTGCCAGGTGCCGTCAGCGCTGCAATCGAGGGACCTTCGCTGCCAATGCGGCGGCTTGGCGATACCGATCTATTCGAGTGGATCGGCGCCGATGCTATTCCTCAGCACTATTTAATTCATTGGGAGGACGCTCAGGGTAACTGCCATTACCGCTGCGACCCTTACAGTTTTGCCGCCCAATTAAGCGATATGGATATGCACCTCTTTGCCGAGGGTTCACATCAACATATCTATCAAAAACTCGGCTCTCATCTCCATCGCATCGACCATGTTAACGGTGTGCTATTCGCCGTTTGGGCACCCAATGCCCAGCGTGTCAGTGTAGTTGGCGATCACAACAATTGGGATGGTCGGGTTAACTCCATGCGCTGTCGGGGCGGCAGCGGCATATGGGAATTGTTTATTCCCGGGCTGGCTATAGATGCCCACTACAAATATGAAATTCGCCATAGCGACAGCGAGCTTATCTCATTAAAAGCCGACCCCTATGCTCAGCGCTCAGAGCTGCGGCCTCGCACCGCCTCTATTGTCGCTAGTGAGAGCAGTTTCAGCTGGTCCGACCAACTGTGGATGGAGCGCCGCAGCCACCGGGACTGGCAGCATGCGCCCCTATCGGTGTATGAGATGCATGCCGGATCCTGGCGCCGGGCCGAGGACGGCGGCTTTATGAATTGGAGATCCCTTGCCCACAGCCTAGTTCCCTATGTCAAAGAACTCGGCTTTACCCACATTGAACTGATGCCCATTGCCGAGCACCCACTGGATGAATCCTGGGGCTATCAAACTACAGGTTACTATGCCCCCAGCAGCCGCTTTGGCTGTGCCGATGATCTGCGCTACTTTGTCAATTGCGCCCATCGCTACAATATCGGCGTTATTGTCGATTGGGTGGCAGGGCATTTCCCAAAGGACGACCATGGTTTGGCTCAGTTTGATGGCTCGGCACTCTATGAGCATGGTGATGCCCGACTGGCCGAACACCCAGACTGGGGCACACTGACATTTAATTTTGGTCGCAATGAAGTTAAGAATTTTTTATTGGCCAATGCGCTCTATTGGTTTCGCGAATTCCATATAGATGGTTTGCGAGTTGATGCGGTGGCCTCGATGATCTATCTCGACTACTCACGGAAAGAGGATGAATGGGTAGCCAATCAATACGGTGGCAATGAAAACCTTGAGGCGATTGCATTTCTGCGGGAACTCAATGTAGTGGTACATAAACAGTTTCCAGGGGCAGTGATGATTGCTGAAGAGTCCACAGCCTGGCCCCAAGTGAGCAGACCGACCTGGGTTGGCGGCCTTGGTTTTTCGATGAAATGGAATATGGGCTGGATGCATGACAGCTTGCTATATATGCAAAAAGACCCAATCCATCGTTGCTATCATCACGAATTGCTGACTTTTAGTGCCCTCTATGCCCACCACGAAAACTTTATGCTGCCGCTGTCTCACGATGAAGTGGTTCACGGCAAGCGCTCACTGCTGGAGAAAATGTCCGGTGACGACTGGCAAAAATTTGCCAATCTACGATTACTCTATCTGTTTATGTACACCTGGCCGGGGAAAAAACTGCTGTTTATGGGAGCGGAATTTGCCCAGCGCGACGAGTGGGACTGTCAGAAATCATTGGATTGGCAGCTAATGGGTATTGATCGCCATCAAGGCGTTACGCGATTGGTCACCGACCTTAATTACCTCTATCGCCGTCATTCGGCACTCTATTATTATGATTTTGAAACTCGCGGGTTTCAGTGGGTAGAATGTCATGACGGGCAGCAGTCAGTACTCAGCTATCAACGTAAATCGGCCTTTGAGGTGATTATAGTCGTGCTTAATTTCACCCCTGAGCCCCGTTTTGATTACCGCATAGGTATCACCGATGAGGGCATTTATCGCGAGTTGATTAATTCGGATTCTGAATTTTATGCCGGCAGCAATATGGGTAATACGGGGTTAGTGCACAGCGAAGCCAAAGCCTGGATGGATCAGCCCCACTCACTGGCACTGATACTACCGCCGCTGGCTGGCATAGTACTGACGAGGCTCAACGGCGACGCTCTGTGAATATTCTTTTTGCCTGCAGTGAGTTATACCCTTTAATCAAGACCGGCGGCCTAGCCGATGTCGCCTACAATCTGCCTCTGGCATTACAACGCCAGGGCCATACAGTGCGCATTGTGCTGCCAGCCTATCGCAGTTTGTTAAATAATCTCAGCCATTTAAAAGCGGTGGGGCAGATCACCACAACCATTCAGGGTTACGAGGTTAGCCTGTTAAAAACCAATCTCAAAAATACGGATATACCTGTCTATCTGGTGCATTGCCCGGCGCTATTTGATCGCCCCGGCGGCCCCTATGGCGAATACAGTGACAGCGGTTGGGACGACAATGCTCAGCGCTTCGGTCTTTTTTGTCGCATAGTTACATTGATTGGGGTCAATCGTGCCGGTCTCAAATGGCAGCCGGATCTGGTGCACTGCAATGATTGGCACACCGGCCTGGTACCGCTGCTATTAAAAGTCTACAAATCCCGACCTCAGTCTCTTTACACGATTCACAATCTCGCCTATCAGGGGCTATTTAGCAACGCGGATTTCAGTGCATTAAACTTGCCTGAGGTGATCGATGGTCTGCGTCTTTGGGATTTTCGAGCAGTAGAATTCCACGGCAAAATGTCGTTTATCAAAGCTGGCATCGTCTTTGCTGATGCCGTGAATACAGTGAGTCGAGGCTATGCCCAAGAAGTCCTGACAACAGAGTTTGGTTGTGGGCTCGATGGCTTGCTACGCTTTACCGGTCAGCGTTTTTGCGGGATTGGTAACGGCATAGACAATAATCTCTGGGACCCAGGCAATGATCATTTTATTGAAACCCTCTATGGCCCAAGTAGTTTGCACCGCAAAATTTTTAATAAGTTGGCTCTGCAAGCGGAATTCCATCTGGCGAGCAATCATGAGCGCCTACTTATTGGTGTAGTGTCCCGACTCACGGACCAGAAAGGTATAGACCTAATCCTAGACGCACTGCCATTAATAATGCAGCAGGGCCTCGATCTAGTAGTGCTTGGCAGCGGCGATAAAAACATTGAGCAGGCATTAATAGGCGCCGCGCGCAAATATCCTGGCCGCCTGAGTATCAAGCTGATCTACGACGAGAGAATTGCGCATCTGATAATCGCCGGTGCCGACGCCTTATTAATACCCTCGCGCTACGAACCCTGTGGATTAACTCAGATGTATGCTCAGCGTTATGGCACCGTGCCTGTTGCCCACGGCGTGGGTGGCCTGGCCGACACGATTATTGATATACCACCTTATTCTGAGGATATTGCCGATGCCACTGGTGTGTTGTTCTGGGAACACAGCATCAGTGCTCTGTTTGAAGCGCTGCTGCGTCTTGAATTTGTCTATGGCAACCTGCTGCTGTGGCGAGAACTCCAGCGCGCCGGAATGCGTGAGAACTTCTCCTGGGATCAGAGTGCCAAAGTCTATGAGGGGCTCTACCAATCATTGCTGCCTGAGTTGGAACCTGAGTTGGAACCTGAGTTAGCACCTGAGTAGGCACTTGAGTAGGTAGATCCCCAGAGCAAACCCATAACTAAGTCAGCACAAAACAAACGCTAAACAGTCAAGCTAAACAGTCAAGCTAAACAGTCAAACTAAACAGTCAAGCTAAACAATCAAACTAAAGTGTAAAAAAACCTCCGCCAAAGGGGGGGATGGCGGAGGCTGCAGAATACTCCAGCTCCGGGAGGAGAGGAGGTTACTTACTGTCATGAATTAGGTTTGAGTCCGGATCAACTTGAACTTTTGTTTCTACTCTTGTTTCCGCCTTTTTCTACTGAGCTACCGCGCGTCGTCCCAGTGTAATAGTCAGAACACCATCGCGAAATTTGGTGGAAATTTTTTCTGGGTCGATTGATTCTGGGAGGCTGAAACGGCGACAAAAATTATCTTCGCCAGACTGATTACTGTAAAAGCCATTGCGGTATTGACTGCGGTGCAATTTGCGCTCGGCCTTAATGGATAAAACCCCATTATTGATACTCAATTTCACATCCTTCGCGTCAATTCTGGGGATATTCAAACTGATAAAAAATTGGCTGTCGGCCTGATGTATATTGATCGGAGGAATCCACTGGCCGGTGACAGCTGAGCTGTCGGTGTTTGACGGTGGGGAAGGTTTCTCGGCGAAAGGTCTAAATAAATCATTGAAGTCCTGTTGCAAGCGGCTCATTAGGTGCGTTGGTTGTTGTATCTCTGAGACCATCACGACACTCCTCTCGATATGAAAATAGGTTCTTGGTTACTTAGCCTGAAACGTTAAGTGCCAGTTAACTAAGTGCCAGTTAACTAAGTGCCAGTTAACTAAGTACCTGTTAAGTTAATTTTCTGTGATAAAAACTATAAACAGGTCCGGGTGAAAAAAATTGATGCTTATCAATAAGGCTATGACTCAACAATAATCTGACCTTGATAAACTCTCATTTATAACGCCAATCATGTTACCAACTCATATCCAATATATTCTCTCTTGGTTCTATCCAACTGAAGGTAGCCTCTCTAGATTGCCTTTCTAGATTACTCGCAGAGCATTCCTATACCAGTCCCAAATCAAATGGCTATTTGGTTATTAATTCTATTTTCTCAGTGAAATCTTTGTCGGCCTGCTATAGGGATCAGATTTCCCATTAAAAACGCAATTTTTCTCCGCTGTACTGCTGCTAAAATTTAATTTTTAAACGCTAAGTATTTAGCACTCTGTAACTGGAGCCATGAATGTCCGTTTTCTCCCACAGTGAATTTGATGATCATCAGCAGGTCGCTTTTTTTAACGATAGGGCATCGGGTCTCAAAGCCATTATTGCGGTGCACAATACTAATCTTGGGCCAGCCCTCGGCGGCTGTCGTATGTGGCCCTATGCATCAGACGATGAAGCGCTCACTGATGTGTTGCGCCTGTCCCGCGGCATGACCTACAAATCGGCTCTGGCCAACCTAAAACTTGGCGGCGGCAAAGCGGTGATTATTGGCGATCCAGCGCGGGACAAAACCGATGCGCTGCTCCATGCCATGGGGGATTTTATTCAGGGACTTGGCGGCCGCTACATTACCGCTGAAGACTCCGGCACCTCGGTTGCCGATATGCTTAAAATCGGTGAAAAAACCCGTTTTGTCAGCGGCGTCGATAAAGTCTCAGCTCACGGCGGCGATCCATCACCGAGTACGGCTTACGGTGTTTTTGTCAGTCTTCGCGAAGCGGTATATCACAAACTTGGGCGCACTGATTTAAACGGTGTAAAAGTGGCTATTCAGGGGCTCGGCAATGTAGGTTATCGCCTTGCGCAACAGTTGAGGGATGCAGGTGCAGAGCTCTTTGTTACTGATATTATCCAGGCCAATGTGGATCGTGCTGTACGTGAGCTAAATGCCACTGCAGTAAAGGGCGATAAGATCTTTTCACTGGATGTAGATGTCTTTGCCCCCTGTGCTCTGGGTGCGGCGATTAACGATCAAACTATTGCTCAGCTCAAGGTATCTATTGTTGCAGGTGCTGCTAATAACCAGCTCGCCACTGTGCAACATGGCTATCAGTTACACCAGCGCGGCATCCTCTACGCACCGGACTATGTGGTTAATGCTGGGGGAATTGTTGATGTTTACTATCAGCGAAAAATGTTTGAAGAAAACTATGGTGTAGAGAATTATGCTGCAGATTTGGAGGCCAAGGTGGAAGGGATTGGCGCCACGCTGCGAGAAATATTTGTCCGCAGTGATAGCGAGAATGTCCCCACATTTGTTATTGCAGATCAGGTCGCTGAGGAGCGTTTCACCCGCGTCCAAAGTATCTATCAGCCAGATCCTGTATTGGCTTAGGCCTGGTGCCGGCCTAGGCTGTCATTAGCCTAGGTCCTTATTAGTTTAGAAAGTACGACTGTAGCCTAGAGTAAATGTCCCAATGGCAATTCAGTCTTATAGCAAATCGGTTTCAGAGAGAAGCTACTCTTAACGTGATCTACACCGTTGACCTGAGTTAACTGATCGAGAAACTCTTGGTATGCAAACAGGTCCGGTGTCACCACTCGAATCAGATAGTCAAAGTCCCCAGTCATCAGATAACACTCCATGACTTGGGGCCACTCGAGCACCCGCTGGGCAAAATGGTCGAGATCCTTTTTTACCTGATGGTGCATGGTCACCTGCACAAATACAGTAACCGGCAACCCAGCTTTGCGCGGATCAATCAAGGTAACGCGACGAGAAATATAGCCCAGAGTTTCAAGGTTCTTGACCCGCCTAGAACAGGGCGAGGGGGACAGAAACACTTTTTCAGAGAGTTCCAGATTAGAGATGCTGGCATCTGATTGCAGAATATCCAGAATCTTCCAGTCAATATTGTCCAGCTTATATTCAGTCATAGAGTGGTTGCTCATTAGCCGTTGCCGATGTGTTTTTATTTGAATTCAAGCGCTTTGCCGAGCGAAACATCAATATCAAATAATGCCATAGCTTTGAAACTGTTTGGTACGTTTTATTAGTGTAGATAAATAACCGCAATAAATCCCCAATTCGACATATATTCACGCAATTTAATATCTTAATAAGGGGCGTCAAACCAATACTTTGGCAGGATTCTCTAGCACTCCTCATGCTAATTTTGCAGCTATAAATAAGACTTAAAAGATCGTTTTTCAGATGCGGGGATTAGACTAAAACCGCTGTTTGATAGCGTGACTTATATAGCCCAATTTAATAGCCCAATTTAAGAGCAAAATTGTAAGAGGTGTTATATGGCAGTAAAGAATCCCCCGCAGAAGGCACAGCCTGAGCCAAGTAAGCAGCCTGAGCTCGATAAGCAGCCTGAGCCAGGTCTAATTACATCGCCTGTTTTTTTGGATGCATCATCCTTAGTGATCCCCACCCTGACACAACTCCAGGCTGATGGCGAGCTATGTCCCGGCGCCGCAGTGGCACCGATGTCCCCGGAGCTGGCAACAAAGATCTATACGGATATGCTCTACACCCGCCTTCTCGACGAGCGCATGGTTGGCGCTCAGCGTCAGGGACGTCTGAGTTTTTATCTCACCTGCACCGGCGAAGAAGCCTCAGTGGCCGGAACCATTGCCGCATTTCAAGCCGATGATATGGTGATGGCTCAGTATCGCGAGCAGCTCGCCCTGCGCTACCGTGGCTTCACCACTGAGCAGTTTATGAACCAACTGTTTAGCAATGTTGAAGATCTGGGCAAAGGCCGCCAGATGCCCGTTCACTATGGCTGTCGCGAGCTAAACTTTATGACCATTAGCTCGCCGCTGGCGACGCAGATCCCCCAGGCAGCGGGCTATGCCTATGGTCAAAAACTGGCTGGCAAGAATACCTGCACACTCTGCTATTTTGGTGAGGGTGCAGCCTCAGAAGGGGACTTCCACGCCGGCTTAAATATGGCTGCAGTTTTGAAATGCCCAGTGGTGTTTGTCGCGCGCAACAATGGCTATGCGATCTCCACACCGTCCTCCGAGCAATTCGCGGGCAATGGTATCGCCTCTCGCGGTGTCGGTTACGGGATTAAGACCATTCGTGTCGACGGCAACGATATTCTCGCCGTGTATAGCGCCGCAGTGGAGGCGCGCAAAATAGCCGTCGAACAACAGCAGCCTGTATTGATCGAAACCATGAGCTACCGTCTGGGAGCCCACTCAACCTCAGATGATCCCACAGGCTATCGCAGCCGCGAAGAAGAGCAGCAGTGGCGTGAAAATGATCCCATCAGTCGCATGAAAAACTGGTTGGTAAAACAGAATTGGTGGGACGAAGAGCGGGAAGAGGCGCTAAAGGCAGAGTTTAGGCAAGAAATTTTGGCCCAGGTTAAGCTCTCCGAGAAACTTCCCAAGCCAGCTCTGAGTGAGCTGATCACTGATGTCTACCAGACCCCTCCTGCGCACTTGCTGGAACAGTTAGAAGCTCTGGAAAATCATGTCGCCAAATATCCTGATCACTATCCAAAGCTAGGTCCTGCTCATAACCAGTCTCAGGAGGGCGCGAAATGAATGCTCCACTAAAGAGTCAAGGCAATAGCAATAGTATTAGCAATGCCCCTGTTTCAGAGACTAAAGCTATGATCACAACCAAAATGAATCTACTTCAGGCAGTTAATAGCGCCCTAGATACAGCCATGATGGCCAACCCTCGAGTGGTCTGTCTGGGGGAAGACATAGGCAAGTTTGGCGGTGTCTTTAGAGCCACCAGCAACCTTCAGGAGAAGCACGGTGTGCTGCGCTGCTTTAATACCCCTCTCACGGAACAGGGCATAGCTGGATTTGCTATAGGCCTGGCAGCACAGGGATCGGTGGCGGTGGCCGAGATCCAGTTTGCAGATTATATCTTTCCCGCCTTTGACCAGATTGTTAATGAAGCGGCTAAGTTTCGCTATCGCAGTGGCGATCAATTCGACTGTGGCGGGCTCACCATTCGCACTCCCTACGGTGGTGGCATCGATGGCGGTCTCTATCACTCACAGTCACCGGAAGCCTACTTTTGCCATACCCCGGGTTTAAAAGTGGTGATGCCGAGTAATCCCTATCAAGCCAAAGGTCTGTTGCTGGCAGCGATTCGCGATCCCGATCCAGTCATTTTCTTTGAGCCGAAAGCGATTTATCGCGCCTCCACTGGCGAGGTGCCTGAGCAGGACTATGAGCTGCCCCTGGGTGTGGCTGATGTTGTGCAGCAGGGCACAGATATTACCCTGCTCGGTTGGGGCGCTCAGATGATCCAGCTGAATAAGGCCGCAGAACTGGCGGCCAATGAGGGCATCTCCTGTGAGGTGATCGATCTCTGCACTCTACTGCCCTGGGATCGTCAGACCGTTGCCGACTCGGTACGCAAAACTGGACGTCTAGTGATTAGCCATGAGGCGCCTCTGACAGGCGGCTTTGCTGGAGAGATCGCCGCTACTATTCAGGAACAGTGCTTCCTCAGTCTTGAAGCCCCTATTGCCCGAGTTGCAGGTTTGGATACACCTTTCCCGCTGGCTCAGGAAAAACATTACCTAGCGGATTATCTAAAAATTGTTGAAGCGATCAGAGTAACTACTAGCTACTAATTATCGGCTACTAGCTATCAGTTACTAGATTATCAGTTACTAAATTGTCAGTTACTAAATCGTCAGCTACTAGCTGAGACCTAACAATAGTTGAGACCCAAGGAGCGACTAATGCAAAAAGAATTTATCTTGCCGGAATTTATCTTGCCGGATATTGGCGAAGGCATTGTTGAATGTGAAGTGATTGAATGGAAGGTCAAGGAAGGTGACATTATTGCGGAAGATCAGATTGTTGTGGATGTCAGCACCGACAAAGCCATTGTTGAAATCCCCTCCATGTACAACGGCCGTGTCACCAAACTGCATCATGCTGAAGGCGATATAGCTAAGGTGCACTCGCCGCTTTTTGCCATCGAGATTGAGGCTGACGAAGATACTTTGTCGTCCCAGCCGCAGGCTTCTAATGAAGAACCACAGGCTTCTAATCAAGCACCCAAGGCTTCTTCTGGTCAAGCGCCTCAGTTAGCTGACGTAGAGCAAGCACTAGTGCAGCAGGCAGCAGATAGCAGCGCAAAAGTCCTAACCACACCGGCCGTGCGCAAAATGGCCCGTGAACATCAGCTTGATCTAGCCACCATTGCTGGCACTGGTAAGCAAGGGCGCGTTTTGAAAGAAGATGTCTTAGGCTTTTTGGCTGGGGACAAAGCAGCAGATAGTCCTAGTCAAACATTAACGCCAACTGCGTCGCCAAATCTAACCTCGACACCTGGGGTAGTTGCCGAGGACCGCGTTGAAGTGATTAGAGGTGTGCGCAAAATTATGGCCGAGCGCATGGCTGATTCGGTGGCGAGCATTCCGCACTTTACCTTTGTCGATGAGCTGGATGTGACTGAACTGATGCAGCTGCGCAGGAACCTCAATGAACAGCATGGCAGTGATGAGCTTAAGATCACCCTGATGCCCCTATTTATCAAAGCGCTGTCTCTGGCAATAAAACAGTTTCCCGCCGTTAACAGCCGTGCCAATGCCGACTTTAGTGAGCTGACTTATATCGCCAGCCACAATATAGGCATGGCCGTAGATGGGGCCAACGGTCTCTAGTCCCGAACATTAAAGCCGTGGAACAGCGCAGTATTCTTGATATTGCGGCTCAGGTTATGGCCCTAACGAAAGCGGCCCGCAGTGGCAAAATCAATCCTGCAGATCTGAAAGGCGGCAGCATTACCATTTCCAATATCGGCGCCATTGGCGGCACAGTTGCTACACCGATTATCAACAAGCCGGAAGTGGCGATCGTCGCCCTGGGTAAGATCCAGAAACTACCCCGTTTCGATGAGCAGGGTAATGTGGAGGCCCGCAACATTATGACCGTTAGCTGGTCCGGCGATCACCGAGTGATTGATGGCGGCACCATTGCCCGCTTTAATAATTGCTGGAAAGGCTACTTGGAACAACCTTTGACCATGCTTGCTGCTATGGTATAGCTCTTATGGTTTAGCTCTAGGGAAAACTGATCGAGAGACAGGGAGGCAGATAGACAAACGGAGAGGCTGCGATCAATTAGACAGCTAATTTAATATCAGTATTTAGGGGAGTAGAGTCACATTGAGTCTGCATGAGACCCAAGATTTACAGCATTTTTATATCAATGAAGAGCAGTCGTTTTACCTGCTCAGTCATCGAGACGCACGCAAGTTAAAAGACTGGCTGCGTCTTTGTGAATCGCAACTCAAACGCCTTGGTTACAGTAATATCGAATTGATCGGCAACGGTGCCTACGGCTTTGTTTTTGCCGGAACTAGCAGTGCCAGCGACGCCAACTCCCCCCAGTATGTGTTTAAGTTCTCGCGCATTACCCTGCCACAACATATCAAAGACCGTCTCGAAGAAGAGGGCTTTATGCTCAGCCTGGTTAAGCATAAGGGCATTCCAGAATATATTGCTTTCCAGAATATGCGCGGCCAATCGATTCTGATGATGTCCCGGGCGCCGGGGATAAATCTGCAGGACTATGCGCGACAGGTAGGCCGACTCGAACCCAGACTCATATTGAAAATCGCCGGGCAGATGGCGGATATTTTACTCCGTCTGCGTAACAATCCCGGCAAGTCGAGCATAGTCCATGGTGATATTAAGCCTTCCAATATTATGTTTGATAAGCAGACTGAAACAGTCTCATTAATTGACTGGGGTGCCGCGGTAATCGCCCAGTACGACGAGCAGGGTCAACGTGCCGATGGCGTAGGTCTGGATGCCATGAATGTTGAGTTTCAAAAGACCAATGCCAAGCTCGGTGATATTTATTTTATTGGCGACGAACAACTGCAGGGTGCCTGTTCCTCCCCGCGCTTTGACGAGCAGGGCCTAGCCGGAACGCTCTATGCTCTGGCCTCAGGGCAGGGCAGCCGCTTTGGCAGTCAGGTCATTAGGCCCCAATCACTGGATCTGCCGATTGAATTTGCCCGCGCTCTGGCGGGTATGCTCGACAATGACCTCGCGACTCAGTACCAAGCCGGCGACTACTTTTTCGCCAATATGCGCTATATGAAGCATATTGTTGGTCGGGCCCGCGCAACTACCGAGACCGAGACCGCTACAGCACCTCTTATTCCAGTTGCTCTGGTGGCCTCTAATCTCTCTTCTACCGCGAAGCTCGAGACCGTGGTCTACAGCTCAAGAAAGGGGTTCTTACGTCAGCAAATTGGCGCCGAGGCATTTTTTGCTCAGGCCAATTACACTAAGCATGCTCTGGCAGGTGATCTCGGCGGCTACCGCGACGATCGCAATTATCTCTCGGGTATGGGGGATACCGAAAAAGCCTTCGTTATTGCAGTCACACACCTGGGTCGCTATCCACTGATCGGTGGCTTGGCCGTGAACTGGAATGACGGCGGTGTCTATATTGACTCAAGTCTCAATCTCTACGATCGACAGCTTGAGCCGGCACTTACCGCCGCGATTAATAATGTCGTACACCTGGGACGGGCGATCAGTAAAAAAGGGGTGTTTAAAAGCTGTATGTTCGACGCCCGCAAAACCCTGCATATCAGCCGTAAAAATCTCAGCCAGCCGTTTGTGGCAGATCCGGCTCTTAAAATAGCCTTTGATCTTGCTGAGGGAGTTTCGGTTGCTGGGGCCGGCGAGAGCAACAAGGATCCCCATGACACGCGACTGCACTCCTACTTTGAAGATGGCAGCGATCCAGATGAAATGCTGCACCTGCCAGAATCGATTATGCAGGTGCTGGCAAGGATGAATCAGATTCATCACACCGGCTGTATTATTTTTGAAGCGGTGGAACAGGACCTAAAGATCCACAACTATCTGACCCTGTTGGATGGATCCAAGGAACCGGAGTTTCGTCACTGTCTGGATAGCCTTCTCGCTGAGCTACCCGGGATTGATGGGTTGGGCGTGTCTGGCTTTATGAAACTGCCCTATAAAAACACCAAGTTTTTTAACTATCTTGAAACCCAGCCTAACTTTCTTGCGTAAGAATTGCTCAGCACTTAAAAAGCCTATACCCATACTTGCACTTACACCTAGGGCTCAGGCCCCTAAATTCACTCTTTGCTTATATTTGATCAACCCTATGATCAAAGTCTAATAGTCATCGAGAACTGTCTTAGCCCCAGGCAGTTTATCGACCCACAAAGGCCTATAGTGTCGTCTAATTAGAAAAATACACCAGGTTAGGCTGAGTTTTAACAAAAACTATTTTATATTTAAAATAGTTTTTGTTATTCTACCTGTCTACTATCGCAAACTTTTTTGGAGCAGTTCTAATGGGCAATAATAAATCCTGGCAGCGTCTGATTTGGGAAGATCCTTTTCTTCTTGAACAACAATTATCCGACGAACAGAGAATGGTTCGCGACTCTACCCGTCAGTATGCGGAAGAGCGTTTGCAGCCAAAGGTTCGCGCTGCCTTTCAAAATGAAACCAGCGATCCGGGAATTTTCCGCGAGATGGGCGAGATGGGTTTGTTAGGTCTCACCATCGAAGGTTACGGTTGTGCCGGCATGGACTACATCAGCTATGGCCTAGTGGCCAGAGAAGTGGAACGTGTGGACTCTGGCTATCGCTCGATGATGAGTGTGCAGTCTTCACTGGTTATGTACCCCATTTATGCCTTTGGCAATGAAGCTCAGCGTGAAAAGTACCTGCCCAAGCTGGCCACCGGTGAATTTATCGGTTGTTTTGGTTTGACCGAACCAGATCATGGTTCCGATCCCGGTGGCATGGTCACCCGAGCCCGCAGTGTCGATGGCGGCTATATAATCAATGGCGCCAAAATGTGGATATCCAATAGTCCCTTTGCTGATGTCTTCGTGGTCTGGGCAAAAACTGACGATGGTGAAATTCGCGGCTTTATTCTTGAGAAGGGCATGCCCGGACTCAGCGCACCAAAAATTGAAGGCAAGCTGTCATTGCGCGCGTCGACCACTGGCCAGATCGTGATGGAAGATGTGTTTGTTGCTGAAGAGCAGTTATTACCCAATGTAAAAGGTCTGAAAGGCCCCTTTAGTTGTCTTAATAACGCCCGTTACGGTATTGCTTGGGGATCCCTAGGTGCCGCCGAAGCCTGCTGGCACGCAGCGCGCACTTACACGATGGAACGCAAGCAATTCAATCGACCGCTGGCGGCAACTCAGTTGATTCAGCTTAAGCTGGCCGACATGCAAACGGATATCAGTCTCGCTCTGCAGGGATGTTTCCGTGCAGGACAGTTGATGGATGAGAATAATATAGCCCCGGAACTGATCTCGTTAATTAAGCGCAATTCCTGTGGTAAATCCTTGGAGATCGCTCGCAAGGCCCGAGATATGCTCGGTGGCAATGGCATCTCTGATGAGTACCCAGTTATGCGTCATATGATGAACCTTGAAACTGTGAATACCTATGAGGGAACCCATGATATTCACGGTTTAATTCTGGGTCGCGGACAGACCGGTATCGCGGCGTTTTAATTGCAGGGCTATTATTGAAGTGACGTTATAAAAAAGGCCTAAACAAATTTGTTTAGGCCTTTTTTTATTCCGCCACTAGACTGTTTTAGCTAGACTGTTTTAGGCTGTGGTTAAAGCATTTAACTTAAGGTTAAAGGCAGTGTTCGAGTCATCTTCCAGGGCGGCATGACGCAGCGCTTTAATATCCTCAGCCATCAGTTGCCGGTGTTTATTGTAGGCGCTGACTATAGCCATATTTTGTTCACTGGTTCGCTCGCGGGTACCGCCGTAGCCTTTCACAATTCTGCCACACTCAGCAATTTCGATGGCTAGTGCCCGATCTGAACTGGCCGCCAACATTATGCCGTCGAGCCAATTTTTGATCATGCTGTGCTCCTGCTGATAGCCGAGGCTGGAGCGTCGAAAACGGCGCAACATAGCCAAGAAACGCAGAGAGAAATAGATCGTCAGGGTATTGGTTTTGAGTTTCTTCGGGCCGGATACCAAGTTCAGCGCCTTACGTCCGAGACTGCTGCCAATAATTGCTCGGCCTAGGGATGCTGGCAAAATAGCGCAGATCTCTTCAGGTCGCGGGCGGAAAAATTCTGTGACATAGAAAATCTGTCCCGCGTCCGCTTGAACTTCTTCACGTATTTCCTGCATGCGCTGATGTCGGATTTTCAGCTGCGCAACCCGGGGAACATCTTCAAAGCACATCCACAGTGCTAAATATCGGGCAGTGGTATTGGTCAGTTCAAAGTCGCCATCCGCGCTGTCCAGGGAAACAATCTTAGCCACCTGATCTAGGTATTGAGTGGCATAGTTAAAGTCCTGATACTCAATGGCTTTTTTTACGCCTTCATAAATAATTTCTTGAGTTTCTAGGGGGAAATCCGTGGCCACTCGGGCCAACAGTTTTTGCCCTTCAGCGGTGGTTGCTGGGGGCAGACTAAAGCCGTTGGATGCAGTCTCAGTCAGGACGGCCTCAGGCTTGTAGTGCTCAACAGTATTCGGCGACGCTTGATTAGCTTTTTCAGCAATGCCATAGCTGTCGGAAAATGCAGCGAGGTTGGTGGCCACCGCTTTGCCTGTTTGTCGAATCACCTCTTCATAGCTCTCTCGGCTAAAGGGCAGGGCACCGGAGCCGGCCAAGGCGCCAAACAGTACAGAACTGATCACCGCATTATTGCGCTGCGCTACATCCTGCATATCGTATTGGACAAAATGTTTTGCATAGCGGCTGGCAATATCCAAAATAGTCGCCGCTTCCATGGTGCCATCGGCAATCTCGGTTTTCTCATCTATGGCATAAACTCTATGGCTTGAGCTGATTAGGGTAGTGCGATCTGGGGTGACAAATCCACGCTGCAGCATACGACCGGCTTCGGCAATCTCTGAGCTTATCGCTATATCTATATCCCCCTGACTCGGAGACAGCGACATAATCGGCAGCTTGTCGGCTATACCTAATCTGGGAAAAATTTCCAAATAATAAATCGTTGCGCCAGTGCGCTGAGCAACACCAGCAAGGGATGTGCTCTGAACGGTCCAGTCATTGTTATTGGCTACTTCTATCAGCCAGTTGGCCAATACGCCGCCACCTTCGCCACCTAGGGCGGTGATGATAATGTTAGTGCTGCGCAACCTCTTGCTAGCATCAGCAGCGGCTATGCTCTTGGCGTCGATAGCATTAGCATCGATAGTCTTAGCGTCGATAGTCATAGTGCTTGCCTAAGTTCACGGCGCTTATCGCGACGTTCAAACCAACTGATAACGCCGCGTCTGATGCGGGCCATAGTGGTATCAACAGAATTGGGGTTAGACAGCAGATCAATCTTCGAAAACGACGGGCAGAGCACTGCAGAGTGCACATTGTCACCGCAGACACCGCAGCCGACACAGCTATTGTCCACATAGGAGACTGGATCTATACGCAGGGGATCGGGATTGTCTTTAATCGTCAGCGAGGGACAGCCGGAAATACGGATGCAGGCGTGATCCCCGGTGCAGGTCTTGCTATCAATATAAAACCGCGCTCGCACTGTGCGCTTGCCGTCGGCAATGGATTTTTTCATTAGGGGCTTGATAAGTCGCTGGCGGTTTAGCATGCACTCGCCCTCGGCAATAATTACTTTCAAGCCGCCCTGTTTAGTAGTCAAGGCCTCTGTCAGGGTGTCTTTCATTTCGCTGATGCTGTAAGTGCTAATGGTGCGCAACCACTCGACACCGGCGCCGCGACAGGCGCGTTCAATAGACTGGGATTTGTCCCGATCTAAGCGCGTGGCATCCATGGTTGTGGCAATCAAATTCGGCTCCGCCATGGAGGGAATATCCTGGCCGCCGGTGGCCGCGGAATAGCCATTGTCGACAATAATCAACAGGCCGTCGTGGTTATTAAACACCGCCGAAGCGACTCCAGTACTCAGGCCGTTATGCCAGAAACCGCCGTCACCCATAATGCTAATGGACTTGTGAGGTAGTACATGGCGAATGCTTGATGAACTGGCTAGGGAAAGCCCGTAACCCATAATCGTGTTGCCAAGATTAAAGGGTGCCAATGTGGCAAAAGAGTGACAGCCAATATCTGAGCTGATATGAAACGGCCCAATATCAGCCTGTACCTGTTTGATAGCGCTAAATAGAGGACGCTCGGGACAGCCAGTGCAGAGCCCTGAAGGTCTCGGTGGCACATTTTGTAAAAGGCTCTCGCGATCCTCTTCCTGGAGTGGCGACTGCAGTTGATCCACCTCAAGACTACTTATTTTAGTATTGCTGGAGTGCCCAGCGATTTCCATAAAGCGCGTCAGGCCAGTGAGCAATACCTGACCAGTGACATCGCCGGTTTGCGGCAATATCTCTTTGCCATAGACCTGGGTCTGAATATCCTGCTTGCGCAACAAGCTTTGAATCGCCGGCTCTATATAGGCGGGCTGTCCCTCTTCAATCAGCAATACATGCTTTTTGCCGAGACAAAATTTTATCACTTCATCCGGCACTATGGGATAGGCCACATTCATTATATAGAGGGGAATATCGCTGTTGCCAAAACAGTCGGCTAAACCCTGTCGTTCAAGGGCGCGGATAACCGTATTGTAGGTGCCACCACAGGTAATGATGCCGAGCTCTTCCTGCTTGCCGGGGAAAAATTCATTGAGCTTATGCTGCTGAATAAAATCGATGGCCGCGGGCCAGCGCTGACTTATCTTATCCCGTTCTTGCTGATAGACATGCGGCGGCAGGATGATTTTTTCTGCCTCGCGATTGGGTGCCACTGGATTGAGATTACTGTACTGGGGTGGCAGATTATCTTTGGCGATAAATTCGCCGGTGACGTGGCAGCCGCGAATACGCATCATATAAAAGATCGGCGTGTTACTGGCTTCTGAGAGCTGAAAGCCTTTCTCGATCATATCCACAATGCTGGGCAGGTTGGGGCGTGGATCCATCAGCCACATCTGCGCTTTCATAGCA
>Ga0209712_10001172_pt1 | contig 22525 bp, 23 predicted proteins | sample ArcOceMetagenome_FD_187443 | JGI IMG/M metagenome (GOLD analysis project Ga0209712, IMG submission 187443) | Marine eukaryotic phytoplankton communities from Arctic Ocean - Arctic Ocean - Greenland ARC118M Metagenome (SPAdes) (version 2) | ecosystem: Environmental > Aquatic > Marine > Oceanic...
CACAGCCCTGAGCGTGATTGCCCTGCTGCGTCAGAAAACCGCTGTTTTGCAGGTGGGCACCTAAAGGCGGGGACCTGAACCGGACGGCTGCGAGCCATCTCGCGACCAAAACGACAGCCGGTCCCCTCCCTTTAGAAACGGGGGAACGGCCCAAGATCGAAATCATAGTGTGGCGGCGGTGGCGGGGGTGGTTTGGGAGTGGCTGCAATTGCACGACGCCCGCACCGGCACGCCGGACCGGGCGACAGCCTTGTCCAGTTGCAACTTGATATGCGCGGTTTCGATGGTGTCCCCGCGTCGGGTCATACATCCGTGCAAACCGTGAAGGCTCCAGATATTGCGGGATGCTGGCAAGCCCGGCTTATTGTCGCATCCAGGCCAAGATCGGCGCGATAGACGGCCTCTGCCTCTGTGACGTTGCCTTGGCCCAGCAGCAGCGCGCCAAGCGCGTTAAGCCTCCCCCTTTGAAGTGGTCCGCCCCTATAGTTAGGAAACGGAGGACCATAAATGGCCATCAAGAGACCCAAGCCCGAAGAGATTGTCGTGAAGTTACGGCAGGTTGAAGTACTAATGGGGCAAGGTATGCCCCGGATTGGCGCGATCCGTCAGATCAGTGTGACTGAACAAACCTATTACCGTTGGAAGAAGAAGTACGGCGGAATGGGCACAGAACAACTCAAGGAACTGAGGCGGTTACAGAAAGAGAACGAGCGTCTTCGCCGAGCAGTATCGGACCTTACGCTGGACAAGCTGATCCTAAAGGAGGCTGCATCGGGAAACTTCTAAGCCCTTCGCGTCGCCGTGCTTGCATTGATCTCGTGCGCAGTCAAATGAAGGTTTCTGAGCATCGAGTGTGCCGCGCGTTGGGCCAACATCGATCCACACAACGTCGATTACCCAAAGGCCGTGCCGATGAAGAACGCTTGGTCGCAGACATGATCGAGTTGACCCGCCAGTACGGTCGATATGGCTATCGCCGAGTCGCGTCCTTGCTAAGAGACGCGAGTTGGCAAGTGAATGACAAACGTGTCGAACGTCTGTGGCGGCGCGAGGGGCTTAAAGTACCAATGAACCAACCAAAGAAAGGACGGCTCTGGATGAACCCCTCTCGGGACATTGCTTCGCAATGCCCTGTCGGGCAGTGGATGGGTCATGCATCCGATTGCGTCCAGAGTATCGCGACCATGTCTGGTCGTATGACTTTGTACATCACTAAACCGACGATGGCAGGGCGTTCAAAACTCTCAACATTCTGGACGAGTACAGCCGGGAATGTTTGGCAATTCGGCTGAAACGAAAGCTGAATTCGATTGAGGTCATCGATGCCCTAACGGACCTGTTTATTTTATGCGGTATTCCCGCCTACATCAGGTCAGACAACGGTCCAGAGTTTATCGCCGAGGCGCTCAGAGACTGGATCAGAGCTGTCGGAGCAAAGACGGCTTACATTGAGCCGGGATCGCCCTGGGAGAACGGATATTGCGAAAGCTTCAACGGGCGAATGCGAGATCAATTGCTCAACGGCGAGATATTCTACTCACTACGCGAAGCTCAAATAATCATCGAACGCTGGAGGAACCACTACAACACGAAACGACCACACAGTGCATTGGGCTATCGCCCGCCTGCGCCGGAAGCCACCATCCCGGTGGACCAAAGGTCCGCCATGCACTAACTTTCAAATTGGACCACTCAGGTGGGGCTGCTCAGGCTGCGCACGCATACTAAGTTAAAGTCACTTAGATAGGGTGAAGTCAGAACTGTATTGTCAATAATTGGCTCTCCCGTATGCTCGCCGACATAAATTGTAGGAATTCCAGCAGCATTCGCGGACCGTAATCCAGATACAGTGTCTTCAAACACAATAGCATTCCATGGCTCTAAATTTAACTTTTGCAGAGTAAGCTGATAGGGAAGTGGATGCGGTTTTCCAAAATCCAAAGCGTCGCCAGATACTATAACTTCAATCATTTTTGTTGATTTTAAAGCCTCCAAACTTTGTTCTATGGCCTTTAATGGTCCGGACGAGCAAATAGCAATTCTGATCTCTGATGATGAAAAATCATTCAAAATTTTAGTGGCATTGGGAATTACTCGAATCTTGGCGCGATAGTTGTCCAAAGCTCGCACGTGTATCTCTTGTTTAATCATTTCCTTTTTAAACACAGTTGTCGGCCCAAAAACTTCATCGATAAAATCGCTTATTCCACGCCCTATAAATTTTTGTAATTCTTCGTCAGAGACTTTTTGTCCGTATATTTCTGCAATGTGTTTTTTTGCCTCCGCCCAGACGTGTTCAGATTCTATTAGTGTGCCATCCATGTCAAAAATAACTGACTTCAGATGTGTTATATCCAAAGACTTATTTTTCACAGTCAGAAACATTTTAAGACCTCAATTTCAAAGAACTTTTAACAGCAGCCATTTTTATAAGTCATACCATATTCGACCAACTCTTAAAAGCACGGCGAGTAATCTAATAGTTTACAACCCATCTAATTTTATGTGCCTTTAACCACGATTTAGATGCACGATGTACATGGTAGAAAGCTTCCCCACTTAGCCACTTGAAAGTTGGCACTGAAATCATCCAGCTTTTTATCACTTTACCAAGTTTTTGCCGATTAAACCTGGTTCCACCTCCTGAAAAGTAACTTGCCTACACTACACAATGCATAACCTCAGGTTATTTATTTACGCAGTAGTTGCTGTTGATTTATAAATTAGTCTTGCTAACCTAACCTCTCCGACCATGAGTCGGGTCAGATTTCTGGGAGGAAGTTAAGATGAACGTTTTAAAGACAATAGTTAGTGTCTCTGTGATAGCAATTGCCTCTGCAAATGCGGCGCAAGCAGAAAAACTAACTCTTTACTGTAGTGCGCAGGAAGATTGGTGCCAATTGATGGCTAACACCTTTGAAGATGCCACTGGAATCGATGTTGCAATGACCCGAAAATCTTCGGGGGAGACATTTGCTCAAATCAAAGCAGAAAGCTCTAATCCAAAAGGTGATGTTTGGTGGGGTGGTACCGGAGATCCGCATTTGCAAGCGGCCGAAGAAGGTCTGACTGCCTCCTACGTGTCACCGATGCGCGATCAATTGCATCCCTGGGCTATTTCCCAAGCTGTCAGTGCCAACAATAAGACAATTGGTATTTATTCTGGTGCCTTAGGCTATGGTTACAACACCGATCTACTGGCTGCGAATAGCTTACCGGCGCCCACGTCTTGGGCCGATTTGACCAAGCCTGCCTATAAAGGCCATGTTCAGATGGCAAACCCGAATTCGTCGGGAACTGCATATACGACATTGGCGACGATGATGCAGCTGTTTGGTGAAGATGGTGGCTTCGACTATATGAAAGGTCTGCACGCCAACATTAACCAATATACCAAATCTGGCTCGGCTCCGATTAAAGCCGCCGGTCGTGGTGAAACCACCATCGGGATCGTATTCATGCATGACGCCGTAAAACAGGCTGTTGCTGGGTTCCCCGTAAAAGTTGTCGCTCCTGCTGAGGGCACGGGCTACGAAATTGGATCCATGTCTATCATCGATGGTGCGCGCAATATGGATGAAGCGAAGATTTTTTATGATTGGGCTTTAAGCGCTGACGCACAGAATCTGGCTTTGCAAGTAAATGCGTTTCAAGTTCCGTCCAATATGGGAGCTCAGACATCTGATAGCGCACCGGATATGAGCAGCATTAAGCTGATCGATTATGATTTCAAAACCTATGGATCTTCAGCCACGCGGAAGCGTTTGCTGAAAAAGTGGGATGATGAAGTTTCGGTTCTGCCACAATAAATGAAGCCACTTGCCTCATTAAAACAACCAGCCAACCCTGTTTTGATTTTTTGGATCGCGATCGGGTTGGTAGGCTTTTTTGCTGTGCCTTGGTATGGGGTCGAGGATTTTTTTAAATTTGAATGGCTGATTGACGGTTATCCCTTTGATGCCGACTATGCGCCGGCGGCCTTTCTCTTGGGCCAGGCGGAGAAGCTTTGGCTCGCTCCGCTAATTTTGCCGCTTCTGGCCCCGTTTGCAGTTCTCCGCAAACGCAAAAGTGACCCGCTCTATGCGCGGGTGCTTATTGTGGCTGGGGCTATAGGTCTCGGTTGGATAATCCTACAGGGGTTTTCAATTGGAATAAGAGGCTGGAACTTTGGCTGGTTGCAGGTGTTTTTTGGAGATCTTAATGATCGGCAATACGGCATGGGCTATGGCGGCATGCTGGTTGCAGTCGCGTTTCTGTTTCTCTTTACACAGGGCATTGCGGCCCGTGGCGCAATCAATGGCGATGTGTTTGTAGTCAGCTCGATTTCGGGAATTGTGGTGATCGTTACCATTTTCGTTTTTTTCCCGATTGCCAAAATGTTAACTGCCGCCTTTATCACGGATGGGGGAGGGTACTCACTTTCGGTATTCGCCTCTAAGTTTTTTGATGACCGACTTTGGGGCCTAGGATGCCTGTCTGGCGGTCGCTGCGGTGTTGCATGGAATTCCCTGTTTCTCGCCGTGTTGGTGGGGCTGATTACCACGACGTTGGGGCTGATCTTTGCGCTGGTCGTAACTCGCTCGGGTTTTCGCTACAAACGCGCGCTACGGGCGCTCACTGTTTTACCAATCATCACGCCGCCCTTTGTTATCGGCCTTGCGTTGATCTTACTGTTTGGTCTGTCAGGCGCGGTCACAACCTTTTTTTCCGACGCCTTTGGCATCCAACCGACACGCTGGCTTTATGGCCTGCCGGGGGTGTTGATTGCTCAGATTTTGGCATTCACGCCAATTGCCTTTCTTGTTTTAATCGGTGTGGTCGAAGGCGTGTCGCCTTCTATGGAAGAGGCTGCGCAAACGCTTCGGGCTTCCAAATGGCAGGTGTTTAAAACCGTATCTCTGCCGCTGATGCGACCAGGTTTGGCCAATGCGTTTCTGTTGGGATTTATCGAAAGCATGGCAGACTTTGGCAATCCTTTAGTATTGGGGGGCAACTTTGATGTGCTTTCCACCGAAATATTCTTTGCAATTGTCGGTGCGCAATATGACCAAGGCAAGGCAGCTGTTCTTGCAATGGTGCTCTTGTGCTTCACTCTGGGTGCATTTTATGCGCAACGCTTCTGGCTTGGCAAGAAAAGCTACACCACTGTGTCTGGCAAGGGCGACAGCGGTATGCATCCACATATGCCGCGCGCACTATCAATTCCGGTTCTGGCGCTTGCGATGATTTGGGCTGCCTTTACCATGGTTGTTTACGCAATGATTTTTTATGGCTCTGTGGTAGAGTTGTGGGGTGTCAATAACAGTCTCACGTTCAAACATTATATCACAGCTTTCTCGTTTAGATTTGAGGACTCGGGGATCCGATGGTCCGGGGCCGCTTGGGACAGCTTTTGGACAACTCTAAAAATTGCCGGAATAGCCGCGCCTTTGACTGCGATTGTTGGTTTGATCACGGCCTATCTTCTGACCCGTCAAACCTTTGCCGGTAAGAATGCCTTTGAATTTGGCACTATGCTTTCCTTTGCCATTCCCGGCACGGTGATCGGTGTGAGCTATATTTTGGCCTTCAACGTGCCACCTATCGAAATCACCGGCACCGGAATTATTCTGGTGGTTAGCTTTATCTTTAGAAACATGCCGGTTGGTGTGCGGGCGGGTATTGCGTCGATGTCGCAGCTCGATAAATCACTGGATGAAAGCTCTTTGACCCTTGGCGCGAACTCTTGGCAAACGTTTAGGCGGATTATCCTGCCACTACTGCGCCCGGCCATACTAGCGGCCCTTGTTTACAGCTTCGTTCGCGCGATGACTGCAATCTCGGCCGTCATATTTCTTGTATCAGCAGAATATGACATGGCGACCAGCTACATCATTGGGCGTGTGGAAAATAACGATTACGGCCTCGCAATTGCCTATTCGACAACGCTGATTTTTGTGATGCTGGCGGTTGTTGGCGCCATGCAGTTGGTGGTTGGGAAAACAGAGATCGGGCGGCGTATGTCCCAGTCGCGTACCAATGTTTAAGGATCTGAAATGAGCATTAACTCCAAAGCAGCCCCAGTGGTTTTTAACAATGTCACTAAGGTCTACGGCAAGGATGTTGTTGCTGTCGACAATATTAACCTGAAGATCGAAGCTGGCAAACTGGTGACTTTGCTCGGCCCTTCTGGCTGTGGCAAGACGACTACATTGCGCATGATTGCCGGGCTGGAGATGGCGACCAAAGGATCCATTTTCATCGGTGACAGTGATGTGACATTGCTGCCTGCCACTGATCGTGACGTCTCCATGGTGTTTCAATCCTACGCATTGTTTCCGCATATGAGTGTGATGGAAAATGTGGCCTACGGTTTGGGATTTTCTGGCTTTGATAAATCTGAAACCAAGGACCGCGCCGTCCAAGGGTTGGATTTGGTTGGGCTTAAGGGCTACGGAGACCGATTGCCTTCGGAATTGTCTGGCGGCCAACAGCAGCGCGTTGCGGTTGCCCGAGCTTTGGTATTGGAACCGCAAGTTCTGCTTTTTGACGAGCCCTTGTCGAACCTTGATGCAAAACTCCGGCGCCAAGTTCGTGAAGAAATCCGAGAAATTCAGCAAAACCTCGGGCTCACAGTCGTCTATGTGACACATGATCAAGAGGAGGCTTTGGCCGTATCCGATGAGATTGTCGTCATGTACAATGCTGGGATTGCCCAAATAGGCAGCCCGCGTGATCTATATGATGCGCCTGCGGATCGCTTTGTTGCTGACTTTATCGGCGAGGCTAATATAATTTCTTGCGAGATTATCGCTGTTTCTGGCGATACAGCGACTATTAATATAGCGGGTTTCATCCATATCCTGCCATCGCACGGCCTTTCGGTAGGCCCGGCTCAACTTGCTGTGCGGCCGACCCGTTTGATCATGAATGCGCCGAGCGGAATAACGGTGACGGTACAAAAAGCCACCTATGTGGGCAGCCGTATGGAATACACGCTCAAAGCAGAGTTTGGCACATTGTTTTCAGTGTCCGAAAATGTGGATGAACCGCTTAAGGTAGGGCAATCTATTGTGGTTGGGCTCGATAAAATAGGGCCGGTTTTGCTGCCCAAAATCTAGCCCTCGAATGCCTGATCGGCCATGGCTTTTAACTGGTCAAACACGCCTGAGCTTCCCACAACCACACGGCCACCATGTGCAATCATGTCATCAGCATCTTGAACCTCGACTTGTCCCCCAGCCTCATTCACAATCAATTGGCCCGCTAGACAATCCCAGGCGTTCATATGTTCCTCGACATAGCCCAATAACCGTCCAGCCGCGACATAAGCAAGCGAGAGCGCACCTGAGGCATTACGGTGATACATACCGCCTTGGTCGAAGATTATGTTCAATAACTTCTGAATGCCTTTGGTACTAAACCGATTGGAAAACCCTGTTCCAATGGTGCCGCGGGTTAGGGATGTGTTGGGGTCACAGATGAGCAAATTTTGATTCAAAATCGCGCCGGCACCCCGCACCGCGCTGAACATCTCGTTGTGTATGGGATCATAGATCACACCGGCTTCGGTTCTACCGTCTTTCACCAAAGCAATCACAACTGTCCAAACTGGAATCGAATTTATGAAATTGGTTGTGCCGTCAATCGGATCAATCACCCAAGTATAGCCAGACTGGGACGGCAGGGGCGCGTGTTCTTCACCGACGATGCCGTCTTGAGGAAAGTGTTTCGATATTTCAGCGCGCACAAATGTCTCAACAGCCTTATCCGCTTCAGACACAAAATCTTGAGGGCCCTTGTCCTCAATTTCCAGGCTTCCTACACGCTGGAAAAAATCTAACGCAAAAATACCTGCCTCATTAGCAATTCCAACAGCCTTTTCAGCCCTAATTTTGATAGTCATAGGTAGTTCTCTCCCCACGCTCAATATGTTGCAATTGTTAATACTAGAAATGATTAAGCGACTATTTACAAAGTATTTACAAAGAATACTTGCCAAGACTAGGATGCTCTGAACCATTTGTCGTTATGCAGCGGCAAAGAATTTATTTAGGCGGCTGCAATGGTCATGGAATTATAAGCCAGTTGGGCAGCGCATGAAACGTTCAAGAGTTAATTAAACTATAGCCCAAGCGGATGATATGATCCGCAGTTTTGGTTTTACTTTGCCACCCTTTGCATATTGGACGCCGGAAGAGTTTTGCGCCAACAAAAGCCAAGCCGACCATATCATCGAAGCGCAATGTGGTTGGGATATCACCGATTACGGTGTCGGCGATTTTGATGCAATGGGCCTTTTTTTATTTACGCTGCGCAATGGCCGTCTGGCCGATCTGCAACGCGGCGGCGGGATGTGCTATGCGGAGAAGCTGCTAATCTCCAAGCAAGATCAACTCTCCCCGATGCATAAGCATGTCATCAAAGCCGAAGATATCATTAACCGTGGCGGTGCAACCTTGGTGGTCGAAGTTTTTGGATCTGATGCTGAGGGCAGCTTCGCCGGTGATCAAGGCGGCAGTGTTTTTTGTGATGGGATGCGCGTGGACTATGCACCGGGTCAGAAACTGCGCCTCGCGCCTGGTGAAAGCGTCACGCTTATGCCCGGTGACTGGCATGCCTTCTGGGGCGAGGGCGGTGACGTATTGATCGGCGAAGTCTCAACCGTGAATGACGATAATATAGACAATATTTTCCGTGAGCCGATTGGGCGTTTTGCAAAGATTGAAGAAGATGTCGAACCCATCCACCTGCTGGTCAGCGACTATGCAGAACGGTTGGCTTAAGCCGTGGTCCTGCCAGCTATTGAAGCTGCCAATGAACTCAGGACACTAAGATTAGGCGCGATGTTGCGCTGTATATGTCAGCAAGCACGCTCAGGCATCGCACGTGTAACCAGCCCAATTCACCCCTCTCGGCAACTATGTGTTCCGCTAAAGGCGCAACAGGGGCTGGGTGTGGGGTTATGTTGGCTGTATGGGGTTGCAGGAGCGCCACCTCTATTCACGCACTAATTTCAAGCTAAACCGTGCCACTGCTCTCGCTGAGTGGCGTCAATTATTGAGCGCATAGATTTAGGTTATACCTGCAATCCGATAGGTGTTCGCGTGGGTTTGGCAGCACAATCAGTTACACTATTGATTGTCCCGCCGAATAGTTCATCATGGTGGTCTCTACTATGAATGGCAAAGATTGGCCAAATACATGGAAGACAATTCAACTTTTATCAGCATTTGGAAATATCTAAAGTGACAATTTACCTTATTCGACACGCTCAATCAACCTTCAATGCGGTTTACGATCCTAACAAGCCGGATCCCATGATATTCGATGCACCCATCACTGCGCTCGGAGAAACTCAGGCTCAGCAGGCTCGTAGCGAAGTCAAACAACTTGATCTTATAAACGTCATTGTTTCGCCGTTCACTAGGACATTGCAAACGGCCCAATTAATTTTTGGAAACAGGTTGCCGTTTCAGATTAATTCTGAAGTGCGAGAGCAACTCTGCAACAGCTGCGATGTAGGAAGTCCGCCTCACGAACTTGCTAGAGATTACCCCCATCTTGACTTTGATCATCTAGATGATTGCTGGTGGCATGATGGAGAAAAGGACCACCGTGGGATCTCAGTTGAGCCTGAAAAGATTTTGCTGGAAAGGGCGGACAGGTTCGTCGACTTTCTCAAGCGCGAAAGTATCCATTCCACGGCAATTGTCTCCCATGGCAACTTCATTCGTGCGCTGACCGGAATTAAACCCAAAAACTGTGAAGTGATAGAGTTTGATCCTCACTAGTGTGTGGGTAAGCCGTTGCTTGGCGCTGTCAGGCAAAACCACTTGAGACGTGTAGCGCTAGTTTATAACCTCGCCCAATGACAAAACACTCTACATTTCGCTATTTTAAACTTGGCTCGGGGGTGCTGGACCCTCTTGCCTAGGTCTACGGACCGGGGACCCCGGATCACGGGCACTGCGTCTCGGACCACGGCCCATTAGTATTAGCCTTGTAAATTCATTCGGGGGTAATTTTGTTGGGGCAACTCCATCTCTTCTCACGCACCAATTTCAAGCTAAACCGTGCCGCCGCTCTCTTCGAGTAGCGTCAATTATTGAGCGCATAGATTTAGGCGGTGCGAGCAGTCTGATGCGAGTTCTCATTAGTTTGACAGCTCCCGAATGGATTATGGTCCGATGCGCCTCGATGTCGAGACGGATGCTCTGGGTTTACAAGTTTATGAAGGGGCACATCTGAATACGGCGCAGGCCGCGACCCATTCGGGTGTGGCCTACGGATCTAACGCTGGGCTTGCGATTGAGCCCCAAGCCTGGCCCGACGCCCCAAACCACCCTGGATATCCGGATACCCGCCTCAAGCCAGGCGAGACCTATCGCCAGGTCTCACGGTTTCACGCCTACGCCCGCTCCTGATTTGCAATTAGAAAGACAGACCACCGCGGCCGGGGCTTTGAGTTCGGTTATACCTTCCTGGTATCATATCACAGATACGCGCGCCAACTGTGGCAGGGTTGAAAGCCCAATAGCTGTTTGGCTTTTTCATTGGTGTAAAAGCTTTCTGGAACCTTTGGTATTTTTATTTCAACACCTTGATAATAGGTTTCGATCAATTCTTCAGAGCTCAGACCCACCGAATGGTCATCGTTGGACACATTGAACACTTCATACCCTAGCCCATCCGTGTCGAGACATTTTTGAACCATTTGCCCTAAATCACGCGCGTCGATGTAGGAAAATATATTGCGGCGACGTAGATCAGGATTTTCCATATAAGCGGGAAATTTTTCTTTGTATTCGTGCGGCTCAATCACATTGTTAATGCGCAACCCATAGATATCGATTCTCGAGCGCCTTTGGAAACTTTTGGCCGTGGCTTCGTTCACCACTTTAGACATGGCATAACTGTCTTGAGGTATTGTTGGGTGATTTTCATCAATTGGAAGATAGTCTGGTTTCACCTCCCCATCGGCGAAACAAACACCATAAGTCGTTTCAGATGATGCAAAGATAACTTTTTGGATTCCAAATTTGATGGCGGCATCCAGAACATTATAAGTGCCTAATGTGTTGACACGATAGCATTCATTGTCACTGGTCATCATCAACCTTGGGATGGCTGCAAAATGTATCACAGCATCGAACTTGGGAACGCCTTGCCCCAGATCCAACTCATGGTAATTGGCATAACTCGACATAACATCAAAAATTTGCCCTGCATCTGTAATATCGGCCAAACGTGTCTGCACGCTGTCGTGACCCAAATCGATCAGATCAACGTTCAAAATAGTATGGCCTTGATCACGCAAATAGTCGATACAATGCTTGCCGGCTTTGCCTGATCCACCCGTAAATAAAAGACGCATTATCCTATCCTTATTGAAATTTTGCTTGCTGTTACGATGGCGTTTAATTTGGCTTTTTTAAAGAGTTATTTCGTCGATTTTCTGACGTTTGAGGGCTCGGTTATGGCTGGCAAGCCTATAAGGTGGTTTTAAAACGCAATGCATTTCGCATTTCAAAACCAGCCCCGACAGCCACCGTCTGTCAACACCCTTTTAGAGCCCCCATTTCAGCGAAATAAGATCCATTCCCCTTTTAAATAGCTGACATTTTCCCCGGCACCCCTACCCATACACGGGCTAGGTATTGGGGCCACACATCTTGTCTTAAAAACTTTAAATTGGTCATGGCGTTTTCTCTTTATATTATTTTTGCTTGTTGTTAGATGCTCCTAACGAATTTTTATTATGAAAGCGCCATAAAATGAGTGATGTAAAAACTTCAAAAAAAGCTGAAATTAAATCAAAAAAAAATGAGGCCGCCAAGACTGAGGTTGTGAAGACTGAGGTGGCGAGTACTGAAGCGGCCAATACTGAAATTAAAACAGCAGATGGCTCGGCATCCAACGCAGTTTCACAACCTAAGTCAGCGTCTCAATCATCAATCAGTCATTTTTCCAGTGTTTCGACGCCACAATACCGCTCAGGGTGGAATAATATATTCGGTGATGGAAGTGATGTGAAAAAGATAGTTCCCAAAGAGGTCAGCCCAAACGATTTCCCCAAAAAGTTTAATATTCTAGATTACGATATAGATTTGATCTTGAGAGATGCGCTCGATGCGGCGTTTGATAATGTGTTAAAAAAGCGTGGAATTGACTTAAAAGGTACAAAGAAATTAGTGCGGTTTGAGTACAATCTTACTTGTGAGATAAAAGAGAAATAAATTGGGGCTGACCCAGATAACCTAAGAGGTTATGATGGGAAGCATGAGAAAGAGTCGCCTAAGTCGCTACAAACAAGATCGCTTCACGGAGCATTTTGTTTTGGGATTGACAGCGCAAACTACGGCCAGCCTTTGCGGTGTGAACCGCAAGACAGCGGCCTTTTATTTTCTTCGGCTGCGCGAAATTATCGCCTATGAACTGGAAGCTGAAAGCGAAGCTAGGCTCTGTCAGAGTAAACTTGCTTAAAGCGGGCAGTGCTAATTTGTAACCGCGCCTGACGACAAAACACTCTCCATTTCGCTACATAAAACCGACCCCCCATACCCCTCTCGGTCATTCTTATCCGCTAAAGACGCAACAGGGGCTGGGTGTGGGGTTAGGTTGGCTGTATGGGGCTGCAGGACGGTCATCTCTATTCACGCACTAATTTCAAGCTAAACCGTGCCACTGCTCTCGCTGAGTGGCGTCAATTATTGAGCGCATAGATTTAGGCCGTGACAGTAATATGATGCGAATTCGCGTTGGTTTGACAGCACCAAGTCACCTTTTATGACCTAAAAACCTGTTGTTACTAGCAGATTTAGACTGACTAATTTAATACTAATAAGGCATTGTTAGAAAATGCAATAATTTTTTTTAGGTTGATGATTGCGCTCATTGGCTTTTGTCGGCATCCCTTTTGAGTTGATACTCATCGAGATTATTATCCATAATTGTCTCTTGTGCCTTACCTTGTAGAATAAGAGCTATACAAAGTACCCAACCTATCAAAGAGTAGGCTATGGCCCAAAGGATTACATTTCTTACCATCCACGCAGGCTCACCATGGGTATAGTCACTCCAAGCCACAAGCAATTGTAAAGCTGAAATTAAATGCATCCCGATATTCGTGGCGATAGCATAATAGTTTCGAAAAATAGGATATTTTTTGTTTAAACCTAGAAGAATGCGTAGAATGATCAGTCGAATAAGCTTTGTCATTTATAATTTTTCATATCGGTAACCATTTTTTATTGACCCGGTCTTGTCTCGCTTACTTTCGGGTCTCTTAACTTCTTTATGCAGCTTTGCGCTCAAAAACAAAGGGGCTTTTGCCACCTAGCAATGATTATCGACGGACGTGTTGGACATGTCCGTTATTTGTCCTGTCCGTCCGGATCATCAATGCAAACCTGTTCGATTTGGCATAAGGATATGCGGCTGTTACATCGCTAAAGTTGAGACAAAGACCCCTGTCATACCTATCATATGAGTCATATTTAGACACAAAATATGATAGATATGATAAGTATGATAGCTACTGCGCTATACGCCTTCCTTCGGATTTTTTTAGCAATCTAACTATAATTAGCTTGTCGATCACGCGTGATATTTGCGCCTGATCCTTACCGATCGGATCGACAATGTATTTTTGCATGCACCGTAGGCTTTCTCGTACCAGCATCCCAATCCATTAAATGCGCCATCGTCACTTTGCACTAATATTGACCGAAATCAGGACCCGCTCTCCTATACTGTAATTGTTGTAAGTATAGGAGGAGCCGCGCACCCCACGCCATTTGTAGTTTATTTTGTAATTTTTAATGGTTCTTGTTGTTTGAGGTACGTTAACGGTTTCACATTTTTTTACTGGCTCATAACCAACGACAACGCGGTTTGCCTTCCTTGAATCCGCAGCGATGATCCCGCCAAGAACTGCTCCCGCCGCTGCACCCTTATCTTTCCCAGTCACACCTTTTCCTAGCAAACCGCCTATTATCATTCCCGCTAATACATCGCCGCCACCAGCACCACCATTCACTCTGTGTCCAAAAATTGGTTGATCTTCAATGAAACACGATTGTTCGTGTCTATAACTCTCATGGAAAGAGTAGTTTGGTGTGATATTAGTTATAACAGCATAATTTTCTGCATAAGCTGTGATTGGCAGTACCGCAGCAGCCGCAGCGACCATAATGGATAATTTCATAATTGTTCTCCGAATGTAACATTGATACTTACAAGTAATCCGAAGATTAAACGTTATTCAAAAACCCGCGCTTGTTATTGAATAACATCTCTCTTGTTGCAATTAATGTTGAACAATAAAAGAGTGAGTTATGATGGTTAGAGTGATAGCAGCAGCGATTTTTTTATGGGGCGCATGTCTTTCGTCTGTGGCGCATGCGGAAGATTGTTTTGTTTTATACAAAGCAAAGAAAGATAATCCACTTAAATTACATTTGGGTTTGATGAAGATAGATCGAACTTGCTCAGACGATGCAATTGAGGCGATTTCGCGCCTAAGATTACAGCCTGCAGGATGGTCACTTTTACAAATAGTAAATGTCTCGAAAGACATTGAAGTTGAAAAAATAAAAAGGGACTTGGGTGAATATTTTCTTAAATATTAAACGAGATACAGTTTTTTTAATCATAATTATTGTGGGGTTTCTGCTGACAGTACTAGCCTTCGGTGCATTGTATTTCGCCGTCCCTGATCCTCAAGTATTTAACAGTGCTGTTGAAAAAATATTTGTAGAAAACGATTTTACGCAACAGACAGATTTGAAGCTGTTAGAAGTGCTAGCTCAGTCTGGTAGTTTATTTGAAGGTTCAATTGCGCTTTATTCAAAAATTATTTTCACATTATTTTTTGTAGTTCTGACAGTAATGATGATATGCCTTGCTTTCATCTTCTCTAATATTGAACTGCGCAAGCAGTTTAATTTATTGCAGGCGAGTTCATTCAATGCTCGTTCTATTGAACTACTTCGATCAGAAAATTCTGTACAAATAAATGGAGACTTATTCCATTTGACCGCTAGCAATAGTGAAACTTTAAGCGTGTTGATGGAATGCGCTCTAGATGGTGACTACGTGACGGGCGTCCAGCTAGAGAGCATAATTAGTGGTAAAGATGAAGCTGAATGCGATGATAATTCTGGTGCGATGCGAATAAAACGGCTTCGTGATAATCTTGGCGGTCAAATTATTGCGACAAAATTGATCCGCCATGTACCTTCTAAAGGTTATCAAATTAATAGCCCTAAAGGTAGTATCCACATAGGGTAGCTTTAACGTTCAAAGACCTCCTACTGTCAGGCGTCAATTTTTTGTACCGCCCACACATCACAGACGACAACCGACACCCCTATAGGGGTGTGTCGTGTCGCCTAGTCTGATGACAAAACACTCTCCATTTAGCTACTTTAAACTTGGCCTGGAGTCACTGCACCGTCTTGTATAGGCCCGTGGACCGGGAACCAAGTACCACGGGACACTATCCACAGACATTAGAGCACCCACCTACGTTCCCGCCTTCAGCGTTGCCTGGGCTCAGTTGGGATTGAATGGTTTTGCTCGACCCTTGCCACACCTGCAATGTCCTATGAACTGGGCCGCTATCAGATTGAGTCTGGAAGCGATGGGGGCTGGATGGTTCTTGATACAAAGACAGGAGCGGTAAGGTATTGTAATCGGTTTCAAGGATATGTTTATTTAAAAGCGCCTAAATGTTCCCCGTGGTCCGACCCTGCAAAGTAAACAAAGCCATTACACTCGCCCACATAAAATTGATGGGGGATAAACCGCTTTAAGGTTAATGCTAGATATTCATGCAATCTAAGGTATCATGTCGATATACAAACTAAAAAAAAGTGAAGGAGTTAGCAATGCAAGCACTTATAATCAACTTCAACCTTCATGAAATCACCCGCAGTGACTACGAAGGTGTATGCAACGAATTAGCACCGGCCTTTGCCGCAGTACCAGGATTAATCTCAAAACATTGGTTAGCCGACGAAGCCAACAACACCTATGGCGGCATTTATTTATTTCAAGACCAAACAGCTCTAGATGGTTTTTTGGCGTCTGAGCTGTTTGCCGCTGTTCGTGATAACCCAGTGCTGGTCGATGCCACGGTCAAACCCTTTAGTATTTTAGAAGGCCCAACTCGGGTTACTCGAGGAATGTAACCACCCAGTAAGTCCTGAGAAACAGTATGAATTAAGCGCACTCTTCGCTTTACAATGTGCAAGTGCTCATAGGGAAGCTACTCTATCTAGAGAGCCTGCAGGAGCATCACTGGCCACTCCCTAAGACTATCGACAAGAGGGGAAGGTAGCTTAAGGGATAGCAGCCATCAGAGAGCCTTTGCGGACGTGTGAAAATCAGTCAGTAAGCACCCTTGGCTGACCTAACCCCAGCCGTCGACGAGCACAATATCTCTAAGGCTATGAATGGGCGCATGAGAACAAGCTTACTTTTAGCTGGATGGCTGAGAGACGGGAAGTTCAACTCGAGTGACCGTCGAAACCAAGTTAAGTTCACTAACCCTTCGCCAACTGAGGAAAAGCCTGAAGCTGATTATGGCTTCTGACCTTCAAACGTAATAGACATATGTTGATTAGGGGTGGGGCATATGTGCTCCACCTCTATTCACGTACCAATTTCAAGCTAAACCGTGCCGCTGCTCCCGCTGAGTGGCGTAATTGTTGAGTGCATAGATTTAGGCTGCGCTAGCAATCCGATGCTTGTTCTCATTCAGTTTGACAGCTCGCTCAGGGGCGCTGTAAAATATAGTCCGGTTGAATACCTGATAATGCAATAGGCGCTTCCACATCATTGCCAGCAAAGAAACCATACCCAGCAATGAGTGCAGTTTTAACACCTGCGGCTTGACCACCCAAAATGTCTGTATGAAGGCTATCGCCCACCATAACCGTACGCGCAGGATCAAACGTGCCTAGTCGTGAAAAGGCTAAATCAAAAATGTTACTGAACGGTTTGCCGAAGAATTTTGGTTCAACACCAGTCGAGTCAGAAAGCCTATGGGCAAAACTGCCAGGTTCAGTTGAAAACCCTTCTTCGCGCGGTGCGACAATATCAGGATTTCCGACATAAACAGGGCGAGGATTACGCTCTAACGAGGACACGAGCAACGCTTGTCGCGCCTCGGACCAAAAAGCGCTTCCCAACAATAGGAACGCTTCGGCCGCATCATAGGAATGTAGGTCCTCACCAAGATAAGTGATGTCGAGGAGTTCCAGATCTGAGCGCCCCAGATGCTCTGTGGCCATCAGGCCCCACTTGCGCGGCGGCTCTGATTGTACTGCATCTAAGATGGTTTTGCGACTGGTGATAACATCTTCTGTGGCGAAATCATATCCAAGTCGGGCATATTTATTCATCAACTCTGCATGTGGATATCCAGCGGCGTTAGATACCACCATAACACGCTTGCCCAACTTTTGAAGACGAGCCACCCGTTCTGGAACACCTGGAATAGAGGTTTCGCCAATGTTCAAAACCCCAAACGCGTCCAACAAAAAAACGTCGATTTCTTCTGCTATCGCATCAAGGTTTGGAAAGCGCTGACACCCCGCATCTCGCTGCACTAAGGGCAAGCGATGGCGCACGCGTTCATAGGTGGCAAAGGCTTCGGACATATTCAAATGATCGCCCCTCGTACTTTGGCGGAAACCCACTCGGAAATGACGACGGCAATAAGTATCACAAGTAAGATAAGCGAAACTTGTGGCCAGGCCAATACGTTCAGCGAAGAGGACAATTGCAATCCAATACCACCGGCGCCGACCAACCCCAGCACTGTGCTTTCGCGGATGTTGATGTCCCACCGAAACACGGCAATCCCTGCAAAAGCTGGCAAGATTTGCGGTACGATACCATAAGCCATAACTTGCCAACGTGATGCGCCGGTTGCGGTGATTGCTTCTACCTGTGTCTCGTCAATTTCCTCGATGGCTTCATAGAGCAGTTTCGCGCAAAATCCGATTGACCGGATTGCTATTGCTATGACACCCGCGAAGACACCGGGTCCAATGATAGCAATCAACAATAGCGCCCAGATTAAGGAATTAATCGAGCGGGTTGATACAATGATCAAAAGAGCGATTGGTCTAATGAAAAATCGTGAAGGTGTCGTGTTGCGTGCAGCAAGGAATGCAACGGGTACCGCGAGAATAAGAGCAAATATCGTACCCAAAGTCGCGATGTTGAGCGTATCCCAAATCGGCTTGCCAAGTTGAGTAATGTATCCCCATTTTGGTGGCGTAGCACGGGTCCAGATATCGTCCGCAATACGTGGCGCGTCCCAAACAAAAAACCAGGTTGTTGATTTTGATATCTGCTGCCAGCAATAGGCAAAAATGGCGATACCGATTAGCCAGAGAACCCAATGAAACAGGCTTTCACGTCCGGTACGTCGTTGCCATAGTTTCTGGCCATTTGAGTTGCGTGTTGGCATTATTGAACCCTCGCTCGAACAACGCCAGATAGGTATTCCAACGCCATGACGATCACGATGATGATGATTAGTATCGCCGCGGCCGTATCGTATTCATAACGATCAAAGGCTGTGTTCAGCGTGGCACCGATGCCTCCAGCACCAACCAGTCCAAGGATAGCACTTTCTCGAAAATTAATATCAAGGCGGTAAATACTGAGGCCGATCAAGCGTGGCATGACTTGGGGCTGTACGCCGTAGTTAACCCATTGCATCCAGCGTGCACCTGATGCCTTTATCGCTTCGGCCTGTGCACGGTCCATACTCTCGATGTCCTCAGCCAGTAGTTTAGATAGAAAGCCGATGGTGGCAAAACTGAGGGTTAGAAAACCTGCCAAAGGGCCAAAACCAAAGATAGCGACCAAAAGAATAGCCACAATAATCTCTTGCAAGGCTCGGCTGATGGCGATGATGCCACGACAAATTAGATAGACAGATAGCGGTGCTACGTTACGGGCGGCCCCTAAAGCAATCGGAATCGAGATCGCGATACCAACAACAGAGGAGGCCACAGTCATGATGATGCTCTCGAACATGCCTTCCCAAATGTCTGTCGAACGCGTTGTGAAATCGGGGTTGGTGAAGGCCATAACGAACTTTTTGCCCCGTTCCAAGCCTTGATAAACCCGCGACCAATTTACATCGATCGTCATGTAGGCGGCAATCAGATAGGCGACAATTCCAACGAGCAAAATCAATCGAAGCCACTTGCGTTGCACAAAAGGTGGCTTCTTCCACGGTTTGCCCATCTTGGTTTGGACGTTGAAAGCGGCCTCGCTCATTGTGCGACCACCTCGTCTTCTTCGTCGACACTTTCAATGGTCGCTTCCCAGTCTTCTTCGCCGTAGATCGTGGTTAACACATCTGGTGTCAGGCCTTCTGGCGGACCGTCAAATTCGATTGCACCCAAGCGAAGACCAATCACGCGCTGCACAAACATTTGCGCCAAGGCGACATCGTGAATGTTGATAATTGCAGCCAACCCACGTTCTTTGCACAATTCACAAATCAAACGCATGATTTGGCGCGACGTTTTGGGGTCTAACGATGCGGTGGGTTCGTCCACCAACAACAATGCGGGATTCTGGATTAAAGCCCGACAGATGCCAACGCGCTGACGTTGCCCCCCAGACAGCTCATCTGCGCGCTTATCAGCCATGTGGGCCAGGCCCACGCGATCTAGCAGGCGAAATGCTTCGTCCACATCACTTTGTGGAAATCTGCGTAAAAAACTGCGCCAGAAACCAACGTACCCTAATCGCCCGGACAACACGTTTTCCATAACAGTGAGGCGCTCGACCAATGCATATTCTTGAAAGATCATCCCCATGCGTCGGCGTTCACGTCGCAATGAACCTGATGACAGGCCGGTCAGCTCGATATCGCCTAAATACACTTTGCCAGATGTAGGCTCCACCAACCTGTTTATACAGCGGATCAGCGTTGATTTACCAGCACCCGAAGGGCCAATCAAGGCCAACACTTGACCTTCTGGGATATCCATATCAACGGCTTGCAAAGCCTGATCCCCAGTTTTGTACGTCTTCACAAGTTTTTCAAGCCGCAGCATTAAACTTCTCCGCCTCAATTGTTTTTGTTGGAAAGGGCGGACACGAATACCCGCCCTTTCAGAATTTATTCGCAGGCGTAGCTGACGCCGTTTGCTGTATCAATCTTACGGATCACTTCCCAGAATTCTTGGTACGTCATCTCCAAAAACTGGCCTTCGTTTGATTTTTCAAACTCTTCTTGAAGTGACGTGCCTTCCCATTCGAAACTAAAGAATGCGTTGCGGATCTTCTCTTTCAACTCTGGTACCAGATTGTGAGCCGTCCCGAAACCTGTTGTTGGAAACGTCTGTGATTTGTAAATCACTTTGACGTCCTCAGCTTTGATCACATCACGGCTAATCATCCGCGATTTAACTGAGTTCGCGATGGACGCAGCCATATAATCTTTGTTGGCCACACCTAGGATCGAGTTGTCGTGCTTGCCAGAGTAAACTGGCTCAAAATCTCGTTCTGGCAACATATCGAAGTCACCCTTCAGGATAGCCGACGGCGCTTTGAAACCAGAGTTTGATGTCGGCGACGTAAATGCCAACTGCTTACCTCGGATATCTTCAACCTGTTCAATGCCAGAACCCGGATAGGTGATGATTTCCATCTCATAACCGAAGTTGCCATCTTTTGAGGCCATAATTGTGAACGGGTTAAAACCTGCACAGTTCACAGCCAATGGATTTGAGCCTGTGTTAAACCCTGCAATATGAAGCCGACCGGAACGCATGGCTTCGATCTGGGCTGCATTGTTCTGTACAGGAAAAAAGACCACCGATTTACCGGTTTCACTTTCTAAATGCGTCAAAAAATCAGACCACGCCGCTTTGTAAACGGCTGGGTCTTCAACAGGCGTATAGGCAAAAATCAACGTATCAGGATCTACCTGATCGGCTGGATCTGTCGGAGTGTCTGCAATCAGATCCCCATTCACGTCGCAATACCGTTTATCCAGATCGCCACGCTCGCAATCCTGCGCAGCAACAGGGCCAGCCAAAGTCATCGTAAGCGCCAATGCGGCGCCAGATAAAAGTGAGTTCATTAGTTTCATTTAAAATCCTCCCAATTGTCATATGTTAGTGGGAAGACATACATTTGGGAAGACATACATTAACAAAGAAAAACTTAAGTTACGTTGGGGAACCTAAATTCCATGCTTGGTCCAATCGTGGAATTGATCGGTGCTGTCTAGGGTTGGCAACGGTTCATTGAGGTACCCTTCGGAGTACAGTCGAAATGCAACCGACGCGTTACGCGCCGAATGAAAATCAATTTCACTATCACCCACGTACAAGGCATCCTGTGGACAACATTCCAACATTTTTATGCAGACAAGAAGCGAATGGGGATCGGGTTTTTTAGGCTGACCGGGTTCAGCGCCGATAATAACATCAAAATACTGGGCAAGGTCGAGTTTTTCGCAAATTGCGCGCGCTGGCCCCGTTGGTTTATTGGTGCAAATACCTAACGAGATGCCTTTGACTCGAAACGTTTCCAGGGCCGCAACAACACCCGGATATGGCCGGGTAAACGTCGTCATATTCTTGCCGTATATTTCAAGGAAAACCCTGAGCACGTCTTGCTCAAGCGCACTGTCTGCACCACCCGTCATGTTCAGAGTGCGTTTAACCAATATTTCTGCGCCGTTCCCGATAAACGAAATAATCGTTGGCAAATCAAGTGGAGCACGGCCAATCGACTTGAGCGCCTCGTTCGCGGCAAGCTGCAAATCTGGTGCGCTGTGAATAAGCGTACCATCAAGATCAAAAATGATTGCTTTTGGTTCTACCATGTTACCGACCATCTCTGTTTCAAAGTTCTGTTGAGGCCTTCTTTTTGCTTCTGAAGGTCCAGGCCCTGTATTCTCAGAGCGTTTCTAAGCTGATCATCGTATATCGAAAGTCCCTGCACGCCTTAGCAGCCCTATCCAAGTTATTACTGACGATCTGTAGAGTGCTCAAGTCCTGACCGATAAAATTTTTATACACGTTGTTTAGCGCCTTAGAGGGCACTGTCAAATTAAACTTGCTTGAAGCGGGCAGGGCTATTTTGCAACCATGCCGAATGACAAAACATTCTCCATTTCGCTACCACGTATGCAAATGAAAGTGACTTCAAAAAAAGCGTGAGTCCGTTCTAGAGGAACGCAAAAAAAATCAGGAAGAGGGTGCCCAACTTATTAATGAAAATGTTGGACCTGCCATGGGTCAAATGTCTGTTCTTTAACTCAGTGTGTGTTGGGGCGATTGACGGGGGATAAACCGCTTTAAGGTTCAAGGTTGATTTTAATGCCAATTAAATCACCATGAAAAAATCTATTGTAAAGGGAAAAGTAAATGTCAGTTAGAGCGATTATGATGGGTGCCTACAACTCAGAAGGAGTAAAGGGCATAATTGGTGGTTCGGACCGAATAGCCGCAGTCAAGGCGGTCGCTGAAGCAGCCGGTGGTTCTGTTAATCA
>Ga0209712_10001175_pt1 | contig 22514 bp, 14 predicted proteins | sample ArcOceMetagenome_FD_187443 | JGI IMG/M metagenome (GOLD analysis project Ga0209712, IMG submission 187443) | Marine eukaryotic phytoplankton communities from Arctic Ocean - Arctic Ocean - Greenland ARC118M Metagenome (SPAdes) (version 2) | ecosystem: Environmental > Aquatic > Marine > Oceanic...
CCATATGATCAAGCTCTGAGTAGGTGGTTTCACGACCTTCAAAAATTTGAGCAATTCGGTGGCCATTTATTTTTGCTTGGTAGCGGCTAATGTCAGCAACACAGTTGATTTGATCCAGTGCGATCATAGTTTCTTACCCTCTTTACTATTTTTTACTTTTTGTTTCCCTTAGTTTACCGACAAGAGAAAAGCGCGCAACAAAAACTCGTCGTCAAATATAAGGCGGTTTATGCCTATTATAAAAGGATAATAATGACGAATATAAAAGACAAATATTGTTAAACTAAGCCCAAAGCAGTTAGCCTGCCGTATCTGCATCAATAAAGGTTAAGCTATAATTTAGTCGTGCATAGGCGGCACCAAGAAATACGGGCTAAAGGGCAGACACCACTCGTTATCAAAAAAACATAAGAGGAATAACCATGTCAATGATTGTCAATCGTCGAGATCTCGACTTCGTACTTTATGAAACCTTAGGGTTAGAAAAGATTCTCGAGTCAGAGCGTTATGTTGACTATGATCGTGAATCTCTTGACGCTATGTTAGATCTCTGTCAGACGGTTGCTGAAGATCAGTTTTTAACCTGTGCGTCTAAGCTAGATGCCAATGAACCTAAATTTGTGGATGGAAAAGTCGAAACGATTTCGGAGCTCAAAGATGCTATTGCGGCTTATCAGGAAGCCGGTTTGTGTGCCACCGCCTACGATGCGGACATTGGAGGATTGCAGCTGCCATGGATGATGGATCAAGCGCTTAACGGAATGTTTGTTTGCGCTAACAATCCTGCCCATATTTACCTATTTCTGACTAAGGGCGTCACTAACATGCTCAATGTCTGTGGGTCTGACGAACTCAAGGCTAAGTATTTACCTAACCTTGTAGATGGCAAGTGGTTCGGTACCATGTGTTTATCTGAAACTCAGGCGGGTTCGTCGCTTGCAGACATTCGTACTAAGGCTGAGCTAAAACCTGATGGCTCTTACGCGCTTAGCGGCACTAAAATGTGGATATCTGGTGGCGAGCAAGATATTACTGAGAATATTATTCACATGGTGTTGGCAAAAATTCCCGGTTCGCCTTCAGGGGTCAAAGGCATATCTCTATTTTTGGTGCCTAAAAACCGAGTTAATGATGACGGAAGTATTGGGGACTCTAACAACGTAGCGCTGGCCGGTTTAAATCACAAGATGGGCTGTCGCGGTGCGACTAACTGTTTGCTTAACTTTGGTGAGGCTGGTGAGTCAATTGGCTATCTGGTCGGAGAGGCGAATCAGGGTCTGGCTAATATGTTCCACATGATGAACGAGGCGCGTATTTCAGTCGGCATGTCAGCTGTGATGAGTGCACTTGGTGGCTATTTATATTCGTTGGATTATGCGCGAAATCGACCCCAAGGGCGGCCATTGGTTAATCGCAATCCGGAAGATCCGCAAGTGATGATCAGTGAGCACGCAGACATTAAGCGCATGCTAATGACTCAGAAAGCCTTTGTTGAGGGCGCGCAGACCTTGATGTATTACTGTGCTGAGTTAATCGATACTAACAAACTTTCCATTGACCATGCCGGCAACCAGAGGCGTGATTTGCTGCTCGATTTGTTGACGCCTATTTGTAAGTCTTGGCCCTCAGAGTTCTGCCTAGAGGCAAATAAGTTGGCGATACAGGTATTGGGTGGCTATGGTTATACCCGTGAGTATCCCGTTGAACGTCTTTATCGAGATAACCGTTTAAACCATATCCACGAAGGCACTTGGGGTATTCAGGGTATTGATATTCTCGGTCGCAAGGTACGTATGCAGGATGGTGCTGCAGTGAAGATTCTTCGTGAAGAAATGCAGGCAACAATTGATTCGGCGGCAGGGCATTCTCAATTAGGTGTTTTTTGCGGTCAACTCAACGAATACTTAACCCTAACAGAAGAAACCATCGCTGCTGTCGGGCAAGCTACAGATCCATCCTTGGCCCTGGCTAATGCGACTATTTTCTTGGATGCCATGGGGCACTTAGTGATTGCATGGATGTGGCTGAAACAGGCTGTTGCAGCGTTAGAAGGAAAGCAGAAGGGTAATGCTGCAGACGATGCGTTTTACGACGGCAAGGTTGCGGCAATGCAGTTTTTCTTCCGTTACGAACTACCTAAAATTAGGCCAAACCTTTCCTTAGTAGCTGATCTTGATAGTACTTGTTATGACCTTACTGCGGATCAGTTTCTCGGCGTTTAATACTCCCGATCAAGGGTTCAGGCCTTACTTTGCAAGGCCTGAATCACGTCTCTTTTATATCAGGTGACACACTTTTAGTTAAATCATAAGGGCTTAATAGTACTATTGGTCAAAGATATAGTATTGATCTTCCAGTTAGTCCTAAAATTCAAGAACCGCCTTAATTCTGGGTAATTTCCGGTGGTGAGATAGACTAATGAGTCATTCTTTTAGGTTTACACTGGTCTTGGTAAATAAGACACTTGCCAAAATTTACTTCTAATCTAATTGTTACAATATCGCTATTATTTGAGGGTGCCACCAATGTCAGCTTATAAAGCCCCAGTTCAAGAGTTTTCTTTCATCCTTGAAGAGCTCGTCGGTTATGAGAAACATAGTCAATTGCCCGGTTATCAAGACGTGGGTCTGGATATGCTGAACGCTATCTTGCCGGAGGCGGCAAAGTTTTTTGAACAGGTGGTTGCGCCGACAAATCTTATCGCGGATGGACAAAAAACGCATATTGAGAATGGTGGGGTAGTTACGGCCCCCATTTTGGATGGTATTAACGCACAGATGGTAGAAGCGGGTTGGAGTGGGTTGAGTGGTTCAACCGATTACGACGGTTCAGGCTTTCCTGGTGTGGTTGATGTGGCGGTTCAAGAAATGTTGCAGTCGGCCAACATGGGCTTGAGTTTGTTACCCATGCTCACTCGTGGGGTTATTCATGCCATTCACCTATATGGCTCAGAGGATCAAAAGAATACCTATCTGACCAACCTGATCAGCGGAGCCTGGTCTGGGACAATGAATTTGACTGAGCCGCAGGCCGGTTCAGATCTCTCAGCCGTTCAATGCAAGGCTGAACCCAATGGCGAACACTATTTGATCTCAGGCCAAAAAATCTATATTACCTGGGGCGATCATCAGCAAACTGACAACATAATACATCTGGTATTGGCTCGGTTGCCGGGTGCACCTGCCGGAAACCATGGTATTTCACTATTTTTGGTGCCCAAGTTTTTGGTCAATGCCGATGGAACTCCCGGCAAACGTAACGATGTGTATGCGGTGGGTGTCGAACATAAGTTAGGTATTCACTGCAGCCCCACGTGTACCATGGCTTACGGTGACAATGGCGGGGCGGTTGGCTATCTCGTAGGGCCTGAAAATCAGGGCCTAATGTGTATGTTCAGCATGATGAATAATGCCAGACTGTCAGTAGGGCACCAGGGTGTTGCCATAGGCGAACGCGCTTATCAGCAGGCCGTTTGGTATGCCGCTGACCGAGTACAAGGAAAAGTCCAAGGTGTTGAGGGGCGAGCCCCGATTATCCACCATGGCGATGTGAAGCGCATGTTGTTGCAAATGAGAGGTCTGACCGAAGCGGGACGCGCCCTATCGTTCTATACAATAGCGGCTGAGGATCGCAGTAATCATTACACTGACCATGATTTACAGCAGTACGATCAAAGACTGGTTGAAATTTTAACCCCTCTAGTCAAAGGGTGGTGCACCGAAGTCTCTATGGAGGTTACGTCGCTTGGCGTTCAGGTGCATGGAGGTATGGGCTTTGTAGAAGAGACCGGTGCCGCTCAACACATGCGTGATGCGAGAATTCTACCCATTTATGAAGGCACTAATGGTATTCAGGGATTAGATTTTATTGGTCGTAAATGCTTACGTGACGGGGGAGAGGGGCTGGCCGATCTTCTGGCTGAGATGACAACTACAGCGCAAACCACATCTTCCGGCTGCACCAGCACCAATAGTCTTTTGTTGGCCCTGAAGACAGCGATTGTTCAATGCCAATCGGCTTTAGACCATGTGTTAGCCAATCCAAGTAGTTCGCAGTTTTTAGCCTACAATTTCATGATGTTGTTTGGCAACTCTGTGGGTTATTGGTTGTTAGTTAGGTTGTCTATCGCGGCTAAATCGCACATTGAAAAAGGCAGTGAAGATCGCTTTTATCGTCAAAAAATTGCGACGACGGAGTTTTTTGCATCTCAGCTATTAACGCGTAACGCTGGCTACTTGGGTGCTATTACTGGTGACACTCAAAGCTATGATGAATTTATGGTAGAAGATTTTTACCGTAGTTAAGATTGACGGAGTAGCCGAAGTAATCTTCGGCTACTCCGTCCCTTAAGATCACATGCAACCCATGCCTTCTATCGCTTTCTCTTTCATACCTTCCATGCCTTCCATGCCTTCCATGCCTTTCTCTTCCATGCCTTCCATGCCTTTCTCTTCCATGCCTTCCATGCCTTCCTCTTTCTTTTCTTCCATATCTTCCATATCTTTCATGTCTTTCATGTCTTTCATGTCTTTCATGTCTTTCATGTCATCCATGCTATGTGATTCTTGAGATGTTGCTGGATTAGAAAGTAACGCTGTAGTAATTAATGCAAACATTAAAAATTTCATAATAACCTCGAGATATTTGGATAGTTAGAGCAGAACTAGTGTGAGGGCATGATAAGGTTTTTTAAATCGGTTTTTGTTAAAGTTGTGAGCTGAGTCACGCTTAACGCAAAATTAATCGGTATTTTTAGGCAAAAAATTTTGCGGTGATATTTTGAGGGTGTTGCCTAAATAAAGTAAGACAAGGGCACGGCATAAAAGTCACTAGTTAATCGATTAAATGTTGTTGCTTAGGATTAATTCCCTGAATGACTCAGCACCAAGCCAACAACCAGTGCTATGCAAACAATAAAAAGTATAGTGAAGATAAAACCACCTACAACGAACGCGAGGGGGTTACCGCCAGCAAAATCACGTTCACGGTTTTTATCGCTCTGCACGCCAATACCGGCAGCAAGAATACTTAAAACTATAGCGCCTAATCCGGGTTTTTTGTGGTGTTGATTGTCTTCGGGCACTTGATTTCCCTATTGAATGCTATGGTTGCAGAAAGATACTGATCTCTTTGGATGACGGATCAGATTATTGGGCAAAACCCAGCCCAAGACTTTAGCATCAAAAGCCTATTTAGTCACAGTTATAGGGTGCTGGTGGAAAAATTAGTGTGGTTTGATAATCATATTTTGCCAAACCATCCGTATAGCGTAAAATAGACTTATTCTTTGAGCGTATCACGCAACAGGACATCATTATGTTAAATGTAACAATTACAGAGTCAGCCCAAGAATACTTGGCAGGCCTGTTGGATAAACAGAATTGCGAAGGTATAGGTATACGTATGTTTGTGTCGGACCCGGGCACGCCTAAAGCTGAAACTTGTATAGCTTATAGCCGTCCAGGAGAGCACAACGAAGAAGATTTAATTGTCGAGTACGGCAAGTTCAATGGCTACTACGAGCAGCGCAGCATTCCGTTTTTGGATGATGCTAAGGTTGACTTTGCTGAAGATAAATTTGGTGGTCAGCTAACGATTAGGGCCCCCAATTCAAGGTTGCCTAATATCAGTGATGATAGCCCCGTTGAAGACAAAGTTAACTACTTGCTGTACAACGAGATTAATCCTGGGTTAGCGTCGCATGGTGGCGTTGTCTCTCTTGCAGAAATCCATGAGGGATACGCAGTACTTGAGTTTGGTGGTGGTTGCCAGGGTTGCTCAGCGGTTGACCTAACGCTCAAAGAAGGTGTTGAAAAGACCCTGATGGAAAAAATCCCAGAGCTTAAAGGGGTCAAGGATGTCACGGATCACAGTGACACCAGCAATGCCTATATGTAAGCTATATACTATAGGTATTCACTCAATAAAAAAGCCCCGTAGTTACTGATCTACGGGGCTTTTTTATTGAGCCAGTTAAAAGCCAGAAGCTAGCCAATAACTCTCACCGGCACAGCTTGTGGCTCAACACTCAGGTCTGCTGAAGGTGGCACGAAGTCGGTCAGGTTAATGCCCTGAACGGAGGCTTTGTACTCTTCGATGGTTGGGATACGGCCCAAGATGCTAGACAGTACAACCATTGGCGTAGAGGCCAGCAGTGACTCACCTTTTTTCTCATTAGTATCTTCAACCACACGGCCTTGGAACAGGCGAGTAGAGGTAGCCAGTACCGTATCGCCTTTAGCAGCCTTCTCTTGGTTACCCATACACAGGTTACAACCCGGGCGCTCTAAGTACATAATGTTCTGGTACTGCGTACGAGCGGCGCCTTTAGGATCGGCATCGTCAAATTCGAAACCGGCGTATTTCTGTAGCAGTTCCCAGTCGCCTTCGGCCTTCAACTCATCAACGATGTTGTAAGTGGGTGGCGCAATAACCAGCGGTACTTTGAAGTTGATCTCGCCTTGAGTTTCAAGGTTGCGCAACATCTGAGCGATGATCTGCATGTCGCCTTTGTGCACCATACAAGAACCGACAAAGCCCAGGTCAATGGTTTTGGTGCCGCCGTAATAAGACACTGGACGGATAGTATCGTGGGTATAGCGCTTAGAGGCGTCTTCGTTATTTACGTCCGGGTCAGCAATCATTGGCTCGTCGATTTGGTCCAGATCAACAATCACTTCTGCGAAGTACTTGGCATTGTTATCTGGAGCCAGAGCAGGGTTCTCTCCCGACTGGATTTCAGCGATACGCTTGTCAGCCAGATCGATAAGGCCTTGCAGCATACTCACATGGTTTTCCATACCCTTGTTGACCATGATCTGGATACGGCTCTTAGCCAGTTCCAGCGATTTGACCATGGTTTCATCGTTAGAGATACAGATAGAGGCTTTTGCCTTCATCTCTGCAGTCCAGTCGGTGAAGGTGAAAGCTTGGTCGGCCAGTAGAGTGCCGATCTGTACTTCGATGATACGACCCTGGAATATGTTCTCGCCGTTGAACTGCTTGAGCATCTGCGCCTGAGTGGCGTGCACCACATCGCGGAAGTCCATGTGGCTCTTCATGCCGCCCTTGAAGGTAACCTTCACAGACTCAGGAATCGGCATAGCTGATTCACCGGTAGCTAGTGCTACAGCTACGGTGCCCGAATCTGCGCCAAAAGCAACGCCCTTGGACATACGGGTATGTGAGTCACCACCGATGATGATGGCACGGTCGTCCACGGTGATGTCGTTCAACACTTTGTGGATTACGTCGGTCATAGGGTGGTAAGCGCCCTTAGGGTCGCGCGCGGTGATCAGACCGAAATTGTTCATGAACGACATCAGCTTGGGAATGTTGGCTTTTGCCTTGCTGTCCCAAACAGAAGCGGTGTGACAGCCAGACTGATAAGCACCGTCAACACTTGGCGAGATCACAGAAGCCGCCATGGCTTCCAGTTCCTGACAAGTCATAGGGCCAGTGGTGTCTTGAGAACCGACGATGTTCACTTTAACGCGAACGTCAGAACCGGCGTGCAGCGGGGTATTAGAAGCTACGCCCAGAGCGTTCCTGTTGAAAATCTTCTCAACAGCGGTCAGGCCTTGGGCCTCAATAGAAATTTCTTTCGATGGTGCGTAAACCAGAGCGGGTTTAACCCCCAAAACATTAGCTGCAATGGTCTGCAGCTTCTTGCCGAAGACAACAGCGTAAGAACCGCTAGCCTTCATGAATTCAACTTTTTGCGGTGTGAACGCAGAAGAAACGTCCGCCAGCTCTGTGTCGCCGTTGTAGAGCTTGTGCTCTTTGGTGTTAATAGTAAGTACGGTGCCGGTAGCCACTGAATAAGCCTCTTCCAGCACGGCATCGCCATTATCGTCAAAAACGGTGTCGCCTTTTGCGTCTACTTTCTTAACCCAGTTTTTCAGGTCGAGACCGATGCCACCGGTAACGTCAACGGTGGTCAAAAAGATTGGAGAGATACCGTTGGTACCTGCAACAACTGGAGCGATGTTGATGAATGGTACATATGGGCTCGCTTGCTTACCGGCCCACAGGGCAACGTTGTTGACGCCGGACATACGTGAAGAGCCCACTCCCATGGTGCCTTTCTCAGCGATTAGCATTACTTTGGCGTTCGGGTGTTTCTTCTGCAGCTCAACGATTTCCTGCTGGGCTTCGGGGGTCGCCATACACTGGCCATGCAGTTCACGGTCAGCACGTGAGTGCGCTTGATTACCTGGAGACAGCAAGTCAGTGGAGATGTCGCCTTCGCCGGCGATATAAGTGACGATTTCAATGGTCTCGTCGATTTCTGGCAGTTTGGTAAAGAACTCGGCTTGTGCGTAGCTCTCTAGGATCTCTTTAGCGATGGCGTTACCGGCTTTAAAAGCGGCGGTCAGGCGATCGGTATCGACTTCGTACAAAAATACCTGAGTTTTCAGAACCTCAGCGGCTGGTTTGGCAACGACTGCATCGTTAGACAGAGCAAGATTGAGCAGAACTTCAATAGAGGGGCCGCCTTTCATGTGCGAGAGCAGTTCGAAGGCAAATTCTGCTGTGATCTCTGCAACGACAGATTCACCCAGAATAATTTCTTTCAAAAATTGTGCTTTCACCCCAGCAGCACTGGTTGTGCCTGGCAGCGCATTGTAAATGAAGAACTTCAGAGAATCTTCCCGCTGCTCATTCCCGGTGTCTTTGATTTGGGCAATAATCTCTGCCAGCAAATCAGCACTGTCAATTGGCTTTGGATTTAATCCTAGGTCCTTTTTACGGGTGGCGACTTCATCCATGTACTCTGAATATAAGTTCATTTAAATCTCCCACGGCAGGTTTCTAGCACGGTGTGCTTCTCCTTATTGTTTCATTAATATAGTAATTCTAGGCCATAAATGGCTCTTATTTTCGCGAGAAATTATACGTTAATCCGTAGTTTAGTTACAGGCTTAAAGTATATAACCGCTATTAGTCTTAATTGTTAGGGCGACTGTGAGTCCAAGCAAATACATACGATGTGACTTTGTTCATCGGGTTTTAGAGTAGACTAAGGCAATGCTCAGGTACTGCCAATCAATAGCGCAAAAACGTGCACTAAAAACGTGATAAAAAGACCAGAGTGTCGAGTAATGTTATCAGGTAAAAAAATTACACAAGGCTCTGTCAGTTAAAACGATTAGATTAATATTTATTGGGTTAACAAAACCATAATTTAAGGTTAGAGTCCGCAGCCAAGAGCTACTTGGTTAGTGCGTACACAAAATTTAGCATACTAATGAGGTGTAAAGCCTCTGCTGAGATAACATTTCGTTACGGCAATTTAAAATGAATAACAATAAAAGGCTATTGAGACCTGGCAGCAGGCTCAGCCAGTTAGAGAGCATGCTCCTACAACCCTATGAAACGATATGGGATTGTTGCTGTGACCATGGTTTACTTGGCATGTCCCTACTCAAGAGGGAGCGTGCTGGAGAGGTTATTTTTGTCGATGTTCTGGCCGAGCAAATGAAAAGGTTGGAAGCAACGTTAAGAAAAAATTGTCCACCTGATAAATATACATGGCAAGTTTGCTGCGATGATGTCAAAAACATTGTTGTGCCCAATAGTGATTCACAGCTATTTATTATTGCGGGTGTCGGCGCCCGCCAAACTATTGAATTCATTAGTAGCCTATCTGTATCTGCACCTGATACGGCATTTGATCTGTTAATTTGTTGTGTTCATGGGAATTATTCAGTTCGAGACGCATTAATTAATAGTGGCTTTAAGTTAAAAGATGAGCGTATTATTTTTGAAAACAATCGCTTTTATGAAGGTATTTATGTATCTAAAAGCGCAGATGATGAAATCCTCAATACCGGCAATAAAATGTGGGATTGGTCAGATGTAGACCACCAACAATACTGGCAGCGGATCGTCGGCCACTATCGCCAAAAAGCGAAAAACGACCCAGCACAGTACCAGCCGATTATTAGCAGTTATGAGGCGTTACTGGCCTCAATCAGTAATATTTAGAGTCCTAATATTGCGATTAAATAGTGTCGTAAAGCCAGGGCTGGGAGAAAAATGAAGATCGGATTGACATGGCGAAGTTCTAGTTGACAGAATGGCGCCTTAAATGAGAGCTCATGTTCAGGTTGAATGGGTACCAAAGGTTACTACTAAGATAATTATTTATGACTGATATCCAACATATTGAGGCTTTTTTGCCTTGCGCTACGCCCGATCTATGGTTAAAAAACGCCTTGAATAATCAGGCCATCATGCTGGTCGATCATGCCAACTGTGAGAAAAAGGCAGCGAGTACTGCGCTCAATTTGATCTATCGCTATACCGATAACTTTGAGTTGTTGAACAAAATGTCACGATTGGTGCGAGAAGAGATGCGCCATTTTGAGCAAGTGATCAAAATCATGAAACGGCGCGATATTCCCTACCAGCACATTTCTGCGTCTCGTTACGCTGCCGGTCTTAGGGAAGTGGTTCGTAAGGATGATCCCGGCCGTCTGGTGGACGTACTTATTGTCGGAGCATTTATTGAAGCGCGATCTTGCGAGCGGTTTGCTAAAATTGCGCCACATTTAGATAACGAATTAAAAGAATTTTATCAGTCCTTACTTAAATCTGAAGCTCGCCATTACCAAGATTACCTAGCTTTAGCGACAAAAGCCGCGGGCAATGAGTCTATTGACCAACGTATAGCCGTAATATCACAATGTGAGCAAGAGCTAATTGAAGCACCTGACACTGAATTTCGCTTTCACTCTGGTCCTGTCGGTTAATCACCTAGGGCACAAATACTCTCGCCCGAACTCTAATGCAAAGGAATTAATATGAAAGTGAAAAGCTGGTCTATTGTCATAGGCGGTTGTTTGAGTGTCGTGCTGGCATTGTCTGTTTTCAAATACAACCAGATTCAAGCAGCTATTGCTTTTGGAAATTCGTTCCCTGAGCCCATGGAATCAGTCGAGCTGGCTATTGCTAAGCAAGTGAACTGGCAGAAGACGGTCATGGCAACAGGTGAGGTGGTTGCAAAGAGCTCGGTTGATTTGAGTAATGAATTGGCTGGGCGTATCGGAAAAGTAGGTTTTGAGCCAGGCGCCCAAGTCAGCAAGGGACAGCTTTTGTTGAGTTTTGATATTGCCGAGGAGCTCGCACAGCGTGACGCAGCGACCGCCAACGCTACGATCGCAAGGTTATTGCTGGAGCGCAACACGGCACTTTCGAAGACGGGGGTTGCTTCGCTAGAGGCACTAGATAATGCCACTGCGCAGTTTAATGCAGCGTCAGCTAAAGTCGCAGCGTTAGATGCGACGATTGCGAAAAAAACACTGCTGGCGCCTTTTGACGCCAACACTGGATTGCACGAATTAAAACAGGGTCAATATCTTGCGGCGGGTACGATAATTACACGATTAGTTGGTATCGAAAGCAAACTTTGGATCGATTTTAACCTGCCACAACAACAGGCGAGTCTGGCGGTCGGAGATAGTGTCAGTATGGTAGGTTATCCTGAAAGTGAAGCGATTGTTATCGCACGAGATTCTTGGGTTGATTCACAGTCGCGTAACGTACGTTATCGTGCGGAGGCGAACGCCCATAGGGGTCTCTTGCCCGGCGCTTTTGTGCGCGTTAGCGCAAAACTTGGAGAAATTTCTCGTCTGATAGAAGTGCCAGCATCAGCTATTCGCTATGACGCGATGGGTGCCAATGTGTATGTGTTAAATCCCTCGGAAGAGGGGGCCGATGCCCCTGAGCGAGCTTCAAGGCGGGCAGTTGAGCTGGGCTCGGAAAACGATCAGAAAGTGCTGGTGTTGAGTGGATTGAGCATCGGCGAGAGGGTTGCGGCCAATGGTTCTTTCAAATTGCGTGAGAATATCCTTGTTAATGCCGTTGTGACCAGCGCGGTGCTTAAAGCTACTGCCCCGTTAATGGAATAAGCATAATGAGTATTCAATCGAAGCAACTAGCAGACAATCTAGAAGATAAAAGATTAAGTAAACCAAAGTGGACTGACGTTTTCATTCATCGGCCGGTGCTATCTATTTCCATTTGCATTATGTTGGTATTGATGGGCCTAAAGGCCGCTTCAAATCTTCCTGTCTCACAGTTCCCGCAAATTGAAAGTTCGTCGCTGGTCATCAGTACTCCGTATGTTGGTGCGCCAGCGGATGTCGTGCAAGGTTTTGTGACTGATCCCATTGAGCGAGCTGCCTCGACTGTGCCTGGCATCGATTACATCGATTCAGTCACTACCGCAGGCTTTAGTGTGGTCACCGTTTGGTTAAACCTTAATGAAAACAGCACAAGCGCACTGGCAGAGTTGTCAACTCGTCTTGACCAAATCCGTTTTGAGTTACCAGTAGGCGCTGAAGATCCGTCAGTTGAGGTATCCAGGGCAGACCGCCCCAATGCCGGTTTTTACCTAGATGTGGTGTATGAGGGTATTAGCCGAGCAGAAGCCACTGATTATCTTAGTCGTCGGGTCACATCTATACTCGCCGCTATTCCCGGTGTTCAGCGTGTTGCTCTGCCTGGCGGGAGACTGCCAGCGATGCGCGTCTGGCTCAAGCCCGATCAGATGGAGGCCTTCAATTTAAGTGCCACCGAGATTGAAGCGGCACTGCGCAGTAATAATGTTATTGCCACCATGGGGCGTACAGAGAATTCATCGCAGAGAATTGATTTACTTGCCAATACTGCGCTGCAGAGCGTTGATGATTTTCGTCGATTGGTGATACGTGAAACAAATGGGATTCAGGTGCGGTTAGGGGATATCGCACGGATCGGTTTGGGCGAAGAAGAAGGGACAACAGATGCGCGTATAAATCAGCGGCAAACTATCTTTATTTCGGCTTGGCCCTTGCCGGGTGCTAACGAAATAGCCATTGCAGACCGCCTTTATACGGTAATTGATGAGATTAATCCGACCCTCCCCAAGGGGATGAGTATCCAAGTCGGCTACGACATCACTACCTATATGCGTGATGCACTCAAAGAGATTTTTATCACTCTAATAGAGACGGTACTGTTAGTCGGCATTGTGGTGGTGGCGTTTATGGGCTCTTTACGCACAGCCCTAGTCCCGTTGGTTACCATCCCTATTTCATTGTTAGGGGCCATAGCAGCAATGTCTCTAATGGGTTTTTCGCTAAATCTGCTGACAGTTTTAGCGATTGTGCTATCCGTAGGTCTCGTGGTCGATGATGCCATCGTAGTGGTGGAGAATGTTGGTCGGTTTATGCGTGAAGGGATGAGTCGCACTGAGGCGGCCTTGAAAAGTTCTCGCCAGTTGTTAGCCCCAATTGTAGGAATGACATTAACGCTGGCGGTGGTTTACGCCCCAATAGGGTTTTTATCTGGTTTAACCGGAGTGTTATTTAAAGAGTTTGCCTTTACCTTGGCAGTTGCAGTATTGATTTCAGGCGTGGTAGCGATAACGCTTTCGCCGATCATGAGCGCGTATGTTTGTGCTGAAGGAGGCCAAGAAGGGCGCTATACGCGTTGGGTCAATGCGCGTTTCTTAATGCTACAAAACCGCTATAAAAAAATGCTCGACGTCACCCTTGCTAATAACGCACAGATTGCCGTTGTCGCGATCTTTTTTACGCTGTTAATACTCCCATTTTTCGTGCTCTCTAAGCAGGAATTAGCGCCCACCGAAGATCAGGGCTCGATATCGGTCATTACCAGCGGCCCTCCAGAAGCCTCTCTGGACTACACGACGAGGTACATGGGTGATGTTGTGGATGCAATGGCGTCATTGCCAGCAACGGCAGATATGTGGCAGATAGTGTTGCCATCGAGCAGCTTTGGCGGTCAAAATTTCGTCGAATATAATAAGCGTGATGTTACGGTTCATGATCTGCGCTGGCAAACCTTTGCTAACTTGTCTGGAGTAACCGGCGTTAAGAGCTTTCCAATACTCAGCCCGGCCTTACCCACAGCAGGTAATTTTGATATTGAGCTGGTCGTGCAGTCTACAGACAGTCCTGAAGTCGCACTACCTTACGCTGAAGCGATGGTGGCAGCAGCTTATGCCAGCGGTGTTTTCATGTTTGCTGATACCGACTTGCGCATCGATTTACCCCAGGCTAAGTTTGAAATTGATCGTGAGAAAGTAGCTGACTTGGGGATGAATCTGAGTGATATTAGTCGCCAAGTGAGCTTTCTTTTATCCGGCAATTATGTGAATCGATTTGATTTCAGTGGAAAGGCCTACCGCGTGATTCCAATGATTGATCGACAGTTGCGCTCAGATCCCGATATGTTGATGGACATTAAGATTCGCACCGCGACCGGAGATCTTGTCCCACTGTCGGCGATTGCCAAGTTAACGCGAACTGCGGCACCGCGGTTTTTGGGTAAGTTTGAGCAGAAAAACTCTTTTCGAGTGTTTGGCGGCGTTATTCCTGGTATGACACGAGAGCAGGCGCTGACTGCTCTTGAGCTAGCCGCGAGCGATATATTACCCAATCATTACACGCTGGACTATGCTGGAGAATCAAGACAGATGCGAGCGGAGGGCAATACACTTATAGGGGTTCTGGGTATTGCCTTAATCGTGGTGTTTTTTGTTTTAGCTGTGCAATTTAATAGCTTCCGAGATCCGCTGATTGTAATTGTAGGTTCAGTCCCATTGGCATTTTCTGGCGCTATGTTATTTACCTTTTTAGATTTAACCAGTATTAATATTTATTCGCAGGTGGGCTTTATAACGCTCGCGGGTTTGATTTCTAAAAATGCCATTTTAATCGTTGAATTTGCCAACCAAATGCAGGCTACGGGGTTAAGTAAGTTAGACGCAATTAAACAGGGTGCGGCAACACGTTTGCGTCCTGTACTGATGACGACAGGCGCTACAGTTTTGGGTCATCTACCTTTGGTTTTAGTGGTGGGTTCCGGTGCTGAAGCGCGCAATAGTATTGGTATTATTCTAGTTGCCGGTATGGTGGTTGGAACGCTGTTCACACTGTTTGTGTTGCCGACAGTTTATCTTTGGTTATCCTCAGATCATCATACAGATCAGCAAGTTGAAAAGTTGGTTGCGGCTGAAGCAATATAAATCGATATTTGGAAGTTGGTAGTTATAGTCTCGGGTCAGTATTAATTATCTAGGCATTTTTAGAGCGCAAAAAAAAGAGAGGCAGTTTTGGCTGCCTCTCTCTCTTATTTCTTAACCGAAAGTTTCCGTTAAATTAACGCTCGTCAATCGGTGTGTAGTCTCGCACATCAGCCCCGGTATAGAGTTGGCGAGGACGGGCAATTCGGTAGGGGTGAGTAATCATTTCGTTCCAGTGTGAGATCCAGCCAACGGTGCGGCCAGTAGCAAAAATCACGGTGAACATTTCCTCAGGAATACCCATGGCCTTCAATATAATACCTGAGTAGAAGTCGACATTTGGGTACAGCTTTTTACTGACAAAGTAGTCATCTTCAAGAGCAATCTTTTCAAGTTTCTTAGCCAGTCTAAATAGCGGATCGTTCTCTACGCCAAGCACTTCAAGAACCTCATCACAGGTTTGACGCATGACAACAGCTCGTGGGTCATAATTCTTATATACACGATGGCCAAAGCCCATCAAGCGGAATGGATCGTTTTTGTCTTTGGCTTTAGCAATATATTCTTCAATATTATCTTCATGGCCAATCTCATCAAGCATGCTCAGAACGGCTTCGTTAGCCCCTCCATGCGCAGGCCCCCAAAGAGCCGCGATACCAGCCGCAATACAGGCGAACGGATTAGCGCCTGATGAGCCAGCCATGCGAACCGTCGACGTCGAGGCATTTTGCTCATGGTCGGCATGTAATAAGAAAATTCTGTCCATTGCCTTGGCAAGGGCAGGATGACATTCATACTTCTCACAGGGTGTTCCAAACATCATATGCAGGAAGTTCTCAGAATAAGAGAGCGTATTGTCGGGGTATACATAAGGCTGGCCAACAAAATGCTTGTAGCACATAGCGGCGATCGTCGGCATTTTTGCAATCAAGCGGTGCGCTGATATTGTTCGGTGTTCTTGATCGGTAATGTCCAGCGAGTCATGGTAAAAAGATGACATCGCTCCGACTAGGCCACACAACATAGCCATTGGGTGAGCATCATATCTAAAGCCACTGATGAAATGCTCCATCGAGCGGTTCACCATGGTGTGATATTTAATGGTATGTTCAAATTTCGCTTTTTGCTCAGCATTTGGCAGAGCACCCTCAAGGAGCAGGTAGCAGGCTTCGATGTAGTCCGACTTGTCGGCAAGCACTTCAATCGGATAGCCTCGATGAAGAAGAATTCCTTTCTCACCATCGATGTAAGTAATATCAGATTGGCAGGACGCTGTTGCAGTAAAGCTAGGGTCATAAGTAAAGTACCCATGGCTACCTAGAGTTCCGATATCAATGACATCTTGCCCTCTTGTACCCTTTAGAACGGGCAACTCGATAGGGGTTTCGCCATCGATTGTCAGCGTAGCTTTACGATCTGTCATATTTGTTCCTCAAAAAACTTACTTGTTTGGTCAAAAACTCAGCCCGCAACTATAAATGCTCAGCGAAAATTGTCAACCAATGGCATGCAGTCTACGGAGTGCTTAGGCTATTAAAGTAAGGCAGGTTGGGCGTTAGGGATAACCAACATTCATTGTTTGAATGTTCTTAACAGTTAAGTTGCCGTAAAAGTCAGTCAGACAGAGTATAGCTGCAATAGCGTGTACAGTAGTTGTGTGTCAAAGGGTAACTTTGAGTCCAGCACCTGCCAAAGGTATTTGAAATTGAATCCCCTTGTCATTATACTGCGCCGAATCAAAGACGGGCACTCCGCACTCGTAGGACGAACCCGCTAGATACTCAATTTTAGGCTAAAATCAATGACAGAGTTGCTTTACTTCGGTGAACAACCAAAAGGTGATGCGTGGTAGATAAAAAAAGACCAGTTAATCTCGATATTGGAACAATGAAGCTTCCAATTACCGCTTACGTATCTATCCTGCACAGGGTTTCAGGGGTGGCTACTCTTTTCGCGTTGGCAATCCTTCTGTGGCTTTTCGATCAAAGCCTTGCGTCACAGCAAAGCTTTGACGCAACATCGAATATATTGTCATCTCCGCTTGCTCAGTTCCTGATATGGGGTAGCCTCGCCGCTATTACCTATCACACGGTGGCTGGCATCCGGCACCTCATTATGGATCTTGGGGTTGGTGAAGAAAGCTTTAACAGCGGCAGAATAAGTGCGTGGATCGCGGTCGCGGTAGCTGTAGCCTTGATAGCGGCTCTAACAGGCTGGGTGATCTTATGATGGACTTTCTTGCTCGATTTACATTTACAGGGCCCAGTAACTGGATAATTCAGCGCATCACTGCAATTGTGATGGCCGCCTACTTATTTTTTATAGTCGGATACTTAATAACTAACCCAGCACTGACCTACGATCAATGGTCCGAACTCAATAATCTTTTGTTGATGCGTGTATTTACACTCGTTACCGTAGCGGCGGTTGCCTTCCATGCATGGATTGGTATGCGGTGCGTTTTAACTGACTATATTACAGTCAGATTGATAGGGCCAAAAGCAAATGGGCTCCGTAACACTTTGCAGTTAGGGTTAGCACTCATAATCCTCTTTTATTTAGTGTGGACAATCAAAATTCTCTGGGGACTTTAATTGAATGGGTAGTTTAAGAAAAATGAGTTTTGACGCTGTCATTGTTGGCGGCGGTGGGTCAGGTATGCGTGCAGCTCTGCAGTTGGCGCAATCAGGTTACAAAACAGCAGTTATTACTAAGGTATTCCCCACTCGCTCTCACACGGTTTCTGCACAAGGCGGTATTACGTGCGCTATCGCCAGTGATGATCCCAATGATAAGTGGGAATGGCATATGTATGACACCATTAAGGGGTCAGACTATATTGGGGACCAAGAAGCCATAGAATATATGTGCCAGACCGGTCCTGAGGCTATTTTTGAGCTTGAGCACATGGGTTTGCCGTTTTCACGAACAGAAGAAGGGCGGATTTATCAGCGTCCCTTCGGCGGTCAGTCTAAAGACTTTGGTGCCGGTGGACAGGCAGCGCGAACCTGTGCGGCTGCGGACAGAACCGGTCACGCCTTGTTACATACTCTGTACCAAGGAAATTTGAAGAATAAAACTGTCTTTCTGAATGAGTGGTTTGCCGTTGATATCGTCAAAAATGCTGACGGTGCTGTGGTTGGTGTGGTGGCTATTGATATTGAAAGTGGAGAGACGGTTTTTGTAGAGTCAAAGGCGACAGTGTTTGCTACGGGTGGCGCTGGCCGTATTTATGCATCAACTACCAATGCACATATCTGCACCGGTGACGGCGTTGGAATGGCATTGCGTGCAGGATTTCCGGTCCAAGATATTGAGATGTGGCAGTTCCACCCCACCGGCATTCATGGTGCTGGAACGCTAGTTACAGAGGGTTGCCGCGGAGAAGGTGGCTACCTCATTAATAAAGATGGTGAGCGGTTTATGGAGCGTTATGCGCCAAATGCCAAAGATCTTGCCGGTCGAGATGTGGTTGCTCGCTCAATGGTGCTGGAGATTCTTGAAGGTCGTGGTTGTGGGCCAGATGGCGATCATGTTTACCTCAAGCTAGACCATCTCGGTGAAGAGATGCTCAATGCAAAACTGCCGGGTATTCTTGAGCTTTCACGCACCTTTGCTCATGCAGACCCAGTGAAAGAACCTATTCCTGTAGTACCTACCTGTCACTACATGATGGGTGGCATTCCGACTAACGTTGACGGCCAGGCTCTAACGATCGATAGAGAGGGCAAAGATACGGTCATTGAGGGCTTTTATGCCTGCGGCGAAGCAGCCTGTGTGTCTGTGCATGGCGCCAACCGTCTGGGCGGTAATTCGCTGCTTGATTTGGTGGTCTTTGGTCGTGCGTCAGGTATCTTTATTGAGAAGCAGCTGAGTGCGGGTATTACGCTTAAAGAAGCCACTGAGGAAGATATTCAGCGGGCTATGGTTGGCTTGAATAAAATTAATCAGTCTAGCGGTGGTGAAAACGCTGCGGTTTTACGCGCTGAGTTGCAAACGATTATGCAGAATTATTTTGGTGTATTCCGACGTGGCGATTACATGAAGACCGGCATTGAAAAGCTAGACAAGCTCCGTCTACGGGTTGAAAATGTCTATCTTGATGACAAGAGTAACGCATTTAATACAGCTAGGCTTGAGGCTCTCGAGCTACAGAACTTGTTCGAAACGGCCTATGCTACGGCTATTTCTGCTGAAGGGCGCACCGAAAGTAGGGGGGCGCACGCCAGAGAGGACTTTCAGGAGCGTGATGATGAAAACTGGTTGTGCCACTCAGTTTATTTCCCGGAAAGTAAGAAAATTGGCAAGCGGCCGGTTAACTTTACCTTGAAAACGCGTGAACCCTTTGAACCACAAATTCGTACCTACTAATATTGCGAGATGAGAGTTTAGATTTATGTTGAATGTAAGTATTTATCGCTATAACCCAGAAGTTGATACTGAGCCCTTCATGCAGGACTTTGAGTTTGATACTCAAGGTAAAGATCTGATGGTGCTCGACGTGCTTGAGAAGCTTAAAATTCAGGATCCGTCACTGGTATTTAGACGCTCTTGTCGTGAAGGCGTCTGTGGCTCTGATGGAGTGAACATCTCAGGTAAAAATGGTTTGGCTTGCATAACGCCTCTGTCTGAATGCGTGAGAGGGGACAAGTTAGTGATTCGTCCGCTTCCAGGCTTACCAGTCATTCGTGATTTGGTGATCGACATGAGTCAGTTCTACGCTCAATACGAGAAAATCCAACCGTACATGATCAACAACTCTCCGCCCCCCGCTATTGAGCGGTTGCAAAGTCCCGAAGAGCGTAAAAAGCTTGATGGTCTTTACGAGTGCATCCTTTGTGCCTGTTGTTCTACCGCGTGCCCATCGTTTTGGTGGAATCCTGAGAAGTTCATCGGCCCGTCGGGTTTGCTACAGGCATATCGTTTCTTGGCAGACAGCAGAGATACTGCTACTGAAGAGCGATTGGCGAATCTAGATGATCCCTTTAGTGTGTTCCGCTGTCATGGAATCATGAATTGCGTCCAAGTGTGCCCTAAGGGTCTAAACCCGACTAAGGCTATTGGCCATATACGCAATATGTTGATCCGCAACGCGGCCTAAACGACTCAGTTCACTATAAAAGTGTAATTTTGCCGATATTTTACTAGCCGTAGGCCTCTTTCGGCTTTAAAATGGCGGCAAAATCTGATGTCAAAAAGGAAATATCATCAATGCCTGAGGGCCTAATGGAGCAACTCCTCAGCTCCTCCCACTACTCTGGTGGAAACGCAGCCTACATTGAAGGACTCTACGAAACTTACCTGCACGATCCAAATGGTGTGCCGGAGGAGTGGAGCAGCTTTTTTGACTCTCTACCGCGGACCAATGGGTCAATCGCGCCGGATATATCTCACGATACTATAATTCAACACTTTGAGCTCCTCGGTCGGCGTCAAGCGCGACCAACACCTGCTCCAGGGTCTGGCGGCATTCATCTTGAGCATGAGCGTAAACAGGTTAAGGTTGTTCAGTTAATCAGTTCGTACCGTTTTCGGGGTCATCAGCAAGCTAGATTAGATCCATTGGGCATTATGGTTCGAGAAGATGTTGCTGATCTGCAGTTGCATTTTCATGGATTAACCGACGCTGACCTTGATACAACATTTCAGACAAGTCCTCTCTATATCGGTAAGCAAGAAGCACCGTTGCGGGAAATTATCGAGGCACTGGAAGAGACATATTGTGGTGATCTTGGCCCAGAATTCATGCATATCACCTCCTTCGCTGAAAAGCAGTGGTTAGCTCAGCGATTCGAGAGCGTGCGCTCCAAGCCAACCTATGGTGATGAGGCGCGAATTGACGTGCTTAACCGGTTAACGGCGGCTGAGGGTTTAGAGAAGCATCTAGATTCCAAATATCCAGGTACCAAGCGTTTCGGTCTGGAAGGCGGCGAGAGCCTCATTCCTCTACTGGACTGCCTAGTGCGACGCTCCGGTGAATACGGCGCCAAAGAAATTGTCATGGCGATGGCTCACCGCGGTCGTCTGAATGTGCTGGTTAACATACTCGGCAAAAATCCAGCTGAGATGTTTGAAGAGTTCGAAGGCAAGCGCCTGGTTAATACCTCCGGTGATGTTAAATATCATCAAGGTTTTTCCTCGAACGTGATGACCCCGGGTGGGGAAGTGCACATGGCCTTGGGTTTCAACCCATCACATCTTGAGATATCGTGCCCAGTCGTGGTTGGCTCAGGTCGAGCGCGCCAAGATCGGCGTAACGACCCCACTGGTCAGAAAGTTGTGCCCATTTTAATGCATGGCGACGCAGCTTTTGCCGGTCAGGGCGTGGTTATGGAGACATTTCAGCTCTCTCAGACTCGCGCTTACAAGACTGGCGGCACCATTCATATCGTTATTAACAATCAGGTTGGCTTTACTACGAGTAGGCAGGACGATGCTCGCTCAAGTGAATACTGTACTGATGTAGCGAAAATGGTCGGCGCACCGATTCTTCACGTCAATAGCGATAACCCAGATGCAGTGATGTTTGCCGCCATGTTGGCAACAGATTATCGTTACGAATTTGGCAAAGATGTGGTCATTGACTTGGTCTGTTACCGGCGTCGTGGTCACAACGAGACTGATGAGCCATCATCAACTCAGCCGCTGATGTATGACGTGATTCGCAAGCACTCTACGACACGCACGCTGTATGCCCATAAATTGATTGCCGAAGGGGTGGTTGAAGAGAATCAAGCCAATGAAATGGCTAACATCTATCGTGCCAGCCTTGATAAGGGCGAGTTTGTTGTGCACAACCTAGTGCGCGAACCTGACACCACTTTGTTTGTAAATTGGGAGCCGTATCTCGGACATGATTGGCGTACTGAGGGTAACACCGCAATAGAATTAAAGCAGTTGCAAGAAGTGGCCACTAAAATCACCACGGTTCCCGATGGCATTGTCGTTCAACGTCAAGTAGCCAAAATTTATGATGACCGTCGCAAGATGGCTGGCGGCGCACTGCCGTTAAATTGGGGAATGGCTGAGCTTTTAGCCTACGGTACTCTGCTTAAAGAGGGCTATCCGATTCGTTTTACCGGTCAAGATGTTCGCCGTGGTACATTCTCTCACCGTCATGCAGTAGTCTTTAACCAAAAAGATGGCGAAGCTTATCTGCCGCTGGCAAATATGTACGACGAACAGCCACGCTTTGATATTTATGACTCGGTACTGTCTGAAGAGGCGGTGCTAGCCTTTGAATATGGTTATGCCACTACCGCCCCCAAAGGACTTATTATCTGGGAAGCACAGTTTGGTGATTTCGCAAACGGTGCTCAGGTTGTTATTGACCAGTTTATTGCCAGTGGCGAGCACAAGTGGGGTCGTCTTTGCGGCTTGACCATGATGTTGCCGCATGGTTTCGAAGGGCAGGGCCCAGAGCATTCATCAGCGCGACTTGAGCGGTTCTTGCAGTTGTGTGCTGAACACAACATGC
>Ga0209712_10001179_pt1 | contig 22470 bp, 20 predicted proteins | sample ArcOceMetagenome_FD_187443 | JGI IMG/M metagenome (GOLD analysis project Ga0209712, IMG submission 187443) | Marine eukaryotic phytoplankton communities from Arctic Ocean - Arctic Ocean - Greenland ARC118M Metagenome (SPAdes) (version 2) | ecosystem: Environmental > Aquatic > Marine > Oceanic...
ATCTAAGCTACAGGCGTAGGCTAGGTTGGCCGTATGGTACTGCTGATGCATGCGTAAAGCGAGGGCTGCGAGGGTGGATATAGGCAGCACTTTGCAATCGATACCAAAGGCCAAACCTTGGGCCACTCCAGCAGCGATTCGAATACCGGTGAACGAACCCGGCCCACGACCATAGGCAATGGCGTCGAGGCTGGACATACTCACATTAGCTTCGAGCAACAGCGCTTTAACCATAGGCAGTAAGCGCTGGGTATGTTGCCGCTCTGTCGGCTCTTCGTGGCCTAGCAAAACACCCGTATCGCTCCATAGGGCCACGCTGCAGGAGGTGCCAGAAGTGTCTAGCGCCAATATTTGCGTCATCGGTGATTACTTGTCGAGCGCTGTGAAAACAGCCTCTTTAATGTCATTTACACTGCCCACCCCGGCAATATAATGATAAGCCGGCGCCGCAGACCCATCAGACACAATGAGGTTGTGGTAAAAATCGACTAAAGGAGCCGTTTGCTGGTGGTAAACATTTAGGCGCTGGCGCACGGTGGCTTCTTGATCATCGGCACGTTGCACCAAATCTTCGCCAGTTACATCATCTTTGCCAGCCTGCTTCGGCGCATTAAAGGCTAGGTGATAGGTGCGGCCAGAACCCGGATGGACGCGGCGGCCACTCATGCGTTTAATAATTTCTTCGTCGGCAACGTCAATTTCAACCACCGCGTCTATGGCCACACTGGCATCTTTTAACGCTTGGGCTTGAGGAATGGTGCGTGGAAAACCATCAAACAAAAAACCCTGCGTGCAATCGTCATGAGTAATCCGATCTTTAACCAAGTCAATAATCAACTCATCGGAGACTAAACCTCCGTCGTCCATGACTTTTTTAGCAATCTGACCTAACTCGGTGCCCGCCTTAACCGCTGCACGCAGCATATCACCCGTGGAAATTTGAGGGATGCCGTACTTTTCAGTAAGGTATTGCGCTTGCGTGCCTTTACCTGCGCCAGGCGCACCCAAAAGGATTAGTTTCATGACTTAACTCCAAAAATTTTAAATTCTATGGCCACTACTGCATAGCTCAGTCAATCGATATTCGACTCGCTTAAGATGCCTTAGCAAACAGACGAAAAAACAGCCACAGTGGTGCCGTTCGCTTGCTAAGAAACCCCTTGTGCAAATACCTAATTAACACGGCCGAGTAGTTTAACTAAAACCTTGCCCTAGCGCCACGTTGGTGGCGTGAAACTAGCTTATAGCGATTATAAGCCCGCTGCTTTAGCAGCCTTCCAGCCGGCTTCCATGCGCTCTAAACCCACCTTTTCTAATGGCTCACCGGCCTCTACAATCTGTGCTTCTAAGAAGCGAAAACGGCGCTCAAACTTAGCGTTAGCAGCTCGCATCACCTGCTCTGGGTCTTGCTTTAGGTGCCTGGCCATATTGACACAGGCAAACATTAAATCACCCAACTCCTCTAAGGTGTGGTCTTTATCGCCACTAGCAAAGGCTTGCTGAACCTCTTCCAGTTCTTCTGCCATATTAGCCAGCACAGGGGTCACATCTGGCCAATCAAAGCCCACGTTGGCGGCGCGTTTTTGCAACTTTGCACTGCGTTGCATAGCGGGTAAGGCATTAGGCACATCATCTAGCACTGAGTGCTGCTGCTTGGCGTCACGTTCAGACTGCTTAATACTCTCCCAACGCTCTAATACTTGTTCCGCATCTAAGGCTGTCGCGCCTTGGTCTAGACTCTGTTGTGGGGGGCTAAACACATGTGGGTGACGGCGAATGAGCTTATCTGACATGGTCTGCGCAACATCAGCAAAGGCAAAGCTACCCTCTTCACGGGCCAGCTGACAGTAAAATACCACTTGGAATAATAGGTCTCCTAGCTCGTCCCGCAACTGCAGTCGGTCATTAGACTCTATGGCATCAGCAACCTCATAGGCCTCTTCTAGGGTATGGGGCAGGATACTGTGAAAATCTTGCTTAAGATCCCATGGGCAACCGCCATCTGGGTTGCGTAACTGAGTCATAATGTCTAGCAACTGTTGCATCGCATCAGCCGTATTCAGCTCTTGTTTAACCATTTTTTTGACGCCTCACATCTAGCACGTTGGGGAGTTGGCTTATTTTATCTAAAATACGACCCAGTAAATCCAAACGTGGAATATCAATAGTCATTGCCATATTGACCGAATGGGTGTTTTTATCAATCTGGCTACTGATGTTACCTAGGTTAACGTTTTCATTGCGCAACACCATCACCACTTCACTTAATAGGCCAGAGCGATCAACCGCCTCGATAAAGATGTCGACCGGGTAAGTATTTTCGCTATTGCCAGACCAATTCACTTCGATAATACGTTGGCGATCCCGTTCGGCCATATTCATAATATTAAGGCAATCTTGTCGATGCACAGACACCCCCCGAGTGAGGGTAATAAAACCCATAATAGCGTCGCCAGGCACCGGCTTACAGCAATTAGCGATGGTGGTGAGCAGATTACCTACGCCCGCTATTTGCACATCATTACCAGACGCAGTGGTGGCTTTAGTTTTGCCATTTAACAAACTAAGATCTAGCTGCTTCTTAGACTTAAGCTGCGGCTCTATTTGTTGCTGAGCAGCATTGATCACCTGGGCTAAGCGTAAGTCGCCAGCACCCAAAGCCGCATACATGTCATCCACATGCTTAAAGTTAATGGCGGTGGCAATTTGACTGTAGTTGACCCCTGTAATGGCCATACGGCGCATTTCGCGTTCTACTAGATGACGTCCAGCAGAGGCATTTTTATCTTTATCGAGCTGTTTAAAATAGTGACCAATTTTGGCCCGCGTACGCCCAGCGTGAACGTAACCTAAGTTAGGGTTCATCCAATCTCGACTTGGCGCACCCCCTTTGGAGGTCATAATCGAAATTTGATCTCCCGTTTGTAAACTGTAGGTAAGGGGCACGATGCGGCCATGAATTTTGGCTCCACGACAAGTGTTACCCACTTCGGTGTGCACTCGATAGGCAAAATCGATGGGCGTCGCGCCACTTGGTAGATCCACCACATGGCCGTCGGGGGTGAAGACATAAATACGATCCTGCTCCACGTCACTTTGAACCTGACTAACAAATTCAGCGCCATCGCCGACCTCGTCATGCCACTCCAACACCTGCCTTAACCAAGCTAACTTATCGTCATATGAGTTACCGATGCTGTTTACATCCGTGCCTTTATATAACCAATGAGCGCACACCCCAAGTTCGGCTTCGTCGTGCATGGCAAAGGTACGAATCTGAATTTCTACCACCTTACCTTCAGGGCCAATCACGGCGGTATGCAAAGAACGGTAACCATTCTCTTTAGGGGTGGCAATGTAGTCATCGAATTCTTGAGGGATATTGCGCCACAAGCCATGAACGATGCCCAAAGCGGTGTAGCAATCCGTTAGCTCAGGCACCAATATACGCACTGCACGCACATCATAAACTTGAGAAAATTCAATATTTTTGCGCTGCATTTTACGCCAGATACTGTAAATATGCTTAGCCCGGCCCATAATATCGGGCTCAATGCCTGCCCCTATAAGTTGTTCTGTTAAGTTGCCTAACACCCGTTCAATATAATCTTGCCTGTCCATGCGTCGCTCATCTAAAAACGAGGCAATTTCTTTATAGGCATTAGGCTGAAGGTAGCGAAATGAAAGGTCTTCAAGTTCCCACTTAACAGCACCGATACCGAGGCGGTGGGCTAAAGGTGCGTACACATCAAACACTTCTCTGGACACCAGATAGCGTTTTTTTCGATCCACATTTTTTACAGCACGAATGGCGCAGGTGCGCTCGGCCAATTTAATCAGGGCCACCCGCACATCATCAACGAGGGACACCAGCATCTTACGTACATTGGTCAGTTGGCCGTCTGATTGGCCTAAAATACTATCGCGGGTGGGGCTTTGTAAGTTACTGATGGCAGCCATTTGCAGCACCCCATCAATCAACTGGGCGACTGCTGGGCCAAAGGTGTCCTTTACATGGCTGAGGGCTAGCTTATTTTCCCGCACCGCTCGGTATAACACGGCCGCTACCAAAGTTTCTTCATTGACCTGTAAAGTGGTTAAAATCTCAGCCATTTCAAGGCCAGTGCGAAAACAGTCCACTTCTTCTGTGGCCCATATATCTTCACTTTTACTGGCGTGATCACGAACTTCTTGGGCCAATTCACAGGCCTTTTGTAGGCGGCTGGTATCCGCTAACTCAAGTTGATCTTGTAAGCCCATCATCCAGGCTTGGATATCAATATTGCCGTCCGCATGGGTCGGGTGAACTGCGCGTACCTGTACCATGAATAAATTCCGTTTTAAGAGGGCACTAGGCGCACTCGTTAGTGTAGATGGCTTGCTATTGCTGAGTATTACTTTTTAACAAGCAACGCCATCACTTCTAAATGTGGGGTATGGGGAAACATGTCAATACAGCCCATTTTCGCCACATTCAGGCCTAAGGCCTGAAATTCTTTTAAATCTCGGGCCATAGATGCAGGGTTACACGAAACATAAACCACGCGTTCCAAAGGTTGACCTTTGAGTAACCGAGCCAAACCTTTAGCCCCTGCACGAGGAGGGTCTAATAAGGCTTTGTTAAAGGTCTTTTTTTGCCACAGTTTACGAGCACTGGCGTCAAACAAGTCTGCTTGGGCAAAATCAACCTGCGACAAAGCATTGCTCTGGGCGTTTTGACGGCCCTTTTTGACCATGGCAAGGTCGCCCTCTAAAGCTAATACTGCAACACCTTGGTCTGCCATGCTGGCAATTGGCAGGGCAAAGTTGCCCACACCACTAAACAAATCTAACACTTGGTCTCCAACCTGTGGATCCAACCAATCAAGGGCTTGAGCCACCATGCCCTCATTCACCTTAGCATTGACCTGAACAAAATCTTGCACAGAAAACTCTAACTCAAGGGGCCGGTCTATGCCTGCCACTTTTAAACCATAGCTTAACCCTTCTGCACTGCCATTTAACCATAGATCATTATGATCAGTTTGCTGGCACACCAGACTCACAGCTTGTTGTACTGCAAAAGCAGCCAACTTCTGCTGATCTTCAAGCGTCAGAGTGGCAGAGGTTTTTAAGCTAATGCAGGCCCCCAAATCAGCCTGTAATAATTCCACATGGGTGACCCATTGCGTGTGCTCCATGGCCACCAATATGTCATGCAACGGCACAATTAAAGCAGACAAAGCCGGTTCCAATACGGGGCACTGGTTAAGCGGTACAATGTGTTTATGGCCGCTTTGACGGAAGCCCAACAATAAGGTTTTGCTGTCGGCGAAATAGCGCGTAGCTAATTGTGCTCGGCGCCGGTAGCCTGTGCTTGGGCCGGTAATGGACGGCACCCATTGGCTCGGCTCGATGCCAGCTAAACGCCGCAACTGTTCGGCAATGGCAGCTTGCTTAAAACTCACTTGGGCTGCAGGTTCTAGGTGCTGCAACTGACAACCACCACAAGTGTCATAAACGGGGCAAAAGGGTTCAACCCGCTGATCACTGGTTTGTTTCAACTCCAGCAAACGCGCTTCGGTATGGGTTTTATGGTCGCTCAGTACTTCTGCTTTCACCGACTCACCTTGCAAACCACCTGCAACGAAAATAGTCTTGCCTTGCCAACGCCCCACACCCCGGCCGTCGTGACTTAAGTTTTCAAGTTCAATATGAATATGCTTGCCCACGGGCAGAGTGACGACTTCGATGTCTTCTTGGGCATGGGCACGCTTTTGTTTAGCCGAGGCCGAAGGGTTTTTAAGTTTGAGTTTGCGCTGCAAGGGCGATAAACGGGCCATGATTAAACAAATACTCCAGTGGATAAGTAGCGGTCGCCACGATCACAAATGATACACACAATAACTGCATTTTCTACCTGCTTCGACAACTGTAAGGCGCCAGCAACAGAACCTCCAGAAGACACCCCAGCAAAGATACCTTCCTCTTTTGCTAAGGCGCGCATAGTGGCCTCTGCTTCGTCTTGGCCTATGTCGATAATGGCGTCTACTTTGGCGGCATCAAAAATACTAGGCAAGTAAGCTTTGGGCCAACGGCGAATGCCCGGAATAAACGCATCTGTTTTAGGCTGTAAACCGTACATTTGCACGGCAGGGTTTTGCTCCTTGAAGTAAGCCGACAACCCCATAATAGTGCCCGTGGTGCCCATCGTACTCACCATATGGGTAATTTTACCTTGAGTTTGCTGCCAAATTTCAGGCCCCGTAGTACGGTAATGAGCCAATGGGTTATCACTGTTAGCAAACTGGTCCAGCACCTTGCCTTCACCACGGGCTTGCATGGCCATGGCGAGGTCTCGAGCCCCTTCCATACCTTGCTCCGAACTCACTTCAATCAGTTCCGCACCATAAGCGGCCATCGACGCCTTACGCTCCGAACTCATATGCGCTGGCATAATCAACTTGAGTCGGTAGCCTTTTATGGCGGACACCATGGCTAAGGCAATACCCGTATTACCACTGGTGGCTTCAATGAGCACATCACCTGGCTGAATATCACCGCGCTTTTCGGCTTCGGTAATCATGCTCATGGCTGGACGATCTTTAACGGAGCCAGCTGGGTTATTACCCTCTAGCTTGGCCAGAATAACGTTACTGGTCTTGCCAGGCATGCGCTGCAAGCGCACCAAGGGGGTACTGCCAACATAATCTTCTATGGTGGGGAACATGTGCATACTAACCTCTACTTAAACGTCTTAGCTTAATACGACAAAAGCTAAGGCTTGATCTAATTCGTCGGCAATACTAATGTGGGCAGCTTGGCTACCCAAATGTGCTTGTCGTTGGGCGGCTGCGCCACTAAGAATGAGCAAAGGCGCACCCATTTCATCATGTGTTATGTGCATGTGATGCCAGGAAACCCCCCTGCCAATACCCGTCCCTAAGGCTTTAGCCGCCGCCTCTTTGGCTGCAAAACGTTTGGCTAAAAACGCAGCAGGGTTATGAGCGGCATCGAACTCAGCCATTTCTAGCTCGGTCAGAATGCGCTGGGCAAATTTTCGCCCTGAACGCTTTAGCGCCGCCCCAATGCGAGCTGTTGCGACGATGTCTGTGCCAATTGCCACCACCATGGAGCGCTCCCTTATGCCTTATTAAACGCGACTAGGGCGATGGGATTCACGTGCCGCTAACATCAGCGCTTTCATATTTTTGACCGCCTGTGGCAAACCGACAAACAAGGCATCAGCGATCAAAGAGTGGCCGATATTGAGCTCATTAAATTGTGGAATTGCAGCAATAGCCTCTACATTTTGTAAGTTAAGCCCATGGCCACCATTAACAATTAAACCTAGGCTTACTGCATAGGCAGCACTATCGGCAATACGAACCAGTTCGGCATGCTGCTGGGCATAGCCTGTGGCATCGGCATAAGCCCCGGTATGTATTTCTATCAGTTCGGCACCTGTGCGTTTGGCTGCATCTATCTGTTGCTTGTCGGCATCAATAAACAAAGACACCTGAATACCCACAGCTTGCATACGTTGGCATGCAGACTTAATTTTTGCTTCTTGGGAAGCGACGTCAAGACCACCTTCTGTGGTTAGCTCTGCACGTTTTTCTGGTACTAGGCACACATAAGCCGGCGCAATTTCCACGGCTAAATCGACCATGGCATCCGTCACTGCCATCTCGAAGTTCATGCGGGTTTGCAACACTTGCGCCATCACGCGCACGTCACGCTCTTGAATATGGCGCGCATCTTCACGCAAATGTACGGTAATGCCGTCTGCACCGGCTTGTTCTGCATCTAGTGCCGCTTTAACTGGGTCGGGATAGCGCGTACCCCTTGCTTGGCGCAAGGTGGCAACGTGATCTACATTGACACCTAATAAAATTCGATTGGGATCAACCATTTCTTGTGCTCTCCTCATTGTCCCTAGCCTACGCTTAGGCAGGCTATGATTAGTGATGTGCAACGATCGTTTGGAATAAATTACGGCTTTGCAGTGGCTTGCCACCCAAGAGCTGGCTTAAGTTAGTGCGTGCCATGTATTTAGCCACTTTGAGACACTCACTATCGAGGTAATCGCCCGCCGCTAGTTGCAGCAGCACCTTGCCACTCATCGCAACGGGCTGATCTACCCCACCCTGCTGCATTTGATTTAAACAAACCCCATGCAGCGCATGTAATTGATAATTTGACTCAGACACTACGTCCTGGCCGCTTATATAGTCTTTATCTAGCACCATATGATACCCCAGTTCGTCCATTAGGTGGACCTCAAAGGGACGCAAACATTGCTCTAATGCGGCATTACCCATTAACTGATTGAGCAAGGATTGGTAGTAGGCGAATAAATTGGGGTAGGGATCATCCACAGCAAGAAGTTTAAGTAACAGTTCATTGATATAGAGACCGCTGTAAAGACGGTTACCTGCGATGGGCAGTGGCGCACCTGCTGCATCCAATTGCTGGCAGCTGCGCAATTCGCCACGCCCAGTAAAACTCACCATAAGGGGTGTGAACGGCTGCACTAACGCCCGCTTAGCTGACTGCTTACCCTGTGATTTTTGGGCCCCATGTACAATCACCGACACACGGCCTTGGTGGAGGGTAAATAAATCTGCAATCACACTCGTTTCCCGCCATGGGCGGCTATGTAATACGTAGGCTGGCTGCTGTTCAGTCACCCCCATTCACCTTGACTTAATCGAGACCGTCATAGCCTAAACTTTGCAGTGCGCGCTCATCATCAGACCAACCACTTTTCACCTTCACCCACAGCTTAAGCATGACCTTACACTCGAACATCCGTTCCATGTCTACTCGTGCATCACGTCCGATCATTTTGATGCGGTCGCCTTTATCACCAATAAGAATACGTTTTTGGCCTTTGCGCTCTACTAGAATCAGCGCCCCTATGTGCAGCACCGGGCCATCTTGGGCAAACTCTTCTATCTCTACGGTCATCTGATAAGGCAGTTCATCGCCCAACTGACGCATAATTTTTTCACGGATCAACTCGGCGGTAATAAAACGCGCACTGCGGTCGGTGACTTGGTCTTCAGGGAAAAAGTGGCGCCCATTAGGTAGCTGGTCAAGCACGCATTGCTCTAGCTGGTCGACTGAAGCCCCTGTATGGGCGGCAATTGGCACCAAAACAGCGTTTGGCAAGCGCAGCTGGACTTCTTGTAAATAGGGTAATAACGATTGTTTATCATCGAGTATGTCAATTTTGTTAATGGCTAAAATGACCGGGCAATTGGCCGCTTTGACTTTCTCGCACACGTGCTCATCGGCCTCGTTCCAGCGGGTACGGTCCACCATAAAAATCACCAGATCCACATGCTTTAGGGCACTAGAAGCGGCTTTATTCATGTAACGGTTAATGGCCTTGTCGGCTTGATCTATATGCAAACCGGGCGTGTCTACATACACAACCTGCACCTCACCTTCGGTTTTAATGCCCAAAATCTGATGCCGGGTGGTTTGTGGCTTGCGCGAAGTGATGCTAATTTTTTGACCCAAAATGCGGTTAAGCAAAGTTGACTTACCCACATTTGGTCGGCCTACGATAGCCACGTAACCGCACTTTGTGCTGCTGTCATTTTGGGCTGCTAGCCAAGTATCTAGATCTGTCATGGTATATGTTCTGCTATAAAGACTCTTGGCCAAGTTGCTGTAATGCCAACGTGGCCGATTTCTGTTCGGCGATGCGGCGGCTTGACGCTTCCGCTTGGGTCGGTTTATCCAGTAAGCTGGTATGGCATTCTATGATAAACATTTGTTCATGATCTTGGCCCTTAACATCAATTAAGGTGTACACAGGCAGATCTAATCTTTTGGCCTGCAAGTATTCCTGCAAACGCGTTTTGGGGTCTTTGTGGGTATCAGAGAGGCTTAAATTTTCTAGCCTAGAGTTAAACCAATCCAAGATACGTGCTTGGCAAATATCCATACCTGCATCTTTATAAATCGCCCCAATAATGGCTTCGGTAGCGTCGGCTAAAATTGACTCGCGCCGCTGGCCACCACTTTTTAGCTCGCCAACACCTAACTTCAAACAAGGGCCAATGTGCATTTCTTGAGCCACTTGAGCTAGGGTCACACCTTTAACCAAACCTGCACGCAAGCGACTTAGCTGGCCTTCCTGAGCTCTGGGGAATTGATCAAACAGGGCGTTAGCAATGACAAAGTTAACAATCGAGTCTCCCAAAAATTCTAAACGCTCATTATTGCGGTGACCGCACGAGCGATGAGTGAGCGCTAACTCCAACAATGAAACATCGGCAAAGGAGTAACCTAACGCCACACACAAATTGCTGATCTTTTGCTGGTAGGCGGTGGCGGCTGGCGCTTTCATATTAATCTATACTACCCGCAGTACTGAAGTTGGGCAAACTAAAGAAGCTTTCCCAGTGTAACCACACAGCCACTGCTTTACCGGTAATGTTTTCTTCTGGCACAAAGCCCCAATACCGACTGTCGTTACTGCCGTCTCTGTTATCACCCATGGTGAAATACTGACCCGGCGGAATAGTGATGCTGCCGTTTTTACCCGGATTTTTATTACGCCAAATAAGGTGTTCAACATCACCTAACTGTTCTCGGTAGATTTCTGTGCTTGGCGACTGATCGGCAACGTAGGTTTGGGCCATCTGTTGGCCATTAATATAAATAACCTTATCACGTAATTCTAGAGTATCCCCAGGCACGGCAACTACCCGCTTAATGTATTTAATGGCTGTATTTTTTGGGTACTTGAACACCATCACATCACCCGCTTTTGGCTCATTATAGGCAAATACTTTAGTGCCTAATACGGGTAAGCGGATACCATATTCAAACTTATTAACAACAATAAAGTCACCAACTTCAAGGGTAGGTAGCATGGAGCCTGAAGGGATTTGGTAAGGCTCCATAAAAAAAGATCGCAGCACCAGCACGAAGGCTAATACGGGGAAAAACGAACGGCTATATTCTGCGAACATAGGCTCACGCATGACTTCAATTTGCTGAGCTTGAGGCAGTTCACCACCCGCACTAGCGGTTGCTAAGGCTAGCGCTTTAGCGCGGGCGGGCTTCCATAACCACGCATCTAAGGCATAGCCAATACCAAACACAGCCACTAGCACGGTGAGCAGCAATTCAAAATCAAAATCCATCATTATTTATTTATCCCTTATTTCTAATGATCATCATCTTAGCTATCTAATTTAAGCACTGCTAAAAAGGCATCTTGTGGAATCTCTACACTGCCCACTTGCTTCATGCGCTTTTTGCCTTCCTTTTGTTTTGACAAGAGTTTCTTCTTACGACTAATATCGCCACCATAACATTTTGCTGTGACGTTTTTGCGCAGGGCTTTAACCGTGGTACGAGACACTATATTGCCACCAATAGCCGCCTGAATAGCCACATCAAACATCTGCCGAGGAATGAGCTCTTTCATTTTTTCACATAAGGCACGGCCACGGCTCTGGGCATTATCACGATGCATAATAACGGCCAAAGCATCCACTCGCTCACCGTTAATAAGAATATCTAAACGCACCAGCTTGGCTTCTTCGAAACGCACAAAGTTATACTCTAAAGACGCATAACCGCGGCTCACAGACTTAAGCCGGTCAAAGAAATCTAACACCACCTCACTCATGGGCATGTCATAGGTTAAAGCCACCTGAGTGGCAGTAAACTGCATATTCTTCTGCACACCACGCTTTTGCACACACAAGGTAATAACGTTGCCTAAGTGTTCCTGTGGTACCAATATATTAGCTTCGACAATAGGCTCACGCATTTCTGCCACGCCACCCATATCCGGCAGCTTTGATGGGTTATCTACATAGACAACTTTACCATTATTGAGCTCTAGTTCATAAATTACCGTAGGCGCGGTAGTCAACAGATCAAGATTGTACTCACGCTCTAGACGTTCCTGAATGATTTCCATGTGTAACATGCCCAAGAAACCACAACGAAAGCCAAAGCCTAGAGCATCAGAACTTTCTGGCTCATAAAATAAAGAGGCGTCATTGAGGCTCAACTTGGCTAAGGCTTCACGGAAGTCTTCGTAGTCATCGGAACTAGTGGGAAATAAACCGGCGTAAACTTGCGGCTGCACTTTTTTAAAACCAGGCAAACTTTCAACATCGGCGGTTTTCAGGTGCGTTAATGTATCACCCACTGGTGCACCATGAATGTCTTTAATGCCCGCCACAACGTAACCCACTTCACCGGCTCTTAAGACATCTGTTTGCACTCGCTTAGGGGTGAAAATACCCACGTCATCTACGCCATATTGTATGCCTGTAGACTTCACCACAATTTTATCTTTCTTGCGCAGCACGCCATTTTTAATACGCACTAAAGACACGATACCTAGGTAGTTGTCGAACCAAGAGTCAATAATTAAGGCTTGTAATGGCTTATCTTCATCACCGGCTGGCGGGGGAATTAATTCAATTAATTGTTCCAGCACCTCTGCCATGCCCAAGCCGCTTTTAGCCGAGGCTGCAACAGCATCTGTGGCATCGATGCCAATCACTTCTTCTATTTCTTGTTTAACCTTGTCTGGGTCAGCTTGAGGCAAGTCCATTTTATTCAAAACGGGCACCACCTCTAAACCTAATTCTAGGGCCGTATAACAGTTAGCGACAGATTGAGCCTCAACACCTTGCGCCGCATCCACCACCAGCAAAGCCCCTTCGCAGGCTTCCAGAGAACGTGAAACTTCATAGGAAAAATCCACATGGCCCGGCGTGTCAATGAAGTTAAGCTGATACGTTTTACCATCTTTACTTTGGTAGTCTAAGGTCACACTTTGAGCTTTAATGGTGATGCCACGCTCACGCTCAATGTCCATAGAATCAAGCACTTGGTGTTCCATCTCTCGATCTGAAAGGCCACCACACATTTGGATAAAGCGATCTGCAATAGTGGATTTTCCATGATCGATATGAGCGATGATGGAAAAGTTGCGGATCAGTGAGTTAATGGACATGCGATGACTTCCGAGTTACCCCGACTCATAAACCACAAGTAGGGAGCATAAAAGAGCGGAATTATATCCTAGTTGAAGCTAAAAAACCGCAGCAAGACTAACTGCTGCGGTTTTGTTGAGGCTATTTTTACTGCCTAGGTCGAGTGATTAGCCTTTTTATTATGTTTTTGCATATGCTGTGCTCGTTTTTCAGCCATTTCAGCATGCATTTGTTTATATTGCTCCATCTGCTCTAAGGTTAATAAAGCCAAAACTTGCGCCTCTGCATGGGCATGCTCAATCAAACCTTGACTCATTGCCTCGCCGTGCAAAGCACCAATGATTTTGGCTTTAGCAGTGTAGGTGTCGCTGCCTGAGGCTAACTGCGCCAACTCTGCCAGGTGCTTAGCCATAGCCTGATGACTCACTGACCGAGCCTGATGCTGACTCTTCATGATGGCTTTAATCGCGTTTTTTTGAGCATCCGTCAGATCAAGCACCTTAGCCAAATGGCCCATCCTCATATCAGTCTTTTTGCCACCCCAGTAATCCTCAGTCTCATGACCAATGCCATGATGACAACTCTTGCCACCCATATGACCCCAACCACCATACTCGCCCTTGCTCGCTGCAATAGACAGGCCTGTCACCATCAAACCAACCAGCGCTACAGCTATAGTTGGAACGATATTTAAGCTGCGCTTGATGTATGTTTTGATGGTTTTTCTCCTAATTAAGTTGCCCGCCTGCTGGGATAGTTTAATTATAAGGATAAAAATGCAAGAGTGAGTGAAGACACTGCAAAGGAGTGCAAAGAAAAGGCCTGTGTTGCAGCGAGATCACAGGCCCTATTGTGGCTAGTCAAGGTGCGCCAAATTGCCTTTTTCTTGCAACCAAGATTTACGATCACCTGAGCGCTTTTTCGCTAACAGCATGTCCATCAGCTCCATAGTGCCATCACCCGCTTCTAAACTGAGCTGCACTAGTCGTCGACTGTCTGGCTTCATGGTCGTTTCTCGAAGCTGAGAGGGATTCATTTCCCCCAAGCCTTTAAAACGCTGAACATTAACCTTGCCACGCTTTTTCTCAGCCTCAATGTGATCTAACACACTTTGTTTTTCATTTTCATCAAGGGCGTAAAAGACTTCCTTACCAATGTCGATGCGATACAAAGGTGGCATGGCCACATAAACATGGCCTGCAGCCACGAGCGGCTTAAAGTGGCGCACGAACAAAGCGCACAAGAGGGTGGCAATGTGCAAGCCGTCTGAGTCGGCGTCTGCCAAGATGCAAATCTTGCCGTAGCGTAAACCTTCTAAATTATCCGCTCCTGGATCTACCCCCATGGCTACGGCAATATGGTGTACTTCTTGAGACGCCAATATTTGCCCAGAATCGACTTCCCAGGTATTGAGTATCTTGCCTCGCAAAGGCAAGATGGCTTGAAATTCACGTTCCCGCGCTTGCTTGGCTGAGCCACCGGCAGAGTCACCTTCCACCAAAAACAACTCACCTCGGCTCACATCAGTGCCACTGCAGTCCGCCAATTTTCCGGGCAGGGCGGGGCCTTGGGTGATTTTTTTACGAATGACTTTTTTACCCGCACGGAGGCGTTTTTGGGCGTGATTAATCACTAGCTCAGCTAATAATTCGCCTTCGTCTGTGTGTTTATTGAGCCATAAACTAAACGCATCTTTCACTTCACCAGAGACATAAGCCACAATTTGGCGGGACGAAAGCCGCTCTTTAGTTTGCCCAGAAAATTGAGGATCTTGCATTTTTACAGACAAGACAAAGCAGCAACGGTCCCATATATCTTCTGGACCCAGTTTCACCCCTCGAGGCAGCAAGGCACGAATTTCACAAAACTCCCTTAGGGCATCCAGCAACCCACTGCGCAGGCCATTAACATGAGTTCCACCCTGTGAGGTGGGTATCAGGTTAACATAACCCTCTTGGGTTAAGTCACCGCCCTCTGGCAGCCATTGCACTGCCCAATCTACACCTTCAATTTCACTTTTACGGCTGCCCACAAACGGCGTTTCTGGAAGGCAACTAAAGCCCTCGTTAGCCCCCTGCAGGTAATCATCTAAACCTGCTTCATAGAACCACTCATGTTTTTCTTTGCTGGCACTGGTTAGATCTAAAAAGGTGACTTTTAGACCGCTACACAATACCGCCTTAGCCCGTAACACATGCTTAAGCCGCGCCACGGAGAATTTAGCAGAGTCAAAATATTGAGGGTCGGGTAGAAAGGTGACACTGGTGCCTGTATTGCGCTGGCCCACGCTATCCACCACCTCTAACTCACTCATCTTGTGACCGTCGGCAAAGCTAATACGGTGCACTTGACCGTTACGTCGAATCTTGACCTCTAAAGCCAAGGTCAAGGCATTAACAACAGAGATGCCTACCCCATGCAAACCGCCAGAGAACTGATAATTTTTGTTAGAAAACTTACCCCCCGCATGCAAGCGGGTAAGAATGAGTTCCACACCACTCACGCCTTCTTCGGCATGAATATCAACAGGCATACCGCGACCATTATCGGTAACGGTAAGTGAGTGATCACTATGAAGAATGACATCAATTTGATCTGCATGCCCAGCTAGGGCCTCATCCACTGAGTTATCGATAACCTCTTGAGCTAGGTGGTTTGGACGGCTAGTGTCCGTGTACATACCTGGGCGTTTTTTAACCGGATCTAAACCACTTAATACTTCAATGGAATCTGCTGTGTAGTTATCTTGTGCCATGGAGTGACTTTACCTATCAGTGTCATATTAGGGTTAGCAACAATCTAACATCTCATCGCTAATTTGCAATAGTAGCAGTAATTGCTCAACTATCGAGACCTTTTGCGTTGGTATATCTAAATGGGCGCCTTAGTGCTTGGGTAAGCGTTGTATTTGAGTGTGGATCTGGCCATCCGCTGCAAGGGTAAGCAACCTTAAGCCGGGGCCCAACTCCGTTTGCACCTTAAACTGTTGCTGCTCAATGGCAAATTGCACCGCACTTGAAGGGGTGGCAAGAAAACGTGTCGCGCCTATGAGCTGGTCAAATGTCTGATGGACATGGCCACACACCACCGCCTTCACCTGACTATGGGAGGCCACTAAAGTGTTAAATTGTTGCGCGTTACCCAACATAATATCATCCTGCCATAAGGAATTAACCGCTACCGAATTGTGGTGCATAAACACACACACGTGGCGCTGCACATCGTCCTCAAGCACCCGCTTAAACTCTTCCATCTGCACTTCAGCGAGGCTGCCTCCACCGCGGCCATCGGCTTGCTCGGTAGTATTAAGTATCACCAGCCGCCAATGGTTATCATCCAACACCCGTAACTCTTGTACAGCCTGACCAGACACCTGCTGCATGGTGTCACAGTGGTCGTGATTGCCCGCCAACCAGACACATGGAAAAGCCAAGCGACTCAGCTTTTGCTGTAACCGCTGGTAAGCCTTCTCACTGCCAAAATGACTCAAGTCTCCCGTAAGCATCAACAGATCGACTTGGGCATGGTCCTGCAGCCACGCCAGACACTGATCTAAATGAGCATCAGCATCCACTCCCTTGTAGGGTGTTGTGACCTCTGCTTGTAGGTGGCAATCGGTAATTTGGGCAATGCGTAAACTCATCAACTGGCCCACTGGGCTTGAAGCCTAGGGTAATGCAACTGTAACCATTGCGCCGCGATAATGGTGGCGGCGTTGGTCAGCTTACCTTGCTCTAACATCTGCCATAAGGCTTGGCGCTCTATGACTTGCACTTGTATGTCTTCACCTTCTGTCGGTAAGCCGTGTAATCCACTGATCTGGCTGGCATCGACAGGGGCACAATAAATCGCTAAGCTTTCATTACTGCCACCTGGGGTGACCAGATATTTGCACACTAGCTCCAGCTGACTTTGAGCCACGACGGCGCCAGACTCTTCTTTACATTCTCGCACCGCCACCTGCTCGGGGGTTTCTTGAGTATCAATCATGCCAGCCACCATTTCTAGTTGCCAAGGCCCATTATCATGGGCCATAGCACCCACCCGAAACTGTTCAATCAACACCACTTCATCTGACTTGGCATCGTACATAAGCACAGCCACCGCTGGCAACCGAACCACTAACTCACGTTGCAGTATATGACTCCAACCGCCCTTAAATAAGCGATGCTGAAGCTTGAGCTTTTGGACTTGATAGAAACCCTGATATACCGTTTCTTGATGAGCTACGCGTACATCTGGCCGTTTAAATGTGGGTTTATACATGGCAAACAAAAACTCCTATCATTTAGGTTTGAGCGGGCTTCATATTGTGGCTCACCGTGTTGGCTAATTGCAGGGCATTTTCAACGCAATCACCTAAGGCCACCCCATCACGCCAATTACTGCGCATATACAAGCCTGGAAATTGAGCTAACACCTCATCGACGAGGGCTACTTTATTCAAATGACCCAGATCATATTGTGGAATTGCATTGGGCCACAAACTTTCTTCATGCCACAAGGGCTGTCCCTCTATGCCTAGATAAGGCGACAACTCTTGCAAGACCAAATCTACCCTTTGTTGAGGGGTTAAGGTCATGGCCTGCTGCCCACGACCGCCACCAATAAAAACAGTAAGAAGGTGTTGATTGGCAGGACAGCGCTCAGCAAAAATACTCGATGGGAATAATACACCTAAGGTCTGTTTGTTCTCTTTAGTGGGCAGCAAACAACCAAAACCATCTAGCGCATGTTTAACTTGATGCTTTTCAAAGGCCATAGTAATGCTAGCCACAGCAGGGTAATCAATGTCGCGTAAAAACTCCATGGCTCTGGCCAATAGCGCTTCATCTGCCGTCGCTAGGTCATCTATGAGCCGAGCCACTTGAGGCGCAGGGATGGCTAACACTACCTGTGGGGCCTGCCAAATTTCATCGCCAGATCTGGCCTGATAACCAAACTCGGCGCTATAGGTCAAACTATCCACTTGCATGTTGAGTTTTACCGCTGGCCCAAGTTGCTGAGCCAATACCTCTGGCAGCTGGTGCAAGCCCCCAGAAAAGCTCATCATCGCCCCATCTAAAGGAACAATACCCTGCTCCAATTGCAGCTTTTCGTGGCGCGCCTTAGCTTTCATTCTAGCAATACCACCAATAATCATGGAGCCATACTCTACTTCTAAGGCATAAATTTTGGGTACCGCGGCGCGCACTGACAACCGCTCTGGGTTACCCGCAAAAACACCAGAAATAAAGGGATCAATGAGCCAATCGAGCATTTCATGACCTAATCGGCGTCTCACGTATTCAGCAATGCTCTCTTCGCGTTTGGCTTTGCCAATCAAAGGTTCAAACACCACCCGCAATTTTCCAGCAACACTGAGAACCCGACTCGTAAGGGCGCTAAAAAGTCCTGAAGGTAAGGCCAGTACGCGGCCTTTTTTGCCGATAAAGCGTTTATGCGCGGCTTGGTTGGCCAGCACAATGTGTGGCTTTAGTCCTGCCTGCTCAATGAGTTGGGCCATAGCTGGGCGATTATTAATAAAGGAGTTAGGACCCCGTTCCCACTGACAACCGTATTTTCGCACGGTTTGTAAGTTACCACCCACTTGATTACCTGCTTCAAGCACGGTCACCGAAAACCCTTGCTGCTGCAAGAACCAAGCACTGGCTAGACCAGAAATACCCGCACCGATGATGAGTACGTGGGCATCCTGCTCACCCTCATGGGCAGGTTTTGGAAGCGGCCCAGCAGTTTGGTGAGCGGGCAATGCGTTATCAGTGTCAGGCATAGTTGGCATCATCTCATGGTCGAGTTAACAGGTTAGCAGTTTTGGCCTAAATAGGCTTGAATATACGGGTCTTTTTGTTGCAAGAAATCCTTACTGTGCCCTTGCCAATGCACCCCACCATCGGCGATAAACACCACAGTTTCGGCGAGTAGCAAAACATCCTTGGGCTCATGGGTGACTAATAGCACTGTCAATTGGTGTTGCTGACTAAGGCTTTTAACCAATACCGCCATTTCTTGCCTTAAGGCGGGATCCAATGCACTAAAGGGCTCATCTAATAATAACAATGGTTTGCGCCGAACTAAAGCCCGACCCAATGCCACCCGCTGACGCTGACCACCAGAAAGCTGCTTCGGCAAACGAGAGCCCAAGCCTTTCAAACCCACTTGATCAAGCGCAGCCTCTACTTGGGCTTTTTCATTTGCGGTTAGTTTAAGACTCGCACGTATACCCAGTGCTAGATTGTTAAACACTGACATATGCGCAAATAAATTATGGTCTTGGAACAAACTGGTGACTGGCCTTTGGGAGGGTTCTAGATGATCCACACGCTGACCATCAAGTAAAATTTGCCCTGCATCAGTTTGCGGCTGAATGAATCCAGCCAGCAAGTTAAGCAAGGTCGATTTGCCAGACCCACTGGCTCCCATAATAGCCACTACTTGACCCAAGGGTAGCTGTAGGTTAAAACTAAATTTCTGGTCCCCTAAACGACAGCTCACCTGCTTAAAGTTAATCACCAGAGCCTCCTAATAGACGTTCTAAAACCACAAAAATACCGAGACATAAAGCCAACAAAACCACCGCCGTAACTCCGGCAGCCTCACTTTGATAACTGCCCAAACGCTGATACATCAACAACGGCAAGGTTTGGATGTCTGGGCTACCAAATAAGGCGACCACCCCTAAATCGCCAGCTGACATAGCCGCTACAAGGGCCAAAGCCAAACCAATGGGTTTACGTAATATAGGCCATTCCACATAGCGCAACCGATGCCAGCCCTGTATACCTAAGCTACTCGATAGACGGTCATAATCTCTCGCAATTTTTAAATAGGCCACAGATAATACGCGCAGCATGTAGGGCAGTCCCATCAAAGCATTGACTAGCACCACAATATAAAGATTGATTGCAAATACATTGACGTGAGGGCTTAAACCGATGAATAAACCCGTTGCAAGCACCAACGGAGGCACCACTAAAATCACCGATCCCATCCACTCCACCGCAAGCGAAGCTGCTGCATAACGCTCACGCCAATGGCGCTGAGCCAACAATAAACCCGCAGCCATGAGCAGGCTCAATAAGGCAGAACTCAAAGCCACCCACAGGCTATTACTAAAAGCACTCCATAAACGAAGATCAAGCAAAACCTCAGCCCAAGCCGAGTTAATACCTGCAATCACCACCGCCAGTAAAGGCAACAGGACCAACAAGGTGGCTAGTAACAACACCACCGTGTCACTCACAATACCCACTATTGGCCTGAGGTCTGGGCGCATATTTTTAGCCGTGGTTTCAAGACTTACAAATATTTCGATCGGTTTTCCTAAGCGCAAACCAGCCCACAAAATAAAGCCACAAAAAAACATTTGCAGCAAACTCAGATACACTGCTTTGGCAATATCAAAATCAAAGCGTATGGCTTGAAATATCGCCACCTCTATGGTGGTGGCTTTTGGCCCACCCCCTAAGGTCATAACAATAGCAAAACTAGTAAAGCACAAGGCAAACACTAAGGCCGATAATTGTGGCAATACCCCTTTAATGTAGGGCCATTCAATATGACGCCACAGGTCTGTTGACGTCATCCCCAGCTGACTAGATAAACGCCAAGTCTCAGAACTGATTGCGTCTAATCGCTGTAATAGAATGCGGCTTGATAAGGGTAGATTGAAAAATACGTGGGCCAACAAAATGCCTGTTAAACCATAGACGTAGCTTTGAGGCTCGCCGCCTAACCATCGCCATAGCTGATTAACATAGCCATATTTACCATGTAACAAAATGATACCAAACACCGCAATAATACTAGGCACCACTAAAGCCACACTAAAACAGCGCAATAATAACCAACGACCTACAAAAGACTGCCTACGAGCTAAAGCGCGGGCCACCAACACAGCTGCAGATACACTAATAACAGTCGATAAAGACGCCTGCCACCAAGAAAACCAAACCACCCGCCAAATGTAGGTGTCCTGCACGTAGGTAAGCCACTGAGCCTCGCCTAGATAAGACCAAAAAGCTCCCATGGCTAACAGCAACGGCAACAACACCAGACCAAAGCTAATGCCACTAAACCAAAACCAGTGACGCGATAAGAATAATTTACTCACTGGTTTAATGCCTGCTCCAGAGTCGTCTCTATGGTTAGTAAATGGCGCTTAAGGGCACCCTTCTGCTGGTCAACTAAAGCTGCACCAGCAGCCCCCATCGCCAGCCTTAGCTGGGGATCGGTCAATAGCTGGGTAATGTCGTCTAACAAACAGGCTTTAGTCGTCACGCGCAGGGCCTGCACCCGCTCTAACTGGTCGCATACTTGAGTAAAATTAAAGCAGTTAGGCCCCATCAACACAGCCTTACCTAATGCAGCGGCCTCTAGGGGATTGTGGCCACCCGTATTAGCCAGACTGCCACCCACAAACACCACATCAGCTCGGCGATAACAAGGCATCAGCAAACCCATAGTATCTACTAACAAAATGCGCCGAGGGTGCGACTGGTATGCTTGCAAATCAGCAACTTCCTGCTGGTGAGGGAGAGAGAGAGTGTCACTGTACCTTAACCAGGGCAAGCCCGACTGCTGACACAGGTCTGCTACTTCGTCGAAGCGCTGCGGGTGCCTCGGCACTAGCACCAAGGTTCCTTTAACCTGCTCAGGCTGCTTTACCCAAGCCCGCAAAAGACTCACTTCTTCACCACTACGAGTACTGCCACATACCCAGCACAAACCCTCAGGCACCAAAGACCCTAGAGGGTCTGCCTCACTATCAGGCATGACCAAATCATATTTTAAGCTGCCCAAAACTGACACCGACGAGGCTGGCGCGCCTAAGTCTATAAACCGCTGAGCCGTGGCTTGATCTTGCACTAACAGCTGAGTCAGTTTTTGCAGCATGGGGGCGACTAACCAAGGCAGGCGGGCATATGCCCTTGCAGAACGCGCCGACAAGCGCCCATTGACTAAAATAGCCGGGATGTTTTTACTTGCACAACTGGCGATTAAGTTGGGCCATAGTTCGGTTTCAACTAACAAAACTGCACGCGGTTTAATGCGCCGCAACATCAGCCCATTGGCCACACCAAGATCGAACGGCAAAAAACAGCAACTAACACGGTCATTATCGGCAAACAGCTGCTGACAACGCGCTTGTCCGGTGACACTGGTGGTGGTGACTAAGACGGGGAATTTTAGGTCACTAATAATGGCTATAATTAAAGGCGCAATGGCATTGATCTCGCCCACGCTGGCCGCATGAACTAATACTGGCTGATGATGTTTTTTTGGTAACCCACCATAGCGCTGCCAAAAACCACGACGGAATTCAGCACGACGCCAAATAAACAGCAGATGCAAAGCCACACCAAAGGGTAAGGCTAAATACGATAGACAGGTATAAACGAAGAGTGCCACGGGTACAAAAAAACCTTTTATTTGTTAAACTATTGTTAACTCTTATTCTTAGTGACGCCGACAACAATGAAGATCGTCAACCTGATATCCGGTA
>Ga0209712_10001181_pt1 | contig 22459 bp, 15 predicted proteins | sample ArcOceMetagenome_FD_187443 | JGI IMG/M metagenome (GOLD analysis project Ga0209712, IMG submission 187443) | Marine eukaryotic phytoplankton communities from Arctic Ocean - Arctic Ocean - Greenland ARC118M Metagenome (SPAdes) (version 2) | ecosystem: Environmental > Aquatic > Marine > Oceanic...
ATGAAAAATTCCCCCATGCAATGACTATTGCCGAAGAGTCTACTTCGTTTCCGAAGGTATCACGCCCTGTGTCTGAAGGTGGTTTGGGTTTTGGCTTTAAATGGAATATGGGTTGGATGCATGACTCGTTGCATTATATTGCTAAAGATCCGTCATACCGGCGTTATCACCACAATGAAATTACATTTTCCATGGTGTATGCATTTGATGAAAGTTTTGTGTTACCCATTTCCCATGATGAAGTCGTTCATGGCAAAGGCTCATTGTTGCGCAAGATGCCTGGTGACGAATGGCAACAAGCGGCTAACCATCGTGCTTATGCTGGATTTATGTATGCTCACCCAGGTAAAAAACTTAACTTTATGGGTAATGAGATTGGTCAAGCCGCGGAGTGGAATCATGATAGCTCGGTTAATTGGCACCTGCTTGAGTTCGAAAAACATCAAGGTATCCAAAACTTGTATCGTGATTTAAATAAGGCGTATCGCAAATACCCCGCGTTATATGAATTAGATCACAGCCATGAAGGCTTCGAATGGATTGATCATGGTAATGCGGATCAAAGTATTTTGTCTGTATTGCGAAAGTCCAGTGACGCAAAACAAAAGATTTATGTGTTGATTAATTTCACGCCTGTAGCATACGAAAACTTTAAATTAGGTGTGCAGGATGAAGGCGCGTATCAGCTAATTTTAAACTCAGATGATAAAAAATATTGGGGCGGCGCATGCAAAACCAACAAAAAAATGCAGGCAGTCTCAGAGCCTTGGAACGACCAACCTTATTCTGTTAGTGTTAATTTGCCCTCTTTGGCATGTTTATTTATTTTATTTAAGGGCTAGTCATGTTCAACGTTTATGTTTCAGATGGGCAACCTCATCCTCTTGGTGCCACTATGGGGGAGGGTGGATGTAATTTTGCCGTGCATTGCCCAAGTGCCGATGGGGTTGAGATCTGTTTGTTTGATAAAAATACAGAAGAACAGCAGGCGGCAATTGTTATGCCTGCAAAAACGGGCAAAATTTGGCACTGTCAGCTTGATGATATTCAGGCTGGGCAATTGTACGGATACAGAGTAATTGGCGAAAATCATGCGCATATGGGGCTCAAATTTGATCATCAGAAGTTACTCGTTGATCCTTACGCAAAAGCTTTAAACAAGCCCGCCGTGTGGAATAAAACGCAGTACGAAGGTGATAGCCAATTTATGGTCCCCAAGGGCATAGTCCAAGACTCTGAGGCTAAACTACAAAAAATTCAGAAGCCCCAGACGCCACTTGATCAAACTGTCATTTACGAAGCTCATGTTAAAGGATTAACTCAGCTGCATCCTGATGTGCCTGACGAATATAAAGGTAAATTTTTGGGGGTGTGCCAACCAGTAATTGTGAACCATTTAAAATCATTAGGTGTTACCGCTATTCAGTTAATGCCAGTAGCGGCATTTATGCCAGAACCCTATATCACCAATAAAGGTCTGACCAATTATTGGGGTTACAATCCGATTAATTATTTTTGTCCCGATCCTAGATATGCAATAGATGATGGTGTAGCTGAATTTAAAACTATGATGCACACTCTTCATAAAGCGGGTATTGAAGTGATTTTGGACGTGGTTTATAACCACACTGCTGAGGGAGGCATTGATGGTCCGCTATTGTCATTTAAAGGGTTTGATAATTCTTCATGTTATTTATTTGATCAAAATGAGTATGGCACTGTTGATTATAATAAATATGTGAATAATTCAGGCTGCGGCAATAGTGTCAATACGGCTTTTCCTTATGTTCTTAAAATGGTCATGGATGCTCTACGCTTTTGGACTACAGAAATGGGCGTGGATGGATTTCGTTTTGACTTAGCAGCTAGTTTAGGTCGAGACCCTTATGAGTTTTCAAGCTTATCTGGTTTTTTCCGAACTATTCGTCAAGATCCTGTGTTGATCAATACAAAGCTAATTGCTGAACCTTGGGACATAGGTCATGGTGGTTATCGACTAGGACAATTTCCATCAAATTGGCTAGAGTGCAATGATAAATATCGTGATACGGTGCGAGCATATTGGCGAGGAGATAAAGGTCTTGTCAGCGATTTTGCAACGCGTTTATTAGGTTCACGTGATGTGTTTCCTAAAGAGGATCGTTCCATTCTCACTTCTGTTAACAACATCAGTTATCATGACGGCTTTACTTTACACGATCTAGTGAGTTATGCCCAAAAGCATAACGAAGCGAATGGCGAACAAAACCGAGATGGCCACGGGCATAATTTGTCGGCTAACTATGGTGTCGAAGGCCCGACCACAGATGCTAAAATACTTGCCATGCGCGAGAGACAAAAACGTAACTTGTTTGCCACTTTGATGCTGTCCCAAGGTATTCCTCACATGCTTGGCGGCGACGAACTCAGTCGTACCCAACATGGAAACAACAACGCCTATTGCCAAGACAATGAAATCAGCTGGATTGATTGGAGCCTAAACCAATCTAAACAAGACTTTTTAACCTTTTGTCAGCAAACAATCTCTCTGCGTAAAAGTAGTGAAATTCTTAACCACCTTAATTTAAAAGATGACCGCTATTCGTCAGGTCACAATGTGGAAAAAATCAATTGGTATCGACCAGACGGTGTGCGTAAGCTAGAAGACGACTGGCAAAATCATGATAATCAATCTTTTGCTGTAGAGCTATGTGGGCCATATAGCGAAGGTCAATCACACCACGAACATTGGTTGTTGGTATTTAATGCCAGCGAGCACGACGTACGTTTTCATTTGCCCGATTTAGGTACCAGCACAGCTTGGAAAATCATGCTGGATACTAGATATGCTAGGTGGTCTGAACAACCTAATGTACTTATCCGACATGTGCATATGCAAGCATATAGAAGTATTTGTGTGTTTAAGTGCTCCATTGGGGATTGATTTGGCAAATAATCTGTACCGATAAAATTCATATTTCAAAAAATGAATGTTTTACTGCTTCAACGTATTGATAGTCTGCCTTTTATAAAACGGTCACCCAAAGTATCTGAATAGTGAAGTACTTATAGGGACGAGACTATTTGTCTTATTTTGATTGAGTGGAATTGGTTATTAGCTGTTTTTTATTATATTTATTTAATAGTTAAGTTAAATTTCACTTTTTTAATGAAAGTAACTTTCATTTCATCATGATAAATATCTGCGATTTGCTAACTGAATCGTACTATTTGTCTTCAATTTGACTCATTTGATTAGTTAACTCGATAGTTTTGAGAAAGTTGTTAAAAGATTACCTACATATATCCACTTTTGATTGTCTTTTAGATAATTTCGTAATTTTTCAACAATTTGGCTCTACCCCTTTCCTTCTTTAGAATGCTGCGCAAATTGATAAAGATTCAATCTTTTATGGGCCAGTGATATTTTTTATCAAGGTCATTTCAGCGATTTAATTACTAAGGCAGTAAGACTTAATATTATGAATCAACAATTAGAGCAGGAACTATTAGGTAGTTGGCAAGAAAGGCAAGAGTTCGCCGAGCAAATGCAACCTATTCTGGGTAAGTTATATCGAAACAGAGCGATTGAAATATCTGTTTATGGGCGTCCTTTATTAGGTGCTAGCGCCATCGATATCATTAAGGCTCACCGCACAGTGAGGCTTAAAGAAAAGCAAAAGTTGCGTCTTAGAGAGAGTTGGCCATTGCTTGAAGCGTTAAATAATATGAAACTTGCTCCTGCTCATATTGATTTAGGAAAACTGGCGTATGGTTATCATTATGATCCCGCCTATTCCAATGTATCGATTGAAGACTATTTGTCTGAACAGTTAAAAGACATTGTGAATGTTAAAGATGATCAAAAACCTCAAGATGTGGTGTTGTATGGGTTTGGTAGAATAGGTCGGTTGTTAGCCAGATTACTTATCGAAAGGCAAGGTACTAACAATAAGTTACGCTTAAAAGCGATTGTTGTTCGCGGTGGCAAAGAAGGTGACTTAGAAAAACGTGCAAGTTTATTGCGTCGTGATTCTGTGCACGGACCTTTTAATGGCAGTATCACTATCGATATAGAAAAAAATGCGATTAAAGCTAACGGCTCTTATATTCAAGTTATCTATGCTAACAACCCAACTGAGGTAGATTACAATAAATACGGGATCGATCAAGCTATAGTAGTCGACAACACCGGTATGTGGCGTGACGAAGCAGGGCTAGGCCAGCATTTACAATCCAAGGGTGTTAAAAAAGTATTGTTAACGGCACCAGGAAAAGGCGATATTAAAAATATTGTATACGGTGTCAATGACAAAGACATATTGTCATCAGATTCAATTTTGTCGGCTGCCAGTTGCACCACTAACGCAATCACACCAGTGCTAAAAGCATTAGATGAAAAATATGTGATTGAAAGTGGGCATGTTGAAACCGTGCATTCGTATACTAATGATCAAAACCTGATAGATAATTTTCATAAAGGTGATCGCCGTGGACGTAGTGCCCCATTAAATATGGTTATCACAGAAACGGGTGCTGCTTCAGCCGTTGCTAAAGCCTATCCTAAATTAGAGGGGAAATTAACAGGTAGTTCTATCCGTGTGCCTACACCTAATGTATCTTTGGCAATATTGAACTTACACCTTGGTGAAGCAACCGATAAAGTGACTATGAATGAATATTTACGAGATGTTTCTTTATTTTCGCCGTTGCAACATCAAATTAATTTCACTGCATCAAAGGAAATTGTGTCCTCAGACTTAGTGGGTACACGTGCACCTTCTGTTGTTGATTCTCAAGCAACCATCGTAGCAGGCAATAGAGCCACATTATATGTGTGGTATGACAATGAATTTGGTTACAGTTGTCAGGTAATGAAAGTATTGCAAAATATGTCTGGCTTAGAATACCCAACATTGCCTGAGTCTTTGCTTAGTAAATGATACAAATATGACATTGATTAGAAAATAAATGTAAAAAAAACTCTTTGATGGGTTTTTTTTGAAGGTTACAGCTGGGGTACTCTGTTTGTTGGTTACGCCAATTCAGCAGTTGCTGCATTCAGTCACTGGCGTGCCTTGAATTGAAGCGCCTAAGTCGTTTTGAAAAGCGTATTTTGAAGTGGCTTGGGTATATAACTGGTTTTTTCGATATAAACATCTTTACTTGGTCCTTTTTTCATAATGACTGTGATAAATTACTGATGTCAAATTTCCATAGGACCAAAAAGTGAGAATCAGCAGCAATTTTGATAGTGGTAATATCCACGTTATCCGCGCAGAAGATCCATTAAATATTCAACTCAGTATCCGTAACGATTACCATTCAGAGTTTTATCAGTGGTTTCATTTTAAGCTTGAAACACAAAGTTTTATTTCCCATCAGATAAAAATAACCGACCTCAAAAAATCGGCTTATCCTGAAGGATGGCATAACTATCAGGCTGTTGCGTCTTATGACAGGCAAGAGTGGTTTCGGGTCAATTGTGAATTTGATGGTGATACCTTAACCATTGCGCATACGCCGGAATTTGAGCATATCTATTACGCCTACTTTGCCCCATATAGCTACGAGCGGCATTTGGACTTGCTAAGCTGGGGTCAACAATCACCTGATTGTCGCCAAGAATGTTTAGGAGAAACCCTTGATGGACGAGATATGTCTCTGCTGGTAGTGGGGCAACCACAAGAAGGTAAAAAAGTGATTTGGGTGACAGCCCGACAACATCCAGGCGAAACTATGGCCGAGTGGCTCATTGAAGGGTTTTTAGAGCGTTTGTTGGACCAAAACGATGGATTATCACGTTTACTGCTCGAAAAAGCTGTTTTCTATGTTGTGCCTAATATGAACCCCGACGGGTCAGTGCGTGGCCATTTGCGCACCAACGCAAGAGGCATCAACTTAAACCGTGAATGGCAATCTCCTAGCATGAAAAATAGCCCTGAAGTATTTTTGGTTAAACAGAAAATGCAATCTGTGGGTGTTGATATGTTATTGGATGTGCACGGTGATGAAGCCTTACCCTATAATTTTGTTGCGGGTTGTGAGGGTAATCCAAATTACGATGAACGTTTAAAAAACCTTGAAGGGTCTTTTAAAGCAGCCTTATTGATTGCTCTCCAGAATTTCAAAGACGTGCACGGTTATGACAAAGATGAGCCAGGGAAAGCTAACTTAACGGTTGCGGCTAATGCCATCGGGTATGAATTTGAGTGTTTGTCTTATACCTTAGAAATGCCATTTAAAGACAATGTTGATTTGCCAGATACCGCCTATGGTTGGTCACCAGCTCGTTGCAAGCAGCTAGGTGAAGATGTATTGATTGCCATGCGCTCAGTAGTTGATATTCTTCGCTAGAAAAATTTTATAAAAATAATAATAGTCATAAAACTACAATAATAATTAAGGGGAAAACCGTTGGAAGCTTTTCATAATTTACTTAAATCGATGGATGGCATGTTGGGGGGCGCTTGGTGGTTCCCATACGTGTTACTAGGTACAGGCTTATTTTTTACAATCTACTTAAAATTTCCACAGGTGCGTTACTTCAAACACGCATGGAAAGTAGTGACAGGTAAATATGACAAAGCTGACGCCCCCGGTGATACCACTCATTTCAGAGCGCTAACAACGGCTCTTTCGGGAACAGTGGGTACGGGCAATATTGGTGGTGTTGCATTTGCGTTGTTTTTAGGTGGCCCTGCCGCTTTGTTTTGGATGTGGGCAACGGCATTTTTCGGTATGACAACTAAGTTTGTTGAAGTGACACTGTCTCATAAATATCGTGACAAAACACCAGACGGTAGCATGGCTGGTGGTCCCATGTATTACATGGACAAACGTTTAAACATGAAATGGTTAGCTGTTGCTTTTGCTATTGCCACTGTGATCAGCTCGTTTGGTACCGGTAACCTTCCACAAAGCAACAGTATTGCCACTAGTATTGAAGCAACCTTTGGTTTTGATCCATTAATCGTAGGCAGTATTCTTGGGGTACTTTTGGCCCTGGTTATTTTAGGTGGTATCACGCGTATTGCTGCTGTTACTTCAAAGATAGTACCAATCATGGCCTTAATTTACATTATAGGTGCTTTTACCGTTATCTTTGCTAATTTAGAAAATGTTGGACCCGCTTTTACTTCAATATTTTCAGACATGTTCACTGGATCTGCTGCTACGGGTGGGTTTTTAGGCGCTACTATCGCTTACGCTTTTAATAAAGGGGTCAATCGTGGTCTATTTTCAAATGAAGCGGGCCAAGGCTCTGCACCAATAGCTCACGCTGCTGCAAAAACGGATGAGCCAGTAGCCGAAGGCATGGTGTCTATTCTTGAACCGTTTATCGATACTATTATTATTTGTACTATCACCGGTTTAGTTATCCTCTCGTCTGGTGTCTGGAAAGAAAAACATGTTAATACCTTCGATCGTACAGATATGTACATATTGGCGGGGGATTATATGGAGTCTAACGAATCAGATAGGCAAACCCTTTATACATATATCAATGATGTAGAAGGCCATGGCGTTACCCAATTCACCGGTGAGATACAAATTGTTAATGGCAAGGCTGTTAGTAAAGGTTTCACGATTTTTAATGCTCGTTCATTTGCGGATAATGTAGTTTTCTCGCTAGGTGATCCAGATGACAACTACACAGGTACATTAAAAGTAGTAAATGGTAGCTTGCTTAAAAACAATATTATCGTAAGAGGTGAGTCGTTAATTCATTCTGCGAGTCTTACTGCTTTAGCGTTTACTAAAGGTTTCTTTGGTGAATCTGGCAAATATATTGTGTCAATTGGATTGTTACTGTTTGCATTTTCTACGGCTATTGCATGGTCATATTATGGTGATAGAGCCATGACATATTTGTTAGGGCCGCGTTCAGTAATGCCTTACAGAGTGGTGTATGTGGCAGGATTTGTATGGGCTTCAGTCTCGGATACTACACTCGTGTGGACACTCTCTGCGGTGGCCATAGTGGTGATGACCTTACCTAACCTGTTTGGTATTTTCTTATTGCGCAAAGAGATGAAAGAATCAGTTGCTGAGTATTGGGTCACGTTTAATAAAGAAAATAAATAGCTTTTTAAGGTTATTTGAAGCGCGGCTAGTTGTCGCGCTTTTCTGCTTTAACTCGGATCTTTATTATCTAAGTTTGGAGTAAAAGGTATGGCATTAATAGATTGCCCTTCTTGTAGTAAAAAAATATCAGATAAAACACAAACCTGTCAGCATTGTGATTTTACGCTTGGTACAGTCAACGCTGAAGACATCGCACGGAAGCTGAACTTAAATAAGTATCTGAAAAGTCAGAATATCCAAATGCAATCCATGATAGCCATGCTGTTATTTGTGTCGGGTTTTGGTTTTATGTACTGGGGTGGTGCTTCACCCGAGGGGTTGCAATATAATTTTGCTATAGGTCTGTCGGTTCTTGGCTTTGTTTGGTACATAGTTAATCGTGTGCGTTTGATAATATTAAAAAGGTCTGATTAAAAAATGGATAATACTGCTTTATTAACGTCGATGACTAAGCCCGTTTATGAAAAATTGCTGCAAGCAGTAGAAACAGGTAAGTGGTTAGATGGTTCGCCGCTAACAGAACAGCAACGAGATACATCTATGCAAGCTGTGATGTATTATCAGGCAAAAGTCCTTAAGTCCGATCAACATATGACCATTGGTCCTGACGGTGAAATTGTTCAACGAAGTCGTGAGTCTCTGCAACAAGAACTCAAACAAAATTCTAATAACATTCAAACAATAGCGCGGTTTAAACAGGATGATCTTTAAGCACCTTTTTCGTTCCAAACATCAAAATCCTGAACCTCAGGTACGTCTTCAATCAATAGAAAGTCTGAATAAGCAAGATCCACAACATAAAACAATTTTGCACGAATTGGCTTTTAACGACTCCGATGGTGGCGTCAGTCTGGCTGCCTTACACAAGCTTGATAGTTTTGTGCTTTGGTACAAAATGTCTGAAATTGCCACAAACGACAGAGTTCAGAAAAAAGCCCAACAGTTTGTTGAAAATATCCTCTTAGATGGGCAAAACGAAGCGTTAACAGATCAAGAAAAACGCAACTTTATTCTTGAAACTCGTGACATAGGTTTAATTGAAAAGCTACTTGGGCAGCCATGGATACAGCAAGACACTGAACTTGCGATGAAGTTACTGCAAAAGGCAGATAAGCCGCAATTACAAGAAAAGTTATTGTTTGATACTCAAAATGAGGGCCTGCAAACGGCAATACTGCACACCCTAACAGATGGTACTCAGACCCGTAAGTTACTCAACAAAATACAAAAAAAGACAGCTTCCATTGCCTTAAAACAAATTGCTAATCAGATACTTCAAGATTGGTTGACGGCAGAACAAGCGCCGATTGAAGTTGAACAGCAAGTGAAAATGCTATTATCTCGCCTGCTTGCTTTGAAAGAACGCAAGGATTTATCACACATTCAACAACAACAAACAGCACTAACCCATCAGTACTCAAAAATAGCTGAACGCTTTGATTGTCTGTCAGAGCTCAAACGTGCTGAAATTGAACAAAAATATGCAGACATCACCACCCGTGTTGCACGCACTGTAGAATTGTTAAAACCCCAGTGGCAAGCACAGCAAGATGAGTTGGATTTAAGCCAAAGAATGCAGACATTGTTGCTTGAGGTTGAGCAAAGCTTAGCAGAACTGTCTATACAACTGACAACACGGGTCAGTGAAATTAGTCAGTTAGAAGTGGAAAACGTGCTACAGAAAGTTAATGTGCACATTGAGCAGTTACAACAACTCACTAGCCAACTACCCGCTACTAATCAAGTAGCCCACAGACGCTTAGAACACCTAAACAATCAATTATTGTCTGGCTTAAATACCTTAACTAATCTTCCGCTGTTGCAACAAGCTATTAAGTTGGGGATAGACTTGTTAGAAAATTTTGCAGGTTTGGCTTTACCCAATGATGTCAGCCAAATTGAAGCAGCAGAAGAATATCTTAGAGAACAAAGACAAGAATGGCGTAAGACAGTTGCCAGCTATCAGGCATATATTCCTGTTAGCTTGTCACAGCAGTGGAATGAACGTTTTAAACTTTGGCAACAGGCAATAAAAGCTTTAAACACCCAATTGAATGGCGAGGTTTCTCGTTGCAGAAATAAATTAAGAGCCGTTGAAAACCTTATTAACCAAGGTAAGTTTAAAGTGGCCATGGTGTTGTATCAAAAAGTACAAAATTGGTTCAATGATTTACCGGAGAAACAACAAGGGCAACTTGAGCGAACCTTCAGTTCGGTTAAAGAGCAGATTGAAAACTTAAAAGACTGGCAAGATTACATTGCCGCTCCTCGCAAGCCAGCACTGCTGAATGAAGTGCTAGCTTTAATAACACATCCTTTAGATATTGATGCTCAATCTTCAGCTATTAAGTCTTTTCGTTATCAATGGAATAGCTTAGGTAAAACAGATACTGAGTCTGACCAAGCTTTAAATGAAGCCTTTGAAAGCGCAATTGAAAAAGCCTTTGCGCCATGCCGTGATTTTTATGACCAACAGCAACAGCAGCGTGAGAAAAACATGTTGGCTAAAAAACAAATTTTGGTCGAGATTAAAGCCCTAAATGACAACGATTGTGGCGTGGCTGAACTGACTAAAAGCTTAAGAAGTGTTCAGCAAAAATGGAAAAACATTGGCGAGGTGGATTTTAAGGAGCGCAACGCCTTGTACGATAATTATCAACAATTACTTAACCCACTCAGGGATAAAGTGTCAGCTTTCTACCAAGACAACGCCGAGCAAAAGCAGGCATTGTTAATAAGAGCTGAGAAGCTGTTAGAGCTTGAGTCCGTGAATGAAGCCATAGAACAAACGAAGAAACTGCAACAGACTTGGAAAACCATCGAACATGCAGGCAAAAAGGCTGAATCTGAATTATGGGCTGCTTTTAGAAAGGTGAATGACAGCATATTTGCCAAAAAATCTGAAGCGGTTCAACAAGAAAAGTCACAACTGAAAGAACAAGTAGCGTTAGTCAAAGAGCAAGTTGCACAGCTTGATACATTGCTAGGTGTTGCAGCTGATAAAGCCAGTGTGCAAAGTGCTTTGCAGAATAAACAAACGGTGATTGATATGATAGCCGATTTACCTGTGACTGAACGTCGGGTGTTGGAACAGCGTGTTCAAAGCCTTGATGAGCAACAACAGGTAAAATTAACTGCGTTGGTTAAATCAGCTAAAGGCCAAGCGTATCAAGATTTGTTTAGTGCATTAAGAATGTGGCAAGTGGATAGCGAGATACCGGATGGGGTGGCAATGTTAAGTAAGCAGTGGCAACAATGTTTTCGTGATCTGAGTGAGAATACCGAGCGACATGATTTGACCATAAAAATGGAAATAGTCGCACAACAGGATTCCCCCCCAAAAGACGCTAAAAAACGTCAAACAATTCAAATGCAATTGATGGCTCATAAGTTACAAACTGGAGATAGTCTAGACATGTTGTCATTGCTCAAAGATTGGATTAGAGCGGGCTCCTTAAGTAAAAGTGACATCACTTTACTTAAGCGAGTTGAACCTTTGTTTGTAGGTTGATATATGCAAGATAAACTTACATTAATTCGGCTGAATAAATTTATCAGCGACTCAGGTTTTAGCTCTCGCCGTGAAGCAGATAAATTAATTGAACAACAAAGAGTCAGAATAAATAACGGTATTCCCGAGTTAGGCACTAAGGTGGCGCCCGGCGATGTAGTGACCGTTGATGGCCAACTTATTCAAGCCAGTGCCATCGATAAAGCTGACCGGGTGTACATTGCTTATCACAAGCCGGAGGGTATTACTTGTACGACTGAGCTGCATATCAAGGGTAACATTGTTGATGCCATCGGCCATAAACACAGAATTTTTCCTATAGGACGCTTAGATAAACCTTCCGAAGGATTGATTTTTTTGACCAGCGATGGCGATATCGTCAATAAAATTTTGCGGGCTGAAAATGCACATGACAAAGAATACGTGGTGACGGTTAACCGGCCATTAACTGAACATTTTATTCAAAAGATGGCCAACGGTATTCCTATTTTAGATACGGTCACTAAACCTTGCCCGGTGACTATGCAGAGTAAAATGGTGTTTCGTATAGTTTTGACTCAAGGGTTAAATCGGCAAATTCGCCGGATGTGTGAATATTTAGGATATGAGGTGGTGAAGCTTAAGCGCACAAGGATCATGTCGGTACGGTTGGCGGGGTTGAAGGTTGGGCAGTGGCGGGATCTGACTGCTGGTGAAATGTCTGAGATAAATGGGGCCGTGGAGGGATCGAGCAAAACGGCGGTTTAAGCGCTTTTATCATGTGCGGGCATTTAACGTCATCCTCATGTTTTGGTTTGCATCTCGCGCTATGACCCCATGCCAAACGATTTACTTCTGCCAACAGCAGCAAAGGTAAGCAAAAATAGCCGAACGATTGCAAAATTTAAAAGAGGTTGTAGACAACTTAAATAACAAACCTGCGGGATCAGGTTTGTTAAAACATATCATTTCTCATCCAGTTTATTGTTAATCATTAAAAGGCATTAACGAGGCACCCTCCGTAACAATCGACTCACTTTTAATGGGTTACATCAGGCCGCTTATCATTGCTGTCCAATTCATTTTTCTCTTTATCCAATTCCAAATAATGGTAATTGGTAATTTCACCTGTGATAGACAAACAATCAACATCAACTATTCTCATATATATTATTAAGAACCGCTATTGATGGTAATGGACAGATCAATAACAAAAATAAAGGAGTATACCGTGAACAATATCTTTGTTTTTGGTGCAGATGAATTCAATCTTTCCCTGATGCGTTCGCTTGAGTCTGCTCGGGAGTATTGTTTTCATGAGCTTTATCAATACGGTGAGGTAAAAACAGGGAAGAAGATCCCAGTCAAAACCTTGTATGAAGGTGCTGTTGCGCGACTGCAAAAATATCCGGGCTCCGTAGATGCCATTGTCGGCTATTGGGACTTTCCGGTTAGCACCATGCTTCCCCTATTGTGCCAATCCTTCGACCTGCCTTCTCCAAGCTTTGAAGCGGTGCTTAAATGCGAACATAAATATTGGAGCAGGCTGGAGCAACGCAGGATAATACCTGAATATATCCCCGATTTTTGCGCAGTTGACCCTTTTAAAGATGATTATCAGCTGCATATCACCCTCGATTATCCTTTTTGGCTTAAGCCTGTGAAAGCAGCTTTGTCACAGCTCGGATTTATGGTGCGTAATGATAGTGAACTGGAAATGGCGATTTCACAGATTAGAGAAAAAATATACTGCTTTGCCGAGCCCTTCAACTACTTAATGCAATTTGCTGAACTTCCAGATGATATTGTCGCTGTCGATGGCAATCACTGCATCGCCGAAGGGATCATCTCCCATGGCCAGCAATGTACCCTTGAAGGTTATGTCTTTAATGGAAAGTTCTGTATCTATGGTGCCGTTGACTCGATCCGCGAAGGCGAGCATGGTTCCAGCTTCTCTCGGTATCAGTATCCATCATCAATTCCACAGCCTGTTCAAAACAAAATGATCGCCGTTACAGAGCGCTTTCTTGACTATATCGACTTTGATAACGGCCCGTTCAATATTGAGTATTACTGGAACAAGAAGAGTGACGATATCTGGTTACTGGAAATTAATCCCCGTATTTCCAAGTCCCATTCTCCATTATTTCGCAACGTCGATGGCATGTCACATCATCAGGTAATGCTGGCGCTGGCTCTGGGGAAGAAGCCTATATTTCCCCATCGTCAAGGCTTATACCGATATGCAGCCAAATTTATGTGGCGGACACATACAGATGCTCTGGTTAACAGGGTGCCCTCAGAGCAAGAGATGCAGGCTGTTATGCGGCACATCGCTGGAACTGAGGTTCAGCTGCATGTCTGCGAGGGGATGCGTCTGTCTGATCTTAATTATCAAGACAGCTACAGCTACGAGATTGCGTCAGTTTTTGTCGGTGGTGACAGCGAGCAGGAGTTGTTGCAGAAATATTGTGATGTGCAACAGGCGTTACCGCTGACACTTGTACCGCTGTCCTAAATGATATGCGCGACAATGATAAGGAGAAAATATGATGGTTGCCGAACACTTCGCATACAAAATCCGACATATCGAACATTGCTGGATCCCGATGACCGACGGCATTCGCCTTTCTGCTCGCATCTGGATGCCAAAAGGGGCTGAATCTCAGCCTGTACCGGCAATTTTTGAATACATTCCTTACCGTAAGCGCGATGGAGTAAGATTGCGTGACGAAACCATGCATCCGTATTTTGCTGGGCATGGCTATGCCTGTATCCGTGTTGATATACGAGGTAGCGGTGACTCGGAAGGTGTGCTGACAGACGAATACCTACAGCAGGAACTCGACGATGGCGTCACTGTTATTAAGTGGCTGGAAAAACAGCCATGGTGCGACGGAAGTATCGGCATGTATGGTATTTCATGGGGGGGATTCAATAGTCTGCAGATTGCGGCGATGCAACCGCCTCAGCTTAAAGCTATTGTTAGCGTTTGCTCTACCGATGACCGCTATGCCGATGATGTGCACTATATGGGAGGCTGTCTGCTAGGTGATAATCTTTCTTGGGCCTCGACAATGTTTGCCTACAACTCTCTGCCACCGGATCCGCAAATTGTCGGTGACAAGTGGCGTGATATGTGGTTTGAACGCCTTAAAGGCAGTGGTTTGTGGTTGGATACTTGGCTTAATCATCAGCACCGTGATGAGTACTGGCAGCATGGCTCAATCTGCGAAGATTTTTCTAAGGTGCAGATCCCGGTCATGGCTGTCAGCGGCTGGGCGGATGGCTATAGCAACGCGGTTTTTCGCCTGCTCACTAATTTGACTGGGCCAAGACAGGGACTGATTGGCCCCTGGAGTCATAAGTATCCACATATTGGCGTACCCGGCCCGGCGATCGGTTTTTTGCAGGAATGTTTGCGCTGGTGGGATAAATGGCTGAAGGGGATTGAGACTGGCATTATGGACGAACCCATGCTGCGGGCATGGATGCTGGACAGTATGCCTCCGTCGACTTTTTATCATCAACGCTATGGTCACTGGGTCAGTGAGCCATCCTGGCCGTCTCCCAATATAGGGACGATTGCCTTCAAACTCGATAAATATCGTCTGGTGGACGAGTTTGCAGAGGTTGAGGAGGAGGAGCTGTGTTTGCAGTCACCATTGAGTAATGGTCTATTTGCCGGCAAGTGGTGTTCATATAGCACGACACCAGATCTTCCCCATGACCAGCGTGAAGAAGAAGGCGGTGCGTTAGTCTTCACAAGTGAGCCTCTGGGCACCGCACTTGAGATTATGGGGGCTGCTGTAATTGAGTTGGAATTATCGGCCAGCCAACCGGTGGCGATGGTCGCTGTGCGGCTATCCGATGTGCATCCCGACAACAAGAGTTCACGGGTAACTTACGGCCTGTTGAACCTAACCCACAGAGACAGCCATGCCAAGCCTACACCGCTGCAACCGGATAAGCGCTATCGGGTAAAAGTGCAGCTTAACGGTGTAGCCCAAACATTCCCCAAGGGCCACCGTATTTGCATTGCTATTTCTTCATCTTATTTCCCGCTGGCCTGGCCTCCAGGAGAGTCGACGCAGCTCAAGGTTTATACAGGTTGCAGCCGCTTGATATTACCTAGCCGAACGCCTCGTAAAGAGACGATTGCTTTCCCTGAACCAGAGGCTTCGCCCAGCGGTGCCAAGCAGCAACTGCATGAGGGGCATCATAACTGGCGGGTGATACGCGAGCTGGATAAGGATTTGGCTACTTTGGAGGTCATTAACGACAGCGGTACTTACCGACTTGAGGATATCGACCTTGTTGTAAAGCGCAAGACAAAGGAGTGGTACTCCTATCAAAGCGACGACTTCCAGTCTGTGAAGGGCAAGACTCTCTGGCGGTGGGGATTTAGGCGAGGAGACTGGGCCGTAGAGACCATCACCCGTACATACCTGCACTGTGATAAGTTATATTTTTATCTGGATGCAGAGCTTGATGCCTATGAAGGGGACAAGCGAGTTTATTCACACAATTGGAACCTTCGCATTAAGCGTAACTTGGTTTGATGCTGGGGCCAGTATTGTCAATTTATCGATTTTGAATGTTAAAAGCTAACATTCAACTACAACATAAATTATAAATTAAGACATAAATAAGACATCCACTTTTAAAAAGTAGCCAAACAGTCTTTATATTCTAAACTTTAGGGTTCTCAAATAACCGCTGTAGCTGTTATATCTAAGCCACGTAAAAGTCTATTTAACAGCTAGGGGCCGTATGCTTGAACTATCTACACTACCTTAAGACTAGATTATGCTCTCTTTGGCCCACAGTTTTTTTTCGCAGTGAATTAACAAAAGTGCCTTTCACCAAAGTGCTATATAAGCTTAAAATTGTAAGACTTACCTTAAAACTAGCCATATTCAGGGCTATGTCATCCTATTGAGAATATTACTCAATTCACGTAAAATATGTGATTTGCTTATATCCACTTATTTTTATATCTTATTAACAGGAAAAACACCCTATGCCTAGAGCGAGTGCACGTCATATTTTGGTTGATACTGAAGAGAAATGTTCAGAGTTGAAACAAGAAATTATAAATGGTGCGAGTTTCGTAGATGTTGCCAAGCATTCTACATGTCCCTCTGGCTCTCAAGGCGGAGATTTAGGCAATTTTAGCCAAGGACAGATGGTGCCTGAGTTTGATCAAGTTGTTTTTAACGAAGCATTAAATGTCGTTCATGGCCCGATAAAAACGCAATTTGGTTACCACTTATTAGAAATTACCGAACGCTCTGAGTAAGCTTACAGTCTAAATACTTAAAGATCAGAGTTAAAATTAACTCTGATTTTGTCTATCTTTTATCAGTCACACTTTATCACTCCCATTTCTTTTACAATAACCCCCGCAATCTTTAACAAGGACATTAATGCAACGCTTTGAATATTGTAATGCTAATACCTGTGCTGAAGAGTTGCTTGCATTAGGGCAAGTTAATATGAAAATGTGGTATCTATTTAAGTGGTTATCAGAGCACGACCAACTGCGGCATGGTACACAGGCTGAAATGATAAAGCTTTATGTTAATGAAGAGTTAGTGGCTTATAGTTTGTTGGAAAATTATGAAGCTCGTACAGATAAAACGACTTTGCATGAAGGAGAGTTATATCAAGACTTAGGTGTAGTGCACTTTGTGACTATGCCTGAGTATCGCAAAAAAGGCTATGCGAGCTTAGTGGCTGATGTAATGTATAAAGATGTTATCCAACCTTTATTCGCGCGTTACAGTAATTCTCATGTTTATGTTACAGCGACTGAAAAAGCGGTGCCGTTAATGCAACGCACAGGGATCGATAATTCAAAATTGGTGACCCAGTTCTATTCAGAGCTAAGCTTTATAGCGAAAGTAGCTGAAATTATAAATCCAAGCTAGTCTCGCATGCTGCTATTTAAAATATTTAGAAGGACACACATCAAAATATGACTATATTTAAACCTCTAGGGCCAAGGCAATGAAATCCTAAAAATCCCTAAATCTTTATTAGAACCTAGAGTGACTTTCATAAAAACACACTATTTAACCTGAACTCGATGTAAGACGTGACGCAATCCTCAAAGCAATTGCAATAAAAATAATAAGTTAGATTGTGCCAATTGGTTTGCAAAGACATTAAACGCATCCAGTGCTTCTGGACGCTATGGCTTATCCCAAGCTCAGGTTATTTAGACCAATACCAACTCGTCACGTTATAACGAAACGTATCTGCATATTCAGAGTTCAATGCATTCACCCAGTGTTCAGAGCCTTCTGAGGAGGGATCAAATAGTACACAGCGGTTGTGTAACGGCGCGATATTAATAGGCTCATCATTGATACCTATAAAAACCAGTTCTCCACCAGCGTTTATGTGCCAGTCTTTGTTTAAATACAACAGCATACAGACTTCTCTTCCAGGGGAGTCATCAGCATGTTCGGCAACGAAGTCGTTAGGACCTAAGCGAAAATAGTTAGTATTTATTTCAGGCTCAGCCACATTCATATCGGTAAGTGACACTTTAAAAATGCGTGATAACACAGACATAAACTCGTCCCCACGCAAATAGGATAAAAATTCCTGAGTTATGTTTGAATGGGGCGTATTTGTATTGTTGGTATTTATGTCTATGGCGTCACGTTGCCATACATCTCGCTGTACAAAGCGTTGTTCGTTGTCGGTTTTTTGCCACTGGGTGTTATCGACATATAAGGCAGAATAAGTATGTTTTTGACTTTGCCAAGCACCGGTTTGCCGTAAAAGCTTCATTACTTTATCGAGTTTGGCTTGGTTGAATAAGCCGTCAATCACAACATGTTTGGGGTAAGCGCGCTTTAATGACTTTCGATATGCGCATATCGCAGATCCTATTACATGTTCATCATTCAACCACATTATTCACACTTCTCGTTGCGATTTTTAGATTATGACTGGAAAACTGGATAATACAGACTTACGCAATAATTCCTATCTTTTGCTGGTTAAAAGCATCACCTAGTTAGTGGTTAACGAGTTGAAACACTTAACAAGTATTCAATTGAATTTAAATGGGGCAGTAAAGTGAACCAAACAGCCACGTTAATTACTTATACAAATTAAATTTGATTACAACTAGGCATATCAAAATTGACATTCCGAGAATTAAGTAAAGAAGAGACTTATTGTCACATGACACTCAATATTTGATTATTTATAAACAGGTGTTCAAACATGTGTTTACGCAGTCCTATGGATCAGTGAAAACTGAGATTATTTGGCGAAAAAACCTAACGTCAAATAACGCTGTAAATTCTATCTTATTGAAAATATTGAACTTTAATTATGGAACAGCTTCTGCTAAATACAGTTATTCCAACTAGATAAAACGACGTTAGTATAAATGGAGTATTAAAATTGTTGAGTTTTTTTTGTGGTTTAGTTATTTTTTTATTATGGATCATTCCTGTTATCGCAATCAGCATTTCTGAACGCACTAACGGTGGTGAAAAGTTTTCATGGATCCTAGCCGTAATCTTTGTATCTTGGTTCGCTTGGGTTTTCTACTTGTTATTAGCGCCCTTAAAGTCGGGCCGTTACAGCTGATAGTGACTTGGACTTGGATTTGTATTTGTATTTATTAAATAAATTAACTGACGATTAGATTGAGCGAGTATATGGGTGGCTACTTCAAATTTTCACACAAGTAAAAATAGTATTTTCAGAGCACTTGTCATAGGGAGTAGCTTTTCATAGTTATGTTCAAAAACATGGACTTCAAAGAAAGGTTTCAAAATGTCTATCAACTTATCAAAACTAAAAGCAACTATTTCACGTTCGTCATTCCATAGCTGGATTTCTGTAGTGCTGTTTTTTCAATACTGTGTCTAAGGGACTATTTACCAACACTTCCAGAGTAATGCCAGCCAGAGCTAAAAGTGAACAGATCGTCTGCTTGTATAGCTTTATGTTTTACAAATAATGTGTTGTTTATTTTTGTTTTGTCGACCACGTTAAAGCAGAAAACCCCATCCGTTTTTAAAGCTCGACGTACACTTGCGATGCAGGTTTTTAACTTTTCAATACCATCGTTGTAATGTATCGAATACAAGAAAAAGGGATTAAATCTAATGGTTCATTAACACAGAATTCACTCACCTTTTGTGTAAAAAATAACGCTTAAGGGCAACGTACTCTGGCCATGTCTGACATAGGTTGACTAATATCAATACCGCTGCTGTGATAGCCAAAACCAATTTAATGGCGGACATATGGACCGGTTCAACAGGCTAATTCAAGATGCGAATTGCCGTTGTTACAGAACAGTTGGTGTAGTATGCGAATGCATTAGTTTTGATTCTGGTAGTAGATATCGTCACACATTAAATCGTAATAGCCTGAAAGGCACTGTACACAATGCGTTGGTGGTCATATTTGCCTGAAGTGTTAGCTGAAATTACTTAGGTGCGCATGGTAAATTAAGTCGTAAACCTTGCGAAGTGCTAATAAAAATTTAGATATACCGTCGCTATTATCATTTACGTTAGGAAACCTTAGCTTGGCCTAAGCATCATATTTGACGAATGCTGCTGGTGGTTCCAATATCGCCTTCATTCGAGTGTTTGCGTTACATCATTAAAAAGGTGTGAAAATTGAAAATATTATTATTATTAACATTAACTTTAACTTTAACTTTAACATCCTAAAAGGGCAGGAGCTACAAACTGGTTTTGGTAAGAATACCTTTGGGAGTAGGTTTTATATTCGTAAATTGTGTAATCATTATACAAGGGATCAAACTCACTCAAGCATATTCGCCTGTAGGTATGGATACACATCACAAAGGCTTTGTTATTTCAGACTCATTGCCCGCAGCATGTCCTGATAAATAAAAAATATTTTTGTTGTAGCTAATACTTGTAATGTTTAAAAAGTGATCCAAGCTATGCCAGAGTCTAATGTACAAATTACCGAATAAACCAATATATATTTTGCATGAGTGACGTTTTTAATTACCGCTCCTTGGGAACAATTATTCAAAGACCATATGTATAACTGAGTAGAGTTAACACTATGCTCGAATAACAAATGGATATGGGTAATCCAAACTTTATAAAGTGTTTGAATTTATAATTACTGGCGCTAAATACCAATAGATTCGTTTGGTAACCATAGGGTGAAATAAAGCTGGCGCTGGCGGCAAAAGCAACGGCCAGTGCAAAAGGCATAATCGGTACGCCTAGGGTTTGAACAAGTCCATAGGCTAAGGGAAACATTAGCGCGGCTGCGGCATTGTTGGTAACCAGTTCAGTGAGTATCAAGGTTAAGACATACACCATCACCAGCGCCCATATAGGGCTGACGCTGCTGGCCCATGGGCCAATCAATTGCATAATCTGTTGTATGACACCTGAATTTTCAAGGGCGGTAGCAAGACTCAGAGCGCCAACAATGACGACTATTAAATTAAGCGGAATATTGCGCTTGATTTCGTTATTGGTTGTTACGCCAGCGATGACCAGCATGGCGATAAAAAACAGTAAACCTGTCGCCAAGTTCAATACTGACGTCGCTGCTAAGGCTACGGTAAATAAAAAACCACCTAAGGTAATCCAATCCTGAGTGCGACTTAACTTGGTATCCATTTTTTTTTCAGACAGAATAAAAAAGTTTTTAGTGAGGTTATGCCTCTGCATAAAATCTGGGCCGGTAGCAAGTAGTAAAAAATCACCAGACTGAAGCTTTATTTCGCCCAGTTTGCCAGATAAGGACTCACCGTCTCGTCTTATTGCAACCACTGCGGCATCAAATAGTGCTCTAAACCCTAGTGCTTTTAAGGTTTGTCCGATAATTTGTGCCCGATTAGAAATGATCACTTCTGTGAGGTTTTCACGCTCTAGACCGTTTGTCTCTGCAAAGAGTTTTAAGCCTTTTATGTGGTCTAAGTTGCCTACATGTTGAATATTGCCAGAAAATATTAATTTGTCACCAGACTGAATAACCACATCAGGCGTAACTGGAGTGATAAGTTTCCCGTCTCTTGATATTTCAATTAAAAACAATTCAGGCAAATTTCGAAGATGATTTTCCTCAACACTTTTGCCAATTAACTCACAGTCGTCTTCTACGTCTGCATCGATAAAATAACTATTATATTGAGTTTTTTTATTGGCGATTTCTGGCAGTAATGGGGTCATCAAAAACATCAACAAACCGCAACTCAAACCAGCCACTAAACCATAAAGTGTGAAATCCCAAAAATTGAAACCGGGATGACCATGTTCAATTAAAAAACTATCAACAATTAAGTTGGTTGATGTGCCAATTAGGGTAACAGTACCACCAAGAATAGCGGAATAGGATAATGGGATGAGTAGTCGAGAGGCATGGTGATATTGGTTTTGTTTTACCGGACCAATCAAACTTGCCACTATTGCTGTGTTATTTAGTAGTGCAGAAGAGAAAAAAGTTAAGCCAAATAGCCGCCAATAACTGGCGTCAAAACTTGCTGATACTAATGTTCGGCCTAAACGTTTTATTAACGACGTTTTATCTACCGCTGAGCTGACCAACAGCAGTAAAATCAAGGTGATTAAACCTTGGTTGGTGAAGTTATTAATAACGTCACCAATGACCAGCTGTTGGCTAGCAATCAAGGCTAAAAGTGAAGCCGAAAAAATTAAAGATGGGCGCTGGTTTGTAGTAACAAGCGCCAATATAGTACCGGCAAAAATGGCTAATACCAGATACTGATTAATATCCATATTGTCTTATTCTTATCGAGTTTGACTAAGCATTACAGTTTACGGATATCGGTCGCATTCCAATGAGGGAAATGTTTCCTAACTAAGTCATTAAATTCTAATTCAAATTCAGAAAACTGACCTGCAC
>Ga0209712_10001182_pt1 | contig 22454 bp, 34 predicted proteins | sample ArcOceMetagenome_FD_187443 | JGI IMG/M metagenome (GOLD analysis project Ga0209712, IMG submission 187443) | Marine eukaryotic phytoplankton communities from Arctic Ocean - Arctic Ocean - Greenland ARC118M Metagenome (SPAdes) (version 2) | ecosystem: Environmental > Aquatic > Marine > Oceanic...
TACCATATAAAGAAGATGGTACTGCATCAGCAACCTTTCCTAATTCAGCAATAACGTTTGTAGCATTAACACCCCCAGCAACTTTAGTAATGTCTTGTCCAGCTGGTAAAGTAGCAGCAGTTAACAAAGTAGCAAAACCATCAAATGTTCCAGCACCAGCAGTTCCACTCCAGATGTCTTGCTCTGTTTGTGCAGAAATTTCAGAAGCCATTAAACCAATAAAGTAATCAGCAAAAGATTTAGGCATCACATCGTGTGCAGAATATCCCATCTCAATTGCAGACCAGTCCGATTCAAATGGGGTCTTACACAATTCCAAATTTATTTGTAAACTTTTTGGCTCAATTATTCTTTCAGTTAAGACAACTGCTCCAGCATCTGTAAAATCGCAACTTGCGTTTGCAATAGCACCAGATAAACTAACTCTTTTTAAAACTTCTTTAAATTTTACATTTGGCTTAACCTCAATTAATCCATTTGCAATTGTGTTTCCAGATAAAAGTGCAGCGGAAATATATTTTCCAGCAAATTCTCCAGCGTAAGTACTTGTAATTGATAAACTCATTTTATTAGTTATTTAATTTGTTAAAAATTCTATTGATTGTATTATTTTTACCTTTTTGAGAGTATAGGTGTAACTCTTTTTTACTTGTTTCGTTTTCTGGATTGTGAGATATTCCCTCTACTTCGTCAACAGATAATTCAACTTTTTCAGTAGATAATTCAACTTCTACTTTAGATAGTTTTAATTCGTTGATTTCATTTCTTAACTTTTCAATTTCAGAAAAGAAAGTTTCTTTACTTATAGACTCAACAACTTTTTTAGGTGTTGCAGTTTCAGTAGATAAATCTTCTTCAACAACTTCATCTTCAACTGGTGCTTCATCTTCTGCTGGTGCTTCTTCTTCTGCTCCAGCTTCTTTGATTTCTCCAATTACTCCTTCTTCTAAAACTACGATAGTAGAACCATCTTCAGAAATATATTCTCCGATTGGTAAGGCAACTAATTCTGTGTCTGCAACGACAAAGATTTCTGCACCAACTTCAAATACTTCTGCTTCTAAAATAGCACCATTATCAAGTTTCATTTGCTCTAATTTCACTTCGATACCGAGCAAGGTTCTAACTTTGTTTAACGTTTCTTTTGTATTCATATTTATATAATAGATATTAAGATTGATTTTGTGTTTTGGTTTTTAATTAACAGATTTTTTAATAGTTTTTACCTTGTCAACATTTCCATTTATTTGAGAGATTAAGTCTAAAGCACTTAAATACTCTTTGTAAAACATTGTTTTCTTTACATCAATGCCTAAATCATTAGCTTTTTTTGAGTAATCTTTATAAAAAGCACTTACTTTATTACTTGAACCTACTCCTTTTCTTTCTGGATTTTTAGCTTGTATGTATGCTTTTGCGTGTTTACTTATTTGAGCAATTTGTTTATCAGATTCTTGTAAACTTTTTTCCAAACCTTTTAAAATAGTTTTAAAGTCCATTGCCAACTCAATTTTCTGCGTTGCCAATTCAGTTTTTTCTTCCTTAAATAATTTGTTAAATACTTCTCTTTGTGTGTTCATAGTTATATATTAATTTATTGTTCGTCTGTGTTGCTAATGTTTCCAATTCCTTGCTTCCAATACTCTGGAGTTTCGCATCCTTTTACTGGATTTGTTTTACACTCTATTGAGTAAGTGTTTAAGCATTTACAATAAACCGCTCTCATTCTGACAATGCTTTTTTAAGTTCGTTTATTAGTTTATCTTCTGCTGATAGATTTTCTTCTATTTCTTCTTTTGGTCTTTCTAATTTATCTGCGAAATAACCCTCAATACTGAAACCCTTGCATTTTTTAGTCAAAATATATTCGTTCCAAACTTCGTCATTGTCAACTTTAACAGAACCCATCCAAGTACCTACTGGTACATCTAAACCATACAATGCAGTCTTGTCTTTTTCTTTATCTTCTACAATCCAACTCTCAACTAATGTTAATCCGCTTAAAACTTCATCATGTTCTAATGTTGATTGTGATTGATTGCCATTTTGCAGATACATTTGTGATGCTCTTGCAATAGTATCTTTACTAAAAAAAATGTAGTATTCTTCTTTACCATTTTTTCTGTAAATAGGTTTATTTGGTATTAATAAAGCACCCATTAATAAACGTTTCTCTTTGTTTATTTCTGCAAGTTTAATTTCTTGGTTATTAAGTGCTATAAAATCAGATTCAATTGCTGGATTTTCAACGACTGAAATTGCTTCTACTCCGATTGCTTCATCTTCATCTAAAATAAGTTCTATAATTCTCATATCTTATATAATGTATTTTTTAAATTATTTTGTATTTTTAAATTGAAGCACCATCAATTATATTTCTATCCATTGATTGCGCAGAAGTTACATCCCCAGAAACAACATACGCTCTTGTAGGTTCTTGTGATTGTCCACCTATTGCATCCGCTAATTGATTTGTTCCACTTGCTCCAACTACGTTAAATGCTGGAGGTTGTGATGGCATTGATGGGGTTGGTATATTTGGAACGGATGCACCAGCCGAACCAGCACTTGCTTTTGTTTTTGATACTGCACTTTTTACAGATTTAACAATCCCTACACCTTGTGCAATAGCACTAGCGATAGTAATAATGTTTTGAGGAAATCCAATTTTAGAACTTTCTGCAACGTTTTGCCCAGTAGCAACACCAGCTGCACCAATTGCTTCTGCACCTTTAAATGTAATTCGTTTTAAATCCATTAAAGTTTCTTGTAATGCTAAACCTTGCTTTACAATTAATAATGCTTTACCTATTCCAGATTCAGCATTAGCAAACTGTGAAAGAGCATCAACAACCGATGCTTTATCTTTTATTTTTTGCCTATCTAATTCACTTTCTTTTTTTGCTAACTCTGCTTTAAGTGTAAAATTTTCTTCGTTGTTCGTATTTGTAAATTCATCCAAAGCAATTTGAGCATCTATCTTTGCTTGTGTACCTCCATTTGCTAAATCTATTATAGCTTGTAACCTTTCTTCTTCTATTATTTTTTCAGCCTCGTTTATTTCAATAAGTTTCTCTAATCTTAATTGCTCATTTAAAATTTGTTCTGCTGCAAACTTTTCTTTCTGTGTGTTTAAATTAGATTCGCTTTCTGTTTTTGAGTTTGTTAATTCTATTGCTTCTTTATCTAAAGCATTTGCATTTGACATTTGCTCTGAACGAATACCCTCTATCTGCGCTCTAACTCCAGCCAATTCTTTTTCAGCTTCTATTTGTGCAACTTTAAATTCTACATTATTTTTATCTTTTTTTAGATTAGCATTTGCTAAAGCTAGTTGTAATTTAGCTTGTGATAGCATTCCTTTTTCAGCTTTAGAAATCTTTACAAGTAATTCATCATTTGCTTTTTTACGTTCAGTTATAGATTTTGTTTCGTCATCTCTTATTTGTCTTAACTTTTCTGCTTGTCTATCAAATTTTTCAAATATTAATCCTTGTCTTGCAGCTCCTAATTCAGCAGACTTCTGTAATTCAACATTTGCTTTTGCAGCTTTAACCGCAGCAGATACACTAACCTCACTTAATTCTTTTACTACTGTTTTTCCAGCGTTTCCAACTTCTGTTACTGCTTCACTAAAGTTATTATAAATATCAGAACCAGCTTTAATTGCTGCAACTCCAACTTCATAAATATTAGTCTTTGTTTCTGATATAGATTCTTTTAAAGACTTTATTGTTTCTGGGTCTTTATCTCCAAAGAAAGATTCCTCCCAAGCCAATTGTGCTGATTGTAAAGCTAATTTAATTCCATAAAATGTATTTTTAAAAGGAGTTAATACAAGTGTTAATATGCCACCCATTACTTTTCCAAGTGCATCAAATTGTTCATTTGATTGTGTTAGTGCATCATAAATATCTGTGAAAGCATTTACAACTTGCCCAACTACATTTGCAGAAGTTTCAAAAACAACATTAAATAAATCAACTGCTTTTTGGTTCTGTTCAAATAAATCTTTTAAAGTAGAAAGTAATCCAATAATTAAACCAATACCAGCAGCCTTTAATGCAGTACCAATTCCCTTTACACCTTTTCCAACTAAATTACTTGATTTTTCAACATCCTTTAAACCAGCAGCAGTATCTTTATTGCCTTTTGTAACTGTTTTATTTAAGTCCTCAACACTCTTTGCAACATTATCAATCCCTTTTAGTGCTTTATCCGTTTTAGCTTCTAATTCAATAACTACTTTTTCCATTGCATTTCTTGTTTTTGTCTTGTAAATACTTCTTTAAAACTATCTGGAAACTTATTCTTTCCTTTTGCTAACTGCACAATCTCCGCTTTGCAGTCTGTATCTTTTAATAAATCTAATATTTGTTTTATCATAAGTCATTTAGTAATTCTATTTCTGATTTACCGCTATCAAAATTGGTTGTTATTGAATTTATTTTATAACTTTTTCCAGATACTATAAACCTATCTGCTAAAGTATAATTCAGTAAAATTCTTAATGGTAAATAAGCACTTACCTTTGATATTCTATTTGATGGATTGAAAACACTTGTTATATAATTGCTATAATATGCTTGAAATAATGTATTTGTAAAAGTAGAATCTCCAGTATATTCATTCGATTCATTATAGAAATTCAAGTTGTAAGAACTCGTAGCAGATGCCAATGCAACACTATTTGATGGAATGTTGTAAGTAACTATTTGACTTTGTGATGTAGCTGAATTTAAGAATGCAATTGGCGTTGTTAATGTTTGCCTTATAGGGTAAAATATTAAAGGTTTACCAATGTAAGATTCTTGGTTATCGTCAACAAACCAACCAACTTGAATATCTGTATTTGAAGAAGTATTTTCATCAATTAACCTTTCATACTTCATTTGTGAAAAAGGTGTTTTAATAGTATAAATACTACCATCTAATTTTTCGCCATTTGTAAATTCTGATTTACCCCAAGTTTTTCCAAATCTTTGTTTGTGAAAAGCAGCTAAAAAAGTTTTAGTATCTTCGTGCTGAAAATTTATTTCTCTATATGGTAAAGCAACATTTACTTGGCTTTTACTAACATCTATATATTTACTTACATCATAAGAAGAACCGCTATTATAAAAAGAGTCTAAAGTTTTTACAACAATTTTACTTGTAATTTTGTCAAAGTATGCGGTTAAATTAAATGTTTTAAATAGCCCACTTAAAAAGTCTATTGTTTTAATATCTGGTATTTGTTGCGTAATATCAAACGTGAAAACATTCACATAACTATAATTTAAAATTGTATAAAACTTGCTATATAATTGAGATGCAGATGGTCTGTAATCTATTTGCCATTCTATTTTACTAAATGTTATAGATGCTGAACTTTCTATATAAACAACCGTTCCGCTTGTACCTAAATTTACACCAGTTAAATCAATAGTAATGCCTCCAATATTATCTCCAGAATTGTAAACCTCAATACCGTTATTTTGAATAGATACTTTAAATGTTTGTCCGCTTAAAGTTTCCATTACCAACTGTTTTGAAAGGTATTTGCTTTCAACACCAGTCAAAGTTAAAGTTGTATTATTACTTATAGAAGACAATGTATTTGCATCAGAACCATTTGGAAAAGCATTTACAATTGCTTGATTAACTCCGCTTAAATTTTCTACTGCTCCCTTTTTTCTGTGCAACCACATAAATAAGTTGTAGTAAGATGCATTTGTATTTACAAAGAAATCATTACTAAAAATTAAATCTTGTGAATATCCATTAGCTATTGAGTATTTAGACTCTATTGCTTCAATTATAGAATGTAAGCGAATAGCATATTTCAATTCTGTATATAAAACACCTTGTATGTGACCACTTTTATAATGTAAATTTCCAGCGGTTGTATCTGAACTACTGCTATTATAATGCAACCTTTGTGTGTGTGTAATTAAAGGTGCAATTATGTTGTTTGTGGCTGGGTCATCTTGTAAAGCATCCTTTACATTAGCAGCATCATAGGTTTTATTTAAAGATGTTAAGCTATCTAAAGAAGACAAACTATCTTCGCCTAACAAGTCTTTTAAGATAACCGTATTACCAAAGAATGTAATCCTATATGTATGTGGTTTATTGTTCTTTAAATCAACTCCTTCTAACTTAATTAACCCATCTCTAAATGGTAGGTTATTCAATTCTATATTTGAACTCTTTTTTATCCGTGCATCAAAACCATCAACAATATCAAAATTATAATAGTGTTTAAAAATCTTGTTATTTGTTTTAGAAGCTGGTAGGCTAAAGGTTCTGGAAAAATCAGTAAATATTTTACCAATGTCTTTAACGTTTTGAATTGATTGTGTTATGGTAACACTTTCATCTTTAAACATATCAACTCTTTGCCCTTCAATATATAGTTGTAATTTTTGCATCTATCGAATATTGTTTATAGTATCAAATGATTTTTCAAACTCAATTGTGTAATCTACTAACTTATCATTAACCGATGTTTTATAAGCAATGCTACTTGTTTTAACATTGATAGGTAAAACTTGTTCGCCAGTTTCTAATATGTTTGTAACCCAAACCTTTTCACTTAATAACAATTGCTTAAACACTTCGTTATATTCTTCGCTTAAATAACCACTACTTAAAGAAATAGATTCATTTCCAATTACATTAAAATCTCTGTTAACGTGTGTAGTGCTATTGTAACCACCATAATTAAGTGCTATATTAGACTTGTAAGATTCTTTTTTAATCGTTAAATTCTCTTTAGACTTTTTAAAGAAATACATATCTTGTAATGCTCCGAACTTATTTATAAATGTTACTTTCTTTGGTTCGTATTTGCATTCTTCAATTACGTTTACTTTTATAGTTTGTATTCCGCTACTGTCTGAAACAGTTATTTTATCAACTGCTCCAATAGAATAGTTATCAAAGAATGATTGCAAACAAGCGTTTGGTTCGTAATCTCCATTAGCATCTAAAACTCTTTCTTGAAACGTATCCCAATTAACACTATCCCCATAAATAGAAACGTACTTTATTTGCCCAGAACTTAAAGTGCTTGAACCAATTGTTTCAGATGCAATTACTTCTCCATCTTTATAGAAAACAACAGTTGGATTTCCAAGTGTGTTGATAGGTATTCTAAAAGTATTATCTTCTAATACAAATAATTCTCTATTGCTAATTAGTAAAGATGGTGTAGCAGTTTGTGCTTCTTCAAAATAATAGTAACCATCAAATGCAACTTGTACACCAACACCAGAAAAAATTTCTACATTAGATGCATTAAAGGCTTTGTGAACAAATTTTACCCAAACTGCTTGTCCATTATAATTACCATCAAATGAAATGTCTAAATAATCTCTAACCAACTCTGATATCTCAAAGTTTAAGTAAGCACCAGAAACATTTTTTCTTAAATTATATTGTGCAGTAACTGTTGCACTACCATCTCCATCCCATACAGATATGTCTAATGTTGCATAAGCAGTATTTGGTACTGCGGTGTTTAAAATTATTGGACTTCTTAAATTTAATGCCATTGTTATTTATTGTTTATACTGTTTTTCATTAGTGCCTCAACATCTAATTTGTATGCTTCTACTAATTCCTTATTCAATCCTTTAAATGCTTTCTCAAATGGTTTGGTAAAGAATAGACTTGGTGCAATTCCTTTCTGATAAATACTTCTACTAATTAAAAAAGCAGTACTATCATAACTTAAAAACCTTCCGCTTTTTTTATCTCTAAATTGAAACCTTTTTCTTTTTACCCATTTGTTAATACCCTCACTTAATCCACCTTTCCTGCCAGTACCAGATCCAAACTTAAAAGGACTGTTAGGTGCTTTTGCACTTGAACTTTTACCTCTTACACCTTTGTCTTGAAAGACTCCATAGTCCTCCATCATAAAAGCTAACTGAAAACTATTCTTAGAAACCTTTACATCAGAGTCTAAACTTTTAGCTAATTTCCCAGAACTGTTTTTATCAGAACCACGAAGATTTACTCTTGCTTTTGTAACTACATACTTTGCGAAATTCTTTAATTCTTTTTCTACATTGCTTAACATATACTTATGTCATTTGGTATAATCACATCAAAGGTTAATGCCCATCCAGCAACTTCTGCCTCAAACCTATCATAGAAAGGTTCAAAACTTGGAGAACCATCTAACTGATATAAATCTTGGTGTAATGTGCCACCTCTTAATACTTGCACTAACTTATTTAGTACTGCTAATTGTGTGTTCAATATATCTTGCTCGTTGTTATTCCCTATGAATATATCTACCACTTCTTCTTTTGAAATGTTTACTACATCCATAGCTAAAACAGATAAGCTAAAACGTAATATGTTATCCTCGTTTCCTACATTGTTAACTATAATATGTGATAAAGGAAACATTGTCTGCTTCGATAAATCTATTCTTGTGATGTCTCCAGTTGTAACTGTGTTCACATTTACATCCGCTAACAGTTGGTCTTTTATTACTTGGGTAACTTGATAAAATCCTTTCATTTAAAACTTACTTTTTATTTGTTGTGCTTCTATCTCTGCTTTCTCTTTCATAAAGGATAGCATTGTGAAACATTGATGTACATTTAGTTTAGTGATATCTTCAAATTTTGTAATATCTCCGTTAGAGAGCCCATAAATTGATTGATACCAACCCCACTTTGCTCCGAAGTTAGCTGCCCTTGAATAGCCTGCATTTCCGTTTGATTGCTGGAAGAGAGAATCGTATGCTTCGATAACTCCATTCCTAAATTCAGAAAAAAAAAGACTGAACCTATTGCAGCACCTAGAGGCATATCCTTCATTTTCTCTGGATTCTTTACGTCGTACTCTTCAATGTTATATTTACCCACCTTACTTATTTTGGTTGGTCTGTATAAGACATTCATTGCAACGTGCATTTGCTCCCACTTAGAAACATTGTTGTCTAAATCTATATACTCTCCTAAAGACATATCATCTAAGTCTGGGATGAATCCATATTCAATACCATTTAATTCAAAACGTTCTGTATGTTTTGGTGTTTGGCTAAGTAGTTCATTTATAATATCGACAATAGCAGCTGCACTAGACATCTTTAGTTTGTAGCTATCTGACAAAGGAATGCCACAAAATATCTCTATCATTTTAGCATCCAAGAAATTACCCTCTGGATTGTTTTCAGCTATTTTTAAATACTTTTGGTACTGTCCTAGCGTTACTTCGTTAATTGATGTTGGTACATTAATCTCTATCTTCATGCTTATATAATGAATTTTATAAGCTATTTTATGAAATAAGCCTTACAATTTTCATAAGCCTTTGTAAGTAGTAGGTAGTGGTTAGGTTTTGAAGGCTTGGCAATCCTAATTTGTTTGCCTGTTCTGTGATGTATGAAGCATTCAAGAACTGCTATCATTTGAATGTTATCCATTATCTCACAAAGTATTTTCCAGCGTTAGGGTTCTTTAACTGAGAAGAGATTGCATAACGTGCTGCATCGATACAATGGTTAAAAGCATCAATAGGTTTATTAATAGTATTCCCTTCTCTATCTTTCATCCAAGTATAAGACTGCAACTCTTTAATTAAGTTCTTGCTTCTACTTGTTACAAAGATTTTGTTTTGGTTGATTAGATTGATACCATATACAATTGAGTCTTTACCTTTAGTACAAGGCAATACTTTATGTCTGTACGTTCTTAGTTCTGCAATTGATTTAGGTTCTGCTGAGTCTGCATAGATTACACCCTCTATATTATTTGTAGTTAATAGATTTGAGATGTCTATGTTTAGAAGTTTCTTTTGGTATATAATCTCATCGAAGATATACCCATCATTGTATTTATATAATCCTATTAAAGTTGTTGGATCATTACTATATCCAAAATCCATTCCGTAACACAGTAACCTTGCTTCTTCTGGTAGTTGGTTTATCTCTTTCCAATCTGTAATACATACACCATCTAAAGAACCAATCTGACCAAGACCATATACTTGCCACCAGTTACTCCAATAGGTAGAATCTTTTGCTTTCTCTCTTGCTCGTTCAATATCTTTTACAATGGTCTGTGGTAATGCTTCATTGTCTAAATAGGTTAATGTGATAAAGTCTGCATCATCATTACCAGCTACTTCTTTATGTGCCCAGAAGTTAGCGGTCGGGTTGAAGTCAATCCATATATCCCCAGATGTTCGAATTGATAATTGTTGGTATGCCTCAAAGGGTACATTGTTTGCTTCATTGACATACAATACATTCCTTCTTGCACCTCTTAATTTATCTGGTTGTTCTACTGAGAAGAATTCTATATAAGATCCATTAGTAAAAGTATAAGTTAAAGATGACCTATTCCATTGGCTATCTTTAAACCTATTAGTTAGCATCATAATTTTTAAAAAATCACGTATGCACCCACGACGCAAATGTGGTATAGACTCAGACACTACACTAGTTTCTAGCATAGGAGTTCTAATACATCTATCTATTAAGATAGGAAGTATCCCAAAAGTTTTTCCAGCAGAAGTTCCTCCTTGTATTACTTTCTTTCTATTCTTTAAAGCATGGAGTTTCCTAATTGCAGTTGTTGTTTGAAACATCTACAAATCAAATAAAGGTTGCTCACTATTAATTGTTATATCTTTTGTTTCTTTTGGTTTACCATACATGTAAGCCATGTATAATTGGATAGCTTTAAAATCGCCATCATCCATTAATTCTTTTAACTTTAGGATAGCTTCGTCTTTGTCTATATGCTTTGAAAGTCTTTCTATCAGTTGTAATTCCTCTGACTTAGATTTCCTCCCAGCAGTTTTATGTCCTCCATTATTCTTCCTCCCATCCATAATTAAAAAAAATTATTAATAATTCTCTAACTATATAATAGAAAAACCTTTAGATTTTATTTTAAAACATTACTTTTTTTCTTCAACAGTCATATTAATAGCAGTTACAATTGCTTGAACTTCTAATGCTAATTTGTAGCACATCTTTTCTAGTAGTGCTATTCTTTCATTTATTGTGTGTTTCTTTTGCTTCATATCTTTTTTAATTTAATCCTTAACTTAGATTCAGTAACACTAAAGAAGACTCCCCAATCAATTTAAACTCTTTATGTTTGTGCCTTCTCTCTAAGCTAAGGATTTATTTTAATTCTTTTTTTAATTTCTCTATGTATAATGTAGCATCCATCAACTCTTCTTGCAGATGTTGTAGCCATTCTAAGGAACTTAAATCATTCCTATCCATTGTCTTGTTATACTTCTTTATTCCTACCTCTGAACGTTCTTTAAACGAGCCTATAACATCATCAACTATTGTATCTTTCATATTAGTTTATCGCTTAATTCTTGTATCCATTGTCTTAGTCTATTCTTATTGCAAGTGCAAACCTCTTGGTACTTATGATTGAAATACTTTGCGTGTAACCGACACATTGTTTTAAAATCTTCATTACTCATTTTAGAAGTAATTCTTTCTTTAACTCCGTTCCATATTAATTTATCTTCTACCACAGTTCAATATCGTTTAGGTTCTCTTGTCTTTCTTTACACTTACAATTTGGATAGATTTTCTTCCAAATCCATTTGATACCAGTATAATATGTAATGCGTTCTATTAAGTCTCCTAGTCTCATTATTTATTTATAAAGTCTATTAATGATTTAATAACTATTACTACGGTTGTAACTACACTAGCCAATAACAATGATGCTATTACTATGAAGTTTAGTACTCTTGATTTTACCTTTTTCATATCTATTATATTAAAAGTGATGCAGCCATACTCTTGTTCACTAGCGACAGTTAATATTAAAGTCAGCTACACCTACTTTGATTAATCTTTTACTTTATCCTTTAATGCTTTCTTTACCTTTCTAAATGTATTATAAAGAGAATGGTATGTGATGTTTGTTTTGTTTGATAACTCTGTGAATGAGTATTCATCTTGTATAAGGTTGTACACCTTTTTATCATACCAATGCAAATCATCTAGTGCTGATTCTACTTTCTCGTTCTCTCCTTCATAGTCTATGTATTCTCCAGATGCTAAGTCCAGACATAAATCAATAGATGTTTTTGGTAACTTCTTTTTCTTATTTTCCAATTGCAAAAATGTTGTCTTTAAAGTTTTGTATATGTAATAATAGTTTACCTCTCCGTTGTAAGAAATATCTAATCCTTTGTTCAGCATCTTGCCAATAATTAAATACATATCTCCTACAATATCCTCTGCTTCATATTTAGTACAACCAAATTTTAAAGTTGTATTAATCCATTTCTTGTGAGACTCATATACTTTCTCTAACATTACATCAATGCTTTATAGAGTTTTGAATATCCTTCTTTCTGTGCCTCGATGCACGTATCATAAATGATAGCACCAGACTTTAACAGTTCCTTCTCCTTGTACACATCGCAAGTAACTCCCTTGCGTGAGCGTATCAGTTCAATCTCATACCCTTTGTCTTCACAGTAGTTTGTCATTGTAACAAAGTCTGGAAGTCCTAAACTACTCTCTTTCAATTGTTGCATCAAATCCTAATTTTTTAAGTTCTCTTATTCTATACTCTTGCAATTTGCTTACAGGAGTCTTTGCTCCTTTTACTTCGATGAATTTAACATCGTTGGGCTTAAGCGCCACTATATCTGGTATACCCGCTTTATTCGTAGAAATTAGTTTTATAACATAATATCCCTCCGCTTCGTATTTCTTTATTAGTTTACTTTGATATTTAGCTTCGCTCATATTTTAAAATAAAGAGTTCCATGTTGTTTGTTCATTTATCCTTTGTGTTGCAGTCTGGTAATACTCTTTATCTAATTCACAAGCAGTAAGAGTAAGATTCATTTTCTCTATCTTATTTACAGAGTCTACTGCTATTGCAATACTTCCAGAACCTAAATGTGTATCTAGTATTTTTTGATTTGGTTCTGCATATTTAGTAAGAAGCCATTGATATAATCCAATAGGTTTTTCTGTTGGGTGTATTCTTGGTGTACCATTGTTAGCGTTAGCACCTACCCAGCTAACCTTGTAAGACCTTAACGCTTTATTAAAGGAAGTGTATGCAAGTTCTCCATCACTAAAATCATTTGCACCAGTTCCTTTATCCCAATAAACCCACCCCATACTTGGAGGTAAGTTTTCAGTCATATAATTTGCACCCCAAACTATTTGATTTTTACTTACTCTTCTTAACTCTTCAAAGTATTCTTTTGTAGGGGGTTTATTATCCCATTCAGACGTTCCCCTATTTATTTTGTTTTTACCATTTCCAAGAGACATTTTAGTTACACCAATTCCATAAGGAGGATCAACTATTGCTAAATCAAAATGGTTGTCTGGGTAACGCTTCATTAACTCCATGTTACACTCGTTAGTTATTTTTAGATACTCTTTCATAATGCTTCGTTGTAAATGATTTCTTGTCTTGTACTTGTTTGTATATCTTGTCTTCTAATCCACCCTTAGAGAATATCCAATACACATCATTGGTCTGTCTCTCTTTAGTTGTTAGTCTGTCTCTAGATTGCCAATAACTTGTTGCACTAAAATCTATATTAAAATACACCAAGTAGTCTGCTTTCGATAGGCTGATGCCTTCTCTTCCAGATACTATCTGCAATGCTATGTTCTTATTAGTTGCATTAAACTCTACTAAGTCTGTTGTAAGTTCATCCCCAAATACAGACTGCAATAGTTTTAGTTCCTCTTTGAATTTATAGAAGATGCCTATCTTCTTTCCTTGAAACTTCTTCTTTATAAATACTCCTTTGCTATCATCTACAATAGCTGATGAACCATCTTCTAATTTGATTGTACCAGAGTATAACTGATGTACTTTCTGCATTAACTTTACTGGTGTATCTGCTAAGATTACTCCACCGTTTGTGCCTTCATATACTCTGTCTCTTTTCACTCTTTTAATAAGTGCATACGTTGTAGGTTTCATTTCAACGTGCAGGATGTGTTCGTTTACCTTAGAACTAAAACCAGCTTCTTTCTGTGAGAATGAGATAATATGCTTAGAGACTATCTGTCTTATTAAGTTCTGCTTGGCTACTGAGTAATCATTTACATCATATCCGTTTATCTTTCTTTTAGTTACATCCACATAACTCTTTGCCCAAGCGTAAAATGACTTCTCCGTAAATGGAGAGTATGCACTTATCCAAAACTGATGGAATATCTGAGAGAAAGACTCTGGTGTTGGTGTACCACTTAATAAGATGCAGTACTTCTTACCTACTATTTCTTTAATGCGTTTTGTTCTTACTGATGCTTTAGGGAATGCAGCAAGTGAATGAGACTCATCTACTATAATCAAATCATACCCTTTACCATTTACTTTGTGTACCGCCTCAAAGTTTGTAATTTTTATAGCATAGCTAGGCCATAGTAAATCGTAGTCTGCTTCAATTGAGGAGATTGCTTTCTTCTTGGTTATAAACAGAACAGATGCTACATCCATTCTATCTGCTATGCCTAAAGAAGTTAAGGTTTTACCAGTTCTCACTTCCATAGCCAACATAATAATGCGAAGCCTAGAAAGTCTTTTAGTACCCTCTTCAATTATATTTTGTTGGTAGTCTCTGAACTTCATATTAAAATGCTCTATTACTTAAACCATCAGACGACTCTATAATATCACATCTATCTTGAGACTTCCATGACCATGATTTCTTTCTTAGTTCTATCATCTCGCTTAGTTCTTTGGTTTCTTCTACTGTTAGGTCTGATACTAATTGTTGTATTGGTGTAATTTCTATCTGCCCTTTAGTTTGTAAGTATTTATATTGTTTTTCTATAACAACAATTTCCTTGTCCATTGGTGTAGCATCCTTAAAAAATAGATACAAGTAATTCTTTAACTCTGGTAAGTCAAAAGCGTATGTGTCAAATTTTCCAACAGAATGTAAATATTTATCATGGCTATATTTTAATCCTCTTTTAGTATAAAACCTTGCCATTTCAGAAGGACTTACTTTGTGCTTTCTAAATGCTACAATATTTAAAAGAGACCTGTATTCTGGGTATAATCTGCTTCTCCAGTTAACTAAAATATTTATATTCAAATCGTTTATAATAAAGTTTAAAACTCCTTCTAATTCCTTTTCTATTTCTTTAGTAATTTTATTGTATTTCATATCTTAAAATGGTATATCTTCTAATTCTATTTCTTTTACTTTGAAACCTAAATCGCACCATCTTGTGCCATTAGTATTTCCTTCTTCGTAGTTTATATCTTTATACTTTGCGTATTGTTTCAGCCAATTCTGAAAGGTTTTCTTTCTTAGCCATTTCTTATAGTCTGTGTACTCTTCTACAAAGTCTTCAAACAGTTCCGCTTTAGATACTCTTGCTTTTCTTATTGATGTGTTGTGGTCATCTTCTGCCCATTCGTGAAACTCAAAAGAGGTTGATGTAATAAACTTTCTTGTTTTCAAATTCTTTAGTTCTGGAGTAGCAAAGCCTAGCTTTAAAAACTTCTGTAAGTTTGAAATCATGTAGTTATCAAATCGCAACCATTCATCAGTTGAGAAGTCATCTAGTAACATTTTACCAAATTCATCAAATGGAGTATTCTTTGCGTTGTAGTGTTGTGCTAATTCAAGTTCCCACTTTCTTCTCTCGTGTGAGTTTCCAGATCCATTGATTGCGTAGTTGGTTGTAATAACAATCTTTGGAGATTGATAGAAGTCTAATTTAATAGCATCTCTATTTTTCTTTTCAAGTGTGATACCCTCTGTAATTAAAGAGAACAAACCTTCAAAATCAAACTTCTTCTTTACATCATCAAATACTAATACTTGTGTTGATGTTGTTACTACTTGATATGCAAATGATTTGTTTTTGTCAAAGGATTTACCATCCAAAATAACTACCTTCTTTAAGTTTTTTAAAGCATCTACAATGATTCCTTTACCAGTTCCTCCTTCTGGATTCTCTGAGATTACTTCATCGTTTAAAATTACTGCTGGAGAATATCCTTTGTTTTTAAAACCATGCATTAAGTAACCAATAGTAGTCTCAAAACTTAATACATTGTTCTGATTGTCTCCAGAGATTCTTCTAATAAAAGTTTGGTAATCGTTTGTGTGGTTATCTGAGATAGAGAAGTCTCTATCTATAACGCTATCTTTCCATACATAACCATCTAAATCAATGTACTTAATAGTATCTAATCCTTTTTCTGTAACTTCTACAATGCAATTTCTATAATAGCAGTATGCTGCTTCCCTAGTATCTTGCTTCATAGATACTGAGATAGCATCTAAAATGTTTAAATAGTCTTCTTTAAAGTATCTTGTATTTACTGCTAAGAACTCATAAACCTCAGACTGTTTAGATTCTTCCAACTCCTTTAATAATGTGCTTTTGATTTTGTCTTCTGTTGTGAAGTCTATTAAGTTAGACTCAACCTTTACAAATACAAAAGACTCAGAGCCTTCTGGATAGAATTTATAATATCCTTTCTGTCTTAAATAGTCTTTAAGTTTTTTAGAGATAATAGTAACCTTTCCTTTTGAAGAGATAGACCAAAAGATATCAATAGACTCATTCTCTTTAGCCTCTGTGATTACAGTATCAATATCGCTAGGGTCATAACCACGAACAACTAATTCTTTGGTTAACTTCTCTTCTGACACCCCAGATAAATATTGTCTATTTACATAGTCTGTGATCTGGTTATCCTCAAAGTATTTTGTATCAAATGTAGATTTGGTTTTCTTATAAGCAGATTGAATGGTTCTTTGGATTTCTTTCTTAGTGAAGTCTTCCTCTATAAACTTATTAAAGTGAGATTCACATCCATATTGGTCAACACCAAATTCAGAGAATGCACAAGCTAATTTAAATGTGTTAGAGTTTCTTTCTCCAGATACATTACCAAAGTTTTTATCAAACCATTTATCAAGTCTTTTTATAATTTCTCCTTTCTCTTTTAGAGGAACTTTAAAAGAATCTGTATCATGGTGTAAATATTCTTTAGTATCTATGATTTCTTTAAAAACCTCAGAGTCTTTATTTACATAAATATTAGGGTCAAAAGATTCATAGCATACCCTACTAACATCACTTCCAGATATATCGAAGTGTGAGGTATTAAAATACTCTTTTAGAGCATCAAAGTATTTCTTATGGTTATGAGTTTCAGCTGGTATTTTAACCAACACTTTTAACCCATTTCCAGAAGGAGATATAAAGCAACAATATACAAATTTATCTTGTAAGAAACTAGCTTTAAAGTCTAATAAATCTTGGTTATTTTTAAAATCATCAAAATCTAAACAAACCAAACCAGAGTGTTTTATAATCTTCTTTGCTGAACGTTCTCTAAAAGTTCCAGAGAAGCAGATGGAAGGTAAATTCTTTTTTAATTCTTGTCTTTTTTGCTTTTCCTTTTCATTTCGTATAGCTGAAACCTTCTCTTTAGAATCCCCATTTTTAATCCTTAACAACACATCATCAATATTTAGATGATAGGGTGTATTGGTTTCTTTTATGTTCTTAAAAAGCGTGATTGTCATTTTATTATTATTTTGCAACACTTTACCGTTGCGTTAGTACACTTTATTTTATAAAGTGTTGCGTTAACAAACCCTTATGTTTATTAGGTTTTTACCTCTCAACAACACTTGCAACATTTTAAAAAAAATTTTGAAAAACTTTTTATTTTTTATTTTTATTTTTTTAAACAAATCTAGTTTGCACAAAAAAGTGTTGAAGTGTACTGTTACATCTTATTGAGTATATTTAAAAACTCTTCATTTGTAATAATATAGACAGACCTTAGTTCCTTGAACCAATCTAAAAAACTCTGCATTTTTTCTACTTTATTCATATTAAAGATTCTTTATAACAAGTTCTGCTGCAATATCCATAGTCCGTATCAATAGGAGTTTGGCACTCCTGGCATTCTCCTTCGTACTCACTATCTTTCAAGTGTTCGTGTAATTGGTTGTCGAATGCTTCCATTAAAAAAATCTATTAGCTTGAAAATCTGCTTCATCTTTTTCCGTTAAAGAAATTATTACTTGCATACCTTCAAAAAAGGATAATAATTCTCTGGTTGATTTATTTTTTGCATGTTCAGCAGCTAATCTCAATTGTATTTCTCTTGTGAATTCCATAATATTTTACTTTACGATTAATGAATTTTTACTATAGCTTACTTTAGGCATTTCAACTACTTCGCCATCTTCTGTTCCAACAAGTAAATGTCTTTGTGTAGCCAAGTAGGCTTGCTTACTTCTCGCTTCTACTTCTTTCTTCTGGTTATCCAGATCTATCCATTCTTCAATGTGTTTAAAAGAATAGCGAATGCCACCGTTTCTTTTTTCGAATACGAAACCAGAATCTTGAAAAGTTTTCTCTGAGTATAAATCAGCTTCATTAAAAGCAATTTCTTCTATTTGCTTTATAGCTTCAGCATAAAGTGCTTGGCACTTTTTTAAGTTCCCATAAGTAGAAAGTGCAGCAATATTGCCCTCTTCTACTTCTGTTAAGAGATGCGCAACCTCTTGCTCACGCATCTCAAAAAAGAATTCCTTACTCATTAGAAGGGTACGTTTTCGATTTTATCCTCAACTAAAGCTGGTTCTTCTACTTTCGTAGCTTCATCTTTAGCAAGATATCCATCCATGTAGCTTTCTAATTCGTTTGCTTTTGCTTCTACTATTTTAAATTCGTAATCCGTTAAAGAAGTATTGAATTTAAAGTTTGGTGTAGAATATGCAACCGTACCTTTCTTGTGGTCTTCTGCATCTTCAATAGTAACCCATTCATCCTTCAATCTTTTCCAAGCACCTTTCTCAGTAAATTGAGAATACTTAGAAACTGCTGCACCCTTAAAAGAGATGTTTATTAATTCTCCTTCTTTGGTTACTGCGTAAATAGATTTGTGATAATTACCACCAGCAGCATTAACTGCTCCTTTGATGTCTGAGTATACACCCTTTGAAATGATGCGCCCTTTGAAAGTTTTTACTTCAAACTCTTCTGCACTAATCTGCAAGATTTCATTTGAATAAATACCAGTCTGGTCAGAATCAGAGAACCCCTTGATTGTATGGAATTCTTCTAATACTAAAAAGGTTAAAGGAAGTTTTACTTCCACATTTTGCTTTAGCTCTTTATTATAAAAGCTAAAAGATTTGTTGTTACTTTTCCACTCCATAAATTTAGAAGTTGGATTTGTACTCTTTTGTTGTCTTGTTAAAAACCCCATAATAAAAAATTGTTTTAAACTACGATTGAAATCTGTGGCAACCGCATCCACATCAATAATTTTTCTGTTTTTGTAACTTCAAGAACTTGTTAATACCTACTCTTGCTTCTTCTATTGAAATACCTTTGTTTGCTTTTGGTTTAGATGTTTTTACTCCTAGAATTAAACGTGCCTCGTTCTTAGCTTTCACAGAAAGCGTTGGTAAAAGGTTTATAATTTGTTGTTCTAGTGCAGTCATATCTTAAAATGGTAATCTGTCTTTTTCTGTTTCTATAACTGACATCATTTCTTCAAAGCACTCTAACCCATATTTATAAGCCAATGTTAGAAGTACTGTATCTTCTAAATTTGTATCGCTTTTTTCAAATGCGTTATAAATAATCTTGTTGAAAGTTTCCTTTGTTTTGGAGTCCGTAGCTAAATCTGTTTTAGACATCATTTCTACTAAGTTTCTTTGAATTGTAATCATAGTTTATATTTTTTTTATTTATCAAAGACTGTAACCCACCTCTATTCTCTTTCATTATCCTCCAACCTTTAGAGATAGATTCAGACTCTTTGTAATCATTATTGATAACAGTATATATTGGCACTATTATTAGATTATTTGTACTAATTTTTGTACATTTGATAGTATTCTTATTGTTTCACTTAAACAAAGATACGAAACTTTACGATACTTTGCGAAACTTTTTTAAAAAAAATTAAAAAATGACTTTTGAAGATAGCTTAAATTACATAATAGAAAAAGGTATTTCTGCTTATGAAATTTATAAAAACACTGATTTAACCGAAGCTGGTGTGAGGAAAGTTCTAAGTAAGAAAGTTGCCAACCCTCAAAGAAAGACAAGAGAAATTATTATTGAATTTGCGAATAAAATAAAACAAAACGATACAAAAATACTAACTTTAAGTGTTGATGAATTGAAAAGAATGGAAGATTTAGCATCTAATGTGATAAAAAATCACAAAAAATTGCTACAAACAGAAATGTATAGTTTGTGGTTTGAAGTTGAATGCCAAAAAAGGGTTATTGAAATCTTAAAAGAATAGTATCTAATTCGTCTTTTGTTTTGGTTTCTTTAAGGGTTTTTATTATTTCTTTGTTAATCGTAATCTTTTTCTTGTACTCTTCTAGTTTTTTAGCAATCATTTATCTTATTTATAGCATATAAAAAAATTATGTTTAAAAAATTGTCTTAAATTATAAACATAAAAATAAGTAATTAGTTCCTATTATGCAACTAATCTTTTAAAAAATAATTAACAAATGCAACTTAGTTGCAGAAAAACAAAAATTATAAAAGTACAACTAAAGGTACAAGTTTACACCCTTTAGCGACAAATCATAAAAACGCTATGAGTAGCCCTGTCTAGGTTTAACTGTTTGTTGAGATTCTGCTTCACGATTCATAACCCTGAGGTCACGGGTTCAAATCCCGTTCTCGCTACAAATTAAAATTTTAACCAAGTTACTCATAGTAAGTGTTTTAAGTGCTAAAACTTAACATATTTTACTATGAGTAAAAAGAAAAAAAAGAGCAAAGGTACAACTAAAGGGAAAAGTTTAGCTTTTCTCTTATCCCATACAAATCTAATGAAGAAGAAATACACCATTTCCCTTTATACTGGCGGAATTAACGTCAAGGATTGGGATATTCTTACAAAAACAGAAAAAACGAACGCTCTTAAAAAAAGATGGTGTCTTGTTTGGTTTTTTAGAAATCCTAAAACAGACTTACTAGAAAGGCAAACAAACTACAAAGGTGGTGTAAATAGGCTTCGAACCATGTCTTTACGATATGATTTTTTAAAAACATGTAAAAAAGCATTAAAAGAAAACATTATAGGTGGCTGGTCTCCCTACGATGACAATCAAGATAATTTTGAACTAAACGAGTCTAAAGAAATATACTCAATAAAAGATGCATTAGATTTAGCTTACAATCATTCAAAATTAACAGTTGCAAAGGTAACCGCTTCTAGTTACAGAACGACCAAGAATCAATTCATTGAATTTATAGGTGCTAAAAATTCAATTAAGGACATTAATGAGTTAAACAAATCTGCGGTTCTTAAATTCTTAAACCATAAATTAAAGGAAACTTCTGCAAGAACTAGAAACAATTCAAAGGCATCTTTGTCTGCTCTTTTTTCAATTATGGAGAATCAGCTGGATATCATTGATAGAAATTTTATAAAAGATATTAGCAACGAAAAGACCAAAGCAAAAACAGATAGGACTTTCACAAAAAAAGAATTAAAAGAAATAGTAGATTGGTTAAGAAAGAACGATGCCTACCTTTTACTTTATATCCGATTTATAGCTTATAATTTCCTGCGCCCTGTTGAAGTAAACAGATTAAAAGTAAAGGATATAAATTTAGAAGAAAGTTTACTGTATTTCCAAGCTAAAAACAAACCATTAAAAGTAAAGAGAATACCAAGTATATTTATAGAGGATATAAAAGCTATGAATTTACACCTCTATAATAAGGAGGATTTTTTATTCACTCCAAAGAATGAACCTTCTGATTGGGTTTCAGACGATAACTCAAAAAGGGATGCGTTTTCTAAACGTTTTAAAGTTGTCAAAGATAAATTTAATTTAGGTGCTAAATATGGTCTCTATTCTTTTAGACATTCATTTATAACTAATCTATTTAGAACATTAAGAACAACCGAGAACAAAAGTTACTCAGAAGCAATAGAGTTCTTGCAGCCAATTACAGGACACGAAACAAGAGAAGCATTAGAGAAGTACATACATACGCACGATATGGACATTCCTAAAGATTGGTCTGATAAAATAGACTTTATTCTATAAGTGCATCGGTTCGTTTATTGCGTATTTACCACCAAATACAACTGCAACTCCAATAGCTGGTTTCTTAAAGTGCTTTCCGTAACTCATAGCGTAAGATTTGCTATCTATACCACAACCAACTGCACAACCAAAGACTTTATAATTAGCACCAACTGCAAACTCTGTAAACATTTCTGTATGCCTATGCCCTTGCACAGTTGACATCATATCATCCTTTGCTTTCTTTGTGGCTCTTCCAGACTCTCCATGTATATACTGCACGTTATCATAAACAAATCTTGTATCAAAATTCCATTTAGGAGTTTCTAATACTTCTGCCATTCCTTTAATCCATCTCTTAGGAACTCCAGAACTAAATGCCTTGCGTTTTATCAAACGGTCATGGTTTCCCAAACACA
>Ga0209712_10001184_pt1 | contig 22428 bp, 15 predicted proteins | sample ArcOceMetagenome_FD_187443 | JGI IMG/M metagenome (GOLD analysis project Ga0209712, IMG submission 187443) | Marine eukaryotic phytoplankton communities from Arctic Ocean - Arctic Ocean - Greenland ARC118M Metagenome (SPAdes) (version 2) | ecosystem: Environmental > Aquatic > Marine > Oceanic...
TACTACTCTAAATCGCTGTCCTGGGGTGATTGGTTTTAATTTTCTTACTGACATGTTTGTCTAATTAGATATTAGCGTATAAATCAATCGTTTCACCTTCCGCCAGTTGTACAAGTGCTTTTTTAACGGCATTTGTTTTACCATGTTGAATCCCCGTTTTTGTAAACTTGGTTTTTCGATCTGGACGGACATTTATAGTACGAACTTTTTCAACAGAAACTCCGTAAGCAGCTTCCACTGCTTTTTTGATTTCTACCTTGTTCGACTTCGTATTCACCTGAAAACTGTAGCAGTTTCTTGACTCACTAGCTAGTGTTGCTTTCTCGGTGATTATTGGTTTAATTAAGATACTCATGGTTTTCTTATTTACTTAAATTCGTTTCAATATTTTTCAAAGCACTTTCAAAAAGCACTACTTGATTCGCGTTTAGTATTTTATAAGTGCTTATTTCTGAGTCTATTAAAACTTCAGAGCCCTTTAAATTGCGCGACGACAAATATACATTATTATTTGAGCCACCCAAGACAAATAAAGATTTTTTACTCTCAAGGTTTAACGCCTTTAAAACAGCTGTAAAATTCTTTGTTTTTGGTGAATCAAAAGTAAAGTCTTCTAAGACTGTAATAGACTTTTCAGAAGCTTTAATTGTCAATGCTGATTTACGTGCTAAACGCTTTACATTTTTATTTAATTTGAAACCGTAGTCTCTTGGTCTTGGACCGAACATACGACCACCGCCCTTAAATAAACCAGACTTGATACTACCCGCACGGGCTGTACCAGTTCCTTTTTGCTTTTTGATCTTACGCGTACTTCCCGTAATCTCAGCTCTTTCTTTAGCCTTGTGCGTTCCTTGACGTTGGTTAGCAAGATATTGCTTAACGTCTAAGTAAACTGCATGGTTATTAGGCTCTATAGCGAATACATCGTTAGAAAGGTCTGCCTTTCTACCTGTATCTTTTCCGTTTACATCTAAAACTGCTACTTTCATTATTTCTGAATCGTTACATAAGCGTTCTTAGCTCCAGGAATACATCCTTTAACTACCAGTAGATTTTTTTCAGTAACTACTTTTAAAACTCTTAAATTTTGAACTTTAACTGTGTCGGTTCCCATACGACCTGCCATTTTCATTCCTTTGAAAACTCTTGCAGGATACGAAGCCGCACCAATAGATCCTGGCGCACGTAATCGGTTATGCTGACCGTGAGTCGCTTGACCCACACCGGCAAATCCGTGACGTTTTACAACCCCTTGAAATCCTTTACCTTTTGAAGTACCTGTAACATCTACAAATTCCCCTTCGGCAAAATGCTCAACTGTTATCGTATCTCCTAATTTGTACTCCTCATCAAATCCTTTAAATTCCGCGACTTTTCTCTTAACAGAAGTACCTGCTTTTTTGGCATGACCTAAGTCTGCTTTTGTAGCACTTTTTTCTGTCTTGTCATCGAAACCAAGCTGTAAGGCTGAATAGCCGTCAACTTCTTCGGTTCTGACTTGGGTAACAACGCATGGTCCAACTTCTAATACGGTACATGGCATGTTTTTGCCATTCGCGTCGAAGATGCTGGTCATTCCGATTTTTTTTCCTATTAACCCAGACATAATTATTTATTTAATATTTAACTTTTTCTTTATTCCAAAACAAAGGGTCAAAATACGTTTCAACCCTGAATTGTATTTTTTCCGCTTTTCCCTTGCGCTAAGCTTGGGACATGTAAATCACTGATTTTCAGTGATTATATCTATAAACACGGGAGTATCCTATGTTTTTCGAGCTGCAAATTTAATTAAATTTAATCTATCCACCTAAATTATTAGTGAATTATTTTAAATCTATCTTCTTTAGGGCTGCTTTATTACTGTAAAAATTGTGAGGACATGAAAAACTCAATTAAACCAGAATCTAAAACCATAGACTATATAGCAACAAACTAGCACACATAACATGAATACAGTCAAGAATCATGGTCTGCCTATTAATGGCCTTAAGAGGTTTATAACAAACATATTGCGTTGTAATTAATTCAAAAAAAACAGCATCCTATCGGATGCTGTTTTTTTATATATGCATAGTCATTCTGGGCTTATCACAGATTAACACAGATAATTATACTTTGATCTCTACTTCAACGCCACTAGGTAATTCAAGCTTCATTAAAGCATCAATTGTTTTTGATGATGAACTATAGATATCTAGTAATCTCTTGTAAGAGCTTAGTTGAAATTGTTCTCTCGATTTTTTATTAACGTGCGGAGAACGCAATACAGTAAATAGTTTTTTGTGTGTTGGCAATGGAATTGGACCCGTTACTACAGCACCTGTACTTTTAACTGTTTTTACAATCTTATCAGCAGACTTATCTACTAAGTTGTAATCGTAAGACTTTAATTTTATTCTGATTTTTTGACTCATGTTCTTAACTTTTAAGATTGGATTCCTTTAGCTTCTTTAATGACTTCTTCCGAGATGTTTGAAGGCGTCTCAGCATAGTGTGAAAATTCCATAGTGGAAGTTGCACGTCCTGAAGACAACGTTCTTAAGGTTGTTACATAACCAAACATTTCTGAAAGAGGTACTGTAGCTTTTACAGTTTTGGCTCCTGCTCTATCGCCCATGTCACTAACTTGACCACGACGACGGTTAAGGTCTCCTACAATATCACCCATATTTTCTTCGGGTGTAATTACTTCTAATTTCATGATAGGCTCCATGATCACTGCTTTGGCTGCTTTGGCTGAGTTCTTAAACCCAAGCTTAGCGGCTAACTCAAATGAAAGCTGATCTGAATCGACATCGTGATAAGATCCATCTTTCAATGTGACTTTAACAGAGTCTACTTCATATCCTGCTAATGGCCCATTGACCATTGCCATTTTGAATCCTTTTTCAATAGAAGGAATAAATTCTTTAGGAACATTACCACCTTTAATTGCAGATTCAAACTGAAGTCCTACAACACCTTCGTCTGCAGGTTCAATTGTAAAAACAATGTCAGCAAATTTACCACGACCACCAGATTGTTTTTTATAAACTTCTCTGTGGTTGGCAGGTTGCGTAATTGCTTCTTTATATTCAACTTGAGGTTGACCTTGGTTCACCTCAACTTTAAATTCTCTTCGTAAACGGTCTACAATAACGTCTAAGTGAAGCTCACCCATTCCAGAAATAATAGTCTGTCCTGAAGCTTCGTCAGATCTTACTGTAAACGTTGGATCTTCTTCGGCTAGTTTAGCTAAGCCCATTCCAAGTTTATCAACATCCGCTTTGGTCTTTGGCTCAACCGCAATACCAATTACTGGATCAGGGAAGTCCATCGATTCTAAAACGATAGGGAATTTTTCGGCAGATAACGTATCGCCTGTTTTGATGGATTTAAATCCAACAGCAGCACCAATATCACCAGCTTCGATAAAATCGATTGCATTTTGCTTGTTAGCGTGCATTTGGTAAATACGTGAAATACGTTCTTTTTTTCCAGAACGGTTATTCAACACATATGAACCTGCATCTAAACGGCCCGAGTAAGCTCTAAAAAATGCTAAACGTCCTACAAAAGGGTCGGTTGCAATTTTAAAGGCCAAAGCAGCAAACGGCTCCTTTACATCTGGCTTGCGTATTTCTTCTAATTCAGTATCTGGATTCATTCCAATAATACCTTCTTTATCTGTTGGAGCAGGCAAATAACGACATACAGCATCTAATAAGAACTGAACCCCTTTATTTTTAAATGCAGAACCACAAATCATAGGAATGATAGCCATATCCATAACCGCAGCTCTCAATGCATTGTGCACTTCTTCTTCAGTTATAGAATCTTCATCTTCCATGAATTTTTCTAAAAGGTCCTCATCGTAACTTGCAACTTCCTCTATAAGTTTAGCACGCAGTATTTTTGCTTCTTCTTTAAGTTCTTCCGGAATATCAACAATATCAAAAGTTGATCCCATTCCTTCTTCATGCCATACAATCGCACGGTTTTTAACTAAATCAACAATTCCTTTGAAGTTTTCTTCGTCGCCAATATTTAAAACGATCGGCACCGCATTGGAACCTAACATTTCTTTTACTTGTCTACAAACCATCATAAAATCAGATCCTTGACGGTCCATTTTATTAACAAACCCAATACGGGGCACTTTGTAGTTATCAGCTAGTCTCCAGTTAGTTTCAGATTGAGGCTCAACACCATCAACTGCACTAAACAAGAAAACTAAGCCATCAAGCACACGTAATGAACGATTTACTTCAACCGTAAAATCAACGTGACCTGGTGTGTCAATTATATTAAAATGGTAATCCTTAGCATCTTCAGTTGGCTCTCCATTTTCAGTTGGAAATTGCCATTCACAGGTGGTAGCAGCAGACGTAATTGTAATACCTCTTTCTTGCTCTTGTTCCATCCAGTCCATGGTAGCAGCACCATCATGTACTTCACCAATTTTGTGAGAAACCCCTGTATAATAAAGAATACGTTCGGTAGTCGTGGTTTTTCCTGCATCAATGTGCGCAGCAATCCCAATATTTCTTGTGAATCTTAGATCTCTTGCCATTTCTAATTAAAATCTAAAGTGTGAGAATGCTTTATTCGCTTCAGCCATCTTGTGAGTGTCTGTACGTTTTTTAACAGCAGCACCTTCTTCTTTAGCCGCAGCTAAAACTTCAGAAGCTAACTTCAAAGCCATAGATTTTTCATTACGCTTTCTTGCAAAACTAATCAACCACTTCATAGCAGTAGATATTTTACGATCTGGTCGTATTTGCATAGGAATTTGGAAGGTTGCACCTCCAACACGACGACTACGTACTTCTACGTGAGGCATCACATTTGATAAGGCGTCTTTCCAGATTTCTAAAGCTGTTTTTTCTTCGTCTGTTTTCTTTTCTTCAACGATGTCTATCGCATCATAGAAAATTTTGAATGCAGTTGACTTTTTGCCATCCCACATCATCATGTTAACGAAACGTGTTACTAATTGATCGTTAAACTTTGGATCTGGTAACAGCGGTCTTTTTTTCGCTTGCTTTTTTCTCATGTCTTCTTAATTAAAAAATAATTATTTCTTAGGGCGTTTTGCACCATACTTAGATCTACGTTGTGTACGACCTGAAACACCTGCGGTGTCTAAAGCCCCACGTACAATGTGGTATCTAACTCCTGGTAAATCTTTTACCCTTCCACCTCTAACTAATACTATCGAGTGCTCTTGTAAATTATGTCCTTCACCACCGATGTATGCGTTGACTTCGTTTCCATTTGTCAACCTAACTCTTGCAACTTTACGCATTGCTGAATTTGGTTTTTTTGGAGTCGTCGTGTAAACACGCGTACACACACCACGTCGCTGAGGACAAGAATCTAAAGCAGCCGATTTACTCTTCTTAGTTATTTTGGCTCTTCCTTTTCTTACTAATTGTGAAATTGTTGGCATATTGTCTATACTGTTTTTTTAAATACCTCTTCTTAGAGGGCTGCAAATGTAAACATTAAAATGAATTATTCAAATCATAATCCTATATTTTTGAAATATTATCGTTTTTTTTTTTGCGTTTAAATAATTAGAAACCTTTTTACGTTAGATTTACATGAAAATTAGTTTTGTGTCATTTCAATTAAAATTGTTTTTGTCTACTATATGTTTGCTCTTCGTTTTTAACAGCGCTGATGCACAGGACCTTCAATTAGCTATTACAGGCACTAACACCACTGAAAACGATGCTATTAATTCTATCGGGTACTCCAAGACTCATAAGGACTACGAAGCACTAAAACTACAAATAGATTCTTTTAAGAATCGAGCTTACAAGCTAGGCTATATTGAAGCTAAAGTTCAGGACATAACAAAAACTACTTTAACGGTAAGCGTTCAACTATCACTTGGTCCAAAGTATGAATCTATTCAAATACACGCAAACAAATCACTCTTTGAGTTTTTAGAGCTTACTCCCAAGGAAGATGCGGATAAAAAGTTATATTATTTGTCAGACATTCAGGGTCTAGAATCGCTACTCAATTCCATTACCAACTCATTAGCTAGTAAAAGCTACCCCTTTGGTACCGTTTCACTAAAAAATATTAGGCCCATTGATAAGGCCACTCTTAAAGCGGATTTATCACTAGACACCAAGCAAGCCAGGCAACTTAATACCGTAGAAATTAAAGGATACGATAAATTTCCGCGCTCCTTTATAACACATTTTCTAGGAATAAAAACCAAAAGGCCGTTTGACCTTAAAGCGATTCAAGCAAAAACCGAAGCTTTGAATCAGCTGAGCTTCGTTAAGCAACTTAGGTCCGCAGAAGTGTTATTTACTAAAGACACCACCAGTGTTTATTTATACTTAGAAAAAAATAAAAGCAATCGATTTGAAGGGTTTCTAGGCTTTGGCTCCGAAGAAACAACTGGGGCTTTAGAACTAAATGGATATCTAAACTTGAACTTAATTAATAATTTAAATTATGGAGAATCATTTGTCCTTAACTATAGAAGCGATGAAAATGATCTAAAAACATTTAACACTAAGCTTACCCTCCCCTATTTATTTAGATCCCCCATTGGTACCGAGCTAAAACTAAGTATCTTTAAAAAAGACAGCACGTTTACAACTGCGGAACAATCTGCGAACTTGTATTACCAGCTTAATCCAAAACAAAAACTATTTTTGGGAGTCAAGACCGCACAGTCAAACAGTTTAGATCCAATCGAATCAAGCACTATCATTGACTACAAAACATCTGCATATGAACTAAGGTATGCATACCAAAATCGAACCCCAAAGGACCTATTGTTTCCAGTAAAAAGTGAAATAGAGGCCCAACTATCAAGAGCTAGCCGAAAAACTGAAGCAGCAAAAACGAATCAAACTTTTCTCTTAATAAAAGCATCACATCTATTTAAATTTAACAGCTCAAACAGTCTTTATATAAATCTAAATACCCAAGGAATAGACTCAAAAAACTACCTATCAAATGAACTCTTGCGCTTTGGAGGCATTAAAACCATTCGTGGGTTTGAAGAAAACAGCATTAATGCAAGTGCTTTTGGGGTAATTGCATCCGAATATCGATTAAGACTTAGCCCAACTTTGTATATTCACTCTATTATTGATGCTGCTTACTTTAACACGCCTATCAAAGAAGGTCAAAAACTAATAGGACTGGGATTTGGGTTTGGACTGGCCACTCAAGCAGGGCTTTTAAAATTTAACCTTGCCAATGGACAAACAGAGAACCAAAACTTCAAGTTCTCAGATTCAAAAGTACACTTAAGCTTAACTGCTCGTTTCTAGCTATTTATCTACAAAGCTTCTTTATCTGTTAAAAAAATGTTAATATATTAAGGCGGCTGTTTTTTATTTAACATTTTATTATGATCTTGGTTTTTGAATTAAAACACAAGAAATATGAAACCCAAATTTACAATGATTTTAACGCTATTTATGGCGTTAATTACGCAACTAACCATTGCACAACAAAAAACAATTTCTGGAACAGTTTCAGATGGAAACGGCTTGCCACTTGCAGGCGCCACCGTTGTCATCTCAGAAACCACTACAGGAACCACAACGGATTTTGATGGAAAATATCTAATCCAAGCCAGTGTTGGAGACCTATTGAATTTTAGCTACACAGGCTATAGTGAGCAGACTATCACTATAGGAACAGCCAACACCTACAACGTAAGGCTGCAATTAAATACTGATTTAGAAGAGGTGGTTGTTATCGCTTATGGCTCTCAAAGTAAGGATAAAATCATACAAAACGTTTCTGTTATTAGTGAACAGGCTTTGGAGAACCTAGTAACTACTTCGTCTCCAGATCAATTAATAAGAGGACAGGCTAGCGGGGTTCAAGTAGTAAGCACTTCTGGGCTCTTAGGCTCTAATGTCAATATAAGAGTACGAGGTATTAATACAATAAACTCAAGTAGTGCACCGTTGTTTGTTGTTGATGGGGTCGTGATTACCGACAACACAAATACATCTTTTGACGGAGGTTTAACTGGTCAAAATCCACTAACTTTTATTAATTCCAGTGACATCGAGTCCTTTAGCATACTAAAAGATGCAGGCGCTACTGCACTATATGGAGCTAGAGGCGCCAATGGAGTCGTTTTGATTACTACCAAAAAAGGAAAGCGTAATAAAGGAGCGACTGTTACATTAAATCAATTTGTGCAAACAACGACTGTGGTAGATTTAATGGAAGGACTTAGCCCTGACGAATATAGAGGCTTTAGGACAGATATCGTAAATATTTTGTATGGAGTTGATATACCTCCTGAAGTTCTTGGTTTAGGAACCTTCGGCTCTGGGGGCTCAGATTTTGTCGACGAAATATCTAGAACAGGCCTCACTAAACATACAGATTTTTCAGTAAGGGGAGGTTCAGAAAATACAACCTATTTTATGAGTGCAATGCATGAAGATGCCGAAAGCTTTGCCATTGGAAATGATTTAACAAGAACCGCCGTTAGAGTAAATTTAGATCACAAATTCAAAAAATGGCTATCATTAGGGACTAACATTGGAGTTACCAATACAGTTTTGAATGCTGTTGAAACAGAAAATAGCACAGCAGCTCCTTTTACTACTGCATTTTTCACAAACCCTACTTTAAGATCAAGAGACGAGAATGGCAATTATATTAGATCCTCGAATTTTATACCAAACATTACTGCTTTGGTTAATTTGAACACAAACAAAACTGATGTCACAAGAACCATTGGAAACGCTTATGCAACTATTAATATTATTCCTGAATTAACATTTAAAACAAACTTTGGAGTTGATAGGATTATAAGTGAACAAAACAAAAGGAGTGTTGATGTTATTAGCCCGGGCGGGACTGCTAGTTTATCTGTTGTCACTGATAACTTACATCGTTTAACCAACTCCCTGAGCTACTCAAACACTTTTAATAAAAGTCACACTGTAAACGCTTTAGTCCTACATGAATTCGAAGAAAGAAGAAGACGGGTTACAGGAATTTCAGGTACGGGATTTTTATCAGATGACTTATTAAATGTTGGAAGCGCAACAACCCGAATCGTTGATGGTGGAGCAAGATCAGGATCTATTATATCAGGATTCTTAGGAAGGCTTTCATATAATTATGACAATAAGTATTTTGTTGAAATGACTGGAAGATTGGATGAATCTTCTAAATTTAGTATTACTAACCGACAGGGAAGGTTCTGGTCTTTAGGTGCTGGTTGGACGGTTTCAAATGAAAAATTCTTTGAAAACATAAACTTTATAAATTATTTAAAATTAAGAGCTACTATCGGAACAGCAGGAAATGACCGTGTAGACGACAATGACTTTCCTTATTCGGAACTTTATGGGACAGGTCAATTTGGAGGTATTCCTACAGCTAATGTTGTTCAACCAGCAAACCCTAACCTTGGATGGGAAGAAACGAAAACCTTGGATATAGGAATAGTATCTAGCTTTTTTGAAAATAGGCTAAATTTAACGGTCACTTATTTTAAAAAAAATACTACCGACTTATTGTTTCAGCTGCCTCTGCCCCCGCAAACTGGTCAGTTAACATTGAACAAAAATGTTGGAGAATTAGAAAACAAAGGCTGGGAATTTGAGCTCTCTTCAACGAATATTAAAAATGACAATTTTGAGTGGAGTACAAGTCTTAATATAACTACTTTGAAAAACACGGTTATCGAACTTGACCAAAGCGCAGCTGTTGATGAAAACGGAAGACGTTTTATCGAAACTGGTTCACAAAGAGCTGTTGAAGGTTTGTCACTGAGTAACTTCTATTTAGTAAGATATGCAGGGGTTAATCCCCAAACTGGGGATGCGGAATGGCTAGATGTTAATGGAGATATTACAACAACTCCAGACTTTGCATCGGATAGAGTTTTGGTTGATCAGAGTGCTTTGCCTGATTTTACTGGAGGAATAACAAACACATTTAAATACAAAAACTTTGACTTAAGTACCGTATTTAATTTTAGTGTCGGAAACTCTATTTTAGCCGATGGGTTGCTATTTGTAGATGGAATTGATGCCATTGGCGGCATCATTAATGTAAGAAGGGAAAATCTAGATTTTTGGAGAAATCCCGGGGACAATGCATTTGCACCAAGTCCCGCAAGCCCAACAGCTCTCAATTTCAATGAGAGATCTACAGCACAATTGCTTAAAGGAGACTATCTAAGACTTAACAATCTTACTTTGGGATACACATTACCAGTCTCTATAATGGACAAAACAAGTTTTTTGTCAAATGTTAGGCTATACTTCACAGCAACTAACTTACTCACCTTTAAAGGCAAAGATTTAGATGGTATTGACCCCGAAAACAACAATAGCAATAACCCATTAAGTCAAGGGGTATCCTTTTTCACAGCTCCACAAGCAAAAACTTTTCTTTTTGGTGCAATGATTAAATTTTAAAAAAATGAAAAATGAAAAAAATGAAAAAAAATAAGTTAATATTTTACAGTCTAATAATGTGGTCATTAATAAACTGTAGTGAAAATAAATTGGAAGAAATTACTCCAGAAGATAATATTCCTGCGGCATTGATATTTACTAATTTCTCTACTATTGAAGCAACAACTGTCGGAATTTATGACGGCATGCAAAATGGTGATATTATTGGCGGACAAGTTGAGTTTATAGGTGACTTTCTGTCTGATGATGTTAATTTTGTAGGAAGTTACCCTAGCCTTCAACAGCTAAGAAATTTTTATGCAGCTTCTACAAATCGAAACGTTAACGATATCTGGTTTAATGTATTTAACGTAACTAGAAATGCTAATAATATTATTGAAAACTTAGCTGTTCTTAGCTCGCAAGACATTACCTTTTCTGACCCCAATGATTTTGAAACCTTTGAAACAAGAAAGCAAGAATTTATTGCAGAAGCTAGATTTTGTAGAGCATTAGTAACTTTTATTGGAGCTAACCTTTTTGCTCATCCTTACCAAGTAGAAAATGGTGAAAATTTAGGGATGCCAATCGTAACTGCTTTTTTTGCAGGGGATGAAGGTCGTTTTAAAGAGCCACGGGCTACGTTGAATGAGACTCATACTTTCATAGAAAACGACTTACTATTTGCCGTGAATAACTTATCGGATTTTAATGGAATTCGCGCTAGTAGCACAGCAGCAAAAGCATTGTTATCAAGATTGTATTTATATAGAGAGCAATGGTCTGAAGCCGCTAATATGGCCAATGCTGTCATTAATACTTCCGGTTTTAGTTTAGCCCCTGACTATACTTTTTACAACAACCCGTCATCTGAACATATTTTTAGAATTATTAATTTGCCTGACGATAGTGCTTTTGGTTTAAATTTTGATCTCTTTTATAACCCAGCATCAGCTAGAGGGCGTGGTGATTTAACGATTACTCAAGATTTAATAACTGCTTTTACCGCTGAGATTGGAGACCTAAGATATACAACTTTAACGACTGAAGATAGAGATCCGAGTAATAATCCTGCCCGATTTACCCTAAAATACCCCAATGGACAAACTAATGAATCTGACCCAAATGTCTTAAGAATGGGTGAGATTTATTTAAACAGAGCAGAAGCTAATTTAAGAGGAAATACCACTATTGGTGACACCCCTTTAAATGATGTTAATGCAATTAGAGCAAGGGCAGGTTTAGTGGCCTTAACAGCCGTAACATTAGAAGATGTTCTTTTAGAAAGAAGGAAAGAACTAGCTTTTGAGGGACATAGAAGAATGGATTTACTACGTAATAACAAAAATCTAAAACCTGAAAACTTCCCTATTTCTGCTCCTGGTGGCAATAAAACTATTTTACCTATTCCAGCGAATGAGATTAATATGAATCCTAATGCTGTACAAAATACTAGCTATTAAAACCTAGCTTTAACTATAATTAGTTTTTTGTGTTTGTAGGCATACAACTAATACAATAGAATATCTCCAGCATTAATTTTTAGTGCTGGAGATATTTATTTTATGAAATCATAGCTATAATAAGTGGTTGTATTTAGAAAACCTAGCAATATAATATTAACATAAAATTAAACTCATAAAAAAAATTAGCTCAACAGGGCACTATTTGACATTAAATTGGTTCAGATAGCCTACACGACTCAAAACATTAAACTCTGTAGTATTTTATATACGTTTGCTATTAACGCGTAGAATGAACAAGTTAAAGTAGATAAGCACGAGTACTGACACAAAACAAAGTCACATAAAAAACCACCCAATTCGGGTGGTTTTTTTTTATGCAAAATACCGACTTCACTACTTGAAAACAACAATCATAAATACTAAAAAAATAAAAGAACACACTTTCCAGACAAAAACAGTAGTATCACAGCCGTTTCAAAATATAATATAATACCTTATTGTGAAATTAACACTAAAAACATGAAATATAGTATATTTATTGAGTTATATACAATTAAAACATAATAAATTACATTTTGTTTATTAAATACTCTATTTTATTAAACATAATGTTAAACAAAAGTAGGTTATATGTGCAATTATCATCATGTTTGTTTTGACTAATTTTAATACAAAAACAAATGAAAACAAAGTTTAATGTGATTCTTACGCTGCTATTGGCGTTTGCGATTCAAGTTTCTTTTGCACAGCAAAAGAATGTAACAGGAACAGTTTCTGATGTTGACGGGATGCCGTTAATTGGAGCAACTGTAATTATTTCTGGAACAAACAATGGCACAACAACTGATTTTGATGGTAAATTCATCATCAATGCCTCAGTAGGTGACGTTTTAAAAATCAGCTACTTAGGGTATTCTGATCAACTTGCAACGGTAGATGAATCAAACAACATCTCTGTTATTATGCAAGGGGATGATTCTGAGCTTGATGAAGTGGTCGTAACAGCCCTTGGAATTTCTAGATTAAAGAAATCCATTGGTTACGCTTCTCAACAAGTGAGTGGAGATGCAGTTTCTACTGTAAAGGTAGACAACATTGCTAGTTCACTTTCTGGAAAAGTAAGTGGGGTTCAAATCAAAACAAATAATAATTTTGGAGGGTCTGCAAACTTTCTAATTAGAGGTGTTAGTTCTTTAACAGGGAACAATCAACCATTATTTGTTGTAGATGGAATTCCAATTTCCAATAACCTGAATAATTCAGCTCAACAACAAGGGGGTCGAAAAGGGTATGATTACGGAAATGCTGCAATGGACATTAATCCAGACGATGTTGATTCTATTAACATCCTAAAAGGAGCTGCTGCATCTGCAATTTATGGTTCTCGTGGCGCAAACGGCGTTGTGATTATTACAACCAAAAAGGGAGGAAAAGGTAATGCTAAAGTGACTGTAACTTCAAGTGCTCAAATTGGTAGCATTGATAAAAGTACGTTTATTGAATACCAAGACGAATATGGTGCTGGATACGGAACTTATTATGGCTCAACAGGATACTTTGAAGATTGGGACATGACGGGTGACGGCGTGGACAATTTAGTTGTACCAACTTATGATGATGCCTCTTTTGGAGCGCCTTTAAATGGTCAGCTAGTTTACCAATGGGATGCCTTTGTACCGGAACATGCAAACTTTGGAAAAGCAACTCCTTATTTAGCTGGACAAAATACGCCCGTTGATTTTTTCGAAACATCATCTCAATTAAACAACTCTATCAGTATTACCGGAGGCGATGACAAAACTAGTTACAGATTGGGATACACTAACTCCGAAATCACTGGTTATATGCCAAACTCAAAATTAAACAAAAACAGTTTAAATTTTAGTGGAACATTAAAAGTGAGTGACAAATTAACTGTAGGTTCTTCTGCCAACTATTTAGTACAAAAAACAACTGGTAGAAACTCAACAGGGTATGGAGATAACTTAATGGCTCAGTTTAGACAATGGTGGCAAGTAAATGTTGACATTAAAGACCAGGAGGCTATTTTTAATCAGACTGGGAAAAACTACTCATGGAATCACGAAGGATCTCTTTCAGGTCCGGGCAATGGTGGTGAATTAATTGGTCATTACTGGGATAACCCTTACTGGACACGTTACAAAAATTACCAATCAGATGAAAGAAATCGTTTCTTTGGAAATGTGTTTGGGACCTATGAAATCAACGACTGGCTAAGCGTTACTGCCAAAGGAGCTGTAGACACCTACAACGAACTTAGAGAAGAACGTAGGGCTGTTGGATCTGTTGCAACTCAATTTGGTATCTTAGGAGATGATGAAGGATCCGGATATGACAGAGTAGACATCCTTTTCTCTGAATATAACTACGATTTAATGTTCAACGTTAACAAGCAGTTAACTGATGACTTGACTTTAAATGGCGTATTTGGAATTAATATTAGAAAAGAAAGCTATAGTTATTTAAGAAACTCTACCGCTGGTGGATTAGTAATACCTAACTTATATGCTCTTTCTAACTCTTCAAGTTCTAACCCAAAACCAATAGAAGTTTTAAGAGAAAAGCAAGTAAATGGATACTATGCTCAAGCATCTTTTGGGTATAAAAATACTTTATACTTAGACTTAACAGATCGTTTTGATGTGTCTACGGCACTTCCTTCTAAAAATAATAGTTACAACTATTATGCTGCAAGTTCAAGTTTAATATTCTCTAAATTGGTAGATATTGAATGGCTAGACTTTGGGAAATTTAGAGCAGGTTATGCTGAAGTAGGTAATGATTTACCTGCTGGAAACGTAAAGGATACGTACTCAACGCTAAATAATTTTGGAGACGCTAGTGTATTCTCATACGGATCAACAAAAAACAATTCTACTTTAAAACCTGAAAGAACAAAGGAATTTGAAGTTGGTTTAGAGGCTAAAATGTTTAATAACGTTATTGGGTTTGACTTATCTTGGTATAAGAAAAACACGGAAGACCAATTAATGCCGGTGTCTGTGACTACAGCTACTGGATTTTCAAATAGATGGGTAAACGCTGGAGAAATCCAAAATAAAGGATTTGAATTAGGTCTTTATGCAACTCCTTTTAAAAATGATGATTTTAGTTGGGACGTTATTGTTAACTGGGCTAAAAATGAAAGCTTAGTAGTTGATTTATATGGAGACCAAGAAAACTTACAACTAAACAGTTACCAAGGAGGGATTTCAATTAATGCAACTGTTGGCCAACCTTATGGAACCATACGAGGAACCGGGTTTAATATCCATGAAAATGGAGAAAGAATTATAAACTCAAGTGGCTATTATGAAGCGAAAGCTGATCAAATTATTGGGGATGTAAATCCTGAATGGAATGGTGGTATTACAAACACATTCAAATATAAAGATTTTAAATTATCATTCTTAATTGACATTCAAAAAGGTGGTGATGTATATTCTTTAGATATGCACTATGGACAAGGTACTGGATTACCCGACTTTACAACAGGACTTAATGACCTTGGAAACCCAATTAGAAATACCCTAGCAAATGGTGGTGGTGTTATTCTTCCTGGAGTAACTGCAGATGGCGCTCCAAACACAACTAGAGCACGAACTGATTATTATGGTGGGATATGGTATTGGGGTAACTCTTCAAGAAACCCAGCGGCTTTGACTGTATATGACGCATCTTATATAAAACTAAGAGAATTAACACTTAGTTATGACCTTCCAATTAGCGAATGGACTAAGGGCACAATTACTAAAGGTAGCTTAACTTTAATAGGAAGAAACCTTTGGATTATTGATAAAAACGTTCCTTTTGCAGATCCAGAATCTGGTTTAGGTGCAGGAAATGCTCAAGGGTACCTTTCAGGATCTTTCCCTACGCTAAGAACAGTAGGACTTAATTTAAATCTAGAATTTTAACAATATAAAAAATGAGAAAAATGAGAAATTACTTATTAAGCTTATTGTGTGTTACTGTCGTTTTGACTTCGTGTGGAGTGGACGAGAGTTTAAACATTGACCAAAAAAACCCAAGCGAAGTACCAGCTGGGGGTCTTTTCACAAATGCTTTGAAAAACCTAGGGGATCAAATGAATTCCTGTAGTGTTAACGCAAATGTCTTTAGACTATATGCACAGTATTGGGCACAAACAACGTACCCAGATGAAAGCCAATACAATCAAATAACAAGAAATATTGGCGGAAATATATGGAATACCTTGTACAGAGATGTGCTTCAAGATTTGAAAGGTGCTAAGGAACTTGTTTCTAACGGAGAAGCTCCAAGTCAAGCACAGCTTGGGATCATTAAATTCATGGAAGTCTATGCCTTCTCTGTGTTAGTAGATACCTTTGGGAATGTTCCTTTTACAGAAGCATTAGAACCAGAAAATCCATCTCCTGTATACGACGATGCTGCGACTATCTATACTGCCTTAGCTTCTCACTTAGATGAGGCAATTGCAAACTTAAGTAGTGGAGCTGGATTTAACGCAAGTCAAGACATCGCTTACGGAGGAAATGTTGCACAATGGAGACAAGCTGCTGTTTCATTAAAATTAAGAATGGCAATGCGTTTGGCTGAATCTAGTCCTTCAGTATCACAAGCAATGGCAGAATCTGCATTTAACGCAGGACCTATTGTAGCTAATGCTGATAATTTTGGAATCAATTATTTATCAGCTGCACCAAACACAAATCCATTATGGGTTTCTCTAGTTCAGAGTGGTCGTAAGGATTTCGTTGCTGCCAATACTTTGGTGGACGCCATGAATCCTAATAATGATCCTAGACTGCCAACTTTCTTTCAAACGTATGAAGGTAATTACGTGGGTGGAACTTACGGAAGTGCAAATGGCGCCTCTAGTAATTCAGATTTATCTGAGCTAATTAAAATGCCGGATTTTAAAGGAGATTTAATCACAGCTGCTGAAGTACACTTCTTATTATCGGAAGCTGCTGCAAGAGGATACTCTGTAGGCGGAACTGCTGAAGCATATTATAATTCTGCAATTGGAGTTTCTATGGATGAATGGGGCGTATCAACTAGTGACGCTGCTACGTACCTAGCACTTCCAGAAGTAGCATACGCTACAGCTGTTGGCGATTGGATGCAAAAAATTGGATCTCAAAAATGGGTTGCCATGTTTAACAACGGATATGAAGGATGGACTACTTGGAGATTGTTTGATTTAGGTCTAAACGGACCAGTAGTGGACGGAATAATGTTAGATATTCCAACAAGATTTCTCTATCCGGTGTCTGAAGCAACGTTAAATGGCTCTCGGTACGATACTGCAGCAGCAGCTATTGGAGGAGATTCTAAAACAACAAAAATATTTTGGGACGTGAACTAACGAAATAGAAAATAATTTTATTGTAGTTATTGAAAAGCAGTTATTAATTTAACTGCTTTTTTTTTGCTAAAAATTTAAAAAAAGAAAGGCGATTTCAAATTTCGGTAACACTAATAATAAAGCTAAATACTAATATTATAAAAAGTAAAAAGCAGGATTAGCATAACATTTTTCAATAAAACTAAGTTTTTGTTTAATTATTTGTTTCATTAAAAAGGATAATATAAAAACAATTTGTTGGTAATTAAAGTTTTTATTAGCACATTTGCGTTGACTAATTCAAACATATAACAAAAATGAAAACAAAGTTTAGCGTAGTACTAACACTATTACTAGTGTTTGCAGTGCAAATTTCTTTTGCACAACAAAAAACTGTTTCTGGAACAGTGACCGAGGACAGTGGTCTGCCACTACCAGGAGCAACAATTTTAAATCAAGGGACTTCAAAAGGGGTAACTACAGATTTTGATGGTAAATATTCCATCTCTGTTTCTGAAGGGGCTACTTTGGTAATTTCTTATGTAGGAATGGAATCCCAATCAATATCAATTGGAACTAGTTCTATATATAACGTCACACTAATCAAGGATGTTTCAACATTAGACGAAGTTATACTAGTTGGATATGGTTCTACTAGTAAAGCGAAGGTTACTGGTTCAATTTCTACTATTTCTAGTGAAACAATTGGACAAGTACCAATCGGTTCTTTTGATCAAATACTTCAAGGACAAGCTCCTGGTGTACAGGTTTTTTCTGGTTCTGGTCAGCCTGGTGCTCCAGCAAGAGTTAGAATTAGAGGTAATGGTTCTATAAACGGTAGTTCAGCTCCAATTTACATAGTAGATGGAATTCAAATTACTGCAGGAGATTTCGCTAGTTTAAATGCTAATGATTTTGAAACAGTGTCTGTTCTTAAAGATGCCGCTTCAACAGCTTCTTATGGATCAAGAGGTGCAAACGGTGTGATTTTGATTAGTACCAAAAAAGGTAACTACAATCAAAAAACAGCATTCACTTACAAAACCCAATACGGGATTACTGAAGTTGGAAATGCTCCATTTGCAATGATGTCTTCTAGAGAAATTTTAGAATTTCAAAGAACGGTTAATAGTGGCGCTGGCGCTGGATTATCAGATGAAGAGATTACAGAACTTGCTACTACTAACACAAACTGGAAAGATGTGTTCTTTAGAACTGGAATTACTCAAAGTCACGAGGTTGAAATATCAGGTGGTGATGATGACTCAAGATTCTTCTCAAGTTTAAGTTACTTTGATCAAGATGGTATTGCAGAAAGATCAAACTTACAACGTTTTACAATAAGAACTAATTACGAAAATAAAGTCAATTCAAAAACAAAATTTGGAATTAATACATCTTTAGGTTTCTCAAAATCTAACTTTATTAGCTCTGAAAATGCAATTGCATTACAAAACCCATTTGCAGCTGCTTACTTAGCGCAGCCTTACCAATCTCTTTACGATGATGAAGGTAACATCCAAACTGGACCTGGATTTACAGGAGGAAACTCTTATGAAGAATTGATAAAAAATGGCAATAACAACCAACAAGTAAAAATTATCGCACAAGGATTTTTCGAGACTGAATTAATGAAAAATATAGTTTTCAGAACAGATTTAGGTATTGATTACTCTCAAGATAATTTTATCGACTTTTCAGGACCAAATACTTACTATGGAGGTATTGTTACTCCAGGTGGTGAAGGTGATTATGGCGAGTCTAACAATTACAACTCTAGACTTACTGCAACAACAAAATTAGGATATTCTAATGTATTCAATGAAAAGCATTCTGTTGATGTATCATTGTTTTCAGAATACTACAAACAAAACTTTAGAAGTTCTGGTTTTAGAGGTTATGGAATTAATCCATTACTAAACGGTTATGCCAATGGTACAACTGCAGGAACTCCTGAAAATGAACTTATTCCAACAATATTTGGAGGAAAAACTGTTCGTGGTTTATTTGCAGCATTTGCAATAGCAAATTACGATTACGACTCTAAATATGGTTTCTCAGCGTCTTTAAGAAGAGATGCTTCATCTAAATTTTCTGATAAAAATCAGTGGGGTACTTTTTACTCTGTTGCTGGTCGTTGGAACATTTCAAATGAAGAATTCATGAGTGATGTATCATTTGTTAACAACCTAAAGTTGAGAGCTAGTTACGGTACTTCTGGTAACCAAGCATCCGTTGCTGATTTTGCAGCTGAAACTAGATATGGACAAATTTCATATGGTGGGGTAAACGGTATTGGTGTAGCCTCTATTGGAAATCCTGACCTGAAATGGGAAACTTCAGTACAATCTAATATTGGTTTAGATTTTGATTTATTTGACTATAAATTATCTGGAACTCTTGAATTTTACGACAATAAAACTATCGATTTATTTATAGACTATTCACTAAGTTTAACCTCTGGTTTTTCAAGCTTACAGTCTAATGCAGGTTCAATGCGTAACTCAGGTGTAGAACTTGACTTGAATTATACAGTTATCAATACTGAAAACTTCAGTTTAGATCTGTATGGAAACTTCAACTACAATAAAAATGAAATCTTAGATTTAGGACAAGTAAGTGAATTTGAATCTGGAACGTCTATAATACGTGAAGGACTATCATTAGGAAGTCACTATGTTGTAGGATGGGCTGGTGTTAACCCAGCAAATGGTGAACCACTTTACTATGATTTAGATGGAAACGTTACTAATGTATTTAGTGATGGTAATGCCACTGCTAACTGGGGAAGTTCTAATCCTGAATATACTGGTGGATATGGATTAAGAGGAACATTAGGTAATTTTGATTTCTCAACACTTTTTACATTTGCTGATGAGTACTACAGGTTTAATAACCAATCATTCTTCCAAGAGAATGCTAACTTTTCTCAATTCAACCTTTCAACTGTAATGAACACCATGTGGACACAGCCAGGGGATGTTACTGAGGTTCAGAGTTATTTGTTTCCAAGACAGTTTTCGTCTAAGGATATTGAAGATGCATCATTTACAAAGTGGAGAAATCTAACTGTAGGGTACACACTTCCGTCAAAGTTTGCCAGTAAAACAAACTTTTTTCAATCATTTCGTGTCTATGCGCAAGTACAAAACTTGAAAACATGGACTAATTTTACAGGATTTGATCCTGAGGATGACAACAATATAGCTGGTTATGAATATCCAATGCCTACCATTTACACTGTTGGTCTTAATATTAAATTTTAAATAAAAGAACTATGAAAAATATATTTAAATTTTTATTCTTAGTAGGGATCTTATTCACATCATGTGAGGATGCCTACAATGTAGCTCCGGATGATGAGATCCTTGAAGCTAATGCCATTACCTCTGTTGCTGATTTAGAAAAAGCTGCTCTAGGTGTATATGGTTTTATATCAGGTTCAAACCTAATTAATTATTCTTCTAGATTTACAGATGACTTAAGGCTACCTGCAGATAATAGAGGGCAAGGTGTTCAAGTTCATACTTGGAACATTACAGCTGGAAACGGAACAACTACATCTTTGTGGTCTAGCCTTTACAATGTAATTAGTAGAGCTAACAGAGTTTTAAATGTTATTGATGGTATTAGTGCTAATACACCTGAAGAAGAACTATCAAAAAGTCGTATCAAAGCGGAATGTATTGGCTTGCGTGCAATGTGTCATTTTGATTTATTACGTGCTTTTGCAGAATCATATGAAGATAGTAATTCTGTATTAGGAGTGCCAAACATTAACAGCGTCGTTGTTTTTGAACAGCCTTCACGTAACACAGTTGCAGAAAATTACGCATTCATCAATTCAGATATTGAGATGGCAATGGGTATGTTAGATGCATCTTTCACAGACAATACAAGACTAACGACTACTGCACTTAGCGCTTTAAAAGCAAGAGTTGCACTATACCAAGGGCAATATGAAACTGCTATTTCAAGTGCAACTGATGTAATTGGTGCTGTTGCATTAGCGACAACTACTGAATATGTTGATATATGGACGGATGCTTCTGATGCTGAGGTGATATTCAAATTAAAGCGTACTACTGGTGATGGTGCTGTTGGAACGATCTTTCAAGATACAAACGGTGACATTTTCTTTTTTATGTCAGATTCTATGTTAAATCATGTTTTTGACAATTCAACTGGTGCTAATGATCCTAGATTTGGAACAATGCTAGATTTACCTAACTCATCTTTTGAAGAGCCTGTCGTAGGAAAATACCTAGGAACAGATGCAAATCCAGGACTAAATGATATTAAGATCTTTAGAGGTAGTGAATTATATTTAATTAGAGCTGAGGCTTATGCTAGATCAGGACAATTTGAAATGGCTGCTGCAGACATGACTACTTTACGTGCAGCTAGAGGTGCTGCAGAAACAACATCATATTCATCAGAAGAAATTGCACTCTTTGATATTATTGAAATTGAAAGACGCCTAGAGCTAGGTTATGAAGGGCATAGATATTTTGACATGAGACGTCAAGGATTAACTATTTCAAGATCTGAAACGGACTGTGAAGCAGCTGCTGGAGCTTGTTCATTACCATCTGATGATTTCAAATGGATAATGCCAATTCCACAAGCAGAGCTTTTTGCAAATGAAAATATGACTCAAAATACAGGTTATTAAACTTTTAAAAACAAAATTATGAAAAAAAACTTAAAATTAATCTTACCACTATTTGTTCTAGCTATTTTCTCATGTGAGGAGAATACTCCTGAAACTTATACTGGTGAAAGTATCGCTTATTTCTCAGAGACTTCAGTAACTTACCCAGTTGAGGCAGATTCATCTTTTAACGTTGAAGTGGTAGTTTCTGAATCTTCAACTGCTGATCGTGTTTTTACAGTAGAAATTGATTCAAACCCTAGTTCTTTTGCCGTCTTTTGAATGAAACGGATACAATTTACATTCTCATCGATACATAAAATATGCTCTGTTCCTCTAGAGGCAAACTCGTACGATATATTCCCCGTACCACTAAAAAGGTCAAGTACACGAACCTCATCAAAGTAATAATTATTGTCTTTTATAAATTGCTAGAATATTGTATTTGAGAGTTGGGGTGGGGTGAGGGCGTGGGCGATGTTTGCGGGGACGCGTGTTGAATTTAGAGTGTTTTCGTTTGTTGTTAGGAGGGATGGTGGTGGTGGGGGG
>Ga0209712_10001185_pt1 | contig 22419 bp, 19 predicted proteins | sample ArcOceMetagenome_FD_187443 | JGI IMG/M metagenome (GOLD analysis project Ga0209712, IMG submission 187443) | Marine eukaryotic phytoplankton communities from Arctic Ocean - Arctic Ocean - Greenland ARC118M Metagenome (SPAdes) (version 2) | ecosystem: Environmental > Aquatic > Marine > Oceanic...
CCTGTATAGCTTTTGTCACCGTAGTAATAGTATTAGGGAAATTATACAAGGCGCTATTAGAAATTTTCAAGACTTGTGACATTATGGCCGGGTCAAAGTTAATCACTTCTGCAATATCGTCCATAGATTTAGCTTCGTCATCAATTAACTGCTTAACCTTTATCACCGCTCTTGGTAACACAAAAACATCACCCGCGTTTACAGCATAGTCTTGTAAATTCATTAAATTAGTTAACCTGAAATTCCGTTGTACCGATTGTAATCTATGATTGATTTTACTGCATGCCGAATCGTATGAATTTACAAAAAATATAAATATAACCGGTTTCTCTAGTTGCCCTAATGCATGTTGATGATATCGGATTCTTTAGGAACGCCCTTCCGCACTGTTGAATGGCTTACCACAGAAGACAAGACCGAGTGCATATCATCAAAGATTTGCATTTGACTACAGTAAATGTTTCTAAAAACGTAAACGTACATGGAAATTTATTAAAGAAAGATAAGAATGAAGATGAAGTCAGACTCTTTATCTGTCTTGCAACACTTAACAAATTGAACGTCTAATGACGTGGAATGTACATGGGAATAAATTTAGAATCTAAGTTTTAATAAAGATGGTGGGGTGAAGCCAGAGTCTTTAGCTGCTTCGCAGCGCCTGGCTGAACAACTCGACAAGGAAGTCGAGTTTGGGTGCATATCATCAAGGATGTGTATTTGACTACAGCAAATGTTTCTAAAAACGTAAACGTACATGGGAATTTATTAAAGAAATATAAGAATCAAGTCAGACTCTTCACCTGTCTTGCAACACTTAACAAATTGAACGTCTAATGACCTGGAATGTACATGGGAATAAATTTAGAATCTAAGTTTTAATAAAGATGGTGGGTCGTGCTGGATTCGAACCAGCGACCAATTGATTAAAAGTCAACTGCTCTACCAGCTGAGCTAACGACCCATCAATTAAAACTTTATACAGTGTTCACAATAGCTGTGACTTAAGAAAATGGTGGGTCGTGCTGGATTCGAACCAGCGACCAATTGATTAAAAGTCAACTGCTCTACCAGCTGAGCTAACGACCCATTTTCAAACTTTTCTTTCCTCCTCACTGCGAGGGCGGCATATAATACTCAATTGAAACTTCAGTGCAAGCCCATTGGCATTATTATTTCAATAATTCCAATCGTTTGCTGAAAAACCGAACAATAGTGAATTCAATAAGCTATGACGACTGAAAAAACTGGAGTAAATTGCCTGCCTATTTCTCATTTACACTATGCCAATGCAATCAAAGCAAACAGGAACAACATTTTTATCAAAGTTCTCTAAGTCGCTTTTCAGCCAATTTAGCTGAAGACGAATCTGGAAATTCAGCAACAACTTGTTCCCAAAGTTGTTTTGCACGGGCAGCATTTGCACGTTCAATTTCTGTTATTCCCAGCTTCAATGTTGCATCTGCTCTTTTGCTAGAGTCTGGGAAACCAGTTATTAACGACTGAAATTGTGCACCCGCACCAGCCCAATCTTGTTTGTTAAACAATAACTGACCTAACCAATAATGCGCATTAGGAACATAACTAGAATTAGGGAAGTTTTGTAAAAATGTTTGAAACTCGGGAATAGCTTGGTCATATAACCTATCTTTGAGGATCAAATTCACCGCTTTATCATAAGCTTCATTTTCATTCGCTGATAAAGGTGCTACTGCAGTCGGAGCTATAGTGTTGACAGCTAAAACTGGTAATGTCGAAGGCGTGGTCTTGACCGCTTCGATACGTTTATCTATTTCTAAATAAAGCTCTCTTTGACGCTCAAGAATTTTCTCCAACTGATAATTTTGTACTTCTATCGCACCACGAAGCTCATTAACCTCGTTTTGCATCACATCAAGCTGCTCTTGCTGACGATGCTGTGATTCTGTACGGTTTGAAAATTTTCTTTCCAGCTCTGTAATACGTTGTTCGCTATTACTACTGGTAACATCTGTCACAGGCGCAGGAGCCGCAATAACTGCAGCTCCATATAGCCCTAGCAAACTTATCGCTAAGGTGCGTTTTATCATATTAGACTTCTATTATTGGTAAACCAAAACACCGCGACGGTTTTCAGCAAAAGCCGCTTCCGACGTATAATTATTTACAGGTTTTTCTTCACCGTAAGACACAACAGAGATTTGTGATGCGCTTACACCTGCGTTCAATAAATAGGTTTGCACTGACTTAGCACGAGATTCGCCCAATGCAATATTATATTCAGGTGTACCACGGCTATCACAGTGACCTTCAACGACAATTGACTGACCGCTGTTTTTCACCAAAAACGAGGCATGTTGATCTAAGATGTTATAGAACTCAGAACTTATGCTGGCGCGATCAAAATCAAAATAAACCAATTGATTATTTTCTAGAGCCATCAATTCTTGCTTCATTTCTTCTGCAGGATTCATAACAGGTTCAACTGTACCAGTCTCAACCATTGAATCACGTGCTTCTTGAGCTTTACGATCAGCTTCTGCTTGCTCTTGGGCAATTCTTACTTCTTCAACAGCTGCTTTTGCTGCACTGTCATCTGTTGACGTACAAGCCATCATAGTTACAACTGGAAAAGCGATAACCAACCCTTTGAAAATTTTATTTAGTTGCATTCTTTATTTCCTGTTTTTAACGAATTTAAGTAAAAATGTAAAATCTAACGTAAAAATGGTGACCAGGTCGGAGCTTTAACCTGACCATCGGCCGCTGGCAAAATCGCTTTAAACCTGCCATCCAATGACACCAAAGACAACACTTGTTTGCCTTGATGTAATGTACTGTAAATAATCATACTGCCGTTGGGGGCAATACTGGGTGATTCATCTAAATAGGTTTTAGTTAATACCTGTAGATTACCGTTGGTCAAATCTTGCCGTGATATATGATAATTACCACGAGTACGATTCACCATCACCATTTGTTTTCCATCTGGGGTAATAGTGCCCCCTAAATTCATCTCGCCTTCAAAAGTCAAGCGACGAACCTTACCTGAATCTAAATTTACGCGATATATCTGAGGTTTACCACCCCGTTCTGAACTAAATATTAAGCTCTGACCGTCTGGAGTCCAGCTTGGTTCCGTATCAATTGCTCTGTTTTTGGTCACTCTGCGTAACTGTCTGGTGGCAATATCCATTACGTATACTTCAGGGTTACCATCTTTTGACAACACCATGGCTAAAGTCTTGCCGTCAGGCGAGAACCTCGGTGCACCATTGATCCCTGAAAAACTGGTCATTTGTGTTCTATTCATGGTGTAGATATCTTGGATAAATATTTGTGGTCGTTTATTTTCAAAACTGACATAAGCTAATTTAGTGCCGTCAGGAGACCAAGAGGGAGACATTAACGGCTCTGCTGAACGTAACAGAGTGGTTTCGTTAGCACCGTCATAATCTGCCACAACTAACTGAAACGGTAATTTATGCAGTTTTGAATCTCTTACTATGACATAGGCGATACGTGTCAAAAACGCCCCTCGTTCACCGGTTAGTTTTTCATACACTACATCGCTTATCCGATGAGAATGCCGCCTAAAATCATTGCCAGAAATAGTCATTTTACTCACGGCTAAAACATGATCGTTACTAGCAATCAGCTTACCTGCACTTAATACTTGTGACTGACCACCGGTAATTTGACCACGTAATACATCGATTAATTCATAAGACACGGTGTACCTATCAATACCAGATAGTTCAACTTGGCCGACCAACACAGCTTCAATACCTTTTGATGCCCATGCGCTGTAGTCCACGTCTTTATCGGTAGTTGGATATTGCGGCATATCGCTAGCATCAATGGGATTAAATTTACCACTACGGCGCAAATCCGCAGCAATAACATTAGTGAGTTTTTCTGGCATTACACCTTCACCAACCCATTTAAACGGCACAACACCTATTGGCCTGGAGGTATCTATGCCTTCAGTAATAACAATTTCCAGCGCCGCAAAGCTCCGAAAACTGACTGATAAAATAAAAAATGAAAGCAAAATTTGCTTTTTTATAGACAGTGTTTTAAACATTATAATTCTGGCTCAACGGTTAAGTTAATTTCACGAAGTTGTTGGTAAACATCCGCTTCTTTTGACACAGGCAAAGTATCTGATTTAAATACCGCAGCTTTGGCAGCTCGGCATAAAATGGTATTCCCGCCTAATTCTTTTACTTGGGTCACTAACCCATTCGATGCTAAGCGAATATTCAAACGACAAGATTTACCTTTCATTGCATCATCGACAATCAAATTTCGCTGAATAGTCTGTTTGATTAGGGCTTGGTATTTTTGTACTTCGGTCAAAACTTGTTTATTTCTTTTTTGTTGCCGAATGACTTGTTCTGCCTGAAGCTGTTCTTCAAGCATTTTTTCTTGTTCGGCTTTTTCTCTAATTTCTTGACGCTTTTGCTCGGCTTCTTTTGAGGCTTTTTCTTCTCGTTCACGTTTTGCTTTAGCCTGTTTGGCTTGGTCCTCGGCTTTTTTCTTCTCAGCTTCTTTGCGCTTACGGTCATTTTCTAACTGTTTGGCTTTAGCCTTTTCTTGCTTGTGTTTTTTTCTTGCAGCCACTGCAGCTTGTTCGGCTTTTTTCTTGTCTAATTGCTGTTTCTTAGTCTGTTCTTTTAATCTCGATACTTCTAACTCTTGTTGCTTGCGCTTCTTTTGTGCATCTGCAGCTCTACGCTCAAGCTCTTTTACTCGACTTTCTTCTTTTAAAATTTTGGCTTTTTGTTCGTCTTTGACTTTTTGTAATTGTTTCTGTAATTGATTTTCATCAATCACTCTAGCTTCAATAATAGGTTCAGCATTAAACGGTTCAGGTGTCACCTTAGGCGAAGAGAAACTGCCACTTATTAACAAAGCAGCAATCACTGATAAATGCATAAACAATGAAACAAAAAGCGCAATACGTAACTTAGACATAGCGTCTGTTAGCCTTCAGGTGGCGTTGTCATTAAGCCAACAGAAGGCGCACCAGCCCTTTGTAACAAGACCATCAATTGCACCACTTCACTATACTGCACTGCACCATCGCCTCTAACTATAACTGGAGTTTCTGGTTCAATTTGAAGTTGTGCAGCCACTAAAGTCGCCAAATCTATCGCTGACATAGGCTCTAAAGGATTATCACCTAAAGCCAAAAAGTACTGCCCTTGAGCATCAACAGTCGCAACCAAAGGAGGCTTAAATTCTTCTTCCAATGGTTGGGCTTCAGCTTTAGGCAGGTCTACTTTCACACCTTGAGTAATGAGTGGCGCTGTTACCATAAAAATGATCAGCAACACCAACATTACATCAATATAGGGAACCACATTAATTTCTGAAACAGGGCGTCTACGCTTTCTTACATACATAATTAATCAGCCTAAGCAGTGGGTTGGGCTGAATGTGATGTATCCACACCTGATGATAATGCTTGCCTATGCAAAATGCTGGAGAACTCCTCCATAAAATTGCCATAGCTATTTTCTAGTTTTTCTACTTGATGGCTAAATCGGTTGTAAGCGATGACGGCCGGTATCGCAGCAAATAAGCCCATCGCAGTAGCGATCAATGCTTCAGCAATACCTGGAGCAACCATGGCTAAAGTTGCCTGTTGTTGACCACCTAAAGCGATAAACGAATTCATTATCCCCCACACAGTTCCAAACAAACCGATGTATGGACTAATTGAACCAGTTGTAGCCAAAAAGGGTAAACGACTTTCCAAACGGTCTATTTCACGAGATAAAGATACTCGCATAGCCCTTGAAGCCCCCTCCATAATTGCATCAGGTGGCGTAGAAGCGTTCTTACGTGATCGAACAAATTCTTTAAAACCTGAGCAAAACATACTGGCCATTCCTTCCAAAGATTGGCGAGCGGCTAATTCTTTATAAAATTGATTGAGGTCAACCCCAGACCAAAATTTATCTTCAAATTTTTTCATTTCAGAACGCGCAAAGTTTAACGCGCGACTACGTTCAAAAATAAAGGCCCATGAGGCAACTGATGCCCCAAGCAATAACAGCATGACCAGTTGCACAAGCAAACTGGCGTCTAGAATAAGATCTACGAAAGATAAATCAGATGACACGTGAAAATTCCCCTAAAATTTTGTCAGGAATAGCTTGTGGTTTCATATTAGATAAATTGACACAAGCGACTCTGATTAATGCACTGACCAAACATTGTTCGTTTGGGCTTATTATTATTTGTTTGAAGACTAAACTAGCACGTTTCAATTCTACTATTTCAGACTGAATACACAACAATTCATTGAAACGAGCAGGCGCGTGATTGTCCATTTCAACCCTTTTGACGACAAAACCCACGGAACGTTCCAAAAGAATGTCTTGCTCTGTACCCATTTGTCTTAACCATTCAGTTCTGGCGCGCTCTAAAAATTTAAGATAGTTAGCATAATAAACTATGCCACCAGCATCTGTGTCCTCGTAATACACCCGGACATTGTGACTGTGTTTGCTCATTTTAAAGGTACTTTTATGTGTTAAAGAAGTTAGTTAGTGCTCTTTACAACACCTAACCGTAAAAGTGTCAAAGATATCAAGTATCCCAACCTATGAATCATTATGCTAACAAACAATATGTAATCATGAAGCCAATCAGTTTTAAAAAACAAAACTCATTATTTTCAAATGCTTAGTGACATTTCAATAAACAATCAAAGACAATGACAATACTTTACAAACGAATAGTTATTCAATCTAATCAAATCAACATTTAGATAACAAAACATTAACAAGCAACAATATTAATAATAGTTTAATATTTAATCGATTGAAATACATTATAAAATTCATTAAGTTACAAACAAAAAAACAATTAATCTTTTAATTTATTTAGATAGAAATTATAATGCATTAGTTTTTCTAATTAATTAATTAATTAATTTAATTCAATTGAACATTTGATTTATTAAACTAGAATACTCCTTGTTTTCTGAACTGCATATTGTTTCACCTTTTAGGCAAGATAATCTGTGATGAGTTTATTTGACATGTTCCCTGGATTTATTTCCTTTAACACTAGTTGTTTGGCCCACATCTCTTATGTGGGCTTTTTTTTGTGATAAATTTATAAACCACAGTTCAATAACAATTATTCAGGTGAATAGTCTTTACCAAAGTGCAAAAAAGCACGTTGTGAGGCAATACGTCCTCTAGGCGTGCGCTGCAAAAAACCTTGCTGGATCAAAAACGGCTCAATCACATCTTCAATAGTTTCTCTTTCTTCACCTATGGCCGCCGCCAGATTATCTAGCCCAACGGGGCCACCCATAAATGTTTCTATGATCGCCAGCAGCAACTTGCGGTCCATATAATCAAGGCCTTCTTTATCGACGTCCAATATGTCCAATGCTTGACTAGCCACATCTAAGGTAATATTTCCGTCGGCTCTGACTTCTGCAAAATCTCTGACTCGACGTAACAGACGGTTACTAATTCGAGGTGTTCCTCTGGAACGTCTCGCAATTTCAAGCGCCCCTTCCTCTTGCAACGTTAAGTTTAAATAATTTGCCGAGCGTTTTACAATTTGAGTGAGGTCTTTAATATTATAAAATTCAAGACGCTGCACTATGCCAAATCGGTCTCGAAGAGGAGAGGTCAATGAGCCTGCTCTGGTAGTGGCGCCTATCAGAGTGAAAGGCGGTAACTCTAATTTGATTGAGCGCGCTGCAGGGCCTTCACCAATCATAATATCCAACTGGTAGTCTTCCATCGCGGGATAAAGAATTTCTTCAACTACAGGACTAAGACGATGAATTTCATCAATAAATAATACATCGTTTTCTTCGAGGTTAGTCAAAAGCGCGGCTAAATCACCGGCTTTTTCAAGCACTGGACCAGAGGTTGTTTTAATGTTTACGCCCATCTCATTCGCTACAATATAAGCTAATGTTGTTTTTCCTAAACCAGGGGGGCCAAATATCAAAACGTGATCAAGGGCATCACTGCGGTTTCGTGCCGCCTCAATGAAAATTTCCATTTGTGAACAAACATGATCTTGACCAGTGTAATCAGCCAACATTTTAGGACGTATGGCCCTGTCAACGACTTCATCTTCATGGCTGGCGGTAGGTTTTATTATGCGGTCTGCTTCAATCATGCTGTGTTTTACTAATAGTTAGGGGCTGTTTTTTTATACAGTAGCAAAATTATTGAAAGACGTCTTTAAAAAGACACCTTTAAAAAACTGATTGCTTTAAATGATTTATTTAAACCATTGCTCGTAAAGCTTCTCGGATAAGGGCTTCGCTACTGATATCATCTTTGTATACTGCATTAATCACTCTACTTGCCTGTGGAGGTTTGTATCCCAAAGCAATCAATGCACTTAAGGCTTCTTCTTTGGCATCGGTACGTTGAACAAAGGTATTATTTACAGGTAAATCAGGCGTGAGATGCACTGTATCCGCGTAGCCCTGATCTTTGGCTAACTTACTTAACCTATCGCGCATTTCAATCACTAGGCGCTCGGCCGTTTTTTTACCAACTCCGGGGAGTTTAGTTAAACCAGTGACGTCTTCCATGCTGACACAATGCATAAACTGTTGAGCGTTCATACCAGATAAGATAGTTAACGCTAGTTTTGGCCCGACACCGCTGGCTTTTATTAGTTCACGGAATACGGCACGCTCTTGTTTATTGGCAAAACCAAACAACAATTGTGCATCTTCACGTACCACAAAATGAATACATAAATTAGCTTCTTGACCGATTTCGGGCAATTGATAAAAGCTGGTCATAGGCACTTGCACTTCGTAACCCACCCCCCCAGCTTCTATTAGGATTTCCGGTGGCTGTTTTTCAATTAATATGCCACGAATATTACCGATCATTCTGTTTCCTTGTATTTTAAACCTAATATTAGCTCAAGCGTGTTATCTCAAGCGACCACGTACAGTTTTTGTTGCTTGGCCGGACATTTTTATTAAGCTTTGTCGAGTGTGATTGTGACATAGGGCTACAGCCAGAGCATCAGCAGCATCAGCCTGAGGTTTTGCTGCCAGTCCTAACAAGTAGGTTACCATGTGCTGCACTTGGGACTTATCAGCATTGCCATTACCCACTACTGATTGTTTGATTTGTCTTGCCGAATATTCGGCAACAGGTAAATCAAAAGCCGTGGCAGCCACAATTGCGGCACCTCTTGCTTGACCAAGTTTCAAAGCCGAGTCGGGGTTTTTTGCCATAAATACCTGCTCGATAGCAAACTCGGTAGGCTGGAATTGGTGAATAATTTCTCTTACACCATCGAAGATTTGTTTAAGCCTTGGTGCAAGCTCATCGCCCTGTAAGCGAATACAACCGCTACCGATATATTCAGATTTTTGTCCGACCTTTTTTATTACTCCATAACCAGTAATACGAGAGCCAGGGTCAATACCCAAAATAATCGTCATTAGCCTATAACTCGATAAATCGCAGTAGAGGGATAAAAATTGCGGTCAAATTTATTAATGGGCATCTGGCACATATAAAGAGATAGCCTCACGATTAGTATCCGACCACACTTTTTGCATAGCAGATGTTTTGTCTAACCAAAAATAAGCGGAATGTTCAGTCAACACTACGCTTTGATCATTTGATACTTCAACCGCAAACACATGTTCAGTGTTAAAGGGGGTATCAGGTGGATAGCGGTGTTTCCATCTATCACGGATTTCATAGGTATTGATCTTTTGACAGTCGATTAGCTGGTAGGCAGATTGCATGATATCAATACTGGTTTCTTCCAACACTTCACGAAGCGCTGTTTCACAGGGTTTTTCGCCATGCTCTAGAGTACCTGTCACAGATTGCCAAAACTGGGGATCATCATTACGCTGCATCACCAACACCTGCCCAGACTGATTATAAACAACCGTCAGGGCAGATTGAGGGATACGATATTCTGCTTTCACAGTATTAATCGATTACTCCGCTTTCTTTTCTATCACCGTTTGAATTGAAAGTTCTTTGAGTTGCTCTTGATTTGCTTCACCTGGTGCGTTTGTCAAAGGACATGCAGCTGTGTTGGTTTTTGGAAATGCCATTACATCACGAATCGATGTAGCGCCAGTCATAAGCATCACTAAGCGGTCCAAACCAAAGGCTAAACCAGCATGCGGCGGCGCGCCAAATTTAAGAGCTTCAAGTAAAAATCCAAATTTCATTTCGGCTTCTTCATCACTAATGCCTAACAATGAAAACACTTTTGCTTGCATATCTTGTTGATGAATACGTACCGAACCACCACCTAACTCGCAGCCATTTAGTACCATGTCGTAAGCATTTGACAAGGCACCTGCAGGATTAGCCGCTAGTTCATCTGGGGTCATATCTCTTGGAGCAGTGAACGGATGGTGCAATGCATGGAACTGACCATCAAATTCCTCAAACATTGGAAAATCCACAACCCAAAGTGGTTTCCACTCGCCTTCTAATAACGCTAAGTCTTCACCTAGTTTTAATCTAAGCGCACCTAAAGCTTCGGTGACCACTGTATTGCTGTCGGCACCAAACAACAGAATGTCGCCGCTTTGTGCGTCACTGCGCTCAACAATACTTTTGGCAACTTCATCGTTTAAAAACTTAAGAATAGGTGATTGCAAACCTTCCATACCAGCTTCAAGGTCATTGACTTTCATCCACGCTAAACCTTTAGCGCCGTAAATGCCGACAAACTTGCCGTAGTCGTCAATTTGTTTGCGAGATAACTTAGCCCCGCCTGGCACACGTATAACTGCAACACGCCCGTTGGAATCATTTGCAGGACCAGAGAACACTTTAAATTCAACGTCTTTGAGTAAATCGGCTACATCAGTCAATTCTAGTGGATTACGCAAGTCGGGTTTATCACTACCAAAACGGCGCATGGCATCCGCGTAGGTCATGCTTGGGAATTCGCCCAAATCTACCGATAACATTTTTTGGAACAAATCACGCACCAAACCTTCGGCAATCGACATCACACCGTCGGCATCTAAGAAAGTGGTTTCAATATCGATTTGAGTAAATTCAGGCTGACGATCAGCTCGTAAATCTTCATCACGAAAACATTTTACGATTTGGTAGTATTTGTCCATGCCAGACATCATCAATAATTGTTTAAACAATTGTGGCGATTGTGGCAAAGCAAAAAACTGGCCTTTATGGGTGCGGCTTGGCACTAAATAATCACGCGCACCTTCTGGCGTAGCTTTAGTCAAAATTGGCGTTTCAATATCCAAGAAACCATCGTTTTCAAGGTAGTTACGCACACTGCTTGTAACTTTAGCTCTGAATTTCAATCGGTCACTCATCAAAGGGCGACGCAAATCTAGGTAACGGTATTTTAAGCGTTGTTCTTCAGAATTTTCTTGATTCCAATCTAGTGGTAGCGGAGCTGCTTTGTTTAAAATAGTCAACGATTCACCGAGCATTTCAATTTCGCCGGTAGACATATCTTTATTAACTTGTCCTTGTGGCCTAGCGCGAACTAAACCACTGAGTTGCACACAAAATTCATTACGTAGGCTATTTGCAGTATCAAAGACTTCAGCTAAATCAGGATCAAACACCACCTGCACCACACCTTCGCGGTCGCGCAGGTCAAGAAAAATAACCCCGCCTAAATCGCGACTACGATTAACCCAGCCACACAAAGTGACGGTTTGTCCGATATAAGATGAATTGATGTTGCCACAATAGTCCGTGCGCATGGAAAAAACCGCCTTTGAAACGTAAACACTGAAGAAAAATTAAGGCCGCAGAGTATATACCGGATCATCTTACTCCCAAATTAAATTCTCGGTTTTCGTAAGAAAATGTTGCATCTATAGACTAATGCTTACGAATTCTTCATATTTGTATAAATATAAAAACAAAAACAGGGATCAAACTATGCTAAAAATTAAAGATATATCAAAAACCTACGACAACGGAGTTAAAGCTCTCAACAATGTAAACATAGATATTCCAAAGGGTTTGTTTGGTTTGCTTGGCCCAAATGGTGCGGGTAAATCAAGTTTGATGCGCACTATTGCTACACTTCAACAACCCGATACAGGCAGTATTTACTTCGACCAAACCGATGTGCTTACCCAGCCAAACGAATTACGCCAACGCTTAGGTTATTTACCGCAAGATTTTGGTGTGTATCCTCGTGTTACTGCTTACGATTTATTAGATCATTTGGCGATATTGAAAGGCATTGCTAATAAAGCAGAACGAAAAGAAGCTGTGGATGGTTTGTTAGCACATACCAACTTGTTTCAGCATCGCAAAAAAGCGGTTAGCGGTTTTTCTGGTGGTATGCGACAACGTTTTGGTATTGCTCAGGCGTTATTAGGCGACCCAGACCTACTAATTGTAGATGAACCCACTGCCGGCCTTGATCCAGAAGAACGTAATCGATTCCATAATTTACTGGTTACTTTAGGCGAAGAAAAAGTCATTATTTTATCAACCCATATAGTCGATGACGTATCTGAACTTTGCCCAAATATGGCAGTGTTAGGTAACGGGCAAATCTTGCTGCAAGGTAATCCACTGGATATTACCGCCGACTTAAACGGGCAGATTTGGCGTAAAACGGTGTCTATTGATGAAGCAGCAGAATTAGAGAATACCCTGCCTGTGATTTCAAAACGTCTATTTGCTGGTCGCACTGTTTTACATGTTCTAGCATCTGATGCGCCTGAAGGTTTTGAAAGTACTCCTGCGACCCTAGAGGATGTTTATTTCTCTACTTTACATAACTCTCGACAGAACTCTCATTCAACCCAAGTAGCTTAAGGAAACCCTGTTATGTTAACTAAAATGTTAGGGTTTGAATGGCGTTATTTTACTCGCCAACCCTCTTTTATTGTGACCTGTTTAGTTTTTTTCTTATTGCCATTTTTGGCAATCACTATTGACCAGGTACAAATTGGTTCAGGTGGCAATGTATTGTTTAATAGCCCCTTTGCTGTAACCCAAATCATGCTGATTTTAAGCTTGTTTGGTATGTTTATGGTAGTCAACTTTGTGGCTGGTACTGCCACACGAAACCATACGTCTTTGATGTCAGAGATTATTTATACCAAGCCAATCAAACCATTTAGTTATAACCTTGGACGCTTTTTAGGCGCTTATTTGATATGTCTAACCGTATTCACTATGGTGCCACTGGGTATATTTATAGGTAGCCTAATGCCTTGGGTCGATGGCGAAAGAATTGGCGCAAACAACTTGATGATGTACCTGCAACCTTTCTTGATTTTTTCCACTACCACCATTTTTGTTCTTTCAGCTTTATTTTATGGCGCGACTAACCTTTTTAAAAGTGTGATGGCAGGCTACATCTGTGCCTTAGGTTTGTTTATTTTATATGTTGTTGCAGGACAAGTGTTTAATGAACCTGAGCAACGAACGATTAGAGCTCTGCTCGACCCTTTTGGACTTAATTCGTTTCGCGAATATACCCGCTACTGGACAGCCTTTGAAAAGAATTCACTTTTACCCGTTTTTGAGGGTGCAATATTACAAAACAGATTATTGTGGATAGCAGTAGGTAGCTTTATTTTACTGACCGCAGGTGGACTGTTTAAGCCATTAAATTTAACAGCAAACAAGGCCAGCAAAAAATCTAAGAAAGAAAAAGTTGACGTTATCCCCCTCAATAGCAATATAGCGATTAAAGCTTCAGCCAATAATGGTGTTGCGCAATTTATTATTCGCACTAAATTTGAAATAAAGCAGGTAGTACTAAGCCCAGCATTCCCCGTTTTATTGTTGTTCTCGGCTTTTCAGCTCATTGCAGGTTTTTTCAACATAAATGGTGTTTATGGCGCCCCAAACTGGCCACTCACTCAAACCTTAGTGCAAATCATAGTAGGTGCCTTTAGCTTGATGACGATCATTGTCATTACTTATTACACAGCAGAAGTGGTTTGGCGTGAACGTACTGTAGGTATGGGCGATATTGTAGACAGTATGCCTGTACCTAACGTCACCTTTTGGTTATCAAAATTACTTGCCGTGATGTTAGTGATCGTATCACTGCACTTTTTAGGCTTGGTCATCGCTATTATCAAACAACTGCTTTCAGGTTATGAAAATATCGAGCTTGGACAATATTTAATTAGCTTACTGTATTTCGCCGTATTGCCATTTTGTTTAACCGTAGTGCTGGCTTTTTTAATTCAAGTACTCAGCCCCAATAAATATGTGGGTATGTTGATTTTTGTTGGCTACATATTTGTATCCATTGCCTTCAATTCCATAGGCATCGAACACAACATGTTTAATTTTGCCGCCGCTCCGGTTATGCAATATTCAGATTTAAATGGTTATGGCTGGTTTATACAGACTCAGAACTGGTACATGCTTTATTGGACTGCTCTGTCAGTGGTGCTGGGTGTTATTAGTTATGGTATGTGGCAACGAGGTCCACAGGCATCGCTTAAACAACGTTTTAGTTTGTTAAGTTACCAACTTGGTATTCAAGGCAAAAGCATTGCCACAGTTGCTATGCTGATATTTCTGGCGACAGGTGGCTATATTCATTATAACACCAAAGTATTGAACGACTTTTACGGCCAAGAAGAGAGTTTGAATACACAAGCAGATTACGAAAAAGACTATATTGAATTTCGTGACGCGCCTATGCCAAGCATCGTTGGGATTGATGCTGCTATAGATATTTACCCCGCCAATAGACGTATCGAAGCGAGTGCAGTTTTAACTCTAATTAACCGTACTGCTGACCCCATCAGCCGCTTTCTGGTGAATATTCCACAACACACCAAAGACTATGAAGTCGATATTCCTGGTGGAACATTAGGCGACGTTAATAAAAAATATAACGTCGCTTGGTTTGAATTTTCAGACCCGATGCAACCCCAAGAAGAACGCACTGGAAAGCTTACCGTCATCCGCTCTCATCAAGGGTTTAAAGACAGAGGTGAAGATGCCACTTTGGTGAAAAATGGTACCTTTATCGACAACTTCACTTTGTTTGGATCATTTGGTTTTAATGAAGGTTATCGTATTAGAGATCAACACGAACGTCGCAAACGTGATTTAGAGCCAATGCAGCGGGCTTATAAATTGGAAGATACGTCTCGTTATACTGAAAGCTTTTTTGGTAAAGGCGTCGAGTTTATTGATTTTAGCGCCACTGTCTCTACTAGCGCAGATCAGTTTGCGATTGTACCAGGGTATTTACAAAAAGAATGGCAACAGAACGGCCGTAACTATTATAGATACGAGATGGACGCACCGATGATAAACTTTTTTAGCGTGATGTCGGCTAATTTAGAAAAGAAACAAGTCGAACATGATGGGATTAATATCGAGGTCTACTACCACAAAAATCACGCATGGAACGTGGACAGAATGATTGAGTCTAGCCAAGACTCACTCGACTACTTTCAACAAGTGTTTAGTCCCTATCAACACCAACAATTAAGGATTATTGAGTTTCCAGGTTACCGCAGCTTTGCGCAAAGTTTTGCCAATACTGTGCCCTACTCTGAGAACATTGGCTTTATTTCAGACTTACGTAACCCTGAAGATCTTGACCCTGTGTATTACGTCACCGCGCACGAAGTAGCTCACCAATGGTGGGGACATCAACTCAATGCAGCCAATGTGCAAGGCAGTGCAATATTGTCGGAAACGTTGTCGCAATACAGTGCCCTGATGGTTATGAAGGAAAAGTATGGTGAAATCAAACTACGCAAATTTTTAACCCATGAATTGGACCGCTACCTAAGAGGCCGCAGCTCAGAACGGATTGAAGAAATGCCGCTGCTACGGGCTGAAAACCAACAATATATTCACTATCAGAAAGGTTCTATAGTGATGATGGCCTTGGTAAACAAGCTAGGTGAGGAACGCCTTAATCAAGCATTACAAGCATTACTAAACGAATATCAGTTTAGAGAAGACTTGTACCCAACTACCTTAGACTTAGTGAGACATTTAGATATTGTCTCAAACGAAGAAGAGCAGGCTTATATTAAAGATTTGTTTGAGCAAATCACTATTTACGATTTGCGCGCCAAAGAGGTAGTAAAAGAAGAGCTTGAGGATGGTAAAACCAAGGTGACGTTAACCGTCTCAGCACAACAGTTTAGCGCTGATGGCAAAGGCCAAGAAACAGAACAGCCTTTTGCTGAAGAAGTTGAGATTGTTTTGTTCAGTGAAGATCCTAATGATTTTGCCGCTGAGAACAAAATTATTTACCAAGGTCTTCACGCCATTGAAAGTGGCGATACAGTCATCGAACTGATAGTCGACGAAATGCCTAGTTTTGCTGGTATCGACCCTTTTGTTCGCTTTATTGACAGAGACACAGGTAATAATATTATCAAGTTATAATATTTTAATTTGCTAAGCTAAGCCCTCATTTGAGGGCTTTTTTTACACCCAACTAACACCCAACTAGTTATAATTAGATTATAACCAGATATTATTTTCTATTGACTTATTTAGATTGCAACCTATACTAAAACTTAGATTTTATATGGGTAGTCTGGAGTAAGTGATGGAACATTTTTACCACCTCGTAGAAACAAACGATAATATTGGCATTGGTGACGTAGACGTAGCTGAAGATGGAAGTGCCTTTAGTGTTGATAGGCCAATGTCATTCAAAGGGCTTCTGATGCTCTTTACAAGCACAGGCAGACCAGTGTTTGAACCAAATGCTTACTTCCTAAGTCGTCGTATCGTTGAGGGAACTAAAGACTTAAAACCCACTTGCTTTCATATCTTGAGATATTATCGTTACTTGGAGGCTAATAACCTTAAGTGGAATGATCACGAAGAACAGCTACAGCGTTACCCCATTTTCCTTTATAGAGCTTATTTGAACGATAGTATTGAGAAAGGTAGCTTGGGGCGCAGTACAGCAGTCGCAGCACTTTCTATTGTGAGACGTTTTTACATATTCTGTCACCGTCACGGTTATATATCTCAGTTGCCTTTTGTCGTCACGGGCGTAACTAAATACGGTCAAAACTTAACGGATTGCTCAATCCGTAGCCAAACAAAAGAAACCAATCTACAACCCTTAAATGACCTTGATCTACAGCATGTTAGAGAGAACTGGCACTGTAATGGGTTATCCAGGGAGTTTCGTTTGATGGTGTGCGTAGCGCTCTCAGTAGGGCTGCGCTCTGTTGAGATTACGGACATAAAGCCTAAGCACTTTTCTATTCCCAAAGGGTTCAAAGGGAAAACACTGACATGTATTTGGATTGGCCCAGCCCATGATTGCAAAACAAAATATGACACTGACCGTCAAGTATCAATGCCTATTTGGTTGATGGAAGCTATGAATGAATATCATCAAAGTGATAGATATAAAAAACGGAAGCAAATGTATTTTATGAATACGGGTGATATGAGTCCTCCTGCTTTTATCAATAAAGATGGAGACGCTTTTAGCACGCAAAGCCTTAATACACTCTGGAGTAAGTTAAGAGCAGCGATACAAGAGAATAGTAACCCTCACTTTAAACACAAAGAGCATGACTGTAGGGCAACCTTTGGTGCTAATAAGTTTGAGTCATTATGTAAAGCGGGCCTATCTCCGCTGGAAGCACTGACAACACTTAAAAACGAAATGGGCCATAAAGACCTGGACACTACGATGTTGTATCTAAAGCACTATGAGGGTAATCCTGAGAAGAATCTAATCCCTGAGATAACGACGAATTTACTAACGAATGAGGCGTTATCATGACTGATTTTGTCGATACCGACGCTATAGATAATGCGCGTAGTTATCGCTCTACACCAACGCCTGAGATGGTCACAGATAATACTCTGACCACTATTACCAAATGGAAATATGTCTGGGACAATGCCAACGGGAGTCGTTCAACGTGTGACTTTGCAGGCCTTAAAGCCTATGCCACAGAAGAGCACATTCGTTTATTGATTTCCAAGTTTCAACAGTCTGGCTGGCGAGAGTCAAGCAAGGTTGAGCATTTCAAGAATATTGGAAATATTATTAAATATGCTTTCAATGCTCAAAGTGGAAAGCGAAAAGCAAAAGTCGAGTTTTCGCCTGAAACATGTACTCAGTATATCCATGCAATATACCTATCAATGGCCAGTACGGGCAAAGGGTTATATGATAAACCTATCAGCGCAAAGACTATTGGCTGGCTGGGTTCGAACTTAAATTCAATTTGCAAAAAATTTGGATTCGGACAAATCCCTAAAGCGGCTCGAAACCTTGATACTACATCAGCCTCACTGGATTGTGATAACTACACACCCAAGGTACTTCGCTCCATTGGCTTTTCGTTATTAGAACACCGCAAGGCGCTGTTAAAGCGGTCTCAAGATGATTCGCTAAGTGATTATCAAAGAAACCTAGCCTTTGATAAATTGGTCTGCAACGCAGTATTCCTGACGATTTATTATTTAGGAACAGGTCAAACAGAAACCTTGAATATGTTCCTGGAAGATGAATGGGTGTGCCAAAAATCAGGGGCAGGCCGCATCAGTATTGAAGGGTTTAAAACGCGTGGCAACATAGTTGAGCTTCGTACTTTCACACCAAGGGCGACGTGTAAGAGCTTCTTCGAGTCACACCTTGCCCTATCAAAAGCCCATTCCGCCTCTTTAGGATTGGATCATCATTACCTGTTTAGAAAAATGAATGGTGCAGCGCCATCAGCCCACAACCTACACCATTATGCTCAAACTTCTTTGGTCAAGGACTCTTTACGCATTCAATCCTTAATCGAAAAAAATCCTGATTTCCGTTTGAGCTGTAATTTATTGAAATCATCTATTAAGCAGTATGCCGAACAAAAAATGGGAAGAAAGAAGGCCGCTGAAAACACCCGTAATGCACCTGGCACCTATGATAGTTCAAACTATGGCAAAGTCTCAAAGGATGAAGCCAGAGGGCAATTGGCGTTTGGTTTGACCGCATTACACCATTTGGGCGAGAACCCTGACGGTGGAACTGTTGTGGCCATTGCACAGGCAAAAGAATCCGCTGGTGAAGTTATTTCTCATGAGGAATGGTTAGCGCTTAAGGCGTCTGAAGATACGGAGCAACAAGCTGTTGAGATTAATAATGGCGGCTTCTGTAAAGGGGCTGATACGCCCGAAAAAAAGGAGTTTCAAAAGAACACGGAGCGTACAGGTCTCCTTTCAAAAGAAGAGCAGTCTAAGTTGGGTTGTGGCTTTATCGTAAAGTGTTTTTCCTGTGCGAACTTTGGCGTGGTTGATGAGCCACATGATATATGGCGATTGCTGTCTTTTGAGAAACGACTGAATGAAGCGCTGGGTGCACACCGAAGTGTAGACCACTTCATTACAAATTTTGGTGAAGTAAAAGCCAACCTCAATAAGCTCAAGGAACGATTCAAGAAAGCACATTTAAAGGCGGCTATGAAGCTGCTAGAGCGCGAGTGTCACCCGTTATGGGACGAAGATTCAGTGATGGATATATTTAGGGGGTAAGTTATGCACAGTATCAGTATGGACTTGAGCAAGTTTAAACAATACGCATTGCCAAAATCATCAGGCCAGTTTGTGATGCCCAATGATAAGACGGTGGTAAGTGTGGATAAAAACGGAAACCCTGTTTCATATTTTGGGCAGGGTAAATGGGATTTTAACGCGTTCTTTAATCTCACCAATGAAAGCGAATCATTATACCAAATCAACTTCCATTCAGATAAACATAACCCCCAGTTGCTCATAGAGTTAAAGCAGCGCATCTATTTTCTGATTTGGGGCGCTCAAGGAGAGTTGTTGAGCATGGCAGGAGAGACTTTCCGCAAATTCAGTCAATGCCGATTCATACAAAAACAGGTAAATGTTTCGTTGAGAGTGTTTAAGGGCACTTCTGTTGATTCCTTTTCTTTATTAAGCAATGAATTGGTTTTTAATCAGTTGCTCCATGCTTCAAAAAACCTAAGCGAAGAAAGCGTTAGAAAAATACTAAGGAGCTTAAGCGTACTAACGCAAGTCAATAAGCACTTTCCAGAGCAATCACACTTTTCACTAGGCATTCCAGAGGGTAAGTCGCTCAACCAAATCGCCAAGCTATACTCATCAGCGGGGATAGGTCATTACCCTACGATTATCCCTGTCATTTATGAGCGACTCATGGGGCGGCTAATGAAAGATGTGACAGCGGCTCACAAAAAGTTGGCAGACCTTAGGGATGTGAAATCCTATGCAAAAAAACACAGACTAACAGAGCGACAAGCTGTAGATGAATTTAGGATGATAGAGGGGGCTTGTTTTATGTCACTCTCAGCATTTACAGGGATGCGTATCAGTGAGTTGACGCAAATCAATGCTACCTCTTACAAAGAAGTGGAACTTGATGGCTTAAAGCTCTGCACCTTGCGCTCCTGGACTAAAAAGCTGGAGAAATTGCCAAGAGAAGATGCCTGGGCATGTGCGCCTATCTGTAAAGAGGCATTGGAAGTCTTAGTCGAACTAAATGACGAATATCGCTCATACAAAGGCGATATTCATTGCTCGCCAAGCTTCCGCTTTGATGGAAATAGGGGTTCTGGCAATAACATCAACAGCCAGTTAAAAGATGCTATTTTAAACACCTCTAACCTTGGAATATTATTTACGTTCTTCTCAAAAAACATTGATATTACATACGAACCCGATGAAATGGATGAGATTTATCGTTTATTAAATCCCGTTGTGCCAGCTCAATCTAATCCAATTAAAGCGCGAGAAGACGGAACGTTTTATTGGCATTTTTCGACTCACTCACTAAGACGTACTTTTGCTCATTTTGTCGTCGGGAATGGCTTGGTATCATTGGCTGCATTAAAGCATCAATTTAAGCATATCAACCTGTCTATGACCGCCATTTATGCCAGTCATGCAGATGTGTTAACGCTGCTTGGGATAGAGAGCCCTGCTAGCGTTAAAAAAGCGATTGAAGACGCTGAAATGGAAAACCATATAATCTACCTGAGGGACATAGTAGATAACCCCGATGAACAATCAGGTGGGTATATTAAATCATTTGATGGCGACCCTAAAGTGATGACAGAAGCGGCATTTGTTGAGCTTGTCAAACAAACTCAAGGGGCAAATAAATCAACAGGTTATGGCAAATGCTTTGCGGGTGAGAAGTGCAGTATGGGTCACTTATTTGAACCATCGACATGTGTTGGCCGTGAATGTGAAAACTTAAATATCAATCAAGCCGAAGCAAAGCGTTGGCAAGAGCGCCATCAAAAGATTGGGATGAAGATGCAACAAATGAAAGAGATGGGGTTCTATAACCAGAACACACTTGCTCGTGAGTTGTCTGATATTCGTGCTGCGGAGAAAGTGATGCGTGATCATAGTATTGAATTTGAACGGTTTGAACTGGGAGCATTGTGATGGCGAACGTAAAAACGAAGATAATGAATGCCTTTGAAGCCTTGAAAAAAGAAGGCAAAAAAATAAGCCCTTACGCTGTAGAGAAACGAGCGGGTGTAGCAAATGGGTCATGTAAAAATCACCCAGCCTTGCTGGGTATGATTTTAGCGGAAAAAGCTCATTTTCATCCTAATCCTCAAGTGGTTAATGAGGGGCTGTCCACAAAGAAGAAACAGGTTGATAAGAAAAAACATGACGACTTGGTCGAGTCAAACAAGCGGGTACGGGCTGAGAATGAGCAATTCAGGGAGGAAATGAAAGTTATGGCTACCTCCGTGGCTCAGTTAACGTGGGAGCTGCATCGATACAAAACAGCGACCAAGGGAAACAGCGACAAATTCAGAAGTATTAAAGCTTGAATGCTGTAACAAGAACCAAGTTATATTGCTTAACTTGAATGCTGTAACAAGAACCAAGCTTTATCGCTTAACTTGAATGTTGTAACAAGAACCAAAATGCAACCTTCAAGGCATGTTGTCTATTTTATTTAGGGATTATCTATGGCTCAATACAAAACCCCACAAAAAAACCAACTATCTCTTGATGAAATGCCTGATTCTGAAGCTTGGAAGCTAGGGCATGGTGGAAAGAGAGTTGGTTCTGGTAGGAAAAAGAGTGCTGTCGAAACAAAGGTCATTAGAGTGCCAATGGAGTTGGTTTCAGAGGTGGAGTCTATGATTGAAATATACAAAAACAACTTAGACTCATGATAGCAGCAGTGGATCTAAAAAATAGTAGTTATTAATTACCTATTCGTACTTAAAAATAAGCATAAACTTAGATGTATTGAAGGAAAGTTAGATAATCACCTTGAAAGCACCGTTACCATTGGGTTTTCTAACTTTCCTATCTATATTTTAGTTACATGTATTTTTTTTATGCGATTTCTGCATTGTGCTTCATTATTAAGGAAATGGTAAGTGGCTTTAATCAGAACAGGTTGCCCTATTTGGACTCATGAACAATGGTTTGGTAGCTTGTTTGCAGCCAACACAGT
>Ga0209712_10001186_pt1 | contig 22414 bp, 10 predicted proteins | sample ArcOceMetagenome_FD_187443 | JGI IMG/M metagenome (GOLD analysis project Ga0209712, IMG submission 187443) | Marine eukaryotic phytoplankton communities from Arctic Ocean - Arctic Ocean - Greenland ARC118M Metagenome (SPAdes) (version 2) | ecosystem: Environmental > Aquatic > Marine > Oceanic...
CTTTATCTGTTTTAAAATTCTTTAAAGCCTCACGGATAATCGACATCTGGTCTGCCGTTCCATAGATCGTAAAATCTTTATTATAACCAATATGATGAATATCTTCTCTTAGAATTCTAATGCCTAGAGAATGGAAGGTAGAGAGGGTTAATCCTTTTTTTAGCTTTGGGCCTAACAGTTTCGCTACACGTTCGTGCATTTCTGTTGCGGCCTTATTTGTAAAGCTTACTGCTAGGATCTCTTTTGGATTAAGGCGAAGATTTGCTACCATATGAGCGATTCTAAAAGTCATTGTTCTAGTCTTACCTGAACCAGCTCCAGCAAGTATTAATACTGGACCTTCAACTGTTTGCGCTGCAATTTTTTGTTCTGGGTTTAGCTCATTTAAATCAATCATATCGGGCTACATTAAAGGCGACGCGGGTTAACGTCAATTGAGAAATAGAGGATTTTCTAGCGCGGTGAATTATTTACTTTGTTTCTTTGTAATTTAAGGTATTTCCAACGAATCCTTTGCCTTTGGCATTAGTAGAAACACGCTTGTTTATTTCATATCGAGTTCGATTCCACGTTTGGATTATAGATCCACTTTCAGAGTCAATATAGGCTTCATAACCAGAATGCTTACCGTTTTCATCGGTTAGACTGATTCTAACATGTTCAACGTTCTTACCAATTCCATGTTTTACATATATTGCGGGCTTTATAGAATCAATTTCAATAATTCTTCCGATTTTATGACCCCAAGTAAAGGCTAACTTTTTTGTTGCAAGTTTCTTCCAGTCTTTATTTATTTTATTTACAAGAGTGTATTTTTTAGAACTTGAGCCAACAACTTTTCTATCAATAATGATATTTGAATCATTCTTATTTATCTTTTTTAAAGGAATATCTCTTTTAGTCTCTTTAAGAGAAGCTATTGATCTCGAAGGTCTTTTCACTTCTTTTGATTTTAAATGACTATTTGATTTTGGTTTTAAATTTGATTTAGTAAGCGTTCCAGTTTCACTTTTATAATCTACTAATATAAAAACACTTAAAATAGCGATAGCAAATACTGAAATAATAATAGGGGACTTGTTATTTTTATTATCCATTAATCAATTACCGTAAATGAGAAGTTAATTACTTTAAAGGGTTCGTGACCGGCATATTCATAGTCATTAAAGTCATCACCTGAATTGTTATTATTGTAACAGTCCTGACAATTAGTAAAACGTGTTCTAAATCGACAATTAAAAGTTGTTCCTGGTTGAATCCATTTGTTAACTTCCATGACAACTATTGTTGATGATGAAAATCTAACTTCTCCTCCAGTTGTAGAAGCTGCAAGAGTTTCTGACCAAGTTTTTTGTGGATCTATTTTTCCAAGAATAGCTTGATTAGCTCCTGGAAGCATTCGGATTAAACATTCATTAGGATTATAATCAATTCCAACTCCAGATCCAGTGGGAGAGTTATTTAAACAATCGTTATCTGATAAATCAAGCGCCTGACTTCTGAAAAAATCTTGTGATACCCATTTTGATTCATTTTCATCACTATACTGAACCATACAAATTGGTTGTGGGGAATCATTATCATATACCGGATTATATTCTGGGACAAAAGGATTCGCTAGGTAGTTAGGGTATATAATAGGCTTATTACTTCTAGAAATATAATCACAGTCTCCATCTACAGGAACAGGTAAACCAAGAGGGCGATCTTCAAAAACTCCACCTTCAGTCTCTAGCGGCCAGCCATCAATTTGGCAGGGTTCCCAGTGTGCTATATTAGCTGATTGAGCAACAAGATTTCCAGTTGTATTGATATAAGGTTTTGCTGTATCATTCATTTTCATATGATCCCAGTCATTAGCTAGAATCTGAACGCCGGCCATTGTAGAATTGGCATTATTAACTAAGTTTAAGGATATACCTACGACTTCACCCGGACTAATTTTTACATTTCCATTATTATATTCTGGATCAGCTAGACCTTGAGAGAGGTTTATAGATTTTCCTTCAAATGTTAAAGAAGCTATATATTCTTTCATAAAAGCTTGGCCATCAAATACAAATGCCGTGGCTCTTTCATCACTTGGAAGTGATATATAATCTTTAGATACTAAAACAGTGTTTTTTCGATTTGTTTCATTAACTTCTGTATTACTATTTTTAGGAAAAAGTGATTTTCCAGAATTTGCAAGGAAGACACCATTATAATCAATATAATTTTTTGTAGTAGCTGTTCCAGAAAGAGAGATTCCTTGACCAGCATCTTTATAAGATTTAAATAATAATAGTCCATAATCATCTAGTAGAGTTTCTGAATTATCCTGAGAGAATGCCGGACAAAAACCAGCACTATTATCACTTATATATTGGTTAATATTTTTACCAAAAATTCTAAAAAATCTTCTGAAATTTGGAGGTGTAACCTGATGGGCCCAAAGATAAGATTCATCTGCGTTTAAATTAGTAAAAAATAAATCACTTAAGGCAAAAGTATTAAAGAAATCACTTCCTTTAGCTGACATATCTCCAATCTCAGCTAGAGTTTCACTTAAAAGCATAACAGTTAAGTCAGTGGACTTCTCATGAATCATATCTGTATCATAATTTAAATTTGTAAAACAAGAATCTTTAAAATTTTGCGTTAATGATACTAGATAATGTGAAATTATCTGTCCCGCATTATGAATATCTTCAGCTCCATCTTGTGGGCTAACTGAATTGTAATGTAGATATTCAGGGTAGCTTAATTTAGCTGGAATTCTACCTGCGTGAAGCGGATTTGTTTCAACCATTGGTCTATCTGCTCCAAACTTTGCCATCGCCCATTCACCAATATGTTTTCTATTTGTTATATAGTAAGAAAAGAAATCAGCTATACCTTCATTTAATGATCCAGCTTCGTCATATCCTGTTCCACCTAGTTCACTCTTAAAATCTGTCTCTTTAGTTTCAAAAGGATTGCTAGGGTCTACATATTTGTTTCTTAAGTTCATCATGACTTTTACAAATGTATGTCCCATCTCATGATAGATAACAGAAGGATCTTGTGCCATTCTAAAGCCGTCATAGTCTTCATTCCAACCTAGGCAAACTGATTGCGTAGAAGGGTCAAAGAAAGCATTCATATCTTCAAGATAACATTTTGAATAAACGGTTAAAAATGTTGAGTCACTTGAAATATCATCCCACCAGAAAACACCTGTCGCTCCGATATTGCTTGGAATAGCAGGAGGTAGAGTATTAAACAAAAATGGGCTATGAATAAGATTTTGAGCATTACTTAAAGAAGATAAAAATCTCTTCTGAATCTTATTAACATGATAAAAAGTATTAACTTGATAGAACTCATCACTGTCTTCAGTAAATGCCCAAGAGTTATTAACTTTTTGAATTAAAGTCTCTTGTGTTTTATCATTTTTAACCTGTAAGCAATTTTTTTGCGAAATAACACTTAGGTCCAGAATAGGGTCGGTGTATTGACACTTCTCTTCAAGATAAAAATTATCAGTAATATCTGCAGGAGTAAGAACACCATTCCAAACTGCACTCGTTATATTTAAATTATTGTTTAGGACAGCTGGATTACTCATATAAACTAATCCATTACCGTCACCATAAGTTGTTACTGATCTAGCACCAAGTTTATTAGATTTTGCTTGAGTGATATCTTCACAAGAAGAGACAAAAACCATAATGGCACTTATTAAAAGCGCCTTATGATGATTATGAATGTTTTTCGTCAAATCAACTAGACTCATCCCATTTCCCTGTTTACCCAATATACTTTTTTACTACCATCCACCCTGAACGTTTGAGCCCATTCCACCAGCGAGGCCACGACCTACTTGTTGTCCTAGACCTTGGAACATTCCTTTTCCGCTACCGCCGTCCATTGTTGCTGAACAAACGCTTACGTTTACGTCACCGATATCTGAGTAAGCTTCCTGTCTAACTTCTTGTTGGATATAGTCCTGAATTACTTCTTCTTGCTTTGTGATAGTTGCTAAAGTTGACGGAGGTAAATACTCATCTAGGTAGCAGTTTCCAGCCATTAATTTTTTTGCAATATCTTTATTAGCTAAAACTTTTTCTTGGTCACTTGGTCCTAGAGGGTCACATGTTACACCTTCTCTATTGTTAGCATCTTTCGCTTCATCTAATTCTTTAGTGGCTTTACATTTTTCAGCTTTAACAATTGTCGCAGCGGCACCTTTTATAGATTGTTTATTATATGCTTCAAGTACAACTTTTTGTTTGTCATCTTCAGGGTTATAAAGGCTATCAGGTGACTCACATTTATTTCCTCCATATGGTTTTGTTAATGCTCTTATTGTGTCACATTGAGGAATTGTATCATTTACGTATTTATCACAATAAGCTTTTGGTGTTACAGAACTCGCAGCTCTGTGAGGAGGAACATTGCCTGCAGAAGAGTGAGTGTTTGATCCACCATCCGAGTTAAAGTCAGCACAAGTCTTACCAAAAGCTTTTATATTTGAAGCAGCAACGTTATCACCTGCGACAGCAGCAATTTCAAAAATTTCATCACCAAGTTCACTCGCTTCTTCACAGAATCCACTAGGGTCATGCTCGAATGAGCTTACTTTTTTACATAAAGCAGATATCTTTGCATTCTTCTCATTATTTGCTTCAGTCGCCTGAGCATATTGATCTTGTTGTTGTTGGTTGTATCTAGCAATTAACGACTTACATTTATCTGCAGTTTTACCCCAGTTTTTCTTTTCACTTTTATAATTAGCTTCGTATTTTTTAAGCTCTCCAGCAAATCCCGCATACTTTCCTGCAGATCCAGCTGATTTACCACCAAGTTCGCCTTTACCTTTTTTACCAGTTAAAACTTCTTCGTTAGCGGCTATAACTGATTTTTTAAGTTTCGAAATATTGTCTTTCATCATTGCAAGATACTTTGCAGGATCTTCAATTCTTAAACTTGGATCGATTCCATCTTTTTCAGGTAATAATTTATCTGTTAATAGATTTAGATCAAGTCCTACGGGAGAGTTGTAAACAGAACCCATCTTGTACATACCATCAAGTTGTCTTCCACTCATTTCCATCATGGCATTTACACCTTTAAATTGTGTAACAAGTCTGGCCTTGAATCCGTCCATATTAGCTTTGTATCTCTTAGCAACTACTTTTTGCTCGTTTCTTGTAGTCTCAACAATCTTGTTTGCTTTATCTTTACAAGCAATCATATTACTTGCACAAGTATTTGCTGTTCTTAAACAAAAGTTCTTAGAGTTTGAGTCAAGAGCGTCATTACAACTTAAAGCACCTGTTCCAGTTGAAGTATCTGAGGGACAGTTTTCCATTTTATTAATAATATCTTGTTGAACTTTAGCTACATATGTTTGGTGAATTTGTTCTCTTTTTTGTTTAAAACTTTTAATTGCTTTAACAATTTGTCTTGGACTCTTTCCTCTTGGTCCTCTTTTATTTTCAAATTGTTCAGAACAGTTATCAGTAAAGATTGAGACCATATCACTAGCTTTAATTCTAGTAGATGCACCAACTTCTTTACCTCTAATATTTAGAGACTTTCCAGTTGTCATTGCATAACGAGAGTTACTTGATTTTCTCTCTTCAATTTTAATTCTTTTAATTTTCTCTTCAATTGTAAACTCGTCATCACCTAAAATACTAACGATAGCATTTTTGTATGAACTATCAGATTGCTGATTTGCTTTCTTCGACATATTTGGATCGTATAGTCTTCCAACTAAACCTTGGGGACCTTTAAAGTTACTTTTTATATAATTAGTTAAACAGCCATTCTTAAGATTTCTTTCATAGTCAAAAGCCCATTCATCTACTTCGATAGAATCCGATTTAATTCCAGAAATAACTTCTTTCATTTCGCCAGTTGTTTTCTTTAGCTCTCTTTCAAGGTTTGCTACTTCTAAAGATGCAGCTCCTCTTACTTCATCAACTATACTTTTTAGAGCTGGACTACCAGAAGAGATCGGAGAGTTTGTTCTAATTCCTTTAAGACCTGAATCTCCACTCATTGTTTTATCAGCGGATGCTTGTTTTGCAATTTGTTTTGCAATCTTTCTAATATCAGCTTTCATCTCAGCTGTTTTAGCTTTGATTTGAGAAGGGTTTAATCCTTTTCCTGGTTTATCAACTTTTTGATCTAATAAATCTCTAATTCCTCTGAATCCACCACTTTTAGATTTACGACCAGTACTCTTAAACTTTTCTGATCCCATGAATGATGCACATTGAGGGTCATTAAATTTATCTTCAAATTTAAAATCTTTTAAATATCTTGCTGGAGTTCCTGTTAAAAGAGCATTACCCTTTTTTAAATCTTCAACATCTTTTTCAGATAACTTTTTAAATGCTTCGACTTCAGCTTCAATTCCAGCTTCTAATTTATTTAGCATTTCAACTCTTGAGTTTAGCATTGCTGTAAATTGTTTTAATGATTTTTCATAACAACCTATACCTTGAGTTGTGGATCTTTCATGCCCATGAGTTAAAAAGTTGTCTAGTTGGTTTTCATTATTTTCTGCAATATCTAACACAGCACTGTAGTAACCACTTTGCGCTTTCATAGGATCAAATTTATCTTTGTCACACATATCATTTGTTGTATCTACTTTGGCCTCTAAAACAAAACATCCGTTTTGCGTTAAAATTGAAGGAGCATGTCCAGATTGAATAGGCTTTATAGAGAGGCTTTGCGATAATTGTTGCTGTTGTTGAGCGGCCATTTGCTGCATTTGCATCTGCTGCATACCCTGCATAGCTGATTTACCTAAACCACCAACGACATTAGTTATATCTTGAACTGTTTGCCATCCTTTGCCCGATTGATTGCCTTCCTCTGCTGAAAAAGCACTTCCCGCTAAAACGAATTGTGCATTAATAGCGAAAGCTATGAACCTTTTAAAATTTCCAACTTTGTGCATTGACATGGTTAAATCCTTGTTAAAACATTGCCTCATTAGTCGTATCGGCTGTAACGCGCTGATTATTAAATAATGATACTAATTTTCTTATCTTTATTATAAAGCCTGACTGGTTTAGTCTCAACTAATCTTGATTAAACTGCTTAAAAATCTTGGCATATTGCGATGGTTAGATAAACTAAATATACGTAATCATAGTAATTTTAGGGCAAGAGTTCATGGATATTAAGAAACTTTTTAACCGAAATAAAACGCCTAACAAAATTGGCAATAACAATCTAAATGAGAGAGTGCCAACTAGTTACGTCAATAAAATATATTTATCATTTCCAGGTATAGATGGTGAACCTACATTCGAGCTAGAGGATGTGATCTCAGTTGGCTCAGAGGTAGGAGTTGCGATAATTGAAGATGAAAACATATCTCCAAGGCATTGTACCTTTAATATGAATCAAGATGTCATCTCAATAATGGATCACAATTCACACGATGGAACATTTATTAATAAAAAGAGAATAGATCCAGGTAGGATTTTTATTCTTCAAGATAAAGATAAAATTCGTTTAGGAAATTTATCCATTTTAATTGAGAAAGTTGAAGAGGCACTTTACGATGACTCAGATATTTCAGATATTGATTCAACTTCAGAAATAGAGGTTTCTTCGCTAGATCTAACTTTGGAAGATGATAATATTCCTGATTTACCAATGCCTGAGGATGGGGATTTATCCTTATCTGATTTAGAAGAAGAACCAGAAGAAGAACCAGAAGAAGAACCAGAACCTGTTGCAAGAATTGAGAAAGAAAGTATCCCACCGTCACTTGAGCCTGAGAAAGAGGTTAAAGAAGTAGATGATAAAGAAAAAAGAACATTGAAGGCCTCAGGCGGGAAATCCTTAAAAGAAGTGGCCGGAAAGACCTTGGTATTTCAAGGTTTTGTTCCTGCAAGTTCAAATTCATTAATTAGAGTTATAGCGATATTGATTGAAGTTCTAATCATAATATTAAGCTTTAGTTTTATAAGTGGAAACGATGCCTTTTTTAATTTATTAAAAGTTTATCCAAAACAACTTGTTTCGTTACTTGAACCTCATTATGTAAAATTTTTAGAAGTTCATATTAATAAGCTTATAAGTCTTGTTCCAGCTCTTCCAAAAATATGGGATGAAGTAATATCATTCTTTGATAAGTACCCAGATATTTACTATGGAATGATACTGTTCTTTTGTTTAAGAGTTGTGACACCTTTATTGTTTGGAGTATCTATAGGTCAAGCCCTTATAGGTGTAAAAGCTAAAGGGAATTTTATTGTTAAAAGAATACTAGGTTTAATTAGAGAGTTTCTTGGGGTGTTTCTGTTACCCTTTATTATCTTTGATTTACCGTCTTTGGCATCAAAAAGAACTTTTAAAGAAATATTGAGTTTCACACATATTGAAACGGCTTCAAAAGTAAAAACTATTATTCTCTCAATACTACTAATTCTTGTTCTTGGGACATCGTACTTTGTCAGTCCGATGCTAATAGATTTGGAAATTAAAAGCTCAATCCCGGTAAATGATATAAATATAAATTTAAAGAAGGTTGAATTAGCTACTAATGATTCTAAAGATCACAGTAAATCTTTAAATTTAGACTTTGTTAAAAATGAAGATAATATCGTCTTACCAGTTTTTAAAATTATACAATCTAAAAATAAAAGAAAACTAATTCCTTCATTTAATATTGTTAATTTAAAAACAAAGAAAACAATTAATATAGCTAAAACAAAAAGTTTCTCGCTTGAGAAGTTACTCGGCCATGGAATTAAATCAAATTATATGGCCTCGATGAAGTTTCCCAAAATTGTGGGAATTGTAAATGATGTGGCGAATACGAATAAGAATTTTAAGCAATCAAGTTTTAAAGATACGAAGCTTATTTCAGAAGTGGAAAACTTAATTAAGGCCTCCTTCTCACTTTCTTTTATGAACCTACATGAACATGCACTGAAGTATGGACCATTTGTAAAAGGTTTTGTAGATCTAAGGTTTAACCTAGAATCAATAGTTAAAGCACCTATCTCTATGGTTTCTTCTGTTCAACTTGGAGATTCTCCTTTTGTTATATTACAAACAGGCAATGGATTAACATTTTTTGAAATTAATAATCAGCAAGTTAGTTTATATCAATCTGATACTAGCAGAATTAAAGATTTAGTAGATTTTTCAACAAGTATAAGATGGACTCTTCCAAATGATCGAGACCCCAAAGCGAGTAAAGTCACTCTAATTAGTTTTGTCGATAAAATCCTAAGTGAGAAAATAAAGAGTATTCAATTTTATCAATCAAGTTATGAGCTTCTATTTTCTATGTCTAAAGAGTTTATTGTTACAGATGACAAGGCACTAACAAAAGAGCTTGAAGTTTCTGTTTCAAGTATCTTAAAAGTTATTGATTACGTTCCTGGGAAAGATAAAGATAAGTTTGTTCAGAATATAGCTGATTTATTAAAGGCCATAAAAGACCGTGATAAAGGCTTTTTTGGCATATCTAAAACTAAGTCAGCAAGAGTAAATAACAGAGTAGGTAGATAGTTATGAGTGAATTATGGGCAGTTTTCTATGGTTGTGTTCAGGGGATAACAGAATTCCTTCCTATTAGCTCTAGTGGGCATCTTGCACTTATACCTAAGTTCTTTACTTTAGAAGATCCAGGTGTGATTTTTGACCTTGTTATGCACCTTGGAACGGCGGTTGCTGTTATATTATATTTTAGAAAAGATGTTTTTAAATTAATACAAGAAATGATTACTTTAATTAAAACTAGAGACTTCAAAAATGAAGGAATCTTCTTTCAAAATTTTACTTTTGCTACCATTATATCTGTTATTTCAATTTTAATTATTAAAGACTTTGCTTTAACTTATGGAAGAAGCTCTACGTTTATTGCAATCAATTTAATAGTGTTTGGAGTATTGATGTACTTAGGGGATAGAACGCAATCAAGTGATGTAGATCTTGTAACAAAAAAAGATTTTAAAAGATCTTTTCTAATTGGTTTCTCTCAAAGTTTGGCCATCTTTCCTGGTGTTAGTAGATCTGGAATTACTTTAACAGCGGCCAGGTTCTCAAAGTTAAGTCGCGTAGATGCCAGTAAATTTTCATTTTTACTATCACTACCCATTATATTAGCGAGTATTGCCTATAAAGCACCTAAGATATTTTCTGGAGAAGCAATTACTGTTGATATCTCTATTGTTTTAATAGGAACCTTTATGTCTTTTCTTGTTGGAATTCTTTCAATTCATTTGTTTTTGAAGGTTATTGCAAAAATGGGTCTATGGGTGTTTACAGTTTATAGAATTGTATTAGGTATTATTATTCTATCAATTATATAGTTTATTCACCAACAACAGTAGATCCACCACCACTACTACCACCACCATCAAGGTCAGATGGGACACAGTAGACATGATCATTCCATTTCATTCCAGCTTCAAATTTAGAAAAGACTCCACCAGTATCTTCTGCATCATCAGTTGTACTTAAATATAGCCATCTTCTTGTTAATTTATCAGGTAGAATCTCATCTCCATTAATAGGAATGAAGAGGCTACTGATTGCTACACCGTAGGCAGCTGTTCCAGAACAACACATATTAGCGGCCATTTGTAACACCTTCTCTTTCTTGATATAGCCTGATAAAGGGTCAATAGAGCTATCTTCAATCTTTTGGCCATTAAAGAATGCACCTTCACTTGATACATATCTATTTGTGTACACACTTAAATCTGTAAAGTCATTTAAACAACAACGAGTAGGTCCGTCTTGGTTTGTAACTTGGCCTGTACAACATTGTTCATTAGTCGTTGTTGCCTCAACTTCTATTCCTGTTGGTAGACAGCAATTAAATTTATTTTCACTAAAAACTCTTTTTAGTTTTCCTGAACCAATTTCAAAATTTCCATCATCGTAGTTACTTGCACTTGTTCCAGTGCTGGCGCCAGAATAATAATTTACACCATTATAGATGACATCAGTTTTTCCTAAAGTTCCATTATTTGATTTTATTGTTCCTTCAAAAGGAGCTCTTATCGCATCATTTTCAGCGATTTCTTCCTGAGCCGTATCCATAGGTTTAAATATATTGTGGATAGGGTCCCCACTTGAAAAGTTTGTTTCAATCAATACCTGCGGAATACCCAGGAGCTCGAATTTTCCAAACCATTTTAGATATTTTTGCTCTTCTGCTGAGCCTTCAATTATGCTTTTAATTTCACAGTCGAGCGTGTCAACATTGTCAGCAGTACAGGTATAAGGAATTGTTGATCCACCTTGAATAGCTGAAGGTACATTATTTGGAAACCAATTTAAAAATTTAAAATCGTTTATATCAATTGTTTGTTGTTTTGTACCAGCAAATTTATGACCACCATTATTTCCATTTGATCCAGCAGCAAATTCTCTAACCCAGTGTCCTGTACAACACATTCTAGAGTTATTTAAGTGAAGAGTATTATATTGAAGTAACTTTGATATATCATTTAAATAGTTAAGTGGTGTTGTAGGTTTTTCTTTTGCCACACTCATAGTTGGATACTTTAGTGGTTCTGATATTTGCTTATCATAAGTTGTATGAGTTCTAGAGTATCTTTTATCACTATAGATATCTAGGTTTATTCCGGGAACGACTGGGTTTCCACTTCCATCAGAAAGCATAAAGTCTGAACCTTCATGTTCTTCAGAGAAGTATGTAAATTCATTCCCAGTCTCTCTACAGCATCTTTGTTCTTTTATTTGATAGTAGGGATTAGGAACTATTGTGTTGGCTATATAGCGTTCCTGAGAGTTTCCACATACAAGTTCTTCTTTCCAAAAATTTTGTTCAGCTTCATTCATTTGACCTAGAAAGTTTGAGATTGTTTTAATTTTTAAAGAAATGAATCGATTTGGAGAACAATCCAGGTCGGTGAAACACTTTGCTCCTGCGGCCCTTAAACATGTGTTCTTGTGGTAACCTTTTGCCGTTACTAATGAACCTGTGTCATTAAAAATATTTAAGGGTTCAAAGACTGGTAAGTTTAGTGAGTTAGTAGACATGTTTTGAGCAACTGCAAAAGGCATATGATTACCAGTATTAAGATTGCCATTATCAAAATGTGTAAAGTTACCATCATCACCTGTGGCCGGACATGCACTAAAGTAGTTCTCATTTGTACTTACAGTACTTGCAAATGTTCTTCCAATCCCAAGTATTTTATCAGCTTCTGTAGTAGTACCTGTTACATTATTTAATTGATATTTTGTAATTGCATTCTCAGGGGATTTACCAGGAATACAAATTGCTTTTACTCTATTAGCTAATAAAGTCAATTTGACATCACTTTGTACAGGTTCAGTTCCATAAAAGTTAAGAGGACGTCCTAGAATTCTAGCATCAAGCCCAACTGTATCCGTTTGGGTTGTTATATAAGACTTATTATTTTGACTCGCAGGGGAGTCTCCATATCTTGCAATTTTATTATTAAACTTTGATTCTTCAATTGATTCACAGTAAGTATTTGCTGAACAAGTGTGAAGAGCAACTTGTTCATTCAAAGTATAAGATGTTGTAGAGTCTAGATTTACTAAATCTTCTTCACAGATAGCACCACGACTTCTATAGACACATCTTTTAACTTCTCCGTTAGATCCACCTACAAGGCTGAGTAAGCTTACAAGGTTTGACCCCGAAATTTCATTTCCATTATTATCAAACATAGGCCATGAAGTTCTAATACCAGAAACATTTTGGCATGTGTAATCATAACCTAATTGAGCAGTACAATCATTATCTGTAGAACAGAAATGTGCTTTTTGGCATTCAGCTCCATCACTATCTGTATCATGACTAATTTCTGAGCCAGAAAATAATACAGATGAAACTTCACTCACAACAACTTTGAAAGTATTGTTTGCTGTTACATCACCAAAATAAGCATTAATTGCTAAATACAGCTTATTACTTTCTGCTTGTATTTGTCTCTGATTTCCAATTGCAAACCAGTGAACACCATCAAAAGATCCAATAAGTGCACCGTAATCAAATCCGTACCAATCTTTATTATACCCATTTGCAAATAAGAAGTGCTGCGCTTTTAAACGATCTCTTCTTTGAGCTGTTATATCTTGATTCGCAGTATGTGTCCAAGGAAGCATTGTGGCCGGAACAAAACAAGCTCTCCCAAACTTAAAGTCATCAGCATTAAACTTACCTTGATTATACTCACGTCTAGACTCAACCATATCAGGCTGATACCCTCCACCTTTATGAAGAAAGTTACTAGGAAATATTTTTTGAAGGTTGCTGTAGTAACTAGTTCCACAATTTAGACAACTCGAAAATACACCTTCATCTGTAAAAAGGTCATAACGTCTGCCTTTTATCACATCAACTTTAGTCGCCGGCATTGGGCTTTTTTCATTCAAGTTAAATGATCCATATACTTCATTGAAGCCAGTGTATGAAGAGTTGTTAGGTTTATTAACATTCTGACTTTCATATTCAAAGAGGTTACATGCACTTTCATCACCAGATGAATTTACCGCACATTCTTGTCTGTAATCACTACTAATATTATCAAATTCATAGTGAACTCCATTATTGTCAAAGAACTTATGAGCAACAGATCTCGCTGACATAAAAACTGTTCTTTGCAGTGGTGGTTCTGGTAAATCTGGTTGAGGATAAAGACAAGCATAACTTGTTAATGTTAATGTTCCATTCTCGTCTGTATAGACAGGTTTTAAGTTACAACTAATTCCATCACCACAAGCACAGTGATCATCTATCTTTGCTTGACTTAACTCTCTAGAGTCAAGAAGGAGTGATAGGTTTTGAGAGACAAAATAAGAAATTTCAATCTCTTGATTTGGAAAAATACTAAAAGAATTTGAGAAAACAACAGAGAAGCCTACCAAGTTCCATGTATCTGAGCCAGGAGCAAATCTTACTCCTCCTATTTCAACGATTACATTATAAGTAGTATTTGCATAATCTGGTATTTTAAAAGTCTGTCCAGTTTGGTGATCACTTGATCTTGGTGGAGTCGACAGCTGTCCTTGTTTATAGAACTTTTTACATTTCGCAATTGTTGATCCGACTCGCTCACAAGTTCCATCAACACGGTAATGAATCTTTAATGAATCATTAGCAGCATTGGCCGGAGGTAACATTGTAAAAGTAATCTCCTGGCCTTCACCAAAAGAATCATTCGGAGCATTTATAACTCCATTATTTGTATCAAGTGCTGTAAGAATATCACTACTTAAGAGTTTCGCTTCATAAATTTTAATTCCAGCATAGTTTAGTCCAACTATATTGTTATAAACCAGTGAAGAATTTAAATCCTTAAATGTAATATCATCATTGGGAGCTTTAAAGTTTGCAGTACCAGTTAATATAACTTTTTGTGATACTAACTCTTCTATTTTTGTACATATTGAAAACTCATCAATAACAGGATTCAGGCAGTTATATAAATCCTTAAGTTCATCAAATAAGTCTGCTGCCTGTTGAACTGGATCTAAGTCTGGATCTGTTTGATTATTATCAGGATTAGTGGGTACCATTAAAGGACAGATATAAAAGTAATCTTGATAGTTAGATATTAATTCAGGTCTAGCTAGAATTTGTTGGATAGCAACTAGGTAGTCGCTCTCACTAGTATCCACACCACTTCTTACTTCTCCGTGATTTACACACTGGCCTTGAAGACAGCAATTATATCCTTGTCCGATACATGCACTTGTTGTTGTACAGGTCGCGGCAGTGTTATTTGTTTGTGTTCCAAGAGCAGGTATAATTCCAAGTTTTAAATAATCTATATCAATCCCAGTTATTTTTGTTCCGGTATTGTCATAAATATCAACCCCATCACTTACTGTATTTGAATTACAGTTTGGACATACATCTCCAAGTTTATAGGCGACAGAGGTAGTATTAAAAGTTTGAGTTAAAGTATTATTTAAATTAACTGTTAAACAGTCATTAGTATTTGCACTGTCGTTTGCGACTTGAACTTGAAGAAAGTACTCTCGTCCAGAAATTTCTGGGTTATAGTAGTTTCTAATTCTAGCGGCCATTACTAAAAGTTCTTTAGAACCAATTGTACCATTGGCAGGGAATTTAGAGACTAAGCAAAGTGTAGGAGGTGTTGATAAAATGGCATTTTGTAAATAGGCATTTATCTCATTTCCTCGAATAATAAAACTATCATTATAATCTGAAAAAATATTTAACTGAGATGTAAATTTCTGAGTACCTTGTTGTAAAAAATTAATTTGCTCCGCTAGTTCACCACTTGTCTGAGTTGTACCTGTGGTTGAACCTGTATCATTATTTGAATTACTTTCTACTGTTGGAGCTGCTTGTCGAATTTGATTTTGCTCGGGGAGACACGAAGACACAGCTACAGATAATACTAATAGTAGTGCATAGATTCCTGAAAATTTAGTAGTCTTGTTTTTATTCATCATCTCACTTACTTTTCGTCTAAATGGCTTCAATTCTTGATATTATTATCTCATAACTAAGCCATAAACTCCGGTATTCTAGCTAACTTGCTGAATACTAACAAAAAAAATCAAAGACAGAGGATATAGTTGCCTACTAAGAGACACAGTTATTTCTATCTAAGTGATTGTATGTTGATTCAGACTTTGTAATCACTTAGAATACTAATAATAGGAGATCTTATGAAATTATTATTAGTACTAGGTTTAATGCTTACTTCAACTGTATCGTTTGCTCAGAGTAAAGCGGATATAAATAACATGCTCCAAAAATTAAAAGCAAAAGGCATGTTCACTGAAAAGGATATTGAAGCCGCCGAGAAACAGTTAAATAGTATGAGTGATAAAGATGTTGATTCTTTAGTAAAGAAAGGACAAGAAAAGTTAAATGATCCCAAGATTAAGAAACAGTTAGAAGAGTATAATAAAAAATAATTTAATAATCTTCAAAGCCATATATATCCCAATTTAAACGGATATCATTATTCGTATCTAGTACAAAATCTTTATCGTCACTAGGGAAGTTAGTGTCATTATACATTGACGACGTATTTGTAAAAGAATAGTTGTTTGTGGGTGTAACTCCTCCGGTAAGTGAAAGTAAATCATCAACTACAAACGTTTTTGAATTCGCATCATCTATAGTACCACTTGCAGAATACGCAATAGGTTTAAAACAGCTAAAGTCACCGTTGGCAGTACAGTCTAAAAATACGCCAGTAACATCTACAACACTATTTTTAAGAGCTGCAGTTCCTCCAAGTGATCCAACTAAACCTGCACCACTTGCAATTGTTAATTCATTTGTTAAATTATTATTATCTCCAATAAACTTAGCGTATACATTCTCAAAGTGAGAACTATTTCCAGCTCCACCATCACTTCCAAGTATCCCTCCAACGGAGTTAAGACCATTCAGAAGTGTAAGTTTGGAGTATGAGCTTTTAATATCTAGTTTAATATTTAAACCTGCAGCAAGGTTACCAATAAGTCCACCAACAGAATTAGAGCCTGAATTAATACTTCCCTCAAAACCAGAACTTTCTATTCGAATATGATCTGTTGCGCCTCCAACTATACCACCTACATTAGTAACAGATGTAGTATTAATATCAGCATTTTTAACTTGAATAAACAAGTCTCCACCATTTGCACTCCCAACAACACCTACATTATAAGAAGCTGCTCCTGGAGTAATATCCATGTCAAGTCCATCAATAACTAGAGGATCATTAAAATATCCAATTTGAGCGTGAGCAATATTTGGGAAAACTCCAAATCCAGTTTGACCAGTTAAAGAAGAAGTTATAGCGATATTAAGAAGTTTCTTTCCATTTGGAGTTATGGAACCTGTAAATATTTGTGAAGAGTTTGTATTATCTGTTGTTCCAATTGGATTAAATGCTCCATAGTTAAAGTTTATATCATTCATAAGTTTAAAAGATTTTGAAACTAACAAAGAATCGTCACCAATATTATTCCACTCTGCAACGGTATTGATTTCAAAAGGATCAATAATACTTCCTGCTTTATAAATCTCTACACTACCGTCAATTGAGTAGCCAAGTTCTCTCCATCTATTAACAAAAGTTGGAAAACACGATCCACCCACGCTATAAAAGGGGCCACTGCCAGGGCATGAAGCATTTGAGAAAACTATACTTGTAGGAGTAGAAGTAACAAGATTATTAGCTGCGAGTGTTAAGTGGTTATTACTAGAAGCTGTTACACTTGCATCATTGTCTAGAACATCAACAATTGTGTTTGTAATAATATATGGAAATCCCACTACATCATTTCTTCCGATTATAGCGCCACAATATTGACTACTAAGGGTAAAGCAGTTAGGTACACCATTGATAGTAACTTCTACATAGTTATTAGTTAGGCTCGGAGCCTCTTCAGCCGAAGCAGCGGCACCAACAGACTGCCCAATTACTCCACCAATATAATAAGAATTAGTAATATTACTTGTATGTTCTAAAGTTGATTCAATATGTACTTCATCAATTATACTTCCTTCGCTTGATTTTCCAATAGCTCCACCGATTTTATATTTTCCTTGAATATTTGTGAGAGCAACAGATCTTGAAATTTTTGTATTTTCTGCATATCCAAAAAAGCTTCCTCTCATGACATTATTTCCAGAATTGGTTGAAAAAGTATTTATTACTCCTTGAACAACACTTCCATAAACAGTATTTGTGGGAGTTGCCATGTTCATATTTGTAATGACTGAACCAGCAATTCCTCCAAAAGAATTTCCATCAGCATCAATATCTACTAACGCTTTAGAGTTCTTGATTTCTATTGTTCCTGCTGTCGTATTATTTATATCACCTATAAGTCCACCGACTTTAATGTGAATAGCTGCAGATAGATCATGAAACTTAAGTTTTGATACTACTCCATCAAGAATGATTGTCTTATTATTTTCTACTTTGCCTACAGCTCCACCTATTTTGGTAGCAGCTACTATAGGAATAACTTCAATATCTGAGAATGAATTTATTATTCTACTATCTTTTGCTTCACCAGCAAAGCCTCCAATTTTATTATCGCCGGTAAAACTAGCGTTAACTGTATTACCAAGTCTAATTTCTAAATTGTTAGCACGCCCAGCTATACCACCTTGAGCATTAGTAGTTGAGCTACCAGTAATACTAACTGGAGTAATTGAGCTACCAACAGTATTAAGCTCAAAGTTAACACCTGTTTGAGCAGTAGCACTACCAATACCATCTCCAACTATTCCACCAATATACCCACTAGAGTTATAATCTAGATCTACGTTGATGCTATCTCCTCTTATAGATAAGTATTCACCTGCAACCGGAGGAGTAGTTGTGAAGTCAATCTTTCCAACAAGTCCCCCAATATTATTATTTGTACCACCAGAAACTGTTATAGTTGACTGAGAAATTTCTATATTTCTAACTTCTAATTCATTCCCATTTCCAGTTGAATATATAAGGTTTGCTAGTACTCCAAAGTTTTGGCCTGAAGGTGCTGATGCAGTGATATCAAAACCAGTGATTTTTAAATCTCGTATTTCTTTATCTGCAGTACTGCTCGTATTAATAGAAGAAAATATGGCTTGATCATTATTTGATAAGGTAAAACCTTTTCCATTAAAGTTTCCTGAAAAAACATTCGCTATAGTTGCAAATGAATCACTAAGATCTATATTTTTACCAAGTTCATATGAGTCGGTAGTATAACTTGTTATTTGTGCCAGCTGTGCTGGTGTACAAATAATATTTATATTCCCGGCAGTTCCTGGAATTGATGAACTAACAGCAAATGGAGAGTTAGATATATGGTTACCAATACAAGCATCAGCATGAAGTGATACATTTATTGAACCAGTATCTGGAGTTGCTCCACCAGTTTGACCGTGTGATAATTCAGTAAAAGATTTTTTGTATATGTATGAATCAGCTAAATCACTAGATATGCATCCAGCAGAAGAGTATGTTTTAACAATATACCCAAGAGAGAGTGCACTAGAGCCAAAAGGTAGTTTAACATCAGATAATACTTGAGAACTTGATACTGAAATACATTGGCTGTTAATTTTGGCCATATTTGATACTGATCCATTTGGAGCAAAATCACCAGTAACAAGAGATATTGATACGCTTAAAGCACCACCATCAAGTTGTTCCATCGATCCGTCGCAAATTAAATTTGCTGGAGCTGCTGCTGGTCCTTCTGTAAGTAAGTAGTTTTTTATATTTAAACATGAATTAAATTTAAGTGGAAGCAGACCAGCAGCATTGTAATGACCACCAAAAATAGCGTTTGAACATTTAGCCTTGGTAGTGATTAAACTTACGATTTGTTCATCACCATTCAGATTAAAAGGTCCAATGGCATCACAAAAAGAGTCACCTTCAAAGTTATTTGAGCCGTCCCATCCAATTGCTCCAAACTTCCATATACCATTTTTTAAATCAATAGATAATTCATCATCAGCTGCTGAAACTTCTTTAACAAAAGAATGACCTAGGTTATTACTCCCAAAGACAATTAGATTTCCTGAGAAGGCCGCACTGGCCGCACCAAAAGTAACTTTTAGTGGACTCTTCTGTGTTTTTTGTGAACAAGAAGTAATTATCAATGTTGAAATAAGAAATAATATTAATTTCAAATTAAAACTCCTAAGGGTAATTGTAATCCATCTATCTACTCGGTATATTAGTGATTTCTCTTAAATTATAAGTCTGAAAAATGAATATTCTATTAGTATTAACTAAACGGTTGAAAACTAATGGGTAGGATGTATTTATTTAGTTTACTGTAAATAATGATTGCCAATATTTAGTTGCATATTTGGGGGTTATTGTAGCTAAAGAAATCTTAATGATTTTATCTTAAAGCTATCTCTAGTACTAATCGATAAGTAATCATGAGTTCAAAAGAAGTAAATGCCATTTTAGTTGTCAACGATGTTGATATGGTTCAACAAGTTATTGTTGATGTCTTAGAGCTACATAAATATCGTGTTATTAAGGCCACAAATGCTAATGAAGCACGTCTTAAATATTCTAACGAACCTTTTAAAATGATTGTTATGGATATGGATATTAAAGGCTTTTCAGCTAAAGACTTTATTGATTCAATTCGAAGAAAAGAAGATCATAAAAATTTAAAAGATCATATGCCTATTTTAGCAACAGGAGGTGAAGCTTCAATTTTTCAAAGAGACTATGCTGATTTTGATAATGTGAAGTTTTTAGAAAAACCCTTTAGTGAAATGGATTTAAAAAAGAAGCTTCTCTCATTTACTGAGCATGCGAGTGTTATTTCTGAAAACTCTAGAATCATAAAAAAAGATGAATACCTTCTTACGGAAGGTGGAGAGGGAAAAGAGATGTTTTGGGTTTTAGCTGGATCATTTGTTATTACTAAAATGAATTCTGATGAAAATAATGTCATTATCGGATATGTTTCTCCTGGAGAATTAGTCGGAGAGATGAGCTTTCTAGACTCTATGCCAAGATCTGCTTCTGTTCGTGCAACTATGGATAGTGAGGTTTTAGCTATCCCACATAAAAAGTTTATTGATACAGTGGACGGCCAACCTAGATGGTTTAGAAGTTTAATGCAAACACTTTCACAAAGACTTAGAGAATCTAATCAAAAAGTTGTTAGAAAAATGGTTAATGTAGATGAAGTTGATGATAAGAAAAAAGTCATTTAGTATTCATTAATTTGTTCTAATAAAGTAAAGAGTGCCATCTGTGAAAATCTAAATTTTAATTCTTCTCTTGTACCATTAAATTTATGTATTTTTGATTCTGACTTGTTTTTTGTAGCGAATCCAATTCCTACTGTGCCAACGGCCTTACCTTCAGTTGCTCCACCTGGGCCCGCAATTCCTGTTGTTGTTATTGCAATATCAAGGTTCATATTTACAAAAGCCCCCTCTGCCATCTCTTTGGCCGTTTCAAGGCTAACGGCTCCAAAGTTCTCTAGAGTTTCTGAGCTTACATTTAAGGCTTTCATTTTTACTTCATTAGAGTAGCTAACAATCGATCCCCAAAATACAGATGAGCATCCAGAGATATCTGTTATTCGACTTGCACATAAACCACCGGTGCAAGACTCAGCAAATCCAAATTTTATATCTTTCTCTTTTGCCTTTTGAATAATAACTTCTTCAAGAGTTTCTGATCCAATATGCCAGATATAATCCTTTAATTTGGTTGTGTTTACTAGATCAATAATTTTTTGTTCTTCGTTTGCATTATTAATTTTAATCCCTATATCAACACCTAGAAGATGGGGAAGAGAACTTACTTCTCCGTATACTTCTAGTTTTTCCCAAAGGTCAGGGCAAAGTTCAGAGAATATAGCTACTTCTGGAAGTCTCCAGGTTTTTATAATTACATGCTTAGAAAAGGAATCTGTGCTTGGAAGTAGTGGAGTTATAGATTCTGTTACAACAGATTTAAATTCACTTGGAACTCCAGGTGTATTAAAAATATACTTATCCTGATCGAATTCAAAAGATAAACCTGGCGCGTAGCCGGTAGGATTATACAGGGCCTTAAAGTCTTTTGGTATTTTTGGGTAGTGAAGTTTATCTGCTTTATATTCTTTTTTTCCGCGCTTGTAGTGTGAAAGGGTTATTTCTAATGCTTCTTCACAGTGGTGAATTTCTTTTTCAAAGTACTCGGCCATCATCGATTTTGTAATATCGTCTTTGGTTGGACCAAGGCCTCCGGTAGTTACAATTATATCTGCTGTGAGTTTTGCCTTATCAAGAGCTTTTTTGAAGTCAGTTCTTGAATCACCAATAATTTGTACACCAGTAAGTGAGTAATTATGTTCATAGCAATACTTAGAAAACCAGTGGATATTCTTATCTTGAATTTTACCATTTAGAAGTTCATTTCCTATTATAATTAATTCAAATTTCATCTGTTATCCTTAAAAAATCCATTAAATTGTAATTGACTAAGTGTGCTAGAAAAGATTATAACTCATCATTATGACAAAGAAAATCCAATTTAAACTCAACTTTGATGAAAGTGTTGAAACTTATTTAAATAAGGCTCATCCAGATATAGCTGATTTTAGAATTCTATCTAAGAGTTTAGATGCCCGTGGCGCGCCAAGAGGGAAGAAACCTATATTTCAATATAGCGTAGAAATTATTAATATCGGTGAAGAGTTTTCAAGTCATGCTGAATCCTTTGATCAACTTCCTCATTTTGATAAAATGCCTGTTTTTATAGGGGCCGGTCCTGCTTCATTATTTGGAGCTTTAAGATTAGCAGAATATGGAATCCCTTCTGTTATTATTGAACGGGGTGCTGAGGCTAAAAAACGCATGTTAGATATTGCTAAATTTTGGCGTTACGGAAAATTAAACGCTGAAAGTAATGTTTGTTACGGTGAAGGCGGAGCTGGATTATTTAGTGATGGTAAG
>Ga0209712_10001187_pt1 | contig 22399 bp, 22 predicted proteins | sample ArcOceMetagenome_FD_187443 | JGI IMG/M metagenome (GOLD analysis project Ga0209712, IMG submission 187443) | Marine eukaryotic phytoplankton communities from Arctic Ocean - Arctic Ocean - Greenland ARC118M Metagenome (SPAdes) (version 2) | ecosystem: Environmental > Aquatic > Marine > Oceanic...
AGCTTCCGCTTGTTTAACAATATCCATAGTTATAGTTCTAAATAATTTTGTAATTCAGCAATTTTTGCTGAGGTATTAAAAGCGCCTCCATAAAACGCAGTCACTGTTGATGAGGTATCATCTTTAATCCCTCTTGAAGATACACATAAATGTTTAGCATCTATAATAACTGCAACATCTTCTGTGCCTAAAATAAATTTTAACTCTTCTGCAATTTGATTTGTAAGTCTTTCTTGCACTTGAGGTCTTTTTGCATAGTATTGTACAATACGGTTTAGCTTAGACAGACCAATAACCTTTCCTGAAGAAATGTATGCTATGTGTGCTTTTCCTATAATAGGTACAAAATGGTGTTCGCAATTAGAATAAAAGGTAATGTCTTTTTCAACTAACATTTGGTTGTATTGATACTTGTTGTCAAACAATGCAACTTTTGGTTTATTCGCAGGGTTTAAGCCGGAAAATATTTCATCGATATACATTTTCGCAACACGATCAGGAGTACCTTTCAACGAATCATCATTAAGGTCTAGTCCCAGGACATCCATAATTTCTTTAAATAAAATAGAAATTTTAGATTTCTTTTCAACGTCAGTAAGTTTAAATGCCTCTTTTTTCATCGGTGTTTCTAAGCCCGTAAATAGGTGATCATCTCCGATTTCGTGATTTGAAAATCCATTTAATGCATTTGTGTCTTTGGTAGTAACTTGATTATTCATGTATTATTTTATCGCTTTGATATTTTGTTGTGTGTTATTTGTCTTTGTCTAGTACATTTAAACCTTCCGGATTCAAAAGTTCTTAGTTTTTGATGTTTTGTTTTTCTTCCTTGAACACGAGCACGCCATAAACGAAAACTTTTAGGCTTCATGTGTGTGCGCATCAGTTTTATAACTTCTTGTTCACTAATTTTAAATTGATGTTCAATAGCTTCAAAAGTTGTTCTGTCTTCCCAAGCCATCTCAATGATTCTATCGAGTTCTAAAATATTAAAACTCATAATGCGGGAAGTTTATATTGTTCGTCAAACTGTATTTTCTCATCTAGCATTGTACTTAAAAACCCCTTATTCTCGTAAAAATTTTTAGATTTTTTAAAGTGTATAAATTTTCCTTGGGCATGAATGCTCATTCCATCTGTTTTGTAAACCACCAAATGATAAAAAGGAATAGCCCACGTATAGTTTTGATGCCCTTTTGTAATGTGAATTAAAATTCCTTTTTTTCGCATCTCAATATTTGCATAATTGATATCAGAGATCGTATTTAAAACTAAGTTTAAATTAGGACTAACAGTCTCAATTATCATTCGTTTTGAACCAACCCCTCCAAGTTTCAACGCTTCAAATAAGGAGTAGGGCTTTCCAACAAAATTATCGAGTGATTTTTGATGTTCTTTGTTGTAGTATGTTGTATCTAGAACCAAAATTGTTATATTTAATTCAAACATACACAATGTTGAAACATTTAAAATGATAATTAAACAAATATTAACATTTAATAAAATTTAGTCTAAAAACTCTCTGGTGATTCTATTATTTGGGAAGCTCTTAGTTTCATCGCAACTAGTTCTTCTACAGAAAATTTATTTAAAACAGAATACATCATTTTCATTCTAAAGTTGCTGCTCAGCTGCTCGCGCTTATCGTCAAGGAAATTCCAGTATAAGCTATTAAATGGGCAAGCATTGTCCCCCAAACGTTCTTTAACATTGTACCGACAGTCCCCACAATAATTACTCATTTTGTTAATGTAGCTACCTGAAGAAACATAGGGTTTTGTTGCTATGAGTCCTCCATCGGCAAACTGACTCATGCCCCTAGTGTTTGGAAGTTGAACCCATTCAAGGGCATCTATGTATATGCCAAGATACCAGTCATCGACAGCATCAGGATTTGTTTGTGTTAATAATAGATAATTCCCAGTAACCATGAGTCTCTGAATGTGGTGCGCATAGGCATTGTCAAGCGAATTATTAATTGTTTTATTGAGACAATTCATTTTGGTTTTTCCAGTCCAAAAGAAGTCTGGAATAGGGTGTTGGTTGTCTAGGGCATTTAAAGACTTGTATTCTGGCATGAGTTTCCAATACATTCCTCTCATGTACTCACGCCACCCAATAACTTGTCTAATAAATCCTTCAACTTGAGAAATTGTAATCTCTTCACTGTTTGATCTGTATTGAGACAAGACAGAGTCTACAATTTCTTTTGGATTCAATATTTTTAAGTTCATTGCAAACGATAATCTAGAGTGAAATAAATAAACTTCGTCGTTGTGTAAGGCATCCTGATAATCTCCAAAGTGCACCAGTAAATGTTGGTTAAAATACTCAAGTTGCTCAAGGGCTTGTACGCGATTTATTGGGTAGGAAAATGTGCTGCCTTCAAAACGTCCAATAGTCTCAACTCCACTGTTTTGTATGGATTTTAAAATGGAACCCACATTATTGTTAAAGTCAAGAAATGGAGGAATTTCAGGAGATCCTTTCCATTTATTTCTGTTGCTTTTGTCATAGTTCCATTCCCCGCCTTCTGGCAGATCGCCGTTCATTAGTATGCTGTGCTTTTTCCGCATCTCCCTGTAAAACCGTTCCATTAGCAATTGCTTCTTGCCTTTAAAGAATTCTGAAAGCTCCTCTCTGTTTGTGTAAAAATGCTCTGAGCCAACTTGTGTGTTTGAAATTGAAAGTGTGTCGCAAATATATTTTAGCTGAGCATCCAATCGGTATTCGTCTGGAGATTGATATTCAAAATTTGTAATTCCCAAAGACAAAATCAGCGCATTCAAATTATCATCTAGGTTTTGAAGGTTTGACGAGTCGTCAAGAGTTAGATAAACAACTTTATGTCCTTGAGATTCTAAATGTTTTGAAAATTCTTGCATGGCGGCAAAAAAACCAACTACTTTTTGAATGTGATGCTTGACGTAGTCCGTTTCCTGACGCATTTCAAACATGCAATACGTATTTTTTTCAGAGACCGTTTTGTACCACGAATGTTGACAGTTAAGTTGATCTCCAAGTATAAGGCGAAGTGTGTTCATTTTAAATAATTTTGTGAGGAGATTGATTTCGTTGGCTACTACATTTTTTACTACAATACTTGACTGATTCCCAGTTTTTCTCCCATTTTTTACGCCAGCTAAAAGGACGTTCACATTTTACGCAAACTTTGGTAGGTAGAAATGTTTTTTTCAATACTTTTTGTTGTTAATTTTTTTTGGTCTCTGATAGTCTATTCTTTCTTTTAGACTAGGAAGTGCGTATCCGTCCAAACCATTAATGGCAACAATATTAGCTTTAGAAAGATTAACAAAGCCGTCCTGTTCAATAATATCATCTTTAATATATAAATCTTTGATTTCAGCGATAAGTTGAATGGTGTTATTGGCTTTGATTATATATTCCTCACAGTAAGTAAGTGCCATTTGAATAGGTGCACCTTTCACAAAGGGTGCATGCCATTCATTTTTGTATTCTTCTTCCAGTTCAGTTGTGTCAAATTCAGAAATGCGTTTGTCATATTTAGCAGATGTGTGGTGTGCCTGTTGAATAATATCTAAGTGAATATGATTAACGGTAAATTGACCAGTCTCTTTAATGTTTTCATACGTATTTCTAGGAACATCACTTACTGGCCTGAAAACAATACCAAGTAAGGGTGGGTTTGAACCTAAGTGGGTTACTGAACTAAAAACAGCTACATTAGGGATGCCATCATTTGATTTTGTACCAATTAAGTTAGCGGATTTAAACCCCGAACAGCTGTTCATAAGGTTTATTCTGTAAAGGTGATCTAAATCATCAAAATCTTGACGTTTTAAGTGTAGCATCTAGTAGTTTTTAAATTGGTTGATTTTAACTGCAGATGCTTTCAGATCAAACATCAGGTTGTAGAGTCCAAAAAAGGTTCTATTAATGTATATAAAATGCTTGGATCCTCGATTACCGTTATATTTTCTTAGTTCGGTGTTTTTACTGTAGCGTTCTGCAAGGTCTCCAATTTTATTAAAGAACGCTGGATTTGAAAAGTCAAAAACAGCTTCATGAAAAGGAAGCGTAAAAACAGTTAGTAGCTCATGAAACATGGCTGTGAAAAAAGTCAACTCTTCTGGAGTATCCGTAGCTGTTAAAATCTCTAATTCGTAAAGTTTTTCTTTAAATAAAATAGGGTTGTCAATTATCTTTTTATCAGAGAGTTCAAAGTAAGGTGTATAAAATTCATCCGGAATGGATTTCATACATCCAAAATCTAAAGCAATTAACTGAGCATCTTCATTAATTAAAAAGTTCCCTGGGTGAGGGTCAGCGTGTACTTTTCTAAGTCTATGAATTTGAAACATATAAAAATCCCAAAGCGCTTGCCCTAGTTGGTTGGCTTTTTGTGTGTCGGTATTATACTTAGCAAATTCGGAAAGGTGTTCTCCTTGCATGAAATCCATGGTAATAATACGGTCAGAAGAATAATCCTCATAGTATTCTGGAAATAACAGGTTAGGAATGTGAACACATGATTTGGCAATTTCTTTACTTTGAAAAATTTCAAGGTCATAGTTTGTTTCTTCCACTAATTTATCCTCTACCTCTTGAAAATATTTATCAGAATCCTTTCCTTTAATATTAAACATTTTAATGGCTATGGGTTTTACTAGTGCCAAATCTGATTTGATGCTGTCAGCAACTCCTGGATATTGAATTTTTACAGCTAACTGCTTGCCGTCTTTTACTGCTCTATGAACTTGGCCAATACTTGCTGCATTTACAGATTCTGAATCGAATTCATCAAAAATTTGGTTTGGATGATTACCAAAATATTTTTTGAATGTTTTAATGACTAGTGGCGGAGATAATGGAGGTACAGAAAATTGAGCTAGAGAAAATTTGTCTACATAAGCTTGAGGTAATATGCTTTTTTCCATGCTGAGCATTTGAGCTACTTTAAGCGCACTCCCTTTGAGTTGCTTTAGTCCTGAATAAATATCTTCAGCATTGTTTTTATTGAGATTGTCTTTAGCTTCCGATTCAGATTTGGTTAGTTTCTCTCCATAGTACTTGAGGAAATTAACACCTACTTTTGCGCCAGTAGTAACGAGTTTTCCAGCGCGTTGAATTTTTGAAGTTGGTATGCTGTTGATTGACTTCATGTTAGTTCATGCTTATTTTTTCCTTGATTAAAAACTTTCCAAAATCAACAAAGCTTTTTAAAGGAGATATATTAATTAAGTCAAAACTCGCATTGATTGATTTCTCTATAAAAATATCTGTCTTTTCAAAAGATTTAGAGGTATCATCTAACCAGAATTTTAGCGTTAGCATTAGCTGAATCCAATACGTTTCTTGGACAACAGTGTCTTTAATTTGCTCTAGTTGTTTGTTTTTTATTTGAAGAACTTCGATATCTAGTTGGTCAATGTAATTTAAAAACTCAGAACGTAATCCCTTAAGTTTCTTTAAGTTTTCAAGTTGATTTTTTCCTTCATCCAAGGCATATACAACATAACTTCTGTTGGCGGTTAGGTTTTCAAAAAAGGTGAAGTAGAAACTTAGCAGTTGGTTTCTAGAGTCATATGAAGGATAGTCTTTGCTAGACTCTAACGTCTTAATAGTATTTGTGAAAAATTGCGTGAAAATAGATTTCTCTAATACTTTAAAGTTTCCAAAAAATTTATAAAATTCAGCTTCTTCAAATCCATTATGTTTTGAAAACGAATAAATTGATTTTGGAGCGTGATTATGTTCTAAAACATAATCCATATAAAGGTTAACTAGCGTGTTTTGAGTGATTGATTTCTTTTTAGCCATAATATATTTAAATTATGACGTAAAAATACATCTTGTTTAAAACAGTATTTATATAATTAAACAAATATTAACATTTATCATCACAGCAGTTCTCTTCCTTAACAAGTTTGCAACTAAACACGGCTAAGAACATTCCAATAAATGGTGCGGTTAAATAAACCCAAAGTTGAGTGAAATTTCCAGAAGCCAAAGCGGGGGCTAAAGACCGAATTGGATTCATTGACGCTTTTGTTAGTGGACCAGCAAACATGGCTTCTAATAAAATGACACTGCCAACAGCAACCCCTGCGATAGGTCCAATTTCTTTACTACCAGTAGACACATTAATGATCACAACCATTAAGAAAAAACTAAGAAGCAATTCAATTATAAATACCTTTAAAGGGGCTATTGTTGGGATTGTTGCTCCCAAATCACTTTCAGGAAACAAGAACAACAGCGTAAAAGAAGCTGTTATCGCACCTAGAAACTGTGCAATTATATAGGATGGAACTTCACTCCACTTAAATTTTTTAGCGACTGCAAAGCCAAGGGTTACAGCAGGGTTAAAGTGTGCGCCTGAGATATCACCAAAGGCATAAATCATAGACATCACTATCAGACCCCAGGTGATTGCTACTCCCGGGTGTGTAATTGTTCCTCCGGTAAAATCATTGATTACCATAGCGCCACAGCCACAAAATATCATGCTAAAAGTTCCTATAAATTCTGAAAGGTATTTTTTCATTTATTTTTTTTTCAAATATACAATCTAATTTACTTACATTTAAGTCCCTAAAGATACTATAATGTTAAAACGAACCTATAAAGACATCTTTTTTGGTGTCAAGTCCTTTGACGAAGTAACAGACGATGATATTGATAGAGTCTACTTGTCGAAAACAACTCTAAACAGATAAGATATGCTAAAAAAAATATTTGGCAGTGCACTATTTGGAGTAGAGGCATTTACGATTGCTATTGAGGTTAATGTAGATAAAGGTATCGGCTATCATTTAGTTGGTTTGCCCGATAACGCTATCAAGGAAAGTAATTTCCGCATTGCGGCTGCCCTTCAGAATAATGGATATAAAATTCCTGGAAGAAAACTAATTATTAATATGTCGCCTGCTGATATGCGAAAAGAAGGAGCTGCTTACGACTTACCTTTAGCTATGGGAATTTTAACGGCTTCAAATCAAATCAAGGGGGCTAATATTGATGATTATATCATTATGGGAGAGTTGTCGTTAGACGGCAGTGTGCAATCCATAAAAGGGGCTTTGCCTATAGCTATTAAGGCTTTGGAAGACGGTTTTAAGGGTTTTATTTTACCTAAGGCTAACGCAAAAGAAGCTGCTATAGTTGAAGGTTTAAAGGTGTATGGTGTTGACCATATCTCTGATGTCATTTATTTTTTCAATCACAATGAGCCACTCGAGCAAACGATAGTAGATACGCGTGCCGAATTTCAAAAAGAACTAGCGCATCCAGAATTTGATTTTTCAGATGTAAAGGGACAAGAAAGCATAAAGCGATGTATGGAAATCGCAGCTTCGGGCGGGCACAATGTCATTTTAATTGGCCCTCCAGGCTCCGGTAAAACAATGCTCGCCAAGCGCCTCCCTACAATTTTACCGCCTATGACGCTTCAAGAAGCGCTAGAAACCACAAAAATACATTCGGTTGTTGGGCGTATAGGGTCCCAAAAAGGATTAATTGCACAACGCCCATTTCGTTCGCCCCATCACACCATATCAAATGTAGCCTTGGTTGGTGGAGGGAGTTACCCACAGCCAGGTGAGATTTCGCTCTCTCACAATGGGGTCTTGTTTTTGGATGAATTGCCAGAGTTTAAAAGAGAGGTTTTAGAAGTCATGCGACAGCCTCTAGAAGATAGGGAAGTGACGATTTCACGCGCCAAATTCACTGTTACCTATCCAAGTAGTTTTATGTTGGTTGCTAGTATGAATCCTAGTCCAAGTGGATACTTTAATGACCCAGGTTCACCGCTGATGTCTTCGCCTTCAGAAATGCAGCGTTATTTAGGGAAAATTTCAGGACCTTTACTAGACCGAATTGATATACATATTGAGGTAACGCCAGTCCCTTTTGAGAAGTTGTCAGATGAAAAGAATGGAGAATCTTCAATTGAGATTCGCAAACGAGTCACAGCAGCTCGTGAGTTACAAACCAAGCGGTTTGAGGCGTCTGATGTGGTGCATTATAATGCGCAAATGAACACGAAGCACATTCGTAAACACTGTAAATTAGATGAGGAATCAATGCAGCTGTTAAAAACAGCGATGTCTCGTCTTGGTTTATCTGCGCGTGCTTATGATCGCATCCTTAAAGTTGCTAGAACTATTGCTGATTTGGAAGGTGTAACTTCAATTGATAAGACACATATCAGCGAGGCTATCCAGTATAGGAGTTTAGACCGAGAAGGATGGTTGGGCTGATTATTTTGCAAGCTCTTAAAGCCAACTGGTTAAAAACTATAGTCAACAACTTATATAATTTATTATGTTTATGTATTTATCAGAAGGAGAAGTTATTGTCATCATTTTATTAGTCCTCACTGTTGTGGTTATCATCGCTAATAGGACTAAGGATTAAAGTAAGGCTTGGTGTTAGTTGTATTTATTTAGATTTTATTGATAAAACTATTTAGAGCCTCATATGGTTTGTTGTGTATTTATTTTTATTGAGTAGATTTATATTCATTTCCTTCTAAATCTATAAAAACTAATTCACCGCTAGGTAAAATGGCTTTAGCTAAATAATAGTTGAATTCAGAAATACGCTTGTATTTAGGTTCTATGATTCCAAATAAACCATGTAAATAATTATTTTTTGTTCTAAGAAATGGATATTGATTTGTTGAGATATAGTCATATTTCACAGAAGAATTTCTAAATGTAAAAATATTTTTTGTCTTTTAAAATAATTATAGTTCTTGGATCTGTTTTGGCATTTAACAAGTCCCCTTTTTGGTATTGAATTTTACTTTTACCATTAATAAAAAAAATCTCATCTACTAAATTTTTGTTTATTTTTAAGCTTAAATTTGAAGCTTTTTCAAAAGTGCTCTCATTTTCATAATCTATAATTATTGGTCTTTCACAAATTTCGTAAAATTCTCCACTCAATTCAATTGACAATCTAATAAGATCTAAATAATAAGATTCCATGATACAGATATCATCAAAATCGTTCACTTCCTTTTTTATATCCCATTCTTCATTTATAAAAAACATTCTATTTTTACTATCTAACACTTGGTAATAGCTGCTAATTATATTTACATAATTTAATTCTTGCAATTTTTCATTGGTATTGTTATTAATTATAGTGTATTTCCCAGTTGTAAGGTTCTGTGTAAGACGAAAATTATTTAAGTTTCTTATAATCTCTACTTTAGGTTGAGAGTAAAGATTAATACTAATAAAAAAACAAGACACAATGATTATTAAACGTTTCATAGGATCAAAATACCAAGAATAATGCCATATTTTATTTTTAGGATGTTACGATTTGTTAGTCACGAGGCTTCTATTAAAAAATAGTACTAAAAATTTGAACGCATTAGCGTCTGAGTTGTATTTTTTTAATATGTTATACAGTGTTTTAGAACATGACAATTAACAATAATAAATTACTAGTCTAGAATAGAAATAGCCTTATCTATAGCCTCTCACCTCAGATCCTAAATAATTTACTTGGTATCGCTATACTTCGGAGCTTAAGCTATGTTTGTACACCTCTTAAGTCGTTACTTCATTCATATCGTTATATGCAGACAGACGCCTTTTAGGTGTTTTGACTTGTTGCAACGTCTATAATTATTCCGAGTCCTCCTTGTTTGTGAGTCATAGCAATTCAATCCCAAAGTTTAGATTGCGGCGGTTGGCTGGGCTGATTATTTTCGGGAGGTCTTAGTTAGTTTAAATAAATAGTTTATTTTCACTGTAAATAATTTTAATGAGTCTCCAAAAATCAAACCTATGCTATCAAAACAACTAATCTTAATGCTTCTTTTTTTCGCTCTCATGAGTTGCAACCAAGGTAAAAACAACCAGGGTTCACTTATGTTAGTTAAATCTCCTAGCTTGGATTTGGAAGAAGCTAATCGCCTGTCAAAACTGCCATTACACTGTATTGATGTTGAATATCCATATAGGCTTGGTCAAACTCTTGGTGGTCCGGAAGACTTATTGTTTCCAAAAACATTGCACCCTACCTTTTACGGGTGTTTTGACTGGCATTCGGCTGTTCATGGGCACTGGAGTTTAGTACGGTTATTAAAACAATTTCCAGCGCTGGAAAACAATGAATTAATAAAAATTCAATTGTTAGAGAGTATATCGGAAGAAAATATTTTAAAAGAGGTGGCATATTTTGATGGAGCTCTCAATGCGTCGTTTGAGAGAACCTACGGATGGGCTTGGTTGCTAAAGTTGGCAGAAGAGCTGCATGACTGGGATGATCCTGTCGCAAAAAAGTTGGAGCGTAACTTACAGCCTTTGACGGATTTGATTGTATCAAAGTATATTTCGTTTTTACCTAAATTAAATTACCCCATAAGAGTAGGGGAGCACCCTAATACTGCTTTTGGGTTAAGTTTTGCTTGGGACTATGCCTTGGCTGTTGGTCAAGAGGAGTTGATGTCCGTTATTCAAACTCGCGCTAAAGACTTTTATTTAAGTGACAAGGGATGCCCTATTGTATGGGAGCCTGGGGGCTATGATTTTTTATCTCCTTGTTTAGAAGAAGCTGCATTGATGAAGCGCGTATTAACTCCTAAAATGTTTAGTGATTGGATCGATGGTTTTCTGCCACAGCTCAAGAATACTAATTTCACTTTAGAGCCTGGAATTGTGTCTGATCGAACGGACGGAAAGCTAGTTCATTTGGACGGAGTTAATTTTTCTCGAGCCTGGAGTCTTAATGAAATTGCAAAAGATATTGAGCACTATAGTCATCTAAGTGCTATTGCTAATTTGCACATTAATCATTCATTGCCAAGCGTTGTGGGGGACAGTTATGAAGGCGGGCATTGGTTGGCTAGCTTCGCTATTTATGCACTCAATTCAATTAACAAGCAGTAGCTCCATGGGTGTTAAACCTTTAGTAAAGATAGTTGAGTTAATAAATTGAAATACAGAATTATAAGTGTTAGCTATAAGAAAAAACTATAGCTTTAAAAACAGTTTTTTTTAGGGTTATCCTAAAAATTTAAATAGTCTTTTTAGCTTGTTTAGCTTGTTGTTGTAAGGTGCATATCTAATCGGAATGTCTAACCAATTACCTTTAACTACAATCCCCTTTTTGTGCGAAAAAGTGTCAAACCCAAGCTTGCCGTGGTAGGCGCCAATACCGCTTTCGCCCACCCCGCCAAAGGGGAGATTAGTATTGCCAAATTGAATCATTGTGTCATTAATAGTGCCGCCGCCAAAGCTGTAAGTTTTTATCATTTTTTTGTAAAATGAGACGTTGTTTGAAAATACATAAAAGCCTAGTGGTTTTTCATAGTTACTTAAAACGCCGTGAATGTCGGTTTCTGATTCATAACTTAAAATGGGAAGTATAGGACCAAAAATTTCTTCTTTCATTACATTAGACTCTAATGAGGGCTCCTCAATAATAGTGGGAGCTAGGTAGCAATCTGTAGCATCAAAATGACCCCCATAAATCACTTTTGAGTCTTCAAGCATGCTTGTTAGTCTAGATAGGTTTTTAGTGTTAATAATTCTTGGGTAGTCTGGAGATTCTTGTGGATTTTCTCCATAAGCACTAATAATTTCTTTTTTTAAATCAGAGATCAACTGTTTTTTTACAGATGAATGAACTAATAAATAGTCTGGGGCGATACAGGTTTGTCCTGCATTAATAAATTTCCCCCACACCAAGCGTTTTGCTGTCAAGGCTGTTGGCATTGTGGCATCAATAATACAGGGGTTTTTACCGCCAAGCTCTAATGTTACTGGGGTTAGGTGTGGCGCGGCTGCTTTTGCTATAATTTTTCCAACAGCGACACTTCCTGTAAAAAAGATATAATCCCAGCGCTCTTTTAACAGAAGCGTCGTTTCTGGAATCCCGCCTTGAACAACTTTTAGGTGTTCTGGTTTAAAAACTGAACTTAGAATGCTTTCTAAAAGTTGTGACGTATTTGGGCTGTGTTCACTGGGTTTTAATACGACCGTGTTTCCAGCAGTTATGGCTGCAATTACAGGGGCAATAGCCAGCTGAAAAGGATAATTCCAGGGCGTGATAATTAAAACGCTGCCATAAGGCTCGCTGTAGATATAATCTCTTGATGGAAAGTTAAGCATTGAAGCCCTTACTTTTTTAGGTTTTGACCAACGGTCAATGTACTTGATGCTGCTGTCAATTTCGGAAATTACAATTCCAATTTCACCTAAATAAGCTTCAAATTTAGACTTCTTGAAATCCTTATATAGTGCCTCATAGATGTCCTTTTCTCGATTTAGGATTTCTGTACGAAGCTTTACTAATAGTTTTTTAAGCCCTCCAACATCACGTGTTGCTTGCGTTTGAAAAAACTGTTTTTGATTTTTTAAGAGTGCTTTTAAATCCATAATCTAAGTGTTGTTTTTAGAACTGCATTTTTCCCATAACACGTCGCTGGGTGGGGCTGCGCTAATTGAAATATTTTCGTTACTCACCGGGTGTGTAAACGATATGTTTTGAGCATGTAGATGGATGCTTCCATCTGGGTTGCTTCGGTCAAATCCGTATTTTAAATCTCCCTTTATAGGGCTGCCTATAAAAGACAGTTGACTTCTAATTTGATGGTGTCTACCGGTCTCTAATTTAACTTCTAGCAGATGGTATCGATCTAGGCTGTATATCAATTTATAATGTAAAACGGCCTTTTTGCTTTGGTCCACTTCTTTGGGATATGCAGTTGATTTATTGTTTTTTGGATTCTTTTTCAGCCAATTTATAAGACTATCTTTTGTTTTTTCTGGTTTATTTTTTACAACAGCCCAGTAGGTTTTTTCTATTTTCTTGTTCAAAAACAGCGCATTCATCCTTGTAAGCGCTTTTGAGGTTTTTGCAAAAACAACAACTCCTGTTGTTGGACGGTCCAGACGGTGAGTGACCCCCAAGTATACAGCTCCTGGTTTGTTGTATTTATTTTTTATGTAATCTTTTACAACATCGCTTAGCGGGGTGTCTCCAGTTTTATCTCCCTGAACAATATCCCCAGAGCGTTTATTAATTATGATGATGTGATTGTCTTCGTGAAGGACCTGTAGATTCTCCCTATTTGATACAATCTTTTTTATTTGTTTAGTACTGTTCATTCTCGTTTGGGAATTCAGAAGATTTTACATCGCTTACATATTCTGATATAGCCGTTGTCATTTCTTCGTGTAAACTAAGATATCGACGTAAAAATCTTGGATGAAATTCTTGCGTCATTCCTAGCATATCGTGTAGCACGAGGACTTGTCCGTCAACGCCGCTGCCAGCGCCAATCCCAATCACAGGTATGCTAATACTTTCGGCGACTTGTTGTGCTAAGGCCGCAGGGATTTTTTCAAGAACTAAAGCGAAACATCCCAAACGTTCCAAGAGTTTGGCATCTTCAATTAATTGTTGAGCTTCTTCATCTTCTTTTGCTCTTACCGAGTAAGTACCAAACTTATAGATTGATTGCGGGGTAAGTCCCAAATGCCCCATGACAGGTATTCCGGCATTTAATATTTTTTTAATTGAATCTTTAATCTCTTTACCACCTTCTAGTTTGACGGCATGTCCACCACTTTCTTTCATAATACGTATGGCAGAGCGCAAGGCTTCTTTAGAGTCACTTTGATAGGTTCCAAATGGTAAATCAACCACTACAAGAGCTCTGTCGATGGCGCGTACCACTGATGATGCATGGTAAATCATTTGATCTAAAGTAATTGGAAGCGTTGTTTCGTGACCTGCCATTACATTACTGGCAGAATCTCCTACTAGTATGACGTCAATACCTGCGCCATCTACAATTTTAGCCATCGTGTAGTCGTAAGCTGTCAGCATGGAGATCTTTTCGCCTAGTGATTTCATTTCAATGAGCGATTTCACGGTCACTCTTTTGTATTCTTTTTTTGATGCAGACATTGTAGTGTATAATTAATGATAGACTGTAAAAGTACTAAATTAGTATATGATTTTGGCTTTTTATGTAAGAAGTAAATAATGAGGTTGAGTCATAAATAGCTGACATTAACACTTGCCCCCCCTTAAGTTATGACGTCAAAGAAATGAACTAAAATGAGCATTAATACGTATGGATGTATAGCTGTTTGTGAAATCTTTACAGCTGTCTTATAAATTAAATTACAGCTGCATGAAAAATGGAGCGTTCAGCTTGTGTTTTTTGCTAATTAAAAAATCAAGGAATTAATATCGCTTTTGAAAAGAAGAGATATTGAAATCAGTCATTTCTGGATTACTAATACCACTAACATTATCAGCAGGAATAACCACTATTCGGAAAACAGCCCCTTGCGTCCAAACAGCCTCCAAATTGCTAAAATTTGCTGTACCCTCTAAAAAGATCTTAACATCTGTTTGCGTAAAGTCAAAATTATAAGTTAGCCAAGCACCATCAATAAAAGTTGTGCTTTGTGGTAATAATCTCCAAACGTCTTGACCGTCAATGATTTCCCATAGAATATAAACTAAGGTCATGTCATATTCGAAAACTCGAAATCCGTAAGGTTCTATAATTTGATATTGGTTGTTAATATTAAAATTAACTTGAACTTCAAATGCATTTGAAGTAATTATACCACCGTTTTGTCCGTCAAAGCCAGCAGGTCCAGGGGGTCCAGGAGCCCCTTCACAGGCAGTTAGTACTATAGTAAATAGGGCAATAATAGATAATATACGTTTCATGTGTCGTTTTTTTAAGTGTTTATAAAGGTAATGTAGTACATCTATATGAAGATGTTTTTTTGTGTTAATATATAACATATTACGTAATTGTTGATTATTAGTACAATGCTTGTACCAAAGTTTCATTTTAATAAATAATTTTTAATTTTTCTAAATCTGCCATCGTGTCAGTCATATTGTATTGGCATAATCATTGTCTATGTAGCATTGTAAAATTAAAATTCAATTTTAAAAACAGATACATTATGAGTAAAATAATTGGAATCGATTTAGGAACTACGAATTCTTGCGTTTCAGTAATGGAAGGTAATGAGCCAGTCGTAATTACTAATGCAGAAGGACGACGTACTACGCCGTCTGTTATCGCTTTCGTTGAAGGTGGTGAAATTAAGGTTGGAGACCCAGCAAAACGTCAAGCGGTCACTAACCCAACAAAAACGGTTTATTCTATAAAGCGTTTTATGGGGAATCAGTTTTCTGATTCAAAACAAGAAGTAGGACGTGTTCCTTACAAAGTAGTCAAAGGAGACAATGACACACCACGTGTAGATATTGATGGTCGTTTATACACGCCACAAGAATTATCTGCAATGGTTCTTCAGAAAATGAAAAAAACAGCTGAAGAATTTTTAGACCAAGAAGTTACGGAAGCTGTTATTACAGTGCCAGCTTATTTTAATGATGCACAAAGACAAGCAACAAAAGAAGCAGGTGAAATTGCAGGGCTTAAAGTAAGACGTATCATAAACGAGCCTACTGCAGCTGCACTGGCTTACGGAATGGACAAAAAAGGTAAAGACCAAACGATTGTTGTTTTTGATTTTGGTGGAGGAACGCATGATGTTTCTGTATTAGAACTAGGGGACGGTGTATTTGAAGTATTAGCGACTGATGGAGACACGCACTTAGGTGGTGATGATGTTGATGAAAAAATCATTAACTGGTTGGCTGAAGAATTTATGGCAGAAGAGAATTTAGACTTAAGAAAAGATCCAATGGCACTTCAGCGTTTAAAAGAAGCTGCTGAAAAAGCTAAAATAGAATTATCTTCTTCTGCACAGACAGAAATTAACTTACCTTACGTAACAGCGACTGCTAGTGGCCCAAAACACTTGGTTCGTTCACTATCAAAAGCTAAGTTTGAGCAGTTAATAGACGATTTAGTAAAAAGAACGATTGAGCCATGTCAAACCGCTTTAAAAGCGGCTGGTTTATCAACTAGTGATATTGATGAAATTATTTTAGTAGGAGGTTCCACTCGAATTCCTGCGGTTCAAGAAGCAGTTGAAAAATTCTTTGGGAAGAAACCCAATAAAGGAGTAAACCCTGATGAGGTTGTAGCTGTAGGGGCTGCAATTCAAGGGGGCGTTTTAACAGGTGATGTAAAAGATGTCTTATTATTAGATGTGACACCATTGTCTCTTGGAATTGAAACGATGGGTAATGTGTTAACTAAATTGATTGAGTCTAACACGACCATCCCAACAAAAAAATCTCAAGTATTTTCTACGGCTGCCGATAACCAGCCTTCAGTTGAAATTCACGTCCTTCAAGGAGAGCGTGCGATGGCAGCAGATAATAATACCATTGGACGTTTCCATTTAGATGGTCTTCCACCTGCACAACGTGGAGTGCCTCAAATTGAAGTAACTTTTGATATTGATGCCAACGGAATCATCAAGGTTTCTGCAACGGATAAAGCAACAAACAAAACGCAAGATATTCGTATCGAAGCATCTTCAGGCTTAACTGAAGAAGAAATCCAAAAAATGAAGCAAGATGCTGAGGCGAATGCCGATGCAGATGCTAAGGCAAAAGAAACAGCAGATAAGCTGAATGCTGCGGATGGAATGATTTTTCAAACAGAAAATCAGTTGAAAGAATTTGGTGATAAATTATCGGATGATAAAAAACAACCAATTGAAGCTGCTTTGGAAGAATTGAAGAAAGCGTATGAAACAAAGGATATCGAAGTTATTGATCCTACTTTAGAGAAAATTAACGAAGCATGGAAAGTTGCTAGCGAGGAAATGTACAAAGCACAACAAGATGCGCAAGGAGCCGCTCCAGAAGGCGCTCCAGATGAATCAGTTGCTCAAGAAGATAACGTTGAAGACGTTGATTTTGAAGAGGTTAAGGAATAAGTTAGTATTGTTTATTGGAAAAAAGCACGATCATTTATGGTTGTGCTTTTTTTTTGAAAACATTTTAACCATGACAAATGCATGTGGAAAAGTAACCGCTGCTATAAATGCAAAAAACAGTGAATAGAAGTGCTTCTCGGCGCTAAAAACAGTGTACAGTATGACCATGCCTACAAGAGATACTATCCAATAGGGAGCTGCGGACTTACAGTATTTCAAGGTAGTTTCTAATTTAAACTCACCATACACAAACTTAATTTGCTCCGCTAGTGAAGGGATGCTGTGCCATAGAATAAAGTAAATTGTAAATCCCCATATAAGTGAGGATGAATTAAATATAATAATAAGTACAACTAAAGAAAATAACTCTGTCAAGACTATTTCTGTGGAGAGTCGTTTAAAGTATAGTTCAAAAGCAAGCACGATTCCAACGAAACTTCCTAGAGTGATTAATATAGGCAAGCTATATAAATTGGCTACTTGGTAGCCCGTGATTTCAGAAACAATGGATTTAACTCCGGGAGTGTTAGAAGCAAACAATAAATACAGAATAAACATTCCATAGAAAAAATAAAAAACTGATTTCAATGAATGGTTTGATTTTATAAAACTATGCTCCCAATGTTGTTCTCCAAAATGATAGGCGCTAAATAAAACAAATAGGAATAGTGCTAGGGCAGGGATTAAGTAAAATATGAGTATAGCCAATGACACAATTAATAAATAGGCTGTCAGAATGCTGGATTTTGAATAATATTTTGATTTCTCTAAAATCTTGTTAATTATTAACAAGTCATTTGAGCCGTGAATCATTCCAAAAGTAAAAATTAAAATAAATCCTAGAACAAGCTCAAAGCTTTCAGGAACATGGGTCGTAATCCACAATCCTAAGAAGCTAGAGACGATTGAGAATTTAAAAATGTTATTCATAAAATATTGTTAAATTGCAAACATACATCCATAACTTTGAACAATCCTCAGCATTAAGTTAATTTTTTTTATATATTTGTTTAAACAAAACTAACAAAATTTAAAAAAATGACAAACTTATTTTTACCTTTAGTAGCCAAGATGGATCCTACTGATTATGTAGGATTTACATTCTTTGTAGGATGTATGGCAATGATGGCAGCTTCTGCCTTTTTCTTTTTATCATTAAATCAATTTGACAAAAAATGGAGAACTTCCGTTTTAGTTTCTGGTTTAATCACATTTATTGCAGCAGTTCACTATTTCTACATGAGAGATTACTGGGCTTCAACTGGAGATTCTCCAACATTCTTCAGATATGTAGATTGGATTCTTACAGTGCCATTAATGTGTGTTGAATTTTACTTAATTCTAAAAGTAGCAGGAGCTAAAAAATCGTTATTAACTAAAATGATTGTACTTTCAGTTATTATGTTAGTAACAGGTTACTTAGGTGAGGCTGTATATGCTGGTCAAGCGGCTATGTGGGGCTTTTTCTCTGCTGTAGCTTACTTTGCTATCGTTTACGAAATATGGTTAGGTGGAGCAGCAAAATTAGCTAAAGAAGCTGGTGGCGATGTATTGGCTGCACATAAAGTACTTTGCTGGTTCGTACTTGTAGGATGGATTATTTATCCATTAGGATACTTAGTAGGTACAGCTGACGGACAGTGGTATTCTTCTTTTGCTAACCTTGGTTTAGATATGGATGTTTTATACAACATCGCTGATGCAATTAACAAAATTGGATTCGGTTTAGTGATCTATGCTCTAGCTTGCAAGAAAACAGCTTAAGTTATACAAATTTAAAATCACAAAAAAGCGCAACCTTAGGGTTGCGCTTTTTTTTTGCACTATTTTAACGTTCATAGGCTATTTCATTTATTTGGCTTTTGTAACTTTACACGAATATAAATTTTGACATGAAACTATCAAAAGATGAAATTTTAAAGAAAGCCAATGCGTCCTGTAAAGATACCTTAATGGAAACGCTTCAGATTGAGTTTGTTGATGCCGGAGAAGACTTTGTAATTGCTAAAATGCCTGTCACCAATAAGGTGCATCAGCCAGATGGGGTTTTACATGGCGGTGCAACTGTTGCCCTTGCTGAAACGGTTGGTAGTTTTGCATCTCACATATTCTTAGACACGGATGCGTATTTTGTACGGGGTATAGACATCTCTGCAAAACACGTTAAAAGTGTTAGAAGTGGTTTTGTGTATGCCAAAGCATCCTTTATCCATATTGGAAGAACTATGCAGATTTTTAATATTGATGTAACTGATGATCATGGAAATTTAGTGTCCACATGTAAGCTCACAACGGTCTCATTACCAAAAGAGCGCTAATATATGATAACATCCACTGATTTTTTTGATCAAATTGAAGCAGCCTTGGATTCAAAACGTCCTTTTGTTTTGTTTTCAAAACCAGGTCAAACCTCAGTAAAATCATATATCCAGTTAGATTCTGAGCCCTACACTATTAATGATTTTTCCGAATCAGGGTTTCTATTTGCTCCTTTTGACCATCAAAAAGAGCGCTATTACATTCCAACGGATAAATCTTCTTTTATGGAGTTAGAGTCTGCTAAATTTACAATTAGCACGCCAACTAATACTTCAAACAATACTGAAGATTCAAGCTATCATTTAGACTTAGTAACTAAAGCGATTAAAGAAATAAATTTATCTGACTTAGAAAAAGTAGTGGTTTCTAGAGCCGTTCAATTGACCTTAGAAGTTTGCAATCCAATTGAAATTTTCAAAAATCTATTTCAAAAGTATCCAACGGCATTTACGTATTGCTGGTTTCATCCAGAAACAGGTTTTTGGTTTGGAGCATCCCCCGAAAGGCTTCTAAAGCTAGAAGGTAAATTGGTTTCTACAATGTCACTTGCAGGGACCCAACCTTATGTGGGTTCTAAACAAATTAAGTGGGATGACAAAAACCATAATGAACACGCTTTTGTAACAGACTATTTACTAGACGTCTTAAAAAATTATTTGGATGGAATACAGTCAATTGGACCTAGCACGCTTAGAGCAGGAGAGCTGCTCCATCTTCAAACGCTTTTCACTGGACGTCTAAAACCATCTAAAGAGGCTTTAAAGAATCTAATACACGCCTTACATCCAACACCAGCTGTTTGTGGAACTCCAAGAGCATTAGCTTTAGATTTTATTAAATCCAATGAAGGTTACGACCGTGAGTATTATACAGGTTTTTTTGGCGAGCTAAATGTTTCTGGCAACTCACACTTTAGAAACTCTAAAAAAAACATTGAAAATAGAGCCTATCAGACGATTAGAAAGTCTACAGATTTGGCGGTCAACTTAAGATGTATGAAGCTAGTCAATACCACAGCGATTCTTTATAGCGGCGGCGGGATCACAAAAGACTCTAATCCTAATGAAGAATGTATTGAAATTCATAACAAGACACAAACGGTAAAGAGCATCCTGTAAAGCTTTAGGAAATATTTATTATTTCAATTCAATTTAAACCCTAAAATTTAAATAACTTTGCCTGTAAATGACACAGTCAAATCAACCTTTAGCACAATCGATTATTCAACGCTGTCAGGCTCACAATATTAAGCATATTGTGATCTCTCCTGGCAGTCGAAATGCGCCTTTGACTATAGGCTTTACAGGCAGTGACTTTTTTAAGTGTTATAGCATTGTAGATGAGCGTTCTGCGGGTTTTTTTGCATTAGGAATCGCTCAGCAATTACAACAAACAGTTGCTTTAGTTTGTACCTCTGGAAGTGCACTTGTTAATTATTTCCCAGCGGTTACAGAAGCTTTTTATAGTCGAATCCCTCTTGTTGTTATTTCTGCCGACCGATCTGAACACTTAATTAATATAGGCGATGGTCAAACAATTACACAGCCTCATGTGTTCGGCTCTCATGTTTTACATGAAGCCAATTTAAAAGAAGTGATAAAAAAGTCATTTATCAAATCCTTTAAAGACAACGATTCAATTATTAACAAAGCTTTGGAGGTGGCCCGTACAGCTAAAGGGCCTGTGCATATTAATGCGCCATTTTCGGAACCTTTATATGAAACTATAGAGGGAGGTAGTGATGAGGTGGAAGTTATTGAAATTAAAAAAAGTGAGTCGATAGTTTCGTTGTCAAAATCCGTTATAAAAAAGTGGCATTCTTCAAAAAGAAAAATGATTTTAGTAGGGGTTAATGCGCCTGAAAGTGTCAAGCAGGTTTACTTAGATTTAATAGGGGAAGACCCTTCAGTTGTAGTGCTTACAGAAACTACATCTAATTTACATCACTCCAATTTCTTCCCTAGTATTGACCAGTTAATAAGTCCCTTAGATGCGACTGATTATGAAGCCCTTCGGCCTGAAATATTATTAACTTTTGGGGGGATGGTAGTCTCAAAAAAAATTAAAACCTTTTTACGTGCCTATGCGCCCAAGGTTCATTGGCATATTGACCCAATACAAGCGAATGATACTTTTTTTTGTTTAACAAAGCATTATAAGTGCACTGTAAATAGTTTTTTTAAACAACTTACAAGCACTAATGATTTAGCTGTTGAAAGCCTGTATTTTAAAACATGGAATCAGCTTAAGTTAAGACGATTAGAGAAGCACAATAACTATATAAAGTCAATTCCGTTTTGCGACTTTAAAGCGTTTGATAGTATTTTGAAATACATCCCAAACAATTTAATGGTTCAGTCTAGTAACAGCTCAACAATTAGATACCTGCAGCTATTTGATCTAAACAGCTCTCTTACTGTTTTTTGCAACCGTGGCACCAGTGGTATTGATGGCTCAACAAGTACGGCTGTTGGTGCAGCTACAGTCTCTGAAAAACCTACTGTTTTTATTACTGGTGACCTAAGTTTCTTTTATGATAGTAATGCGTTGTGGAATAACTATATTCCGTCAAATTTTAGAATCATAATTATAAACAATAGAGGAGGGGGTATCTTTAGAATTCTCCCTGGAAATAAAAATTCAGAAAACTTCAGCACTTTTTTTGAAACCAATCATTCACTGACTGCACAATCGATCTCAGAACACTATAAGTTTGATTATATTTCGGCAAGCTCTTCTGAAGAACTTGAAGTAAAATGGGAAGATTTCTATAGTCCTAGCCATCGCCCTAAAATCATAGAGATTTTTACACCATCTTCTGAAAATGATCGAATTTTATTGTCTTACTTTGATTTCATTAAATAGTATTTGACTTCATTATTATTTTTTCTTTGTGACCTATTTATTTTCAGGGGTCTAAAATTTATGTAAGCAAGACTTACTCCCATATTCAAATCTAATTTTAATAAAAATTCCTATGAACAAAAGAGATCAGCTTATTATTAAATATGCAAGTGACCTAAGAGATAAATGTAAACATAATCCAGATATGGATTTATTAAAAAAAGTTACTATTGGTTGTGGTCCTTCAATTTACAATAATGATTCTAGCACCATTTCTTCAGCCAGCGAGGCAGAATTAGAGACTGTTAGATATAATTTTCTAATCAATAAATTAGGACTCTATAAATCAGATAAGCTAGAAGAAGGTATCACTAAAATTATGGATCAATACG
>Ga0209712_10001189_pt1 | contig 22349 bp, 25 predicted proteins | sample ArcOceMetagenome_FD_187443 | JGI IMG/M metagenome (GOLD analysis project Ga0209712, IMG submission 187443) | Marine eukaryotic phytoplankton communities from Arctic Ocean - Arctic Ocean - Greenland ARC118M Metagenome (SPAdes) (version 2) | ecosystem: Environmental > Aquatic > Marine > Oceanic...
TGCAAGGGGTCACTTAGCTGAATACACTACTCACAAATTTATATCTAGCGACTTAAAGGATAACTAGAATTATGAGTACTATCGAAGAACGTGTAAAAAAAATCGTCATTGAACAACTTGGTGTTAAAGAAGAAGAAGTTAAACCAGAAGCCTCATTCGTTGATGATTTAGGTGCGGACTCACTTGACACTGTTGAATTGGTAATGGCCCTTGAAGAAGAGTTCGATACTGAAATTCCTGATGAAGAAGCCGAAAAAATTACAACTGTTCAGTCAGCTATTGACTACGTCAACGCTAATAAAGACGCTTAATATTTTAAAAAAACGGTCCTCTCTGGACCGTTTCTTCACAAAAAACACACTTTCTCATATAATAATCGGAGGCCAATGTGGCTAAACGTCGCGTTGTTGTGACCGGTCTGGGCATGCTTTCACCTGTCGGCAATACTGTAGATTCAAGTTGGAAAAACATTCTTGCCGGAAAAAGTGGAATTGCACCTATTACCTCTTTTGATTGTTCTTCGTTCACCACTCAATTTGCTGGTGAAGTCAAAAATTTTAATGCCGAGCAGTACATTCCAAAAAAAGAAACCAAAAAGATGGATAGGTTTATTCAGCTAGGTATCGCCGCAGGTAAACAAGCTCTTGTAAATTCAGGTTTAGAAGTAACCGCTCAAAATGCAGCAAGAATTGGTGTTGCTATTGGTTCTGGAATTGGTGGCTTGGGTTTAATTGAAGACAATCATCGTCGAATGCTTGAATCAGGCCCAAGAAAAATATCACCTTTTTTCGTTCCTGCAACCATCACCAATATGATATCGGGCTTCTTTTCAATATTTGAAGGGCTCAAAGGGCCTAACATTAACGTTGTTACTGCATGTACCACAGGTGTTCACAATATTGGAATTGCTGCCCGCATTATTGCTTACGGCGACGCTGATGCGATGATTGCTGGTGGCGCAGAGTCGACTGTCTGTGCCTTAGGTATTGGTGGATTTGCTGCAGCCCGTGCTTTATCTACTTGTAATCATAATCCTGAAGCTGCTAGCCGACCTTGGGATAAAGACAGAGATGGTTTTGTAATGGGCGAGGGAGCTGGTGTGTTGATGTTAGAAAACTATGACACTGCTGTAGCGCGTGGCGCAACTATTTATGCTGAACTAGTAGGTTTTGGTATGAGTGGTGATGCTTACCATATGACATCGCCACCCCCTGATGGTGAAGGAGCTGCTGCGGCTATGGTCAACGCTATTAACGATGCCAAGATTGATGTGAACGAAATTGGTTACATTAATGCGCACGGTACTTCTACTCCAGCAGGAGATGTGGCTGAAGTAGCCGCGATTAAATATGTGTTTGGTGAACATGCAAACAGTATTTTAGTGAGTTCCACCAAATCGATGATAGGGCATCTACTTGGAGCTGCAGGGTCGGTAGAAGCGATTTTTACTATATTGGCATTAAGAGACCAAGTTGCGCCACCGACTATTAATTTAGATAATCCGGGAGAAGGTTGCGATCTTGATTTTGTTGCCCACACTGCAAGACATGCGAAATTAGAATATGCCTTATGTAATTCTTTTGGTTTTGGTGGTACGAATGGCTCATTGTTGTTTAAAAAACACTAGGCAAAATTTAGCTATTGGGTATGATTAAGATATATTTCAGAGTTCTAGATGCAAGAATGAATGATTGTTAACGGTCAACAGCAGCAAAATATAGAGATCACAGACAGAGCCTTTCAATATGGTGATGGTTGCTTTACCACTATGGCGTTTAGAAACAACTGTCTCGAATTTTTTGATGCCCATATTAGTCGTCTGAAATTAGCTTGTAAAACTCTGTATATTGACTTTGATAAATGGTCAATCTTAGAAAATTGTATTGTGGATTCATTGAAAGCTACTTCTAACTGCGTAGTGAAAGTGATAATTACACGCGGTACAGGTGGCAGAGGTTACTGTCCAGAAGGGGCTGTTAACCCTAGTTTCATTATTACCCACCATACTATCCCAGCCCATTACACTTCTTGGCAAGCCAAGGGTGTCAAATTAACCATAAGTCCAATTAGGTTAGCTAGCCAACCATTACTAGCAGGCATAAAACATCTAAACCGTTTAGAACAAGTATTGGTGAAACAGGCATTGGTACAAACTGGTTATGATGATGCCGTTGTGTGTGATACCCGACAAAAAATAATTGAAACATCTACAGGTAATCTTTTTTGGTATAAAGATAATGTATGGTTTACCGCAGACCATACAGAGTCGGGAGTTGAAGGAGTTATGCGTAACCAAATTCTAGCTGTCATGAAAGAACAAGGGCTGGAATACCGAGTAGTTAAGCAGGATATTAGTGCTTTATTTGATGCCCAACAAATATTTGTTTGTAACTCTTTAATGTTGTTAGTTCCAGTGGTGGGATTGTTTAATCCAGTCAATCAGCAATGCAAGGACTATATTGTTGATCAAACTAAGCACATTCAGCATTATGTTCAGAATAGAATTAACCTTAATGCGATAAAAGTTTAATGAAAATTGTAAAATGGTTATCGATTATTGTGGTGTCATTGGGCATTATTCTTGTCGCAATGCTGTTTCATTTGGACAAAAAAGTACACCAACCTCTTAACATTACTGAAGCAACTGTCTATCAAGTTAAATCAGGTCAATCAGCCAAAGGGATACTGAATCGATTACGAGACCGGGGATTTATCTCAGATACACTTGGCCTTAAGATTAGATTAAAACTTGAACCTGAACTTGCCAATATTAAAGTTGGCACCTATCAACTTTTACCGACAATGAGTGCATTAGATTTATTGAGTCTTTTCTCTAGTGGTAAAGAGTTACAGTTTTCAATCAGTTTAGTTGAAGGATTAAATTGGCGGGAATGGTTATCTGTTTTAAAATCTCATCCCCAAATTACATTTACTGATGAGTTCAACCAACAGCTTGAAATCCTAACTAAATCATTGCCAAAACAGTCAATTGAAGGGTATCTATTACCTGATACTTATTATTTTGTGGCGAAGACAGCGGCGATTGATATAGTTAAACGAGCTCATCTTAGTATGCAAAGCTATTTAGATAAGGCATGGGAGAATCGTGCATTAGACTTACCCTATGATTCGGCTTACGAAGGTTTGACTATGGCATCCATCATCGAAAAAGAGACGGGAGTGGCCGATGAACGACCTAGAATTGCAGGCGTTTTTGTAAACAGACTTAACCTGAATATGCGTTTACAAACCGATCCTACTGTTATCTACGGTATGGGCGAAAGCTTTGATGGCGATATTCGGCGTAAAGATTTAAAAACCGCTACGCCCTATAATACTTATGTTATTAAGGGATTACCGCCAACACCCATCGCTATGCCAAGTAAGTTAGCCATTGACGCTGCCTTTAATCCCTTAACCACTGACGATTTGTATTTTGTATCCAAAGGCGATGGCAGCCATAAGTTTTCAACCACACTAAAAGATCACAATCTTGCAGTGCGTAAATATCAATTAAGAAAATAAGAGAGTGTTAGTTGCAAACATCAGGTAAATTCATCGTTATTGAAGGTCTAGAAGGCGCAGGCAAGAGCAGTGCCGTAGCGATTTTGACACAAGCTATTCAAGCTGCTGGTCACACTGTAGTTAATACTAGAGAGCCTGGCGGTACGGCAATGGCAGAAGCCATCAGAGATGTAGTTAAACACGACTGGAAAGATGAAAAGGTCACGGTAGAAGCTGAGTTGTTGTTAATGTATGCATCCAGAGCGCAATTAGTGCAAAACATAATACTGCCTAATTTAGCCAAAGGTTATTGGGTACTTGGAGACAGGCACGACATGTCCTCACAGGCTTATCAAGGTGGCGGTCGTCAGATTGACCAAAACATGATTCAAAGCCTAAGAGCCATCACCCTAAAAGACTTTAGACCTGATTTCACCTTGTATATGGATGTTGAGCCCAAAGAAGGCCTTAAGCGGGCAAAAGGTCGTGGAGAGCTAGATCGTATTGAACAAGAAGATCTTAGCTTTTTCGAACGGACCCGCGAACGGTATTTACAATTAGCCCAGCAAGATCCTAATTGTGAGGTGATTAACACCATGCAAAGTATGCAAGCGGTGCATAATGATGTTGAGATATGTATCAAACAATTTTTGGAGAATTAGGTGTTCCCTTGGTTAGATGCTTCTTTTAAAAAATTAAGTCATAGGATTACAGCGAATAAGTTGCACCATGCATTGCTTATTCAAGGGCCTTCAGGGCTCGGTAAAGCCAGCTTTACCATGCAATTAGGCCAGCTGCTTCTATGTAAAGCTAGGCAGGGTGACAAGGTCTGTGGTCAATGTCAGTCTTGTTTACTCAATGCAGCAAATACCCATCCTGATTTACATGTAGTGGAATCTGACAAACAAATTGGTGTGGATCAGATACGCGAAGCCATCAAAAAGTTAGGTAGCTCTGCTCATATGTCTGGGGCAAAGGTGTTGATCATCTATCATGCACATACCATGACCGAATCAAGTGCTAATGCATTACTTAAAACATTAGAAGAACCCACAGCCAATACCTTTTTGTTACTTACAACAGATAAACCCGAACGTATCTTAGCCACAATCAAAAGTCGCTGTGAAAAATTAGCCTTACCTGTGCCAGATTTGGACACAACCTTATCTTGGGTGAAAACCCAATACGCTGCAGAAATTGATATTAACTTTGTAAAGTTGTTTAGTGCTCGACCACTGGCGTTATTAGCTGAACTACAAGAAGAACAAAAGTTTACCTATGATATCTTTAGCCAAGGACTACAAGCTTTGTTACAAGGGCAAACAAATAGCATGCAACTGGCAATGGATTGGCAAGACAGTGCAGATAAAGTGCTTAAATGGACTCAGTACTGGGCACGGCAGCAATGCACCGAACAAATGACAGAATCGGTTTGGCAGTTAAGTGAACAAGCTATTAAAGTCACCCAACAATTGCGTAATCCTGGGGTGAATAAAACCTTAGTATTAACCGCATTACTCAATAAGCTGGCGCTAGTTAAAGCCGCATAAACTTTATAACCCAATTAAAATGGAAAAAAACTCGTGTTTGTTGATTCACATTGCCACTTAGACCGATTAGATAAAACCCCAGAAGAACTTACTGAAGTGCTCAATTTTGCTAGAAACCGAGGTGTTGAACACTTTTTATGTGTGTCGGTATCGGTAAAAGACTTTCCTGCCATGTTAGATACCGTCAAAGGCTTCAAAGACGTGTCTGTATCTTGCGGCGTACATCCTTTACATCAAGAAGATGCCTGTAGTTATGCTGACCTTTTGCAAATGGCTGATAGCGAGGACGTAGTAGCCATTGGTGAAACAGGGTTAGATTATTTTTATAGCGCAGATACCAAAGCGGTACAGTTAACGTCTTTTGTCGACCATATCAAAGTGGCTAATAAGTTAAATAAACCTTTGATCATCCATACTCGCGATGCCCGGGTCGATACCATTGAATTACTTAAACAACATAAAGAACCATCAACCCTAGGTGTACTGCACTGTTTTACCGAAAACTGGGAAATGGCGCAGGCAGCAATAGGGCTTGGTATGTATATCTCGATATCTGGCATAGTGACCTTTAAAACCGCTACAGAGTTGCAAGATGTGGTGAAAAAAATCCCACTAGATAAATTGCTAATTGAAACAGACTCACCTTGGTTAGCACCTGTACCTTATCGAGGTAAACCTAATCAACCAGGGTTTGTTAGAGAAGTAGGGGAGTTTATTGCCGAATTGAAGGGCATTTCAGTGGATGAACTGGCGAAGATCACTACTGAGAACTTTTATAACTTATTTGCTATTGAGCGAGTCAGTTAAGAGCGTTATTTATGCATAACTCAATCATTAAAATTGGACAGTTGGCTATTACTGTTAGTAATGTAAAGCAGGCATTAGCCTTTTATCGAGATATTTTAGGTTTGACGTTTCTGTTTTCACCTTCTGAAAATCTAGCATTCCTGTCCTGTGGCGATACCCGTATTATGCTTAATACACCAAAAGGGGCGGGTGAAGTAGGAAAAAACTCCATCCTTTATTTCACCGTAACAGACATTACTAAGGTCTTTAAAAAGCTATAAGTGATGGGGCTACCTCAGAAAGAGCGCCTTCATTAACGGCTGAAATGCCAGAGCATGATTTTTGGATAGGGTTTCTAAAGGATCAAGATGGCAATTTAGTTGGACTAATGGAAGAGAAACGATAGGGTGAATTGGTGCCTGTCGGTAATCAACGGCTCTGACTACTTGATTCGTTTTTCAGGAAAAAATTCAGATTATGTCTAGTGGGAATACTATAATTTGTTCAGGCATGGGAGCGAAAAAAGGTGGTTCTTAGTATTATTTTAAATTTTGTATTTGCGTTGTTTAAATATTTAATTTTAATATTTGTTATTTTAATTATTGGGTTTGGTACGTTTCAATGGGTAAGTTCTATTGATGAGGTAATCACTTCAGGGGAGTGTGGTGAATTTAAAATAGGCTATTCTAAAAAAGAAACGTATCAAGTCTTATTGGCAAGCTCTGCTAATTATGAAAGTAGAGTTGTCTTGTTTAATGAAGCGTTAAAGGAAAAACACGAACCTGTTATTTTTAATTCGGTATTTAATAAGGACGAATTTTATTTATTTGAAGACAAGAATGAGTGGCTCATATCATTTGACACCGCATATTACATCGATAAAGTAACTTTGCATTTTTGTAATGGGAAATTATGTAGGATTTGGAGAGCAAGATCTTATTTACAGTTTCCGTAAAATAATAAAGACACCCATCATAATTTGGATCTAACCACTTTGATTCCTTGGTGTTGGAACTCCTTAACCTCTTACGTTCCAGTTCATAAAACTAAGGCATTAAAAGGGTCCAATTCAACCCCTTTTTCCATTGCTCTTTTAAAAGCCGCTCTTGCTGTTAATCTTGATAAGTAGGCAGAAATATCAGAATTCAAATGTGTGTTTAAACCAATAATGGTAGCCAAATGTAAAGCATAACCCACTGCAATATCAGCAACAGTGAACCTCTCACCACATAAATATATACGACCCGTTGATAAGTGCTCCTCTAACCAACGTAGACGTGCCGAAAACCACCGAATATAATCTTCTGCCAATTGAGGTAACTTGCGGTCATCTGGTTCTAGATGTCGATATCTTAAGGCAATCGCTAATGGAAACGTCAGTGTTGAATCGCTTTGATGTAAAAAATTCAAATAATGAGCATAATCTGGATCGTCAGCCGCAATGCAAAATTCAGGCTTATCGTAGACGTCGACTAGATATTGACATATTGCAGATGATTCAGTCATTTGACTTCTGCCGTCATCAAAAAATGGAATAGTGCCAAGGGGGTTGGTTTCTAAGTACTCTCTTTGGGTAAAGCGCGGTGGAAATGGCATAACGTTTAATTGATAATCTATGCCCATCTTTTCTAACGCCCATAAAGGACGTAAGGATCTGGCGTTATAGCAATGCCATAAGGTTGGGGTTACTCTGTTAGTATGAAAAGAAGTCATTATTTTTATGCTTAAACTAAGTGAATATGTGTATTGAAAACGGCAAAGATCACCTGAATAAGTGTTTAATCCTAGATGAATACCCTTGTGTTTAGACTACAGAATAACAGGGACAGAACAAAGCTAAATAAAGCCTAGTCTATTCTTGATATTTGTTTATATGAAAGATAAAAAAATCCCAAATACGCTATCTTCCACAACATTTTTTAAACTTCTTACCACTCCCACACAAACATTGGCTATTACGTTCTGGTGAAAATTCACCGGAGTCTTTTTGAATCACACCTGTTGTGTAACACCACCTATCATCTTCAAGCACAAAGTCTGATAGTTCATGCATCACATAATAACGTCCATCTGCTTGGTAGAAGGCTTTAAATTCCACTTGAGCCGTGTTGGGGTGTGGATGATGAGCTAACACCTTAAGGTTTAGCCATTTTGTACCATGTGCACTATCCGCTAGCTGGCTCACAGTTAAGCTCGAACGTAGTTGTGATGCATAAGTTTGTAAAATATAGGGGAAATCTTCGATTACATAAGCGGTAAAACGAGAGCGCATTAACTGTTCAGCGTTTTGTGGATTTATTTTGTCGCTAATAATAGGCTGGCAACACTGTTTAAATGCCAGGTGGTTACCACAAAAGCAATTTTTATCAATATCGGTCAAAGTGTTAGTTCTAAAGCAAACAGATAGGTTAGCCTAGGTGATCAGAAGGATAGTAGTCAATAGCACCTGTAGCAGTTTTTGAAACTTAGTTACTTACCAAGGTCCTTTTACTACGTTATTATTTTGCTGTTTATTTGGCATTAAATTGACAAGGGCGACCTTGTAATCAATACATAGTTGTTTCAGACGTTTAAAGCTTACTTCATCCAAGGATAGATGTTCAACAAACAAATTAGAACATTGACCGCCAGTAACAATTTTTTCAAGCCATAGTGACAAGCAACTTTGTTTGGGCTTTATCAGGCGAATGCAGTTGACCTGTTTTTCAGAAAAACGAATATGATTGGCCACTAAAAATGTCCATCTATTTGCATGTTTAACATTTATATCGTTGTGATGCCCTCTATCTGCCGGCACCTGCATGATGGCTAGTGGAGTAGAGTTGTTTGTAAACGCATGTAAACTTGCCATAATAATTTCTCAACATTGATGTTATATACAGTGGTTTTATATACAGTAGTACTGTACATATCATCATGCAAGCTTTTTTTACTCTGATTTGTTTTTATTCTATTATTAAGCATTTACGCTAATAGTTTAAAAATTTGGTTTTACTTGGATTTAATAAAATTATTGTCTCTAGTCCATATATTATTAGCTGAATGATTTCAGATTTCACTTGATAGGTGGCCTTGTATTGCCTTATTGGGATTTGACCGTTTTGCACTGAATAGTGATTAAATAAAACTTATTGCCCTCTGCAAGCCGCTCTAACGAGAAGTAGCACAACGAAATTTCTATTGCGGGGGCAACTAGTGGATTAACTTTAGCGTAAACTGTACTTGTTAGCGGCGTGCTGTTTCCTTGTGGTCGCAGGTTTTTATCGACAAAAGAATACGTAGCACAGACTTAATACTTTTAAACCCCTATTTTAATGACGCATCTCGTCATATCTGAGCACCGTTTTGTGGTGGTAGTGTTATTAACCAAGCTTTTCACCAACGACGGCAGAGGAGGGCATAAATAAGGTGCTGTATAACTTGGAAGCAAAACCATCTGTCATGCCTGAGATATAATCAGCGATCACTCTATGACCATTTCCAGCTTCATGTGCTTCTAACCAGCGTTGGCTTGTATTATCAGGAAGTAGCCTTTGAGGATCTGAAGCAAAGGCTTGAAATAATTCCATGACTATTTGTTGCCCTTTATATTCTAGTATTTGTATTTCGGGCTTTTTGATAACTCGATTATATACATAAGCTTTAAATATACCCAGAGCTTGTTTAAATGCAGGGTGGAAAACTGCATTGTATTTAAGTAAATCTTGTTCAAATTCTGGCGCGATTTCAGTTATCTCAATATTAGTAATAAAACAATTAACCAATGCACCTATGGCATCTTTCCGTTCGTGGTGATATTGACTAAAGAGCTTTTCACTGATGGCAACTATATTTTGATTCATCCAATCAATGTCCAGACTGAGCAACGTCTCTGCTACTTCTTGAAAAAATTGTGACTGGTTGACTATCCCCATTACAATAGCATCTTCAAGATCATGGATGGCGTAAGCAATATCATCTGCCAACTCCATAATGGAACAGTCAAATGATTTATATAGGGTTTTGTGATGACTTTTGTCATTATGCTTATATTGCATGAATCTTTGAGTATCATGGGTAGAAACTCCTTCAAATAACCAATTAAAAGAAGCTTGATCGCATTCATACAAACCTTTGGGTGGATGCCAAAGTGATGCTTTAACGTCTCTATAGGACATCGTGTCTTGCTCTTGAGGCGGTTGATTAAGTTGTGGCAGGTAGTTGGGATATTTGATTAAACCTAACAATGTACGTCTGCTAAGGTTCATTCCATGATTAGCTGTATACGGTTCAAGTTTAGTGACTATTCTAAATGTTTGGCCATTTCCTTCGAATCCGCCATGGTTGCGCATCATATAATGCAGCGCCACCTCACCACCATGTCCGTAGGGAGGGTGGCCGATATCATGTGCCAAACATAACGCCTCAATTAATGTGTCATTCAAATCTAGGTGTTGGGTTAATTCTGCGTACTTACTTCTAAGCTGTGCAGCTATTCCTTGGCCAATTTGTGATGCTTCTAAGGAATGAGTGAGACGAGTGCGATAAAAATCACTCATACCTACACCTAAAACTTGGGTTTTGGCCTGCAACCGTCTGAATGCAGCAGAATGCAAAATTCTGGCTTTATCGCGTTGATAAGGAGTGCGATGGTCACCTTGACGTAGAATTTTTTGGCTATGCCTGCGCTGTGTCCATATTTCCATAAATTACATCTGCTCCACACTTAATTTTTTTGAGGAGACTACTTTAACATTATGTGAACAGATGCTGCTGAGTTAATCAAGGCATTGTTTAGTCGTCTAATTAATGATCTTCTTGGGTAATTTCGTCAAGGCTTAAACTAAAACTGGGCACATAAGCTTTCATAAAATAATCTACTTCACTTGAATGATAATCTTTCAATATTTTATCTAAACGTTTTTTGGCTAGTTCAAATTCCTTATTTCCTGCAGAAAGTTCTTCTAGCGTTTTAAGATAAGCACATATCACGTCAGCAGCTTTGACAATAAAGGCTGCGTCTTTATTGTGATGATGGTGATCAATCAGCTGCGCGTAATCTTCTTTAAACTCATCCGGAGCCATATTGATCAATTTTTGTTCTGCGAGTTTTTCAATTTTTTTATATTCGTCACGTATAATAGGATTTGAATATTTTATCGGTGTGGGTAAGTCCCCAGTGATCACCTCTGATACGTCATGAAACATGGCAATAGTGGCGACTTGATTGGGATCTAAATCACCATCAAAATATTTATTACGTATCAGAGCTAAAGCATGAGCCACCATGGCCACTTGTAAACTGTGTTCTTGAACATTTTCTGTTCTAATATTGCGCATTAGAGGCCATCTGTTTATCAATTTCATGCGTGATAGATGAGCAAAGAAATGACTTTGATTAGCTGATATGTCGTTCATGTATCTAATTTACCTGCTTATAACTTTTGAAAAAGTTTGCAATCGCTTCTAATGCTGGTTTTAGTACATCAACATGGGGCAGAAATACTAATCTAAAATAACAACCCTCTTTAAGATTAAATGCAGAACCGTGAACTAATAATATTTTTTCTGTGCGTAATAAATCAAATATCATTGTTTCGTCGTTAGTAATATTAAATTTTTCAGCGTCAACTTTAACAAAACAATACATAGCGCCTTTGGGCATAACACACTCAAGGCCATCTACTGCATTTAACATTTTAAACGCCATATCTCTTTGAATCTTTAGTCGTCCATCTTCACCAATTAGTTCGTTAATACTCTGATATCCCCCTAAAGCGGTTTGAATTGCATGTTGGCTTGGAACATTTGCACACATTCGCATAGATGACAGAATGTTCAGCCCCTCTATGTAACTTTGGGCAATGAGTTTGTTGCCACTAACCACTAACCATCCAGCCCTGAAACCTGCTATCCGATAGTTTTTTGACAGACCACCCATAGTAATACAAAAAATATCTGTAGCCATTGATGCAATACAATGATGCTTTGCGTCGTCATATAAAATCTTATCGTATATTTCATCGCTGATCACAACCAGTGAAAATTCACGTGCCAATTCAATAATTTGTTGCAATAACTCTGGGCTATATACTGCGCCAGTTGGGTTATTAGGGTTAATTAATACTATTGCCTTGGACTTATCAGTAATTTTGCTGCGGATATCTTTTATATCAGGCTGCCAACCATTAGTTTCATCACAACGATAATGTATGGGTACACCTGATGCGAGACTCACAGCAGCTGTCCATAGAGGGTAATCTGGTGCGGGGATCAATACTTCATCATCGTTATTTACCAGTCCCTGCATGGCCATAACAATTAGCTCACTGACACCGTTACCAATAAATACATCCTCTACTTTGACGTTTTTGATATTTTTCTGTTGATAATATTGCATCACTGCAACTCGAGCTGAATAAATACCATTAGAGTCTGAATAACCTTGGGATTTTGGCAGGTTATGGATCACGTCCTTCAATATATCGTCAGGGGCTTCAAAGCCGAACGGAGCAGGGTTGCCGATATTTAGCTTCAGTATTCGATGCCCTTCATCTTCCATTTTTTTTGCTTCGGTCAAAATGGGCCCACGTATCTCGTAACAAACGTTTTCTAACTTGTTCGACTTATTAATTTTTTTCATTGATTGTGAATAACCTCCATCATGGAGACACAGATTAAACCAACAAGGGTGGGGGTGTTAAGTGTTAAATTAGCTATGCTATATAAAAATGTTTAATTGGTGCGTTATTAACGCATCCAGCCACATCTATTTACATTCAAAATTTAATTTTAGACATCTCTTCACCTCAGCCAGAGTTAAATATGTTTATGAGTCACAATATAGGTTTGCACTTTCAATAAGTCTTAGTGTGAGTGTCATAAGACTGTCAGTAGGTGTTAAACATTCTAATGGTAAACGGTTGAATGAATCTGCTAGTCGTTTACTCAGAAATATAGATATAGAGGTTTGTCCTATTAACAGCGCTATTGTGATTTTTGGTGTGTATGGCCTAATTGAACAGACGGATATATGATAATATTTTAACACGCAGCGGGATTTATATTTACATAGTTTGTGACAACAATAATACTGCGTTGTTATAATCACGCTGACAGATTTATCTCACAACATTTTAACTATTTAAAATATGACGTTATCAGAAATAACTGTCGCAAATTTGTATGGCATTGTTTCCCAGTTGAAAATATACCACTTACTCGATTTTCTGCACTAATCCAAAAGATGGCTGAGCAATTTAAAGCAACTATTCATTGACACCGAGTAAATTACTGATCGTATGTAGACGTTGATTACGTACCAATGCCATATTTCTGGTCTAAATTAACCTGGGTTTATTAGTTCTTAGTTTGAAGCGCTATATACTTTTTTTATTGTAGGAGTAAAATAATATTAATATTTAATATCAACTATCAAATAATAAAACTAAATCGTTTCGACTTTTATGGATTAAAAATATGTCAGATCACTTCAAAATAACACCTCAGAATGCGATTTCCAATAGTGACATTGCACGAGTTATTCCTTGTAAAAAGTTATCAATGAATGACCCGCTTAAATGGTTGGCGTTAGGTCTTAAGGACGCGAGTAGGGAGCCTGGACTAACACTTTTTTTTGGTCTTATATTTGCAGCAATACCTTGGTTGATCATTGAGTTAGTCCAATTAACAGGTTGGCATTTAGTGATAATGCCTGCAATCGTTTGTTTTATGCTGATTGGTCCATTTTTGGCGGCGTGTATGTATGATGTCAGTTGGCAACTACAAAGAAACCACGAACCCACTTTACGCCATTGTGTGAAAACATTAAAACGTAATGCTCTTAATGAATGGGGTTTTGGTATTTTACTGATGATATTAATGATATTTTGGCTGCGCGTAGCTTCATTGATCCATGCCTTGTATCCCCAATATCTTGATAAAGATTTCATTAATCTTCTACCATTTTTAGCTGTTGGTACGATAATCGGTGCCGTATTCACATTATTAGTTTTTTTTATCAGTGCGTTTACACAACCAATATTGATGGAACGAAAAGTTGATTTAGCCACCGCTTTGTTAACCAACATGAACGCAATATGGACTAATAAAGCTCCGATGATGTTATGGGCATTCATTATTTTAATGTCAGTACTTATCGGTTTTGCTACATGGTTTGTTGGTTTTATTTTCCTGATGCCGCTTATTGGGTATGCAACTTGGCACGGTTATATAGATACAATAGAAATTAAAAGGGAACGAACCTTCGAATAGTTAAGTATTTCTATACAGTATCAAGAACATAAAAAAGCCTCATAATGAATCATCATGAGGCTTTTTTATGTTGTAGCTTATCGTGGTAGTTTAGAAACGGGGCTTTCTTCTAAAATTTTCTTAGCCCAAAAATCCTTGACTGAAAAGTCTGACTTTTTAACTTTCTTTTTAACAGGTACCTTAGCTGCTTTTTTCGGCATGGTTTTTTTAGGTTTTTCAACGGCTGCTGTGGCTTCTTTTGCTGGAGTTGAAGTGCCTAATTCAGCAATCATTGCATTCAAATTGGCCAAACGAATATTTTTACCACCATCAACACTATACCAGCCACCTTTTGCTTCGATTGTGGGAGCATTACCATTTGCTGCAGTATAAGCTTCAGTAAAAGCCGCTATAACTTGATCTTTATCCAATTTACTCATAATCAGGTCTTTGCCTTTTATATGTTTATTTTCAGAATGTGAGCAGGTTTTATACCTTTTTTTATTTATAATGTCTAATTTTACAAAATTAGCTGTATAAAAATCAGTAGGAACAAAAATGTCAGTATCAAATATTCAATTATTAGAATTACTTAATTCGTTATTAAAGCCAGAAATGGTAAATGATTATTGCCCTAATGGTTTGCAAATAGAAGGCAAAAGGAAGGTGACTAAGTTAGTCACGGGCGTGACTGCTTCTCAAGCACTAATCGACCACGCAGTATCAATTAATGCGGATGCTATTTTGGTACATCATGGCTATTTCTGGAAAAATGAGTCGCCTTGTATAATAGGCATGAAGAGAAAACGAATACATACTTTATTGCAGCACAATATAAATCTTTATGCCTATCATTTACCTTTAGATATTCACCCATCACTTGGTAATAACGCTCAATTAGCCAAATTATTAGGTATTGTGGATATCGCACCGTTAGAAAAAAATAACCCTCAGTCTGTGGTTATGCAAGGTAGGTTTGAAGGTGGTATTCACCCGTCTCGCTTGAATGACTTGATAAGTAATATGTTAATTAAAACACCGTTACACGAGCCAGCGAGAAAAACTAAAATTGAAACAGTTGCCTGGTGTACAGGTGGCGGACAAGGTTATATCGATTTAGCCGCTGAAAGAGGTATTGATGCTTACATCACCGGTGAGGTATCAGAACAAACTATACATACCGCAAGGGAAATGGATATTCATTTTTATGCTGCGGGACATCATGCAACCGAACGTTATGGTGTAAAAGCGTTAGGTGAGTATATTCAACAAAAATTAGAAATTGAGGTTGTCTTTGTTGACATCGATAATCCAGCATGAGGCAGATTTGATAAATGGATAATGATGGGCAAGACCAAAGTTTTGATAAATTTGCAGATAAATTCGAAAAAAACATTTATGGCTCCACAAAAGGCCAATTACGCCATGAGTTGCTAGTACATTATCTGCATGAGTGCATACCTCTGAATGCTCAGCCGTTAGAGGTTTTGGATGCAGGAGGGGGCACTGGTGTAATGTCTCACGTCATGCTTAATTTAAACCACAAGGTAACTTTATCTGATATTTCTTCAGAAGTATTATCTTTGGCTAAAGGTAAGCTAGGTAAAAATATCAATCTTGATGTTCAAAATAAGGCTATATTGTCATTAAGCACTAAAAAACAATATGATTTGGTTGTCTGTCATGCAGTTTTAGAGTGGATACAAAACCCATTCGAAGTAATATGTAAATTAGTGGATCTAGTTAAACCGGGTGGGTATCTATCCCTGAGTTTCTTTAACTATGATGCTCAGTTATTTGGAAATATGTTGTATGGTAATTTTGATTATGTCGAACAGGGTATGACCGCTAAAAATATTGTGCGGTTGAGCCCTAATAACCCACAAAGACCTAAAATTATTTTATCTCAACTTGAAAACCTACCCGTTCAGATCATAAAAAAAGCGGGTATACGTTGTTTTCACGACTATTTAAAACAAACTGAGAAACAAACCAGCGAATATGAACAACTTAAACAATTAGAGATAAAATATGGCTCAACTGAGCCATATTTATGGTTGGGTAAATATTTTTTAGTTATTGCCCAAAAAGACTTATGATTATGATTTGAATTATTCTGATAATAATTTTTCAATATCCTTGATCATTTCTTCAGGCTTAGTGGTAGACGCATAACGTTTGGTCACTTCTCCTCGTTTGTTGACTAAAAACTTGGTGAAGTTCCATTTGACACTTTTACTACCCATCACTCCAGGCGCCGCTTCCTTTAAATATTGGTATACTGGGGCTGTGTTTGAACCATTCACCTCAATCTTCTTAAACAAAGGAAAATTGACATTGAAGTTCAGACTACAAAATTCTTGGATCTCGGCATCTTCTCCAGGCTCTTGATGACCAAATTGGTCACATGGGAAGCCAAGCACTTCTAAACCTTGTGGTTCAAATTGTTTATATAGGCTCTGTAGACCATCATATTGTGGTGTAAAGCCACACTTACTTGCGGTGTTGACTATTAATAATACTTTGCCTTTATAGTCATTGAAATTTATATTTTCACCATTATTTAATATGGCCTCAAACTGATATATGGTATCCGACATAATCATTCTCTTTATTGCACGTGTTATCTATATTGTCATTATCTAGCTGGTTTCAACTATTTATGTCAATAATTTATAATTAAGGTAAATCCTAATTAAGGAAAGTAAATTGGTAAAAAAAATAGCATTTATTGGTTTAGGTGTCATGGGTTACCCTATGGCTGGACATTGTCAAAAATCAGGTCATGAAGTTACGGTATTTAATCGTACTACAAATAAAGCCCAAGCTTGGGTAGACGAGTTTTCGGGAAACATGGTCGCGTCTCCTAAAATGGCTGCAGAACAAGCCGATGTAATTTTATTATGTGTTGGCAACGATGATGATCTTCGTTCCGTTATGTTAGGGGAACATGGAGTTCTTGCAGGAGTTAATGCTGGGAATATCATAGTAGATCATACTACCGCATCAGCAGAAGTAGCTCGAGAGATGGGAATAGTCTGTGCAGAGTTGGGTGTTGGGTTTTTAGATGCGCCAGTATCAGGTGGGCAAGCAGGCGCTGAAAATGGACAATTGACTGTTATGGTAGGTGGGGAAAAAATTCATTATAGCTCTATTGAATCTATAATAGGTTGTTATGCTAAGTTCAGTCAATTACTTGGTGCTGTAGGGAGCGGTCAACTGGCTAAAATGATGAATCAAATCTGTATTGCTGGTGCAGTTCAAGGATTATCAGAAGCACTCAGTTTTGGAAAAAATGCTGGTTTAGATTGCCGTGCAGTAGTTGATGTTATTTCTAAAGGCGCAGCACAGTCGTGGCAAATGGAGAATCGATTTGAAACGATGTTAGAAGGTAAATTTGAGTTTGGCTTTGCTGTTGATTGGATGCGTAAAGACTTGGATATCGCATTGAATGAAGCAAAGAAAAACGGCTCTTCGCTGCCATTAACTGCACTAGTCGACCAGTTTTATGCTGATGTACAGAAAAACGGAGGTGGGCGTTGGGATACTTCTAGTCTGTTTACAAGATTGTAATATTTAAAACACACAACTATTTGACTTGTTCAACTTGCCACTGATGTTCGAAAAAACGAATTTTTACCATATCGTATTCTCTGTCAGCACGCCAAGTTCGGTTATTTAATTTGACTACTACACCGGGATAAAGGCGTTTATTGGCGATGACTTGGATGTCATTTTGATATTGCTCTTTGGACTTGTGTATGTCATTAGATTTGTTTTCAAGGCTGTCCACCAATTTTTTTTCACTTTTAAACATTTGATTTGCATCATCAACTCGTCCCTTCATATCTTGTGGAATGAACTGAGAGTTGATCAACTTGATACGCTCCAGGTGTCTATCATTATTTTGTTTTACTTTCTTTAAAAGTTCGTCGAGTGTGTCTTTGCGTTCCAATAAAGTATTAAAATCTTCACTGTAATCAATAGTTAAATTACTTCCTGAAACAGCACCTAGAGTGCCTGCAGTAACTGAATTACGACATTTAACTGTGCAAGCGAAAATATTTCCATTAGGGTTGTCTATAGCACCTATTATCACTTTTCCACGGCAGTTAATTCGGCTGTATGCTAATTGTCTGCCAACGGTGACATTGCCATTACAATTAATGTCTAAGCCTTGACCATGCTGAACATGAATATTACCTTTTGAAGTTAAACTGGTGCTGTATTCAGTGGCATTATCATTGACTTTCCCCATGGCGCCTTCTGTAATGATGATATCCCCACCAGCATGGATAATTGCAGACTCTACAAAGCCATTAATTGTGACATCTCCTGTTGCATGAATTTCCATTTTTTCAGTCACGTCACCATTGACTAAAACTGAGCCATCATAATTAACGTTACCGCTACCAACGTTGACCCCTTTGCATGAATAAATGTTGTCGACCCACATTGATTGATCTATAAATTTGGGCATACCAAAAATATCTGCCAGCAACAAGTTTTCATCATCATCACTGATAACAGTGCCATCACCAGGTGTAAATTTAATCCACTCACCCTTTTTTGCAACGACAATATCCCCACCCACTGTAAATCCATTCCTGCCTTCAGTCGGTGGCATTCTGCGAAGAAGTTCGGCTCCTTTTTGTACGCATATAATCGCACCTAAGTTACGCATGTCTACACGAGCAGAACTCACTGTTTGAGGTTTTAATATTCTATCTAAGGCATTTTGGACAAGCGGTTGCAATCTAGACGATTTGCCAACTCTAGGTGCTAAACCTTTTGCTATTAGCTCTTCAAATACTTCACCTGGAAAAGCTTGTGCAGTTTTTTGCACCAAACTTGTTAAACGTTTTTGACTAACACCGCGCTTTATACCGACTGAATTTAATTCTTCTAGTAATGACTGAACTGTTAGGGTTTTCCCCGCGTAGCCTACAGTCGTTGTCAGATAAGCCGATAATTGGTCTTCAACGATTCTAAAACTTATCTCGGTATCTCTACGTTCGCCAATTTGATGTTCTATGACTGTGGACATATTATCTGCTGTAATCGATTTATAACTATTTACAGCATCAATGATATTTTCATCAAATATAAAAAAATGTTTAAATATGCTTTCATGCACAAGTTCAAGAATAACGGCAGCTTCCACCTTATCTTCGACAAGATCAGGGGCAATATTTAAAACTAAATATTGGTCTGTTTCATCAATTTTTAACGTTATGCCAATCATTTGACTGCCTTCAATTACAACACATAATTAAATGTGTATTTAATTCTACTTATGTATCTATCTATCTGTATCGGCTTATTTTTGAGTTACATTAGAAGATAACTCCGCATACATGTTAACCACAAAGCAGTGAAAACTTCCAACTGTTAAAACCGATTGTCGTATCGTTATAAACTCTGCGCATAATTATAAAGAGCTTTCAATATGGCTAATTTATCAGGGTTTCGAGAATATTCGATGCTCAATTGTTCGAGTTGCAATAAAAATTCTGGCATTTTTATGCTCGCAGGCGACTCATCGTCAAAAAATTTAAAATGTCTATAACGTTGCCATCGTTCAACCTCTGGTTCTGATAACGACTGTGGTGCATTCCTAGCTCGGTATCTAAACAATAACGTATGCAAACGCTCGTCTTCAAATGGCAAGCAAAGCTCAGTTAACCTTATCACATCAGATTTAATAATTTGGTTCATAAGCTCCTTGTCGCTTGACGAAAAGAAACCGCCTGAATACAAAGCGAATTCAGGGTCAAGAGAATTTGGGCGTTCTTGATGAGCGAATACCTCTTGCAATTTATCGATAAAATGCAAGTTGTTTTTAATCTTCTGTAAGTTTTGTAAACAACGTTCCCTGTCGATCCCCAAACGCTTGGCATTTTCAGTGCTAAGAGTTTTAGCTGGGGCCAAGACGGGGCATTTATTAATATGTAGGAGCTTGATGGGCAAACGTTGTTCATTTTCTTCTAACATTGAATTTGGTGTGTATAATTTTTCTTTTATTTCATTAGCTGAAAGTGTAAAAAGTGGACTTGGGTCAAGAGCTAAATTTAGTGTGATCACTGCATTTTTATTTGATGGATGCATTCCTACAGGGACTATCCAAGAACAGCAACCATGAACAGAGGGGATTTTTGAGGATATATGCACTAGTGGTGTTAATTTTTTACAATCGATTTGTTCTAATACCTTTTTCTTGTTTCTTAAGCTAAATAGATAATCAAATAGTTTGGGTTGGCGTTCTTTAATCAACTTGGCAACAGCGATTGTGGCATATACATCAGACATAGCATCGTGCGCACCTTGATGTTGAATATCATTGGCTTTGGTCAAGTCCTGCAATTTAAAACTGGGTATTCCTTCTTTATTTAATGGCCAATTAATGCCTTCAGGTCTTAAAGCGTAACATGCTCTGGCCAAGTCAATAATGTCCCAACGGCTATTTCCATTTTGCCATTCTCTTAAATAAGGGTCATAAAAATTTCGATACAAGGTATAGCGTGTGATTTCGTCATCAAAGCGTATATTATTGAATCCCGCAACACAGGTATTGGGCTGTAAGAACTCTTCAAGGATCTTTGCGATAAAATCCCTTTCCGTGAGTCCTTCTTTTAAAGATCGTTGTGGGGTGATGCCGGTAACTAAACAAGCTTGAGGAACTGGCAGGCAATCATTAGCAATTTGGCTAAAAATCATCAGAGGTTCACTTATTATGTTTAAGTCTAAATCTGTTCGTATACCGGCAAACTGACATGGGAAATCTTTTTGAGGATTAGCTCCCCACGTTTCATAATCATGCCAATAAATGCTTGCTGAATTCACACTGCTGCCTTTTTAAGTTAATTCGATTATTAAATTAAGATGATTTTTTTTGATAGTGCTAAGAGCCTTAATTTTCCCTGTAGGTTCAAAGTAGTGATGAACAATATTATATTTTAACCATATTTATCAAATATTGTTATGTCTCAAGACAACCTTTATCCATGACGATACAGAATTTTTTTATTAAAAATACAGAATCACAGTGGGTTCACTAAAAGTGCCATACCGTATGAATCCGCAAACAGTCACATTCACCAGTGATATGCCGTTAACGGAATTGGTCGTTCGGTTATTAAAGTGTAAACAAACTGGCGGGGCAGTATTAATAGCGATCGCAAATTGAGTGTTTTTGTCTAAACAATATTGACTGGTAAAGATGATTGGATATAGTTCTTATCGAGAGCAAGTGGGGCTTATTAAAGACTTCAATGCAAATTGAAGTATTGAAGACCAAACCATAAATATTAGTCATTGCGTAAGTCCAAAATGATAACAAAAAACAAAATATACCCCATTGATGATGATGGTTATCTGCTTGGCGCAATTAATCGTTCAACTTTGTTGCACTGTGTAGACTTGGATCTTATTTATGGTTCCAAGTTATGAGCAAGTTAAGTCATATTTGTTGTGTAATATTTCTGGTATTTGCTCTGTTCATCTTCTAGGATCATAAATTCGTTTTTATAGTTGTAATAGAGCAGTCGTCATTGTCTTCAGCACAATCCAATCCAGAAATTAGCGTTAAACAGCTTTCTAGTGATATCGCATCTTGTATGTCTAAAGACAAATTTAGACTTTTATCCCGTTTGCGTAAATTTCGCAATCTAACTGCAGATAAAAAACAAGAGTTTTTAGTCAAATTGCAACATGATGTAGAAAAATCAACGAAAATTTATACTACTAGATTAGCGCAACGTCCAGCCATTGATTTTCCTTCTTTACCCGTTTGTGAAAGAAAAGATGAAATAGCAGAGGCTATTGCTAACAATCAAGTAGTTATCATTGCAGGCGAAACAGGCTCAGGAAAAACCACACAAATACCCAAAATATGTTTAGAACTAGGTAGAGGGATTGGCGGTTTGATTGGTCATACTCAGCCTAGACGTCTGGCTGCTAGAACTGTGGCCAACCGAATTGCTGAAGAGTTGAAGACCCCGCTAGGGCAGCAAGTGGGGTTTAAAATTAGATTTTCAGATCATGTATCTGATAGTACCTACATCAAATTGATGACAGACGGTATTTTGTTAGCTGAAATCCAACGAGATAGGTTTTTAAGTCAATACGATACGATCATCATAGATGAAGCACATGAGCGTAGTTTAAACATTGATTTTATTTTGGGTTATCTAAAACAACTTTTGCCTAGACGTCCCGAGCTCAAACTCATTATTACTTCAGCAACGATTGATCCATTACGTTTTTCTAAACATTTTA
>Ga0209712_10001191_pt1 | contig 22342 bp, 17 predicted proteins | sample ArcOceMetagenome_FD_187443 | JGI IMG/M metagenome (GOLD analysis project Ga0209712, IMG submission 187443) | Marine eukaryotic phytoplankton communities from Arctic Ocean - Arctic Ocean - Greenland ARC118M Metagenome (SPAdes) (version 2) | ecosystem: Environmental > Aquatic > Marine > Oceanic...
CTATTAAGCCAAAATCCACACATATAAAAACCGCAACGACTCTTAACAAGGTCACAACCGATGCAAGTTTAAATATGTATTTAACCTGTCCAACTGCGTTTAGTAATTGGTCAGATAAAACCAAAAAACCTTCTACAAATAAGACCAGAGCCAACACACGAGTAAGCGGCACAGACTCCCCCCATTGATCACCATAGAGAACACTCACTATTTCCTCAGAAAAGACAAATATGGCCACACAAAAAGGCCACTGAAACGCGAGCATATAATTAGTAATCTTGTAATAAAGTTGGTCGGTTTGGCCCTCTTCGTTATTCATCTTGGACATGTATGGCTGAATGACAGGTGTGATAAATGACGTCAGCAATGTCGAAAAAAGTTTCAACGTTGCAGTCGCTTTACCAAAAAAAGCCACATCATCTACCGCCAATTTTTTACCAATTATCATCTCAGGCACAATATCTTGCATCTGAGTCAGGACATTTGACATGCTAACAAATGACGTAAACTTAATAATGTCTAACGCCTTTTTGAGTCGGAACTGATAATGCTCTTTTTTTGCATAACTTGCTGCCATAACAACCGTTGTTATGGTGCCGGCAACAGCAGCTATAGCCATAGCAGTCAGACCAAAACCATAAAACAACAAGACTAGCAGTACTGAAGCTCGCAAGACCGTGCTTGTGATATCTATCAACATAATTTTATTAAACAACATATCCCGTTTGAGCAACGATAGTGAAAATGTGCCAAACGGAATAAAAACAAAATTAAGTGCTAGTATTTTTACCAGCAACACCATCTGTTGTTGCTCAAAATAAGCAGCAATGTATTGAGCTGACAAAAAATACGCCAGAGCAATAGCCCAACACAAGGTCAAAGATATACTAAAACAAGTCTGAATCTTCTCGGTCGTTAAGTCTTTTTCCTGAATCAGATACAATGACAGGCCAAAATCACGCAACATCTGGCCTATCACTATACTGCCTGCGGCCAGAGAGTAGACGCCTAAATCGGATGGTGCAAGGATCCTTGACAGTACCATGACCAACACAAACTCTAATACCATAGTACTGTATTTCCCTGCGAAGGAATAAAACAAAGCATTACGTAAAGTAGGCATCGGTGTGAGCTCTTATATTGTTAGATGTTGTTACGTTTTGTATGTCGCAAGGCGCGTTGTTTGATATTACCGTAATCTACCCAAAATGTATAAGTGGTTGAAAAACAGTTGGTATATGATTGAAACCTTGTTAGCGTTGCAGGTAGACAGATAATTAACAACGCCGACAATGAGCAAAAAAACCAACCTATTGATGATCTCGTTTCATTTTCCTCCCATTGCGTCTAGTAGTGGATTTCTGCGCAGCTTAAAATTCGCCCAATACTTTGATAAATCTGCATTCAATGTATCATTGATAACTGCTACCCAAGGGGCCTATGAAAAAACAGATGAAAAGAATCTCCGTCTTCTGGATAACGCAGACTTTGCCATACATAGAGCTCTGGCGTTAGATGCCAGTCGCCATTTATCAATAAAAGGTAAGTATTTCGGTTTTATGACTTGGCCTGATAAGTGGTCTAGTTGGGTACCTTTTGGTTTAATTAAAGGACTCTATGTCGCCTGGTCCCAACGCAGCGATGTTATTTGGGTTACCTTCCCGATCTCGTCTGCATTATTAATTGGAATGGTAATCGCCAAACTAACAAAAAAGCCACTTATTGTTGATTTGCGGGATCCAATTTGGGAAGAAGAAACATGGCAAAATAACCGACGCCAACGCATTTTAAAAAGATTGGAAAAGCGCGTGTTAATCCAAGCCGAATACATTATTTTTACGTCGCCTGGCACTATCGAAAAATATCGACACCGATATCCACAACTCATCGAGAAGAAAGCAGAATTAATCCTCAATGGCTATGACGAAGCTGATTTCAGCGGATTGATAGCTAAATGTCAGAATAATGGCAAACGGGTTTTTTTACATAGTGGGCTTATTCCAGTTTACGAACGAGATCCAAGTGCATTTTTTATGGCGATAGCTGAACTTAAAAAAGAAGGCATAGTGAACGCTAAAAACCATGAATTTCGACTGCGGGCATGTGGCAACGAAGCTCAGTATATTGCTATGACCGCTGAACTTGGAATCGACGAGTTAGTTACTTTCCCTGGCCCTCTACCCTACAATGAAGCTCTAGCAGAAATGTTAGGAGCAGATGCACTGATGATTTTTCAGGCTTCAACCTGCAATTGGCAGATCCCAGCCAAATTATTCGAATATTTTCGAGCAGAAAAACCCATTCTTGCTTGGACTGATGAGCAGGGAGATACTGCACAACTTATTAGAAAGGTGACAACAGCTTGGACAATTGCCCCCCTCACAGATTCTCATAGAATAGCTCATTCTTTGACAGACTTTATACGACAAGATAAATGGATTGCACAGACTGATGACATCCATTCTTATTCCCGTGAGAATCTGACAAGACAATTAGCAAAGCTTATAAAATCGGCCGCTAAGCACAACTAAATAGGCGTAAATTCGACGCCATAAATAGCATCAATCTCATCAATAGACAGATCAAATTTTTGCAAAACGGTTTGCGTATTTAAGTCAAAGACTAAAATGCAGGCCGGAATAAACTTCATTTTGTCAAACTGTCCCTTCGCCAACCACGCTAACTTGTCTTTCATCTTGGTTCTTCTGAGCCTGGAAAAAGCCACGTAAGCAATACCTTCAGGGGTGATTGACAACCCTCTGGCCCAACCCAACTGAGACTCTTTAATATGCGAAAGCAGGTTAATTTCATCCTCTCGTTTATTAGTTGCTGGGTTGGTAGCGACCAAAAATCCGTCCACAGTTGTGAAATAAACCTTGTCTTTATATAAGACACCGTCATGCACACTAATGCGTTTCTCAACCAATGTGATTTCAATTTTCTCGCTAACATCATCTAAGCACACAGCATCCTGTTGCTTACAGCGGGTTACCCAACGCTTACCGTTGGCAATAAACACAAAATTGGGATGGCAATCGTGAGGCCGAGTCGAATGAATAATTCGATAGTCGGTTTGTTCGGAAAACCGATGCCACAAATCTTTTCCTTCAGTATTAATTAGTTCGATTACCTCGCCGTCAGCATCCAATACTGCAACCATATCTAAACCAGTAGAAGTCACATAAACCCTATCATCAAAAACATTCACTGAATGAACATTGTGAAAAAATGGGTAAGAAATCACTTTGACTACTTCAAGACTGGGATAGTGCAATTTGTAGATTTCCGTATCCGTAGGCAGCCACAAAATATCTCCATTCAAGCAGCAAGAAGTATATTGTAAGTTGGGGTGTTCTGATGGGTAGTTGCTTCCCCCATCACTTTTACTCATAACTACATTAACTTCGCCGTTATCTAGATTCAACTTGAGCAACTTGGCTTGCTCGTAGTATTTGCCTTCTCCCAACTCGAAGCCATTCTTTCGTTCCTTAGCTCCTGATATAAGTATAAATCCGGACATTAGGTTTCCTTAATTTGATGTGATGTTTGGGAGAGTAATTGCTGTTTTTCAATGATTGCCTGTCTGGTATCCTCAATCTTTTGTTCAGCTTTAGCTGTTAGCTCTTTTGTAACCACTATTCTGGTAACCACCAATAGTGCCAATATTGAATATGGCAGATCATAATAGGCGAGACCAAGGAAAGCACCTCCTGAACCATAGGCAATAATACTGACTTGAAGCATTGCGGCCAGCTTTCCTGCCCAATCTAGATCTGCGTGTCCTTTAGTATTTTTTATGATCCAGTTTCCGTAACGCCAACCCAAAATAAACATGCTCAGGAAAATAATCAGTCCAATATACCCCTGCTCGCCAAGCACTTCAAAGTAGATACTGTGCGCATCTGTACCACGCAGCACACCATAGTATTTAAAATAATTTGCAACGGTAAATGTCCCACCAAATCCTCCACCGGTGATACTGTCGTTGGCTACATTACCCGCTAATTTCCAAGCAATAATTCGGCCCATGGCGGAAGCATCTTCACTATAGGTGCCTATAGTAGAAATTCGAGAATACCATTCGGGAGGCATCGATAGGGCGATAACCAATACCACAATAAGCCCCATAAAACCGGTAACTATCTTATTATTGGTTTTCAACCACAGGAAAAACATCATGCAGATGGCCCCCAAGAAGGCCCCCCTAGAATAGGTCGATGCAACAGAAGCCATCATCAAGACCATTGAAAAAAACAGGCCACGTTTAACCCATTTGTTTTGAAAATGACCATGCATAAAATAGAACAGTGGTAACACTGTCAATAACGCTAAACCTAATTCGTTATTACCCTCAATAAAACTATCTGGAGGGCCCCATACGCGAAAAGAAAGTCCAGTACCGATGGCAAACACCCCCCCCTTGACCCCAAAGAATCCAATAGAAAGGGCGATCACACATACCAGTTTAATAATGCGATCCTTTTCCTGAAACAAAATGATACTTAAGAGAATAACAATTTGAATTTTATATACTCTAATCATTTCATACATTGACCCGCCAAAATTTGGCGAAGCGTATGTGGTGATAGTCTGCCAGACAATAAACAACACCAGCAGAATGGAAACCCCGTTCATTGGGTATTTTTTATTATCTTTTGCAAAAATAAACGCAGCTAATGTCACTAATGCAATCAGCTGGGAAAAAGGTAGGCTGTAAGCAAATCCCCACGTTAACCTATGTGGATTCATGTAAGCCAACCATGACCATACGAGGACACCAATATGTGGACGCTTAATGATGTAAGGTATTGATCCCAAAATTAGTAGCGTTACTAAAATATCACGCATTTAATGATCTACTCGGCAATATCACTGTTAATCGACTCACTTTTCTATATAACATGACTAATTTAGTTAAAACCACTTTAATCATTAGACTTAATTTGTGCCAGTTTGATGATGGTTTCGGCATTTGCGTCCCACAATAAAGCTTTTTCAGAAATACTTGCCGCAGCATTAGTTGCTAAGCACTTCCTAAGGGGCTCATCAGTGGCCAGTTTTTGGCACGCATCTATAAAAGATTGTTGATTACTTGGATCAAACAACAGCGCGTTAACATTGTCTTCAAGTAATTCCCTTATATTCGGTTGATCAGGTGCCACAATAGCCTTACCCATCGCCATGTATTCTAACATTTTAAGTGGAGAGGCATATGCAACTACTGCAGGTTGCAGAGCAATGTCGATGGACTGCAACCAAGCTGGCATTTGATCACGTTCTACCAACCCAGTAATATGTATTCTATCTTTAAGCCCTAAATCTTCTGCAAGCTTTCGGATACCAGGTACAGCAGGTCCGTCACCGATCAGTAAAAAAAATAACTTTTCATTCCTAGGCAAGGATAAGAGCTTAACAATCTTATCTAGCCCATGCCAATCTCGACAAAAACCAACGAAACCCACAACGATATTGTCGCTGACATCCACTTTCAATTGGTTTGGATATTGTGTGTCAATGAAGGCCTCTTTATTGATGCCATTGGGTATCACCTTAATTCGTTCTTCAGGTATACCAATAGCACGCTGAAATTCCGCCAACACGTTTGTTACTGGTAATACATAGTCTGCGTTACGCCAAGTGTAATTTTGTGTCCACTTTGCCAGAGCCGATAGCGATAAACCATCATACTTGCTACGTTCCTCTAATAATGGCGCATTAATTTCAAGTAATAATGGAAGTCTAAATAATTTTTTAGCCCAGATACCAGATGGATTAAATAGGTTATAACGCTCATAGATAAATGTGGGCTTGTGTTTGACAATCGCCATACTCAATTTAGCAAATGCCCAAAAACTATATAAAAACTCCACAACTTCATATAACCAATTTGGTAGGTTCATTTTTAGCTTTGAAACTAAGCCACCGTCTCCACCAAAATCTTGATTTTCCCCCATACTAGGTGCCACAAGAATAATGTTATGCCCCGCCTTTTTGAAAGACTTAATAATCTCCTCAATATGCACGTACTGACCATCTTTTGATGCGACTCTATGGTGATAGAGGATTTTCATTTATTAGCAACTCACTATTTGGAATTATTTACAGGAATCGACTCATATGTCACATGCTGTTTGTTAATTATTTGGTTAAATATATCGTACTGACCTTTAGATGTGTCATACCAATCAAAACCTTCGGCATATCGTCTGGTCGCACCTCGGTCAATCTGTCTACTTAAAAGCGACGATATGCCCCTTGCAATGTCCTTGGCATCTCGATCAACTAACACCCCAGCTTCTTCAGCGGCTACCACTTCCGGAGTCCCCCATAGATTGGTTGCAACGACCGACGTTCCACAAGCCATAGATTCTAGTAGTACATTTGCCCAACCTTCTCTACTTGAGGCCAAAACTAAAGCATCCGCTGCCTGATAAAGCTCCTTTAATTCGCCCTGTTCCAAAGCTCCGGTAAATCTAACTCTTCCTTGTAATTTATTTCTGACAACTATGCTTTCAAGCAATGCGCGGTCTGGTCCGTCACCCGCGATAATCAAATCCCAGTTTTCATTAAGGAACAGACTTTCAATCACCAAACAATGACCTTTGCGCTCGATAAGATGACCAACGCTGATAATCAGTTTTTTATCTGCGCTAACATTCCATTTTTCAAGCTTTAACTTATCTTGCTGAAGCTTGTCAGTGAGAGTGAAAAAAGTAAGATCTACTCCATTACGTAACACCGTAGTTTTCTCTTCTACGTCAGCAAATTCAAGCAATGAATCTTTTAGCGCTTTACAAACCGTAATGGCTGCTGCGGCATGTTTCGCTACAGAACTGATCATTTTACGGGCGCGGGGGAATTGCGGAATAAAGTTAACGTCTGTTCCCCTTGCGGTGATGGTGAAGGGTTTGCCTATTGATTTTGCTAGTCGTTCTATTGCTACACCATCGGGAAAAAAATAATGACCGTCAATCAGATCAAAGTTGTAGCCTTGATCTAACAACTTTCTTGCAGCCCTGCGCATGGCAAAATAAAGGAATATTGGTGTTAGATACATACCAATCTTTGGAATGACCAAATAACGAGGATGTAAAACCTGAATACCGTCTCTTATTTCCTCTGAACTTACCCCTACAAATTTTGCGTATTCTGAAAGTGGACCGGATTTAACCTTAAAAGGAAACCAGGGTACTGGCGCAATGACTTTTGCTTCTACATCCGGAAAGTGCTCTCGTAATTGCTTGAGACGGTTGCGCACAAAAATCCCATGTTTGGGCTCTTGTTCATTAGGGTACAAGGTACTGATAGTGAGTATTTTCAAAAATGCAACCTATTGGGTTCTCTCTAAAAATGCCTCAAACATCATCATGGCCCATAACATCTGATCATTGTTCTGCGAACCAGAGATATGTCCTTCAACCATATTGGTCAGCATGCTTTGATCGAATATACCTGAATCCATCATTTTACCCTTTAATACGCGCTGTCTAAGCTTGTCTTTTAGAGGGCCACGAAACCATTTTGAGAGGGGAACACCAAAGCCCATTTTATCACGATACAACACATCATTTGGCAACCTAGATTCAAGGGAGCGTTTGAAAATTGCTTTGCCGTTACCGCCTTCAAGCTTATATTTACTGGGAATCTTATTAGACCACTGCAAAAATTCATGGTCGATAATGGGTACTCTCACTTCAAGACTGTGAGCCATACTCGCTCTATCGACCTTGGTTAAAATGTCTCCGGGTAGGTAGGTTTTCATATCCAGGAACTGTATTAGTGATAATGCGTCATCACCGTCGAAGTCTGCAGCGTGACGCTTAAAGACTTCCAAAGCATGATAGCCTCCCAGTTCTTGTTTAAACTTGTTCGAGAATAATTTTTCTCGCCTTGCATCAGGTACAAAACACATAGTGTGTAAATATGCGGAAAGCGAATCCCTCTGCAAAGCTTGAAAGGTCGATTTGGCCCGCATAAACTTGGGAGCCCAATCTAATTTTGGATAGTGATCTCCAAGGAAATTGAATATGGGGGCACGAACCCCAGATGGCACACACGAACGAATTTTCTCTTCCAACATATGCCATTTATGACGACGATAGCCACCAAATATTTCATCACCACCGTCGCCCGATAAACAAACTGTGACTTTTTTTCGCGCGAGTTCACATACTCGGTAAGTTGGTATTGCCGAACTATCGGCATAAGGCTCATCATACATTGCAGCAAGTTTGTCAATTAAATCAAAATCATCGGAACTTACAACTTCCATTTGATGATTAGTATTAAATTTCTCCACCACCATGTCGGCAAATTCTGTTTCATTATAATTTTTAACGTCAAAGCCTATAGAGCATGTATTTACTGGTCTGTCACCTTGTATTTCAGCCATCAACGCAACTATAGCACTCGAATCTACACCGCCTGAAAGAAATGCACCAAGAGGTACCTCAGCCAACAAACGTATGTCTACTGCTTCACGCAAACGTTCAATCAGTTCTTCCTGTATTGAAGCTTCAGATTGCTGTAGCTGCTCCGCAAAACTGACTTGCCAATATTGGCTGTGGCGAGGAGCCTTATCGCCAAAGGTAAGTGACATGTGATATCCAGGTTCCAATTTCTTCGCCTGAGAATAAATTGTACGAGGCTCTGGGATATATCCAAAGGCAAAATAGTCTTCCACAGCAAGATTGTCCATCTCGCGACGCATCTGTGGATGTTGCTCCAACACTTTAAGTTCGGAGCCAAAAATAAATTGACCATTATCTAACATTGCATAATAGAGAGGTTTAATCCCCAAGCGATCCCTTGCCATGAATAGGGTTTGTTTTTGAAAATCCCATATTGCAAAGGCAAACATACCACGCAAGCGATCTACACATTTTTCGCCCCAGGCACAATATGCCTGAAGTATCACTTCAGTGTCAGAATGTGTATGAAATTCAAATCCAAGGGCGAGTAATTCCTCACGTAATGGTTTGAAGTTATAAATTTCTCCATTAAAAACGATTGTCGCACTGCGTTGGGTATTAAATAGCGGTTGTTGTCCCGTCGAAATGTCGATTATTGACAAACGACGATGCGCTAATCCCACTTTTTCATCGATGTATATATTGCCTTCGTCAGGGCCACGGTGAAACTGAATTTGATTCATTGAATTTAACAGCACTTCCGCTGGAGGGGCTTTACCCTGTGTATCAAAGATTCCCGCTATACCGCACATATTTATTATCCTAATTTATTATATTTTCAATTTTCTTTGTTTTTATATACTCTGGCGTGCCGCTCTCGCTGGCATGTCAAAAGTGTAAGCGGAAATGATCGACAGCTCACTGTCCCAACTTAATTATTTCGTGCAAGCATAATTGAATAACTCATCATTACGGTAATGCTTTTGAGCCAGGCTCTAATTTCGCTTGTTTACCGCTACGATACAAATTGTCATAAGCACATGTCATTGCCTGAATACTAAATTTTTGTTCCACTAATAATCTACCATTTTGGCCGTGCTGAGTTTTTAGTTCTGGCTGATTGATATAAGTCAATATGCATTGTGCCATATCTTCTGGTTCAGACACACTCACTAAATACCCTGACACTTTTTGATGCACAAGCTCACCATTTCCTCCTACATTAGTTGCAATAACAGGCAAACCACAGGCCATTGCTTCTAATATTGTATTCGAAATTCCTTCAGCTAGAGACGGAAGCACAAAAACATCAAACTTAGTCATTAAATCAGCAACATCATTACGGTTACCTGCCAACCAACTAGCTTGAGCGCATTGTCCATCAGCCAGCACGGTTTCAATTTTGCTTCGACAACTGCCATCACCAATTATCTGTAACTGAATATCCACTTTACCTTCAGTTTGTTGCCAGACTAAAGAAAACGCTTGCGCCAATAATACGTGATTTTTAACTTCTTCTAATCTACCCACACATCCGATGACAAAACGCTGTTTCAATAACACTGTTCGAGGAGAAAATTTCTCTTTATCCACACCATTGCAAATGTGATTAACACGCTTAGGGTTAACATTAATAATATTGAGTAAATAGTCATTTGCTTCTTTTGATAAAGCAATATACTGATGAATAAAAGGTTTAAGCAGTCGTCGCAGTCTTCGGTAAGTGAGGTTTTGACCATGCATGTCATTCACGTCCCATCCATGTTCTCCATGAATACGTAATTTCACTCTGCGCCACCAACCTACCAGTTGCAACTCAAGTGTAGCGGTGTTTCTACTGTGTAAGATATCCGGTTTGAGTTGCTTAAGGAGCGCATTGAAGCGCAAAAAAATTCCTAAATCATTGCCACTTCGTTTCGCCAGATCATAAAGCTGTACATTATTTGTAAGGATCCTTGCAGCAAAATCTGGATTATGACCTTTTAAAGTGACGATACTATGGGTATAGCACTCAGTATCTAAAGTATTAATCAGATTAACCACACCATTTTCCAAGCCTCCAGTATCAAAACGATACACCAGATGGACAATGTGTAGACTGTCTTTATTCACTAAGATAGTCCTGTAGATCATCGGCTAATTTAACCGTAGCAAAGTCAATAAATCTTTGGTTATCTTGGTTATCTTTTTCAATGGGTAATGAAAGTGCGATAAAGAAACCCAACTGTGGCTGGCCAGATAGAGCTTCGACAGCCTGCGATAGTTTAATTTCAAGAGCACTAGCACTGGTAAGCCATCTGGTCGAGTAGGTGTAGGCCAATAAACGTTTGTGGCCGCTTATGTTAGTAATCGTGATCATTTTAAATTGACCGTAATCAAATTTTGACTCCACCGACCATTTGTTGAAATTAAACAACTTGTTATTGCTGTTGATTAATTCACGTCCTTGCATATTGCTACTATAGTAAGCGACAAAATAATCAACCCCGTTATTGGTTCCGGTCATTTCCAAATCAGGATTTTCAAATACTGGTAACCATGACGTTTCTGTAAGTTCAACATTATTGCTGAAAATTGAAGCAATATCTGGGACAAATTCACTGACTGGGTTTTTAACCAGATTTTTATATGTAAAAGTCAATCCGATTAATACCAACAATACTACCGTGCTGCTAAGAAGTTTTAATTTAGGCATAGCAAACATTACAGACTGCTTTGCCGACTCATCGATTTTAGGTTCGGGCTCACTCCATATGCTGCCTACGGCGAACATCACAAAAATAACGAATCCAAAAAATACCCATCCATAAATTAAATGATCGATTCCGGTGCCATATTTCATATCAGATAAATAAGCGATCATCACTATGCCATAAGCTCGAAAACCATTGGCTAAAAGCGGTAAAGCGAGTGAAAACAGGATAAAAATCAGGCGTTTCTTATTACTCTGATAATTCAAGTAAGCAAACAGGGTTCCTAAGGTAAAAGAAGCGATTAAATAACGAATACCTGAGCAAGCCACTGCTACTTCAAACAAACCATTGGGGACGGCTAAATATAAACCTTCACGATAAACCGGAACGCCCGTCATCTGCAACGACCAAACGGTAATGTCTGCGGTCAAATCCTGCAGTTGGGGAACTAAAAACTCACCAACAGGTACACTAAACATCCAAAAAGCGAATGGAAATAACAATATTTTGGCTGCTTGATTGCCCAGTAATGTCCAGATGATTAACGGCAACATCAAAAACGCAGCGCCCTGTTCTATGACTAATAGCTGTGCTAAATTGCCAAACAACCAGATTAACAACACCCCGCAAACTATAGGCAATACCCATAGATTAGGTGCAATTTTAAGCTGATGTAACTTATGCCAATTTTGCTTAATTAGGTAAATACAAATTGGCAAAATAATAAAACCATGCGCAAACGTTTCTGAGCGATACCAGATTGCTACTGTCGATGCGATACTGCTGTAGAATAGCCCTCCCCAAAACAGCAGGCTAAGACATAAAAGTCTGAAAATTGGATGGTTTAACATGTTCTCAATTATCCTTAAATAACTTTGGTAGACGGGATAGACTCTCGTTCCATTGCAAATTGTTTAAAATCCATTGTCGGCTTTGACCAGCAGTCCGTGAGTGTTCTAAATAGTCACAAACCTGATCACAAAATAACTGAGGATCATCACTGACACGCACATCTTCATTTCGTCCTTCTATACCTTCAATCGCCATGTTTGTCACAACGATAGGCTTGGCCATAGACATGGCTTCGAGCACTTTATTTTGCAAGCCTCTAGCTATTTGTAGAGGGGCAACAACTACCTTGGCACCATGTATATAGGGTCTTACATCTACTACACGACCCGTTATTATGATGCCCTGCTTTCCATCCAGCGCCCTTAGCTGAGCATCGGGATTGCCTCCCACAACATAAAAACTTGCATTAGGATGTTTAGTACGGATCAGTGGCCAAACCTTTCGGCAAAACCATATTACCGCATCGACATTAGCCCAATAATCCATTGCACCGGTAAACACCACATCAATATTTTCTTTCATGGCCTTAATATCAGGGCTTTGAGGGTCAAAAAAAAACGTATCTACCCCATTCAACATGCCACTGACTTTAAGGCCGACAGATTCGGGAACTTGCTGCTTGAACAAATTGGCTTCTTGAGGAGAGACGAACAAACTATGCTGAAATTCTTTGGCTATTTTATTTTCTAAAAGCTGTAACTTGCGCCACTCTCGTTTATATACCCAGCGAGCAAGGCCAGTTTTTCCCTCTGAATATTGATTCCATTTATCTGAATCCACATCCACAAAATCAATAATACGATTTAGCTGAGAGTAGCGTTCACCTTCGACATATTGTGCCATTGATGAAGAATAAACAAATACTTGCTTAATCTTATGAATAGTAATTATATCACTGGTCCATTTGGACATTTCTCTGCTGTAATAATAAGGAACAGAAATAGCTTCTCCGCTTAAAAAAGCTTGCAAACCTTTAATCTTTGACAGCGTTTTATTCTGTTTTATCAACAACTTCTGCTGACAGTATTTATCCAGTTTATCTGCATATTGCCAGTCAAAGGGATCGTCCACAAAACAAGCCAGATAAATGTCATAAAACTGACTAAGCGCTTTAAGCATATTAAAGGAACGTATCTTATCGCCTTTATTAGGTGGAAATGGGATGCGATGACAAAGAAATAACAGGGGTTCCTTTTCCATTTGGTATTATCCCAGATACTTAGACAAAAAGGGGCCGATTAAGCGGCTAACTGCAACGGGTAGCTTTTTCCACATACGGATAAAAAATTTATATTTTGGATTGTTGGGGCTCAAATTTGGTAGTTCATTCGCCTTAACCAAATAAAACAAATAATGCAAAGGCTGAGGCTCCATGCCCCAAGTTCTTTTATATTTATAGGCGCCAGAATCATCTTTACTACGGCCAAAATCAAAATAATTTGATTTTCTTGATGACTTAGCCGAGCACATCAATTGATAGTACATGTAGTCGTTACTTTTTAACGCTCTGGCCGCATTTAGTCCTCCACCATAATAGGGCAATACCTGTCCCTTGTAGTAAAAACTCAATACCGAAGAAACCGCTCGACCTTGATGTTCGACCGTTAACACGTCACATTTTTCACCGAAAATTTGTTGTAGTGCACCAAAATAACTAGCAGAAAACACCGGTGTACCGAGATTACGTAAACTCTCTGAATAGATTTGGTAGGCAGTGGCAGTATCCGTATCAACTCGATGAGTAAGATCGTTTTTAAAAGAGTTTCTAATCACTGCCCGTTGCTTTCTTTTTGTCACTCCTGCAAGAATCGCTTCATCGTCTTCTGCTAAGACACAACCAAATGCTGAATGGGCACATTTTTCGGTGAATGCAGAGTTACTACGTGCAAAAGGATAACGCAGTTCGAGATAATCTACCGACAATTGTTGTGCTAATTCTATTGCTTTGCCTTCAAGGAATAACATAACGTCGTCAGAGTCCGATGCCACGCCACCGTATACGCAGAATGGTGTAGAAACTAGAGTATGTCCAAAGAGAAAACTTTTTTGTTCAACTAAGGGTAATACCCCGACTATCGAACCATCTAGTTCTGCATAGATAAAATGACTTTTGTGCTTAAAAACCTGCTCAACTATTTGCTTCCACCCTGACAAATGAAAAAAGCTGCCACGCTCACACTGGTCGACAAATACATCCCACCTTAATAAATCCTCAGCTTTAGAACCAAGGGTCCCTGACACATATGCACCCGTCACTTGCTAACTCCGTATACATCCCGCATGGTTGACCAATTAAAATCATCTAATAAACGAATCAACTTGCCTTCAGTTCGATGTAAATTTACGTAGTGACGAAAGCGCGATTTTAGTGGTGCATTTTTCATACGCGGCTGATCAGCGTCTATCTCCCATGGATGAAAATAAAAAGAGTAAGGCTGTTTTTCCTGCCGCAAATACTTAGCGATAAGTTTTTCGGTTATTTTATACGGATAAAGTCGAAAATAACCTCCCCCACCAATCGGTATTTGTTTACCCATAAGCCGCAGAGTTGGGATAGGTATTTCAAGGATACCTTCAGGCCTGTTGTAAGCAAAGCGAGGCCAATCTGGTGTACCATACAAATCATGCTTTACTGGGTAAGTACTGGAGCTATATTTAAAACCAAGCTCTGCTAACACTTCAAAAGCCCATTCATTGCTATAGCCGATGGAAAAGCTTGGTGCTCGATAGCCTATTATCTGCTCACCTAATAAATCTTCCAAGTGGTCTTTTGAACGTTTTACATCTTGTAGAAGCTCATCACGGCTCTGTTGTGTAGCTCGTCTATGGGCATAGCCATGGCTTGCAACCTCATGACCTTGGCGATGTATTTCTTTTATCAGCTCAGGATAGCGTTCAGCCACCCAGCCTAATACAAAGAACGTCGATTTAACCTGATTTTTAGCAAACAAATCGAGCAATCTGCGGGTATTGGTGTCTACGCGAGGTTGGTAGTCCTTCCATTGAGAAGGAGAAATAACCGATTCAAATGCCGATACATGAAAAAAATCTTCTACATCTACAGTCATTGCATTAAGTAAATCTGATTTCAAATTTTAACGCCCTTTTCCAAATTTAACGTCCCTTTCCAAATATAATGACTTCGACCGTTCGGATCAGAATTAACATATCCAGCATAAAACTTTGATGCTTTACATAATAAAGATCAAATTTTAGTTTTTCCATGGAATCCTCAACACTGGCACCATAAGGATAATTGAGCTGGGCCCATCCTGCTATCCCCGGTTTAACATTATGTCTCTGATTATAATAAGGTATGTCACGAATAAGATGTTCTACGAATTGAGGTCGCTCTGGCCGCGGCCCAATAAAAGACATCTCTCCCCGGTAAACATTTAGCAGTTGAGGTAGTTCGTCTATTCGATACGTTCGGATAAATTGGCCTATCCTCGTAACTCTAGTGTCATTTTTAGTTGCCCATTTGGCCCCATCACTCTCGGCATCAGGGCGCATACTTCTGAATTTTAGGATATTGAATAACTTGCCATTTAATCCCACTCGTTCCTGTTTGTAGAACACCGAAGTACCGGTTTTCATTCCATCGTCCAAATAGATTACTAGGGCCGTCAAAAGCATAAATGGCCAAGTGAAAAATAATACAATTGAGGCCATCAATCCATTAAACGCATAATCCAATGCTTCTCGTAAATAATTTTGAGAATTAAAACCATTTGAATAAATTACCCAACTTGGATACATTAAATTAACCACAATCTGACCGGTTTCTCTTTCCATAAAATCAAGTAAGTCGGTCACTTCTATTCCACGTATTCGACAATCGAATAGTATTTCAACCGGCAGGGTTCCCCGTCGTTGATCACATGCGATAACAACTTCATCGATATCATTGTCAGCAATAAAATTCCTGAAATTTTCATCTATTTTTACATGAAGCAGTTTTTCGTTTTGTATTCCCTCTTCGCGGTTATCACCAGGAATAGGAATAAAACCAAGTAACTCAAACCCTAAACGATCTACATCACGGCGCATACGTTTTTCTATGATTGCCGCACGCTCACCGGCACCTATTACAATTGTTCTGGTTCCACCCAATCCTAGTAAACCCAGCTTGCTAATGAAATAGCGGAACACTACAAGCGACAATATAATCGCACCAGCAGCAACTGGCAGATAATAAGGATGGGGTCGAGCCTCTGAAAAGAAGATGCTAGCAAGTAGCTCAACTACAAAATAGCTCAAAGCTACACTAACAAAAATACGGCGAATAATACCTCTAAATGTTTCTCTTAATTTGGCTTCATATAAGCCAACTGAAAGTGAAAAAATAAGCACTGAAAAGGTTAAAACACTAACACTAGAAATAAGAGTAAAGCTATTCGACTGAGGAGTGCCAGTACTACTGGCAACGACAACATTAGCCACATATGCAACATAGCCTATTATGAATGCTTCCACCAACACTAGGGCATTCGACCTTTTTCTTTGCTTATTATTGGTCAACGCCATTAACAACTCCTCTTGCATTTTTTGCTATAAATTATCATATGCTAATTTAACTATTTGAGATAGACTAACTTCTCTGAAGCGGTATTATAGTGATTATGACGCTGCGGTAAATAACAAGTTTGTTATATTTAAAACTATTTGGTTTAGGAAATTATATATATGAAAATAGAGAGATTGAGGCAATTTTTTTCGTTATCTTTCGTACTTATTTTGATCGCCGGTTGCAGCTCTAATCAGCTTCCTGAAGCAACCACACGTCCAGCACTGACTACTTCTATCGATGATTATAAATACCTGATAGGCCCAGGAGATTCTTTAAGAATATTCGTTTGGCGTAATCCTGAGGTTTCTGGGAATTTTGTAGTTCGACCCGATGGTATGATTACAACGTCTCTAGTGGAAGACATTCCCGTAACAGGTAAGACGCCTACAGCACTATCTAGAGAGATTGAAGTAGTATTGTCAAAGTATGTGAGAGACCCGATTGTGACTGTCACGGTGACCAGATTTAATGGGCCTTACAGTGAGCAGGTGAGAGTGATTGGTGAAGCCGCTCAACCTCAGGCAATTAATTACAAAGAAGATATGTCTTTATTGGACTTAATGATTCAAGTGGGTGGAATAACTGAGTTCGCTGACGGTGATGATTCTAAGTTAATTAGAGTCGAAAATGGTGTGCAAATAGAATACACCGTTGATATTGATAGGTTGATTAGGTATGGCGATATTTCAGCCAATGTAGATATTTTGCCCGGTGATATTTTGATTATTCCAGAGGCTTGGTTTTAGTCAAACACTGATTTGTTTATTAGAAATAAGTAGAAGTAGAAGTATAAATGTTCGGAATTCAGGAAATAATTGACCAAGTTTTTACATACCTTAGGGGTGTGTGGATTAAAAAGCGTTACATCATCATATCTTCATGGTTGATATGCCCGATAGGATGGACATACATCGCACAAATGCCCGACGTATACCGTTCTTCGGCAAAAGTATTTGTTGACACGAATAGTTTGCTTAGACCACTCCTAAGAGGACTTGCAATATACAATGACCCAACAGATGGAGTAAGCCTTGTTGCTCGAACTTTATTAAGTGACGAAAATTTGGAAAAAATTGCTCGTGAGGCTGACTTAGATATTAGAGCTACTACAGATGCTCAGATGAAAGGTATAGTAAACCGCCTGAGAAGAGGAATTAAAATAAGTAGCACTCGGGAAAGAAATATTTATACCATTGGCTATACTGCTCGCGACCCAAATATGGCGCAGAAAATTGTTCAAATCACACTCGATGAATTCGTTGAGGCGTCATTAGGTTCAAATCGTAAGAGCAGTGACTCTGCAGAAGAATTTCTAAGTCAACAAATTGAAGAATATGAAAACCGCCTTATAGAATCAGAAATGCGAAGGGCAGATTTCACACGCAGTCGCATGGATAGAGCGCCAGGATCTTCAGGATCCTATTATACAAGATTGGAAAGGCGAACTCAGGAACTCCAGCGTTCTGAATTAAAATTACTTGAGTTGGAATCACAACTCAGTGCGACTAATGCACAACTCCGCGGTGAATCTCCAATCTTTGGTTTAACCACTGCCGGTACTGAGAATAATCAACGTTCAATTCGAACAAAATTTGATGTTCGAATTAGAAACTTGGAAGGCAAATTAGACGAACTGCTGATTAAATATACTAAAAATCATCCGGATGCTAAAAGAACCCAAGGTTTGTTAGACGGATTGAATGCTCAGCGTGATAGAAGTATCCAGAATATGAGTACTGTTTCCAAAGAAACCGGTTCATATGTTCAGTTTGGAAATGTAAATCAAAACCCAGTTTATCAAGAGTTGAAGTTGACGGCTGCCCAATATACGAATCAAATTGCTTCTTTGAAAGTTCGTGTTGAAGCAACAAAGAAGAAAATCGTTGAACTCGATAAAATGGTGGATTTAGTCCCGCAAATAGAAGCTGAGGAGCGATCACTTAATAGAGATTACAGTATGATCAACAAGAAATATCAAGATCTATTGTCTAGGAAAGATCAAGCTGAACTTTCTCGAAAAGCTGATGCAAGTACGGATGACGTTCAATTTAGAATTTTGCAACCACCAACTCGCTCTGGTAAACCTTCAGGCCCCAAAAGAGGGATATTCTACACTGCTATTCTCTTACTAGGTTTCGGTTCAGGCGCAGCAGTTGCATTTCTTATAAGTCAGATTAAACCTGTTGTATTTAGTGTGAATCAGCTTAAACAATCCTTTGGCATTCCGGTTCTTGGTGTGGTGACTGACACCAACATTTTGGCCATTCAAAAAGTTAATAAAAGACGAATGGTCGTCTTCACGATCTCAAGTTTATCGGTGTTGGTAATCTACTTGATATTAATATGGACTGAAATTGCTTACGGGAAGGTACCGCTTCATTTGCTGGAGAATATAATTTGAATACCATAGAAAAAGCATTGCAAAAGAACAAGTCATTAGAAGCAAAACAAAAGAATAATGATATTATCAATGCTCCAAAAAATCAGCAGAAGAAAGAGTCAACTCAATCAAAAACGGAAGATGTTTTAGTTCCTAAACAAGAGCTTAGCCTAGATAGTCTCAAGAATATCTATGTTTCTAATACTGGCCGTCAAACTATTAATGAAGAATTTAGAGCAATAAAACGTAAAGTACTCAGTAATGCTTTTGGCCCTTTGTCCAAAACATTAAAGAACAGCAACATCATTATGGTTTCAAGTGCTAATCCTAATGAGGGCAAAACCTTTACTGCAATTAATCTAGCTCTAAGCATTGCATTTGAGCAGGATAAAACCGTATTACTTGTCGATGCAGATGTACTTCGACCTAGCGTAATGAAAATTATTGATCAGCCCTTTGAAAATGGCCTTATGGAATATTTACTCGACGAAGTAGACGACCTAAGCAAGGTTATTCTTAGTACTAGCTTAAGTACTTTGCGAATTATCCCCGCCGGAAAGTCTCATTTATTATCTACCGAATTGTTAGCCAGTGAAAAGATGTATAAGACAATGACGGAGTTTTCTAACCGCTATCCAGACCGTATTGTCATAATGGATTGTCCCCCTCTTCTGGGGATTAACGAGACAGCTATACTTGCGAATCTCGCAGGACAAGCTTTAATAGTTGTGCAGGAAGGCAAGACCAACTTGGGGGACATATCCCGTGCAGTTGAACACTTGAATCCCGATATGGCAAAGGGGTTTGTAGTCAACAAGGCACAACTGAATTCAGGAGAAGGTAGTGGATATAATGGTTATTATTATGGATCTAACGAGGTTGAGTCTGGCAAAAAATGAAGTATGCATTGAGATTAAATAATGCTGTAATATTTTCAGTCATATGCTGTGTTTCCACCCAATTATATGCGGGTGAGCTAACCATATCTCCGACGTTATCCACGTCATTAGTGAGCTCTCAAACGAGTGTTCCCGACTCCGAAAATATTGAGGCCAATATACTATCCATCTCTCCAACGATTTCTGCAACTTTCAACGGAAGTAGAGTTACTGGTGATTTATCGATACGCCATAATCACTTGCAACAAGACATTGATAATCAAGGATTAAATGATGCCGATAGTTCTGAAAACTTTACAGATATTCTATATTCATTTGAGTCGCAATTGCTAGAAAATGTCATCACTTTATTTGCAAATGGCGGTCAATCGCAAAGAAACCTAAACGCTTCCCAGTCATTAGTTAACGATGAATTTTTAGGTTCTGAATCACTATCTAAAACCCAGAATAATACTATAGGCCTAGAATTTATTGTTCCCAATCCTACATACTTGGGAATGACACTAAGGGCAGAGTCTTCAAACGTTAAAAGCGACCGTCAGACAAATTCAGAAGCTAAGCTCAGTTCCAAAGATAAAAATTTACAGGCAACGTTGTTTCAAGGAACTTCATTTAGTAAATTTGGATTGAATGTTAATGGGCAATATAGAGAAACAAGCGGCTCATTAGATAATGATTTGACGTCCTGGAACGTTAATGGATTAATGACCTTCAAATTTATAGACCATATTCAGTTTGTTCTATCGGGTTCGAAAGAACAAAATGAACGAGGAAATGACAGCGTTGCATCAATAAACAACCTCAGTAATGACACCTACGGAATTGGGTTTGGTTGGTTTACATCTAACGATAGATTTATAAATATTACCTATAATAGTGCCAGTCAGATAGATGATGAACGATCCAAATTTTTGGGTGTTGACGTCAAATGGCGACTGACTAGAATGACAAATATTGAAGCAACCTACGGCAGACGTTTTTTCGGTAAAAGCGGTTCCTTTTCATTAAATCATAATAATAGAAAGGTCCGCACCAGTATTACTTATACAGAGGATGTCACGACATTTAGCCGCCTAGTACTTAATAATGATTCAACAGGTGTTTTTGTCTGTCCAAATGGTGACACTTCCTTAAATTCTTGTTTCCAGCCTACCGACCCTACATATCAATTACAATTGGGAGAACAATTCACAAATCTTCAAATCCTAGTACCTGATATCAGTGAGGAAGTTTTATTAAGTAAAAATCTGAATGCAAGTATCGGTTTTACCAGAAGGAAAATGAACATCCTTTTGTCTTTATTATACAATGACACCAGTTTTCTGGAAACTTCGCGACGACAAACAAGTAAATCTGCCAACCTATCAGTAAGCTACGCAGCAAATAGAAATACCAATGTTGAATTGGGACTTAACAATGCTTTGACCAATAGCAGCACAGATAATTCGGACACTAAGACTTGGTCTGCCAGTTTAGGGTTGAGCAGACAGTTAGGAAGACATTTATCATCGAATTTGGCTTACCGGTTTTTGAAGAGAGAGTCTTCATTCAACGCTAATGATTTGATTGACCGCAGGCTGACCTTATCAATGATTTATACTTTTTAGGCTTTCGGAACAATATCTCTTAATTGGTCGATTTATTATGTCGAACTCAACAAATACCATCTTCGTTATCCTGCGTAAATAAGTCCTGTAGTTCTTCCCGCACATCCCTAATGGTTTCGATAAGCGTTTACATGTTGATTTTTATAGTTATTACCTTCTCTAATAACTACTAGTCATGCTGGACAAATATAAGAACTCTTTGCTCCGCTTTGTCCTCGACGATATCCATATTATACCAGTAAAATATTTGCGTTTTCCAAGCCGTCGTCAAACTGCTGACTAACATAGTTGCTTACTCTTAATTCAGCAAGCTTTGTCACTACCACTCTATTTTTCGCTCTAACAACCTTCATTATATGCGAGTATTTTTAGCATACCAAAACAGTTATCTTTAACGCTTCTTTATCATTTAAGTGTTTAATGTCGTAACAAAAAAGCTTCCACAGATCTTATTAAGAGATGCATATTGATCTTAGGTAAAAGCGCATCAATGTTTACCTTTGCTACTTGGCTCATAAAACTAAAATCAACGTTGCAGGCTGAAGCTATTAGCTTTAGAAACTTGTCCTGAATTCTACAAATTATATAAGACCTATTTTTCCGCCACTGAATAGAATCAACACATGCTAATTTACTAGTGCTCTTAAAAATTGTATGCCTTTTAAATTAGCTATATATCAGCACATAACCTAATCTTATCTCAGCACTTTGTTACATCTCGGAATGTAAATATGTCAAGTTTTACAAGCACCTATAGAAATCAATTGCGCCTTTATTTGCAGTTAGGCAAATTTCGCTTATGTACCTTAGTTTTATTTACCACTTTAATCGGATACGGATTAGGGGTGAGCATATGGAACCCAGTAGAAATCTTCAGTTTGTTACTTGGGACGTTGTTAACAGCGATGGGAGCTAATGGCTTAAACCAAT
>Ga0209712_10001192_pt1 | contig 22339 bp, 2 predicted proteins | sample ArcOceMetagenome_FD_187443 | JGI IMG/M metagenome (GOLD analysis project Ga0209712, IMG submission 187443) | Marine eukaryotic phytoplankton communities from Arctic Ocean - Arctic Ocean - Greenland ARC118M Metagenome (SPAdes) (version 2) | ecosystem: Environmental > Aquatic > Marine > Oceanic...
TGGAAAGTAACATTTTTAAGTCACCTTGAAGATTGGATGAGCAATCCACTTCGTATCCTTGGCGACAGCAACGGAAATGATGCCATTTCGAATCAACTCACAATAGAAACGCCTGCACAAAGTGGATTGTATCCTATTGAGTACGTTGTTTGGAAAACTGGAACATTTACATTGACAGTAACAGCACCCGATTCTAGCATAGTCACAGATACTTCCCATACTGTAGAAGTCAGCAACGGATCCTTGCAAGCCTCTTCTTCTTTATCGTTTGGACTAGGATTAGTGTCTGCAAGAGCTGGAGACCAGTCGTCCTTTTATTTACAAGCACGAGACTCTCGTCGGTCAGAGGTACAGTCTATTCATACATTGCACGAAGCATTAGCAGGAACCTTCAAATTAAGTTTTCAAAACGAGGCGTCAGAAGATATTCCAGTGGATGCCAGTGCGGAAGAGTTGAAGCTATCTTTAGAGAAACTTGACGGAATTGGTTCCGTTTCGGTGATCAAGAATATGTATGGAATGTGCAATGAGATTGAGGAGTCAGCATCAAATTTGGTCAAGTCCTGTGGATATAATATTTGGACAGTTACCTTTGCAGTGGAAGGCAGCGGTTGCGGTTCTTCAAATTGGAATTCGTGCCCATCTAACATAGGCGATGTTGAGATGCTAATAGTCGACGATTCCTTGCTTTCCATAACCTCACATTCTGGCACACCTTCTCAAACGATGAAGGTTTCTGAACTTCACAGGGGTTCTGCTGGTAACAATCGTACAGACAGTGACGATTCAGGCGCCATTGCATTGTCCCTCTCGCACAGTACTCTGGAAGTCAGTGTTGGCATTGATGCAATTGAGCATATTGAGTATGGGCTCTATCAAATATTTTACACACCCATCAAGAGCGGTCACTATACAATTTACCTTCAAATCGACAATGATGCCTTGTGGACGGACCTGTCTTTAGGGGTGACTGTCATCCCTACGTGCCCGGATGCAATACATTCTTACCACGATGCCAACTTGGCTGTCAAAGCTGGAAAATTTGAAGAATTTTCTATTTTCGCAGTCGATAGGTTCGGAAATAGGCTTTTATCGAACCTTGAAGATGGTTACGAATTTACGGTTCATCTGACAAGTTCTTCCGATCCTTGTAGCGGCAAGGTAGATATCGACGACATCGCTGCTTCTGTTCAATCAGCCCCCGAGAGAAATGGAAGATACATCATTTCCTACATGCCTCGACTCGCTGGAACATCCAGCTTATCAATGCGTTTACGCTCCAAAGGTGGCCTGTTGATGACGTACTTTTTCAATCCAGATTTTACACATCCGGCATTGGAGGAAAATTCCAATGGGCAGCGAGAAGGAACCTGGTGCCCCGCAGTTGGTGCAGGATGTGATTCCTCCACACTGAGCTCTCAAGTATCATATGACTGGGGCCTTCAATCTCCGTTACCAAACGAACCAACCTTTCCTTTAGACTACTTTTCAGTGAGATGGGAGGGCGACATGGTTGTCCCAACAACAAATATCTACACGTTTGTTTTGCAAGTGGACGGAGGAGCACGTTTATCAATAGGTTCTGAAGTTGTGATTGATAGCATCCCGTCATTTTCCAGCGAACTTAGTGGAGATATCTATTTGGAGAAGGGAGTTTATTATCCATTGCAGCTCGATTACGTGCATTCAACTGATGAAGCGCACATGGAAATGTTTTGGGAGTCTTCCGAATTTGACAAAGAATTGGTGCCTGAAACAAGTTTCTTTTATAGCCGACACATTGGTGGTCTTAGTACTTTTCCAAGCCCGGTTACACTAGCCTCTGCTCCTGGAGAAATTCATGAAACATCAAATGCCAGTGGCGAGGGATTGTCGCGATGCATTGCACTGGATGAGTGTTCATTTGTAATCCAAACAAAAGACTTGGAAGGCAACAATCGTTTCTCATTAGGACAAGATCCTCAATTTGAAATCGAAATGGTTGGCGTAGACGGATGGGCAGGAGATGGACGCATTAACAACGACCTGTCCTCCTCAACTGCAATTCAAATCATCCCCACGATGGAGACACACGGCTGGCAATTATTTGGGGTTTGTGACACGACTCATTTGTCTACAATCCTGGATTTGGACTCTGGCATTCTCTTTCCACTCAAAAGGGGTAGCACGATTTCCGTTGACACGATCTCTTGTACACTCTAGCACAAGACAGTACCATCTCTAGCACCAAACTTTATCTGGAACAAGAATATCTAGGAAAGAGTATGGCAAGTGTGAAGGTATTTCATGCTGATGACTCATGTAAAACTGGCTCACACATGGTAAAATACACACCGAGTGTACGAGGAGTATACAAGTTGGATGTTCGCCTACCACCTACTTTCGAGATTCAAAAGATTGCCACGCACTCCCCATCATCCAAAGAAATTGCTGGATCTTTTGTTCTAACTTTTGATAGTGGTGGTCATAATGAAGCCACTACCAGTGAAATTTCCTTTGATGCAACTGCTTCGGAAGTACAGGGGACCTTGAGGGCGATTTCGCTTCTCCATCAAGTGGACGTTCGCCGCTCTGACTGTATCAACCCTGAAAAGGAATGTTCTTGGGAAATTACATTTGTTGGTCTCCAAGGAAAAGTTTCGCTACTTGAACCGTACTGGGATGGTCTATTGAGTGGTTCTAATGTTGCAGTTATTAGAGTCCTGAGTGGCCAAAAATCTACTTCTATCGACGGATTCCCTACGACTGTGGAGGTTGTACCGGGACATTTGGACCCAGGTTTTACAATTGCTCATGGATCTGGACTGCAGCATGCAGTAGCCGGGGAAGAAGCGGTGTTTTTCATTCAACCCAAAGATTCATTTGGTAACAATCTCGGCTGCACAGGTTCTGCTGCTGATTTTGTTGCATATGCGGTTCCGGAACAATGGAGCAAAGAAAATAATGCGGTGATGGGTACAATTTCTGAAATGAAGGACTGCTCATTGCACGTTTCGTTTGTCCCTTTTCTCAGTGGTTATCATACTATCGCAGTAGTGACCAAAACTAGAACTGAGGTTCAAACCGTGCGCACTGGATTTACCTCGCTCTCAAGAGGGGGCTTCTTTTCAGTCACTTACAACAACGATAAATCTCCACCCATTTCTTGGAATGCTAGTGGAACCGAGTTGGCGAATGCACTGGAACAAATCGATGGGATAGATAATGCTACAGTTGCAAGGGAGCCACTAGATGGTATGAATCACTTGTATTCCATTACATTTGACTCGGAAGTTGGAAACATAGAGGCCATTGAAGTCGATATTGCTGCTTTAATCGGAAATGGTGATCCCTGGCTCGTCAGTTCTCAAGATGGTGATTTTCAGCATATCATGACATCCTCTGACGGAGAAATAATCTCCAATGGTCATTTCTACCCGCCGATTGTGAATGAAGTGCAAAAGATATCCATCACTGTCATGGACGAGGACAGGGCCAAGAATGAATACATAGCTCTTCACTTCAGAGGACACCGTACATCCAATCTAGCCCACGAAGTCTCAAGTGAAGAAATGAAATATGCTTTGGAGTCTCTTCCTGGTATTGGACTCGTGCAGGTCACGAAAGAAATTGATGCATCTGAATCAGTGTGGGAAGTATCGTTTAATCCGAACGAGGGTGGTAACCGTAAAGGCCTCCTCAATTTCGGTCCATTGCCCTCCATTTCCGTTTTGGCAGATGAATCTATTTTTGAGGTTGAAGTTACATCTAAACAGAAAGGTCAAAGTCCTTTCCAGATTTTTGTCGAACCTGCAGCACCCAGCGCTTATCACACACATGCTATTGACTTAAAAGGAGAGTCTCTAAGCGAAGTTGGAATGCAGGGATTCTACGAAGAAACGTCGAAATTCAAACTGCAGCTACGTGATCGCTTTGCAAATATAGTTGAATCAAGACCGCAATCTGAAATTCAAATTATTGAGACTTCTAGTCAATCCTCATTAAGCGGAGAGTTCACAGTGTCAAACGGAGATGAAATAGCAACAATCTCTTCCAACGCGAGTCCCATAGAAATGCAGCATGCTTTGAGAAGCTTTTCAGATCTTGGAAACCCGATTGTAACGTCCAATTCTGCCAAATCACTTCTTCAGGGCAAAACTCTCGCAGTAATGAAGGGAAAAGACATTGCGTTACCATCTGACCATTTGACGGAAGTCGGAGTTGGCGATTGGATTAGGATAGGTGACCAATCAAATGGTCCTATTTTTACAATTATTGCAATGGATCGTGTCGCTCCATACACAATTAAGCTCTCATCAACGTATCTTGGTCCAACAATGTCGGCCACTTTCATTTTTCAGCATGGGTCGCCTGGTCTGCGCTCTGGATACCAGTACATTATTAAATTCGACCCCGTCTTGGGCGATTTACCAGCTTTATCAGTCAATGGTTCCAATTTACGTGGTAGTGATGCAAAAGTATTTATTACTGCTTGCGATCAAAACAGGAGGCTCGAATTGATCATATCATCCGACGAAAATGAGGTACTTGATGGATACTTCATCATACAATTAGGTCAAGAATACACCGAACTCATATCGGTACATTCCAGTCCAGAGGAACTTGAAAGTGAAATCGTCTCAAGCATTCACTTTGTTGATTCTTTAGCTGTAGAACGTGTTCATGATTCACCAACCAGAAAACATTGGGTTTTGACTTTGGTAACAGCAGAAATTCCTTCTGAGATTTATGTGGACGGAAGATTCTTAACCTGTGTTGAAAAATGCTTTCCAAAAGCGATAATCCAATCTGTATGTGGAGAAGCATCCACTGACAATGATCTCGAAAGGGTTCAATCGGTGAATGGTAGTTCTGGTCTAGAATTCGCTGTTATATTGGATGGCCCTGAAAGAGTTCAAGGAACGGTTGTTTACAAGGACAGCGGAGTTTACAGTGTGTCCTACCAAACTCCTCAAGTTGGCGTTTACAATATGAATGTTGAGTCAGTTTCAAAGGGGGGTTTGATGGGAGAATATTTTAGCAATCGTTGGCTTTTTGGAGAACCAGTGAATGTACGATTAGATGAGAGCATTGACTTTTATTGGTCGGAAGAGGACCCTATTACTGCGACAGGAAAGGACTTTGTGAGTGTCAGGTGGTCAGGCTTTTTAAAGCCACTTTTTGCAGAAGAATATACTTTTTTGGTCCAAGTCAATGACGGAATCAAAGTTTGGATTGACGATGTTATTCTCATTGATGAGTATGATAAAAATACTCCTGATGGCGTCAGTTATGTAGAGTACGAATTCACAACAAACAAAGTTCTAGTTGCTGGTAGGCTCACTTCAATTAAAGTTGAATTCAGGGAAAACAGAGGTGATGCTCTAATACGACTCTCGTGGAAGAGCCAATCTCAAGATCTTGCAGTTATCCATCCTGAATTCCTCTACTCTCAACGTCATCATATAATGTCATCCCCATTTCAAGTTCTACCCAAAGCCATTGAACCCACTGATCCGACATCGTGCGAGTTGACGATTTTGGATTGGAACGAAATGAAGATTGCGTGGAAAGAACCAGATTCTTCTGGTGGTGATACTATAGTCAAATATATTATTGAGTACTGGGAGAACGAGCCAGGTATTTATGGAAATCCAGAAGTTCAAGTGATTCGGTTTCGTGATACATCAGAAGGTAGCGATTTTTTCATTGGTATTGGCGGAGAAACGCACAATGATGCCTTGGAGATTGGTACCAGCGCAAAAAGGGTCCAAGAAACAATTGAAAGGTTGCCGGGTGTTGGTAGAGTATCTGTAAAGATCATCCACGGGATTGATATTGTTGATTATTCAATCACCTTTCTCGATAATGTTGCTCCTCTCAGTGTTGTCAGTATAAGTGGTGCAACTTTAGCAGATGATTCATTTTGTGTGTGCGCAAAGTCTACTAGCTCGTGTGTTGAGGGTACTTTGAGTAACGGATGCGAATCAATGACAACAACCGGAACAATTTCAACTCAAGCATTTGAAGTTGAATTGAACAATGCAGCAACCAACGAAACCGAATTTCGCCATTCTATTTCAAATCTTATTCAAAGTTCAGCAACTGATGGCGGTTTCGGTGTTCGAGTATCTGCAGTCAACTCTAGAGGAGTTGGAAATGCATGCCACGCAGTTTATAACAAGCCGATGAATATTCCTGACTCGCCATCGATGGTGGAACTTGTGAAAGACCCGTCTAGTACTTCATCATTGATCCTGTACTTTATTGCAGATTCGTATCCAGAAGATAGAGGTTCTCCGATACATTCATATGTCATTGAATATAGCACTGTTAGTTCGTTCGTGGATTCTAAAAAAGTGGTGCTTCCGATGGAATCTTTACAATGTGCAAGACTATCATCATTTAGAGGCTCGGGAAAGGATTATTTGCAGTACACATTGAAAGAGTTGGATCCTGGGATAGAATATTTTGTCAGAGTGGCAGCTGTGAATAAAGTCGGAGTTGGAAAGGCAGCTCTTGCACGGCCTGAGGTTTTGGCGCCAGGTTCTAAACCGGATGCTTTCCCCCGCAACAATGGCGCCTCTCTCTCAATCCTGTCTTCGGTAGCATCTAGTGTTGCAGAATCATCGACAAGCCTTGTTGTTGAATGGCAACCTCCCTTGAATGATAACGGTTTTGATATCACAGAATATCTGATTGAATATTGGACTTCACCAGGAACTCACGAAATTCAGCAACTTTCATTGTCACATTTCGGGGATGTGTCCGGGACGTTTACGTTGTTGTATGGTGACGACTCAACTATAAGCTTGCCATTTGATAGTTCCGCACAATTTCTTGAGGATGTGCTGTCAAATTTCAAGCTCATTCGCTCTATTCATGTCGATAAATCTGTCACAGCCTCCGAGACTGTGTGGACTGTGACATTCATGTCAGAATATCCATCCATTGCTGGGGAACTCATTCAAGTTTCTACGGAAACAAATTTGGTAGACGAGGCCAACCTTTCTAACGAACCCCAATTTACAATATCGGTCATCGCGGTCGGCAACATGCCTTCAAACTACAAAACTATCCATATTCCAGTTGATAATTCATCGCAAAAGACTCTCCGCAAGGTTATATCTGGATTGACACCCAACAAGGAGTACTATGCCCAAATCTCCGCAGGAAACAAAATGGGACTTGGCATTCCAAGCCAAACAAGCCCCAAGCACTTGTCACCTCCAAAGCAGAAGCCAGACCAGCCATCCAGTGTTGTCATTGATGTGCATTCTAGCAAATCTCTTGACGTAAAATTTCTACACCCAGAGAGCGATGGAGGAGACTTTGTCTCTCAGTACAAGGTTGAATGGGATAAGACAGAGTCTTTTGATAGTAGCAATGGATCTCCATTAGGTTCTGATCATGTTCACATCTCGCCAGGATCGCCAAACTGCGGCCCGTGTACCTTCATCATTGCAGGTTTAGTCACCGGTGAACCTCACTATGTACGCGTCTATTCATATAATTCATTTGGTTACTCATCTTTGGCCAAGTACTCTGAACCACTGGTGATGGCTCCCAAGACACAAGCCCGACCACCTTCAGCTTTACACATCGCACCACTCTCTCAAACTAGTGTTAGGGCTAAATTCCCAGCATCACTCGACAACGGTGGACAGAATATTACAAAGTATAGGCTTGATTGGTTGTCCATGATGGAATTCGAGAATGATACTGCACAAAGAACCTCTGAGCGCCTATACATGGAGTATCCCATGCAGACCATTACTATTACCACCACAGAGCACAACTTATCTGGATACTTTTATGTTATGTTTGAGAACCATATTTCTGATAAGATTCATGCTACAGCCAGTACCGATGAAATGAAAGTAATATTGGAAGAAGTTCCAACGATTGGGGCTGTGCTTGTATCTAAAACTCAGAATCATTTTGTTCACCAATGGCACGTGAGATTTTTCACGAATCGAGGAGGCAATCTTGATGGTCATGACATGAGCGTCCTCAAAGTAAGCATTGATGAGCCTACTATCCATTCTGATTTCGAGATTACGTCTACAGGACCGGGAACACTGTTGGGCACAAATGTTGAGATCTCAGTGAGCGTAAATGTTCAATCTTACGACGGGATAGAGAAGCAGAGTATTGAAACTTCTTGTTCAGACCCCAGTTCTAGCATTCATGGACTGTTTCAGATTACCTTCGGCAGCGCCAGTACTCGTTTTATCCCTCATAATTGCAGGGCTCAGAAACTTAAAGAAGAAATTGAATCTATAGAAGGCATTGGAAAAGTACTTGTCAGCCGAAAAGCTAGTGACAAAGGAATTGAAACGTACCAGTGGACTATTGCATTCTTGGAGAATATTGGCAATTTGCCACTTTTGCAAGCTAGCGGTGACTTGACCTGTAGCGATAATACTGCAGGGGAAATCTTTGTAGCTGAAACTGCTTCTGGAAGGGCACTGAAGATGGGAGGATCAATGTCTGGTTATGTGGACATTGATATTGTTGATCCTAATCAGTCCGAGTTCGTCCAAGATATCGCTGGGCTTCATTCAAACGCATTCTATCATTTCAGAGTGTCAGCGTGGAATAGTTTTGGTGACAGGTTTGGCACAAGCCAATATTCAACACCAGCTTCAGTCACTCCTATCGGCATTCCAGATCCTCCGTCTAACCTTATTCTTCGAAGCAACAATGATACATCATTGGCGGTGGCATGGACAGACGGTCTGAATACCGGTAATGGAATCATTGAGAGGTATCACGTTGAGTGGTTTTGTGCATCGGGCGTTGAATCCTACGACCATGCACATGTCGTACCAGTATATGAAATTCAAGTTATTAGCATCGAGGGTGCCGGTCAAGACTTTGGAGGAGAGTTTGCCATACAATTTATGGGAGAGTTGTCCAGTGGTATACCTATTGAATCAAGCGCAGAAGAGATGAAAGCTGCTATTGAGTCCATGTCTACAATTGGTACGGTGAATGTATCCAAGACAACTCAGATCCAGAGCGGAGACCCCCCCTTCAACCGTCATAGATTTGATTGGACCATAACTTTCTCCGAAGAAGGTAACTTTCCATTAATTCTTGTCTATACGGGGACTTCATTTCCGACCGCCGTTGCTACAGGAGGTACAGTTACAGGCAGCTCAGCCATTTTACGATCAAAACCTTTACTGGACGGTTATTTACCACGAGGCTTCAAGACTCCAAGCTTAGCAAATTGTCCATCCCATGCTGTAAAAGTGTCTGCCTTTAATGGCTTCTTTTGGAGCCAAGCTGCAGAAGCAATCTACACTCATGTCCTTACGAAACAACCTCCGTCAGCACCTCAAAGTATCGCGGCACGTGTACTGTCTGATACACAAGTTATCGTTAGCTGGAATGCTCCGCAGGATGATGGAGGGGACAATGTTAGCCAATATTCGATCCAGTGGGGTTCACACCTCCTGTTTGAGAACGAGGACTTCCTTCCTGTAACAGGGACACACGGCACCTTTTCAAAAGTGATTTCAGGTTTGATGCCAGAGGCAGAATATTTCTTCAGAGTTTTTGCGTACAATGTAAATGGTTTTGGCCCACCAGGGCATGCGACCAATTCATGGAATATTGTTAGTACGACTGAATTAACTCTCATGGATGACAGCGACCAACCCTCTGAGGATCAAACATTTGTAATTGATGTCATTGTTGACGACAGAAGATTGAGCACAATTCCACTGTCTGTGTATGCGCCTTCTATAGACGTGGAGAGAGAAATTAACAAGTTGGGTCTTGATCAAATTATTTCAGTTTCAAGGGCGGATAGTTCTGCAATTTATGACAGATCAGACGTTGCTACAAATGCATTTGAAATGACTTACCGAATTGCATTCCATGGTTCGAGCATTAATCTCGGTATTTTGGAAGCCAATATAGACCTTGGCAGCATACAGGTTACAACACAATCATTTGGAGGCAAGGGAATTATCCCAAGGAAAATGTCTCCACTGGGACCAAGAAACGTTGTTCTGAGTACTGTCTCAGACACCGAATTAGGAATAACATGGGATGCACCTTATTACAATGGTGGTGATACTATTGATAAGTATCTGGTAGAGTGGGATACAGTTATAGGATTCGAAAAGAGCTCCGTTTCGCCAACCAACCCCTACTCAAACCCCGAAGGTCCCCTGAGTCATTCTATGATTGTGACAGGTAATCGTTATCAAATTCAGGGTTTAAACACGTTGACAAAGTATTTTGTTCGTGTTTCTGCGCATAACTCCCAGGGCTATTCAGATGCAATGTCCTCTGAACCCAACGTTATAGAAACAGCACCTCAAAGACTGCATGTTCCTACAGATATAAGTTTATCGGTCTCAGCTATGGATGTTCCTAACCGTCTGCTAGTGGAGTGGATCCATCCAAGTCAGGATCAATTGGGTTTCAGTACAATTCCTGATTCTTGCGGAATGGGAGTGGGGCGCACTCCTGACATTGCTACTTCATATCTAATCGAATGGGACACAGACGTAAACCTGAAGTCTTCTGGAAAGTATATTGCCCATGTAAATAACGAAAATGATATCCAGCATTGCTGCCCAGGTAGAAAATGCGCAGTCGAAGTAGGAACAGAGGTGCAAAGTATTACTATTTTGTCTCCAACTATTGGAGAAATCACAAAAGGTGGATTTAGAGCCATCTACCTGGGGCCACAAGGACAAACAGCAAACGTCATTCCCACACAAGGATCTGCAGAGGTCAAGATTGTTTCTTATGAGGGCACTACTCAAATCAATATTGGTGACTACATTCGGATTGGGGGCTATACGAGCGTTGTAAATGCCATTGAAGAAGCCGCAATCTTCCTAGATAGCAATTATCACGGTCACGCTGACGGAACAGAAACAGCTTATTTTTCAACACCACCGGCAACTTGCTTCGACGTCGTGAATGAAAACAGTGCCGCTAATCTCGAAAGCCATATCATGACAAACTTTGATCATTCACCTCTCAACGAGGATATTGTTGTCAGCAAAGTTTTATCTGGAAAATCACTCATGTTCCAAGTAACTTTTGTCGGACCTTCTTTTTCAGAGGGCACAGAAGAATTAATGATACTCTGGAATGATGGAGTCTGTGATACGTTTGAGATTAACGGCAAGGTGTCAAGTAACTTGTCGATCGATGTTCAAACGGTTATGGATTCCAAATCTTTAAAACCTGGATTACCTTACTACGTACAGGTGTCTGCAATCAATTCAATCGGAATCGGTCTTGCGGCCTCCACAGTTCCATCATTTGAAGTACCAAAGTCTTCACCATATTTCGCTCAAAATTGCAAAGTCTCAAGCGTCTCTGGTGGCCAAAATGGAAAGCTCCTTGTGTCCTGGGAGGGAGCATCACCCTTTTCGGGCGAGGATCCAATCTCTTATAGAATTGAATTTTATATTGCCGATACACTTCGCGATGTTTCCGCGGTTGAAGACATAGACGAACTTAGATCATACTCTTTACTCAAGGAAAATTTGGTTCCAGGGCAACTGTACAGAGTAGTGATTGTGCCAATCAACTCTCAAGGTACTGGTGCTCCAGAGTGGTTTAGTGGCGTCACTTTGACAGATGGCACTGCAATTGGTTTGTACAATGACTACAAAGCTAGGGCTTGCAATGCTGTTCCTATTTGCACACCCAACTATAATGGATGCATAGAAAGTGACGCTGATACAATATTGGTCAGGTCAGTGCCAAATAAACCGATCCTTAATGTTGGCACCTATCCACACGTTTCGACGGAAAATCGCTTTAGCAAAGACTCTGCTCTTGTCTCAATTCATTCACCAACTGATGCGGAGAACGCCGGAGAAGACGTGCAGTGGTATAGAGTGGAATGGTCTTCTCATAACGACTTCTTTAAGTCAAGCTTTCAAATTATAACTGACAGCAGTTACTTGATTACTTCACTGGATATGGGAATCATTTACTACGTTAGGGTTCAAGCATACAACAGCGCTGGATATGGTGAAGCAAGTGAAGTCTTACCATTCAAACCAATGCAAAGCCCAGACCCTCCTTATCTCCCTTTACTTTCCGTAATGTCCGATTTGTCTACTGATTCAATCAGTCAGAGTACATCACTACTCGTTCAATGGGACGAGCCGCAACTTGATATTGACAGTGGGCGTCCTGACCACGTTGGAGACGGAGGAGATACAGTCACATCTTACCTTGTTGAATGGAGCGACTCTGAATGGGAAAACTACAACCCAGCAATCTGGGAGATAACTCTAGATCCCAGCACTGATCCTGATTCTTTTATACTTCACGGTTATTTCAAACTGGCATACGACTCATCCGGTTCATTGTGCCCCGATTTACATGACATTTTTGTGTCTGCTGAAATACCTATCGAATCGTCAGCTCAGGAGTTGGAAACAATTTTAGAAAACATTCCAAACATTGGGAATGCAGAAGTGGTGTCATCTGGAACGTATTCTTGGACAATCACACTATTGAGCGAAGTTGGAGCTGGATCCACGTTTACAATTGTTGACCAGCATGTCCTGGAAGATATTTCAACACAAGACAGTGTCCAGTTATCACTTCAACTAGTTAGTGATGCATCTTCCTTGGAGGGCATAAGATATGTTTGTACCAGCACAAATGGTCTCTTTGAAATCATTTCACCACTGCTTCCAGGTCGTGATTATTATGTACGAGTATCTGCGACGAACCAACTGGGTTATGGTTCAAGAAGGCAGACCGCACCTCAAAAATTAGCAGCCCCGAAGCAAAAGCCCTCGGAACCTCGATCAAAGTACCATATTGATTCGGGACCAATTCTACGAACGCTTTCAGACACAAGGCTGTTGGTGGAAATTGGTTCTCCTATATTTGATGGAGGTTCAAGACTGACAAACTTTCTTGTTGAATGGGATACTGAATCTCATTTTGAATTTCCTTTGGGCAGGGAACGTTTGAGCGCGGTTGAGTCTGTTTGCTCCAGATGCGTCACGTCATTTAACCGCAAAGAAAACGTTTTTTCTTACATGGGTAACGCCCACACTGTTGCTGGACTCATTCCGCAAAGAAAAATCATGGTTTATTTTGACGATGAAGACTTTTATCATACATTTCAAATCAAAAATACCATCTCCACTGCCATTTTCGTTGAGGAGAACCATTTCCGATCCTTTTCAGCCAGCGACATGTCGGACGAATTCCAAGCCAGTGGAAGTAACTTGGACATGTTGGGAGGGGATTTTATCATTTCTGGATTGGAAAGTAGGAAAAGATATTATGTGCGTGTTTCAGCGGAGAATAGTGCTTACGGCTCAGGACTTCCAACTTCTACAGAACCTTCGAGCGCATTTACATATCTCTTCCCAGTGCAGCCCGCGGAAGTAACCCTGTCCATATCAAGTGAATCGTCACTACAAGTAAAATGGTCAGATGAAAAAGCTCTTGATTCAATGATTGATTCATACATTGTTGAAGTATATACTGAAGGCGATGTTGCATCGGAGTCTGGTTCAATGTTTGGTGCTTCTGAAGTCGTTGAAATTGATTCGTCAGGATTTGGCATTTCAAGTGGGTATTTTTCTCTCATCTTTGGAAATAAGCTTACGAGTATTCCAGTAACAGCACAAGTTACACTAGGAGAAACGTCAATATTTACCTCAGCTGACTTAACGCCATTCCTCTTGAGAGGCGATGAAGTTGAGATCAACGGTGTGTTAACAAGTGTTTCTGAAGAAGGCCTTTTTTCAGATTTAATGTTACCACTGTCGTCTCCCTTTTCTGGACCAACAGATGATAATGCATCTATTCGTGTATTCAAAACTTCACTTCTCATCCCGTTTGATGCCGATGAGCAAACACTTGCTCAAGCCCTGGAACTTGTTCCGGACGTGAACAAGGTGACAGTGAGACGTAGCGACGGGATATCAGATGGATTCAAGTGGTTGGTGACGTTCGAGGCTAATATTGGTCCGCAACCTTTAGTGAAAATTAATTCAAAGTATCTTGTCGGGAGGGATCCTGCAGGTGTCATGGTGAATTCTGTGAGGCAAGGTTTATCACCTGACAACCTTAAGTCCTATTCTGTTGATTCATCAGTCGTTAGTACTGATATATCTGGCCTACAAACAGGTGTTGAATACTTTGTCAGAGTCCGAAGCAAAAGTGGTTCAAGGGTAGGATTGCCTCGGTCTTCGTTACCACCATCTCTACGACCAGCTGGAAAGCCAGGAAAGCCAAAAAGTCCATGGATCGAATCATTTGATAATCAAACAATGCTTGTAACATATGAAGAAAATGCCGATGCAAATGGGGCAATGATATCAAACTTCAATATCAATGTTGCATCTAGTCCAATCTTTGATGATGCCTTCATAATCGAGGTCCCAGTTGACAATCGTATGCAAAGGATTTCTACAAATGCTCATAGTTTACCATGGAGACCTTCATCGTCATTTACCCTTTCAATTGGGAATTTTTATGGTGAATTCGTAAAACCTTTTGATGAATTAACTACAGTTTCGGTTCGACAAGGTTCGTCGTACTTGACGAGAACCGCTGGAAGTGCGAGTTTAAGAGCCAAATTGCCGCGAGGTGAGCTTGTCCGAGTTGCAGGTCACGACTTTAGCATCTGTTATGACATTTCCAATGAGTACATTTGCACTGATGCACAAGTTCCTCTATGTGCAAGTGACAACGCATGGGCAGTTGCTGTATATGGCGGTTTCGATGCCGATAATTTACCTGTATTTGTCCTCGATACTGCTCTGGGTACATCGAAGGAACCAACCTTTGGAGAGACATTTCTCAGAACAGTTGATAGTGAAGGAACTACAGTTGACGTAACAAATGCACTGAAACGCGGGGACTTCATTAAAATTGGGCATCCTCTTCGAGGGGAAATCTATCGAGTGTCAACAAATCCAGATCGAACTTTCAGCTCTCAAGTGGTTCCACTTGCATCTGCAGAGGATGGCTCCAAAGATGCTTCCATTACTATGAAGGCACTGGCTTATTCCTCCTACGAAGTGCAAATTCTGAAATTTACAGCATCCACAATGTTGGAAGAGCTAACACCTAGCGATGATATTCTCTCCGGGTACCGACTCAAGTTAGGATCAGATATCACTCGATTACATAGTTCAGGCGGGGCTGACGGATGTATGAAGTGGGATGGAACTGCAGAAGACCTGAAGATGCAACTAAACTCCTTGAAAAATATTGATGATGTGAAGGTATCAAAGTCAATTGTTGTTAGCAACCCTGGTATTCACGGGGAAGGAGTTGAATTCCAAGTCACCTTCACGGGTGATAATGTGAGAGGCAATGTACCCTTACTTCAATTCATTGATATTGGGACTAATGGTTGTGCAGATGCAAGCACAGAAGGGGGCATATTTACTTCTGGCCTTGGTATTGTTTCTGCGACTACTGAGAGAGTTGCATACATCCCATTCTATAAGATGCAGACAACTCAAAATATACCATTTGATGCCTCAGCACTTGATGTGAAAGCTGCAATTGAAAGTCTTACCCAAGTTTGCAAGGTAGATTCATCCAGATCTGTTGGTAAACATGGCTTTGAGTGGGATGTGACCTTTTCATCCGAGTGCAACGAGGCACTGTGCCAGCCTAAAAACACTTTATTAAATGTAATTCCGAACGACTCGAAGATGGATGCCGAAATCGATCCCAGCATCACAGTTACCGCAATCCAAAGAATCCAAGTAGCAGTGCCACTCAGTTCTATTCCATACTACGTTAGTTTATCAGCTACCAATTCGTTTGGGACAGGTCTCACAATGCCATCAAATCCCACTCATATAGAAGCAAGGAGTCAAACCCCTGACGGACCTCCAGAAGTAATGGTGGAAGCAGTGTCAAATTCACAAATCCTTGTTCAATGGGAAGCACCCAGCAACGACGGAGGAGATACTATCACTCACTTCAAGATTGAATACGATGATTTATCTACATTTAACAGTGGAATCAATAGTTCGCCAAGAGGATATGCAATTGTGCCCGCAAGCGTAACCCAGCAGCTTAGAGATGTTCAAACATTTTCAGTTAGGCTTGCAGATACTGAAAATACTGCCAATCTTTATCTATCAGGATCATTTTCACTTGTATTCGATGGGCAACAGACTGGTCAGCTACCCTACGATGCGTCTCCAGAGACTATCCAATATGCCCTCGAGAGCCTATGCACACTTGGCAATGTTTCTGTTTCTAGGAATGTTGAGTGTGCTGACTTGGATGGAACTCTGTGCACCTTCGAAGGATTTACATGGATGGTTACTATCTATTCTCGAGGAGATCAACACGGTCGTCATTTTTCACATTTGAACTCTCATACTTCTCACAAACTATCAGTGAATGGCCAGTTTCTATTGGTTTGTAGTGATCCTCACCTTTCTTCTTGCGTGAATGGAGGAGATGCGGTTTCTTGGCAAACTGGTACAATCCAAGAAATCCAAGAGATCACAGTCGGCAATACAGATTTTGAGATTAGTTTGCTAGGATACTCAACCTCTTTCATACCAAATGATTCAACTATTGAATCGATCCAAGAAGAAATGAACAAGGTATTGGCATTTGGCATAGTTTCGGTGGACTGTACTTCATGCGCCTCATCAAAGATCGGAATAGGTGAAATTCTACGTTTTGAATTCCACTCTCTTCGAGGAGATATTCCTTTGATGACTGTATCGGATAATTCTTCTGTTGTAACCGAGGTACAAAAAGGTCAATCACAAAGAATTGTCGGAAAGTCAACTTATGCTTACATTTTGGAAGGATTGTCACACCTGGTTGACTGGCACGTGAGAATATACTCCTATAATCAACACGGTGCAGGTAGTCCGACCAAAGCACTGACTTATCCCTTGCGTCTAGGCATCATGCCACCTTCTCAAGTTTTGGACCTTGACCTTCAAGTCAGTGGTGATCAGTCCCTTTTAGCTTCTTTTGATTCCTCCCAACATAATGGAGGTATGGCGATTGATGCTTTCATCTTGGAGTACGACGTTCTACCGACCTTTTCTTCTTCAAACGGAATGCCAATAAATCAAATTGTCTTGGTTAGCTCTGAAGCGGACAACAGCATTTGTCACGTTATCGAATCCTTCCAAAATCATCATAATATGGAAAAACGGAAGGAGATAAGGATATCAGACTCACTCTTGATTGTAAATGATTTGATCTCATCAGGAGTACAATTACTGATCGACGGAAAAACATATGTGGTTCAAGATACAGGAACCTGCGGAGCTGATTGCATCTCACTGAAAAATTCTTACAAAGGTTCGTTATCCCCAGGATCTAAAATCTTGATTGGGTCTGAACAACGAAGAATGTACTCTTATCAAATAAATGATTTGATTCCAGGTCAAGAGTATTATGTTCGAATTGCAGCAAAGAATTTGCAAGGACTGGTCGGACCTTTTTCTTATTTTGGATATCCTAATACTGCCACGTCGATCGCACCAAAATCTCCACCCGCAGTAGTTACGAAAGCAACTCTTCAAGCCTTATCAGAGACTGAACTTCGAGTGGATTGGTTGCCGCCACCCAATTTATATCCTGAAGGATCCAATGGAAGCCCCATTAACTCTTATGTTATAGAGATTGCCACTGCACGAATTGAAACTCAAGAAATAATCATTTCAAGCCCTGATGACATTATTAGAGGAGGTTTCAAGCTCGAGTTGTTGGGATCTCGAACTGGCTGTATCAATATTCATGATTCAAACAATGTAATTGAACGAGAACTTGGAAGCTTGGAATATGTTTCTTTCGCAAACGTTTCACTATCAGTTACATCACATGTAGCAACTTATGAAATAAGATTTGATGGTGACTTTTTATATGAAGACGGACATGAGTTGAATGTGATACAGGATGGTTGCGACGATTTGGATTCAGTAATCGAAACCGTTTCTGTGACAGTTTTGGAAGACGGTGTTGGCTCTTTTAGACCTCAGAAAATGACTTTGACGACAAATGACTCAGACATTGTTGGAGGACATTTCGATATTTCCATTGGATTCGAGGGCACTTATGATAGAATAGTGTCAACGAATGATGAGATTGTTTTGTTTACAATTGAATCTGGATCTAGAGCGGCTGCAATAAATATTGACGCGACGGCTGTGTTGGCGCCTGGAGATCAAATCATGATAGAGAAACAGTTAATGACCGTGAAATATGTCGGCGAAAGTCAAGTACAATTTGAACGCTATCATAATGGGGGTTCTGACATTGTTGGTTCCCCTGCCTACGGAATGGACAATATCATAGGTGTAACATCCCTCAATCCAGGAGACGAATTCTTTACAGATCTGGATGGAAGAAATATTGCCAGTTTTGTGGAGTTGGGCGATTATGTCATGATTCGTGATTCGCTTGAGGATGATGTTTTTTACGAGGTTGTAGCTAAGAATGGACAAACGCTTCAAATTGATAAGCCTTACGACGGTTCTTCAGTGGTAACATCCATTCGGGTCCGGAAGAGAGTGACCGTGGCAGTATCGGCAACTTCAACGGACTTAAAAACATCACTAGAACTTCTTCCTGGAGTAGGATCTCTTGAAGTTACTCGTCAAGGTCCAAGCGCATCTCTAGGATATGAATGGACCCTGTTGCTTACTTCCAATGGTGCTTTAGAAGGATGTCCGCAATCTTGCATCATGATTCACGATAACGCTTATAGAGCATTGCAAGTACAGGAATATGGTAGTCTTATACCTGTCAACTATACTCAAGGCAACTTCAAGAATGGTAGACCACAATATTTTTCACTATCATCGTCTTCTATACTTTCATTTTCTACTGAATGGAACAGGTGGCAATTGACAAAGGGAGAAAACGTGATTTCAGAAGCTGCACTTGATACGTTTGACGTTCCTACTGCTGGCTGGTCAAACAATCTTGTAGTCACTGCTTCTTTAGGTCCAATTATGTTGCTACAAGGGACGAATCCTAGCATAGACCTTACTACTATCCAAGCAGGATCTACTCCGAACTTCAAAAATGTTATCTACTCTGAAGTTGTGAATGAAAGCACTCTAGAAGTGCAGACTATTACTCTATCTTGGTTGGAGGGTGTTGTACATGGCTTTTTTAGTATTTCGTTCATTGATCCGGAGATTAAAGTCAGGATATCGTGCGATGACTCTGCAGTCGATTTCGCTCGCAAACTAAAACTGCTCCCCAGCATTGGAAATATCAATGTCGCTTTGGAACGCAGTGACCTCCAAGTATTTTGGAAAGTTTCATTCCTCAGCAACACTGGAGATTTGGAAATGCTTCAAATTCATTATCACAGCAGTATCGTTGCAGTCAGCCCAACAATTCATGTCGATGAGCTTGTCAAGGGAGCATCCTTGCCGAATCGCATCAAAATTCCTTTACTTTCATCTGAAAATTCGTATATTGCTAGAATCGCAGCAAAGAACGAAGCGGGTATAGGTGAATTTACCTCAGACATACAGTCCGAAGGTAAAGGAATGCAGCCAATATTTATCGATGCAATGTCGACTCCACACCGTTCAAGCCTTACACTTTTTCACATAAACAACGACAAAATTGAAGCGTTGTACGATGATTCAATAGGAGATGGCGTTTTCAAGATAGAATGGGTACCTGGATCAATGTTTGGGGAGGGAACGAAGGCACTGTTTGCTCTTAGCAGCACCTTAGAAGATGACATGCATGGATATTTTCAGATAAAATGTCATCCTACTTCAGTTGATGAAGTAGAAACAAGTGTACCCATCTATCTTGAGGACATATCGATACAATCTCTGATGGAAGCATTAGAGAATATGAAATCCATAGGATCAGTTGTTGTCAGTGACTTGTCAGTGAGCAAAGAGAGCGTGTCCTGGGTTGTACTTTTAAGCCAAGATATGGGCAGTATTGGCACCTTCAGCCTCGTCCCGGACGGCCTAAGGAGTGCAAGTGGAGCTGGGCAAGTACATACAGAGATCCAGCAGTTGGAAGAGGCAGACCCCGCATCAGGGTATGGATTTGAGTATTTATATCCAGATGATTGTCAAAGCTGGACACTAGGTGAATCGTCACCTATTCAGTATATTAACTTAATGGCAGATGCGGACGATAATGGATCTCCTCTAACCAGTGGATCATTTCAAATGAAATTGGGAGGCAAGTCGTCACCATGCATTGCATTTGACGCTTCCTCACTGGATATAGAAACGGCATTGATGAACTTTGATGAAGTCACCGATGTTGACGTGACTATCCATACGGTTTCTGCTTCCAATCAGTTTCCATATGCATACAGTATTGTGTTCAATACCTTACCCAAGAATGACATGTGGCCAGAGCTGTCAATTGATCCAAACAACTTTGGAAAGGGAGATTGTGATGCATTTGATGGAGGGTTTATGCATCGAGGAATAGCATTTCCTATCAAGGAACGAGCAGTCTGCACTAGAGCAATGCCCACAACAATTATATTTGCCTTGAAGGGGGTGAACCCACAGGGGACATATTATATCTATTATAGGGATAAAGTCTCAAATGGAATATCAGTTGATGGCAGTGCACATGATGTCAGAAATGAAATTTTGAAACTTTCAGATAATTTCTCGATGATTAATGTCGTGAAGAAAGTCAAATACGCTGGCGAGGGTTCTTCTGCCTGGATCATTCGTTACACTACCGAGGATGAAACCAGGGATGAGATTATGGTGAACGATGAAAGTCTTTCAGGACTAACGTCGCTACATGTATACCCCTTATTGAACATAACTTCAGTGTCAAAACACGACGACTTCGCTGGCGATTACCGAATTCAATTTGGAAGTCAAATAACTAATCCAATCTCTGTGCGGGCGACAGACAATAAAATCATCGTCGAGTTATTGAAGCTCCAAGGGATAGGTAGTGTCGAAATCGTCGAATCTGAAGATGACCATCTTTCCGTAAATCTGGAAGCGCTTGTGGATGATTCTTTGTTGTATTATGAATTGCCTTCGCTTGTTGTGCCAAGTGATGTTACCAGCGTGATAGCGCGTGGAGATATGATTTCGATTGGATCTTGCCAAAACCTACGCATAAACACAGTGGAATTCCACGGATTTGATGCCTTGTCTGGCGCAGGTGCCATATTCTCATCTAAGTACAGCAATTCCGAGGCAGCAAGCTTTGCGCGAGCAAAAGGATTTACAACCCTCGGTCTTTCTTTAGACGCAAGCATAACTATTTCGAACCATTGTTCCCAGGCTGAAGGAGATAAAGTGCCAGTTCAAATAGGAATGATTTCTGCTCCACAGGACGAATCAGGAAGAGTCTTGGAACGCTTGGTTGCAATTAAAGGATTTGACATTGACCTGAATGATTTCGTTGTCATACCAGAGCACAACTGGAGAGGAACCAGGTCACAATTATTTGCCCCAAAGCCTTACCAGATTTTTCCCTCACAGTATATTCTTAAGTTGCAAAGTAAGGTTTTCTCGTAGGCAAAAAAAACCTTCATGCGGCAGTGTGTTGTTAACGGAAGATCGAATTGCAGCACTTAATGATTTGGGGTTTCAATGGGTAGCGAAGTGTCGGAGACTTTAAAGAGTGCAAGCTCCCATTGGATTTCGGATTGCATTTACAAATCGTTCTAAAATAAATACCATTTATAAAAAATCAGTTCTGACGAGATATGCACGATATGTATCACAAGTAAACAACCGAGGAGCAACGATGATGTCTCCAAATTTCAATTCTCAGATCTTATTCGCATCGCATCCACTTTGCAAACACAATATTCCTGGTACCTGTACTTGTATTAATGGTACTGGTGCTGCACTGCTGGCCGCTTCTGGTGGAAGTGTTGATGAATAAATTGGTGAAGGGCATCAGCATCAAGCAACTCGAGCAGAAGTTTCAGCGCGATTGTCTATTTCTCTGTATTCTTTGTGGCATTGATAGTAGTATCATAATTGTTCTGTATTTGTATCATGTATCATAGCTAAGAGTACGCTCGTGTGGCATGTGAAGCTTCAACAACAGGCCAACAACCAACAAAATGTATCCATTCGAACATGAGCACGGCACGCCATGTGTAAAAAATAGTGAAGCATACTGTAATAGGACAACGGAAGAGAGAACAAAGACTTCAAACCTAAAAAATGCGTGGTAAGGCAAAGGCAAGAACAAACAGGAGTAGGACAAAAAGTTCTGAATAGTTTTAAGCCTCTTTAGAATTACGCACGATCGATCACTTAATTACGCAGGGGGGTTTATTGGTAGCCATTCTAAGAAAACCTCCAGTAGTCCGTTCTTCGGAGTAGAGGTATTCACAATTATGTCTCCGATATAAATTATA
>Ga0209712_10001193_pt1 | contig 22321 bp, 22 predicted proteins | sample ArcOceMetagenome_FD_187443 | JGI IMG/M metagenome (GOLD analysis project Ga0209712, IMG submission 187443) | Marine eukaryotic phytoplankton communities from Arctic Ocean - Arctic Ocean - Greenland ARC118M Metagenome (SPAdes) (version 2) | ecosystem: Environmental > Aquatic > Marine > Oceanic...
CAAGGTTTGGCTGTAGGTATGGCATTACTTGGCCGAGTCGTCGATGGCAATGGTCAACCTTTGGATGGGTTGGGTCCTATTAAAGCAGAAAAACGGGTGCCATTATCCAAGCCTCCAATGAATCCCTTATTACGTAAACCTATCAAACAGCCACTAGATGTAGGGGTAAGGGCAATCAATTCTATTGTGACCGTGGGTTTGGGGCAGCGTATGGGCTTATTTGCTGGCAGTGGTGTGGGCAAAAGTGTGTTGATGGGTATGATGACTCGTGGCACCGCAGCAGATGTAGTCGTAGTCGGGTTGGTAGGAGAACGAGGCAGAGAAGTAAAAGAGTTTATACAAGATATTTTGGGTGAAGAAGAGCGAGCAAAATCTGTGGTAGTAGCTGCACCAGCTGATACGTCGCCGCTAATGCGATTAAAAGGTTGTGAAACTGCCGTTACCATTGCCGAATATTTTCGAGATAAAGGTTTAAACGTATTATTATTGATTGATTCCCTCACACGTTATGCCATGGCGCAACGCGAAATTGCTCTAGCCGTAGGAGAGCCTCCTGCAACTAAAGGTTATCCACCTTCGGTATTTGCCAGATTACCAGCACTAGTAGAGCGGGCGGGAAATGGTAATGAAAATCAAGGCTCGATTACTGCTTTTTATACTGTGTTGACTGAAGGAGACGATTTGCAAGATCCTATCGCTGATGCTGCAAGAGCAATATTGGATGGTCATATTGTGCTATCGAGGAGTTTAGCGGATTCTGGGCATTACCCAGCTATTGATATCGAAGCTTCAATTAGCAGAGTCATGCCTATGGTGGTATCTGAAGAGCATGTTCAAGGGGCCAGGCGTATTCGTCAAGTGTATTCTAATTACCAGCGTAACCGTGACTTAATCAGTATTGGTGCATACACCAAAGGCACTGATCCTAGGATTGACTTAGCTATTAATGCAGAGCCTGCAATCAACGCATTTTTACAACAAGGTATGCAACAAATTATAGACTTTGATCACAGTACTGCTGATATGAGCACCTTAAGTGGTGGTCTAGGTAAGGGGTAAGATTAACTAATGGCACAAGCTCAATTACAGATGGTCGCAGACTGGGAGCGACAAAAAGAACAAAAAATGGTCCAAGATTTTCAGTTAGCCCAACAATTTTACCAAGACAACAAGCAAAAACTTGCTGGGCTAGAAAACTATCGTTTAGATTATTTACGTGAAGCTCAATTACGTGCAAAAAAAGGAGTGGGTAGTGTCATCTTTGGTCAACATCAGCAATTTATTGGTAAGTTAGATAAAGCCTGTGAAATGCAATTACATGCTGTAAACCAAGCTGTGAGAGTGGCAGATCAGCGACGTATGCAGTGGTTGGCACAACAGCGAAAACGAAAAGCGGTAGAAATGTTGCTGGATAAACAACACCAAGCCAAACTAAAGCGTGAAGATAAACAAGAACAAATCATGTTAGATGAACTTTCTTTGCAAAAATTCATGCGTAAGTAATAGCATCTAGTATATAAGTTGGAATGGTCTTTGCTGAGTCATACCTATAAACACAAGATAACAGTCAATTTAAAGTTGGACTTGTGACAGGTAAGCTAATATAAAACAGCATTTAAAATATAAATATCATATAAATCAGTGTATTAGCTGCGATGTCTCAGTTTAAGGGATAAAAAATAATGATGCAACATGTTGCCACAGTTAAATCAGATGTTGCCGCTTTTGCCACAGGTGCAGAGTCCAGCTCATTTAAAGGCTCTGAATCAAATGAGCAATTCGGTAAGTTATTACAAGATCAAAAGTCTCTTGATACACTTTCCGGCTCATCTGAGCTTGCAGCACCTTACTCGTCAAATGATAAAACTCTTGATGCGAGAGAGACCACTCCTTTTACTTCTTCTGCTGCAAATGTTGACAGTGTGAGTGAAAGTGTTGCTAATAACCTTAATGACGAACTAAAGGACAGCCACACAGAGGCAGGGGGGCATTTAGTTTTGTCGTCAAAACATAATGATACAGAATCAAGCAGCATTATTTCCCAAGAATGGGTGTCATTGGTAGATGATTTGCAAAAGTTGGCGGACGTTGGGTGGACTTCTAAACAATCTTTGGTAAACGATGAGATTCAACCTATAAATATACCTGAGGCTGATTTAAAGTTAGACAGTAAAATCGCAGAAAGTATATCCATACTTGTTGGCAAAGCTCTAGGGGAAGTTCTAAAAAATACAGAAGAAGGTCTAGTAGATACTGATATCCGCCAAAAAGTGGCGGTATTGCTATTAGAGCAACCCCAAGTTTTGCAAAATTTGATCAGTAAACTTCAGATATATAGTCAAAAAAGTGGTACTGACACTTCAGAACAAAAAACACTTAATACAGCAATAGACCCGGTCATTGAAAAAGAAGTATTTTTAGCAAATCATCAAGTTGAATCGGACGCACAACTATACCTGACCTTCGCTGATAATAAAGATTTGCTGAGAACTTTATTAATATTAGAAGACTCCCAAATAGTTACAAACCCTCTACAACAACCAGTTAAATTAGATAAATCTGTTTTGCCTGATGCACCAGAGAAACTGACGCAACTCCAACAAGCTGAAACCTTAATATCAAAATTAGAGTCTGTTGCAGAACAGGGTGCATTGTTTGAACAAGAGACTCAAATGTCTCAAGTTGTAACTAACAATCAACTTAACGTGAGTAAAGTTGATAGTATGAACAGCAAGAACGATATAAAAAATATTTTAAGCTTGACTGATAATAAACTTGATAAAGTATTAGAGAACATTGCCCAGAGAGTCTTTGACACCAAAAATACTGACGAACTTATAACACCCGAACAGATTGCTCTGCAGGTAACTATCCCTAAGGTTTCTGAAATAAGTAGTTCAGTTGGATCTCAGTCAAAGGATTTTATCTCCGCGTTAAAGTCGGGCTTAGACGAGTATAAGAATCAACTATCTCAGGGCAGAGAGCCAGGTATTGATTTGAAAGCATTGGTGGCAGATGCCTTAGCAAAAACAACAGATACAGGAGCTGTTGCTAAAGCACCAATCAATTTAGAGCAGATGGTCAACAGCGTTTCACAAGTATTAGATCTTGCTCAAACAATAAACCGTGCCATTGAACATCAACACGATCAAGTCTATAGCGCGACATTAAGAGATGCCTCACAAATTCAGGGGGAGCAAAGCAAGCAAATTCAATTAAATCAGTTTGAGTCTAAGTATCAGAAGGCAATTAATATTACTAAACCTGAAGGTCATCAGCAGTTAGCCGAAAAAGTGCGCTGGATGGTGAATACTAAAAACCTAGTGGCTGAAATTAGACTTGACCCTGCTGAGTTGGGCTCCGTTCATATAAAAGTCGCAGTATCTGGAGAATCTGCCACGGTGAATTTTGTAGTTCAATCACTACAAGCAAGAGATGCAGTTGACACTGCAACTCCAAGATTAAGAGAAATGTTAGCTGAAAAAGGCATTGAGCTAGGTCAATCTTCAGTGCGCGAAGAAAATGATGGTCAGCAGGGTAAGGAAGATGGTGAATTAGCTAGGGATGGTGGTCATGCCTTTGGAGACAGTGAGGATGTGGATGTGTCTGAGCAAGTTTTAGCCGAGCAAAATATTGTTAATGGAGCCCTCGGCGGGATTGATTATTTTGTGTGATTTACTGGTTAATTTGTAAGGAAATAGCCTAAAACGCTTTGTCAATTTAGCATTGGGGTTGATAATAGAACTATAGGTCCGAACACTTATCCATTTGAGAGGAAAACATGGCTGAAGAAGAATTAAAAATGGAAGAGGGTAGTAAAAAAAGCAAACTGATCATTATTATCGCTGCTGTCGTTATGCTTATGCTTATTGCTGGCGGTGGTGCTGCCTATTACCTTTTAATGGGTGACGATGATCCTATGCTGGTCACTGAAGGAGAGCTGTCGGTTCAAGAGGAAGAGGGTGATGGCTCAGCTTCTAGCAAAAAAGGCACTGCTTTGTACGTCGTTATGCCAAGACCCTTCGTATTTAATGTGCCTGGGGCAAATAGAGACCGATTAGTCGAAATTAAAGTGCAGTTAATGATGCGTGGTTCCGAAAACAAAGAACAAGCAATAATGCATATTCCTTTGATTGAAGGCACCTTGTTAAAGACATTTAGTACCGCCAATGCCGATGATTTAGTCACAGAGGTGGGTAAAATTGCCATTCGAAATAGTGCATTGAAAGAAGTTCAAATAACAATGCTAGATATCAGTGGCAATCAAACGGTGGAAAAAGTTCTTTTCACTGGATTTGTTATGCAGTAACAACTGATTTGTTAATGAGAGAGTTAGATTGAGCGATTTATTATCCCAAGACGAGATTGATGCACTATTACACGGTGTAGACGATGTTGAGGAAGAAGACGTTGACGGTGGTGAGTCTGATGGCTCAGCAATGGAATATGACTTTTCATCTCAAGACAGGATCGTTCGCGGGCGTATGCCAACACTTGAAATCGTTAACGAACGGTTTGCTCGGCATATGCGGGTCAGTCTATTTAATATGATGCGCCGGTCGGCAGAAGTATCTATTAATGGTATCCAAATGATTAAATTTGGTGAGTATATTCACACCTTATTTGTACCAACTAGTTTGAATATGGTGCGTTTTCGTCCACTCAAAGGTACCGGGCTGATTACTATGGAGGCCAGACTGGTGTTTATTTTGGTTGACAACTTTTTTGGTGGTGATGGTCGTTATCACGCAAAAATTGAAGGGCGAGAATTTACTCCTACTGAACGCCGTATTATTCAGATGTTATTGAAGCTTATCTTTGAAGATTACAAAGAGGCATGGGCACCCGTGATGGATGTGTCATTCGAATATTTAGACTCTGAAGTGAATCCAGCCATGGCAAACATTGTAAGCCCTACAGAAGTCGTGGTGATCAGTTCTTTTCACATAGAACTAGACGGTGGTGGTGGTGACTTCCATGTATCTCTACCTTATTCGATGCTTGAACCAATACGTGAGCTTTTAGATGCGGGTGTGCAAAGTGATAAAGAAGACACCGATTTGCGCTGGAGTAAAGCTCTTCGGGATGAAATGCTGGATGTGAAAGTGACTTTGTCTACCCATATGATGGATCTGGAATTATCTCTAAAATATATCATGAATCTAGAACCGGGCTTTATCATCCCAATCGAAATGCCGGAACATATTACGGTATTAATTGAAGATTTACCGACTTTTAGAGCCAAATTAGGACGATCACGAGATAATGTGGCACTTAAAATAATTGAAAAGATTCCGCGCCCAACTTCAGTGAAGTCTGAGCTGCAACTATTAACCAAAGGTGGTCGAAGAATTGATAGCGACGCCGATTTGCAAACCCTTGAAGATGATTGGTAAAGCCTTTTGTCCAGAGTCTGGAGTAAATGATGAGTGAAGAAGACGGTTTAGACGATTGGGCTGCTGCCATGGCTGAGCAAGCTGATGAAAAAGACAAAACTGATGGTGTGTCTGGCGATAATTTTGGCATGGATGCAGAAGTCGCCGAACTTGAAGAATTTGATGAAGACAGGGAAATAACACCCAAAGAAAAGCGCAAATTAGACACCATTTTAGATATTCCTGTGACCATCGCTATGGAGGTGGGTCGAAGCAATATCAGTATTCGAAATTTACTACAGTTAAACCAAGGTTCTGTAGTTGAACTTGACCGAGTTGCTGGAGAGCCATTGGATGTTTTAGTAAATGGCACGTTGATTGCTCATGGAGAAGTAGTAGTAGTCAACGACAAATTTGGTATTCGATTAACTGATGTTATTAGTCAACTGGAAAGAATCAAAAAGCTTAGATAAAGAAAAGTCATGTAAAACATGGGCTTGGATAGTTCTTGGCTCATGTTTATGTATCTCTTTTGAGGCCGTTTCGGCGTCTCAAACCATATCAACCCCCACCTCAATAGTGTCAATTTTCCTTTCCTTATTATTGGTTATTGGCGTTGTTTTTATGCTCGCTTTCCTTATGCGACGGTTTAACGTCACTCAATCTGGCACCTCAAACATAAAAGTTGTTGCCTCGATGATGGCTGGTGCCAAAGAAAGGGTCATAGTGATTGAAGTCGCTGGTGAACAGCATTTGCTGGGCATAACAGCTCATAATATTAACCACTTAGTGACCTTGTCTACACCTATTGATAATTCGGCTGCATCACCTGGCAACGAAAAATTTAAAGATAAATTAGCACTACTTATGGCGGGTAAAATAAACCCAGCTATGGCTCAAAATAATAAGAAAAACAATATTGACAGAGAGCGCTCATGAAAAAAATATGTTGGAGTCTTTGTTTGTTTTTGCTACTGAGTATTGTTAATGGTCAGGCTTTGGCTGAACCTGGGATCCCAGCGTTAACGCTGACAGATAATCCAGATGGTAGCAAAGATTATACTATGACCCTGCAGGTTGTCGCTATTATGACATCGTTAAGCCTGCTACCTGCTTTTGTGATGATGATGACATCCTTTACGCGGATCATCATCGTGTTGTCTATTTTGCGTCAAGCTATAGGCTTGCAGCAGTCACCCTCTAACCAAATTTTAATCGGTGTGAGTTTGTTTTTGTCGATGTTTATCATGGCCCCTGTGTTTGAAAAAATAAACGAAACAGCATTGCAACCTTACTTAAAAGAAGACATTACCTCGATACAAGCCTATGAAATAGGTAAAGAGCCATTACGTGCCTTTATGTTAGCTCAAACACGGGTAAAAGATTTAGAGACCTTTGTACAAATTGGCGGTATGGATGGACAATTCCAAGATCCAGTTGACGTGCCTATGAACGTTTTGATCCCAGCCTTTGTAACTAGCGAACTCAAGACTGCATTTCAAATTGGTTTTATGTTGTTTATTCCTTTTTTAATTTTAGATTTAGTGGTTGCCTCCATATTGATGGCGATGGGCATGATGATGTTGTCACCTATGATCGTGTCATTGCCTTTTAAACTGATGTTGTTTGTATTGGTGGATGGTTGGAATTTAATATTTGGTACCTTAGCCAATAGTTTTGGGATGGGTTAGCGAATGTTACATAGTCAAAAAATTAATTATAAGGTACGCCAATGAGTCCAGAAGTATTTGTTGAAATACTTAAAGAAGCATTACAGATGGTTATTCTGTTGGTTTCAGTGATTATCCTGCCCAGCCTATTTGTGGGGTTAATTGTTGCTGTGTTTCAAGCCGCAACGTCTATTAATGAGCAAACTATGAGTTTTCTGCCACGTTTAATTGTCACTTTGTTAGCACTAAGTTGGGGTGGGCATTGGCTAGTACAAAAGCTTATGGACTTTACTTTCACTATGGTAGAGAGAATTCCTGAGGTAGTGGGTTAGTGCGGTTCGTTCTTAAGACTCAAGGCTAAAACTTTGGATATAGCAACGGCTACAATTATGCAGTATTTAGCGGATTTACTGTTGCCATTTATGCGCATCTCAGGGTTATTTGCCTCTATGGTTGGTTTAAGCGCGAATAGTGTGCCGCCAACTACAAGGGCTTTGCTTACACTTTTTTTAACCCTTATTATTATGCCCGTTATACCGCCAGTTCCTATCCCAGTAACAGACGTCTTTTCAGTGGGAACTTTCCTCTTAGTGATGCAGCAATTAATTATTGGCATAGCATTGGGTTTTTTGTCGAATATGGTGCTCAATACCTTTGTATTGGCCGGGCAAATAGTCGCGTTGCAAACAGGGTTGGGCTTTGCATCCATAGTTGATCCCGTAAATGGAATAAGTGTGCCTGCCGTGGGGCAGTTTTATCTTATCTTGGCCACTCTTTTATTTTGGTCCTTAGATGGCCATTTATCTATGATCCGTATGATTGTGATGAGCTTCGAAGCTTTTCCTATTGGTGAAGCATGGTTTGCCCCACAACAGTTTAGAGATATTGCTCACTGGGCAGGCTGGATGTTTATTTCAGCTGTCACGATATCTTTGGCACCTATTGTGTCATTACTTATTGTTAACTTAGCCTTTGGTGTGATGACAAAAGCAGCCCCGCAACTGAATATATTTAGTATAGGTTTTGCTATCGCTCAAATTATGGGACTAATAATAATTTGGTTAACTCTAGACAATTTAACTCATCACTTTGAAGTGATGTGGGAACGGGCACAACTTATGATGTGTCAGCTAGTGTTAGTGTGTACTTAAGTGATAGTGAATTTAAGTTAAGAGAGGTAAACCATGTCTGATGCAAACGAAAAAACAGAAGAACCTACCTCCAAGAAAATTGAAGATTCCCGTAAAAAGGGACAGATTGCCAGATCTAAAGAATTGTCTACGGCTTTGGTCTTAGTTTCTAGTGGTATTTGTTTTTTACTTATTGGCTCGCAAATTGCCAGCGCATTATTTGAAATAACACAGCGCACGTTTACTCTGTCTCGTGATGAAACCTACGATTTTACCCATATGTTTCAAGCCTGGGGATTTGCATTCGAAACCATTAGTATGCCAGTTTTACTGTATATGGTGATTGTCACTATTGCTGGTATATACGGGAATATCGCTTTGGGCGGTTATAATTTCACTTGGGATGGTGCCGCACCAAAAGCTCAAAAAATCAGTCCTATAGCGGGCTTTAAACGTATGTTTGGTATGAATAGCGTGGTGGAATTATTTAAAGCGGTAGCTAAATTTGTGGTGGTGGCGTTGATGGCATATGTAGCATTGATACTCTTTAAAGATGAAGCATTACATTTGGACTTAGAGCTGTATCCGCAAAATCTTTTTCATGCGCTGGATTTAATTGCATGGGGATTTTTGATTATGTGTTGTGCTTTGATACCTATTGCGGTTTTCGATGTGCCTTATCAAAGTTACAAACATAACGAAGAAATGAAAATGTCTATGCAGGAAGTCAAAGACGAACGTAAAAACGCCGATGGCGATCCCCAAGTAAAAAGTAGGATCCGTAAGTTACAGTATCAAGCTGCCGCTAACCGGATGATGCAAGAAGTGCCAAATGCTGATGTGGTAGTCACCAACCCCACACACTTTTCTGTGGCGTTAAAGTATGATCAGTTTGGCAATCGCGCGCCGACTTTAGTGGCTAAAGGCGTGGATGAAATGGCCATGCATATTCGTACTATCGCTAATGCACATGAAGTCCCTATTGTGGCATCTCCTATGCTAGCTAGGGCTATATATTATTCTACTGAAGCAGAACACGAAATCCCCGAAAAACTGTTTATGGCTGTGGCTCAAGTATTGGCCTATGTTTATCAGTTAAAAGCTTATAAACAAGGCAAGGGTAAACGTCCTAAACCATTGAAAAGTAATTTGCCCATCCCCCCAGAGTTAAGACGCTAAGGGTTTTCTTAGTCTTCTTCACAAAGGATCCTATTTTCTCAATAGACTTGGCGCACTAGTTGCAGTCACCTTCTTTAAGATTAACAAATTCAACAAAGCGTCAATAATTCGTTTATGCAATTAGCATCTTATTTCGGTAGGTTTGATAAAAACCAATTCAAGTCAGTATCATCTGGTTTAGGCGCACCAATAGTCTTGTTAGCAATAATGGGTATGGTTATTTTACCTATGCCAGCATTTTTGTTGGATGTCCTTTTCAGCTTCAATATTGCCTTGTCTTTAGTGGTTATCTTGGTGTCAGTGTTTACTAAGAAACCCGTAGATTTTGGCATTTTCCCATTAGTGTTACTTATCGCGACTGTATTGAGACTTGCGCTAAATGTGGCGTCGACTCGAATTGTATTACTTGAAGGCCACGAAGGTGGGGATGCAGCAGGCAAGGTGATACAAGCCTTTGGTGAAGTAGTGATTGGCGGTAACTATGCAGTAGGTATAGTAGTTTTTGCCATTTTGCTCATTATTAACTTTAAAGTGGTTACCGCCGGCGCGGGGCGTATTTCAGAAGTCAGTGCACGTTTTACATTAGATGCTATGCCCGGTAAACAAATGGCCATAGACGCAGACTTAAATGCTGGCTTTATAGATTCTGATCAAGCACGAGAACGCCGTCATGAAATCACTACTGAGGCTGACTTTTATGGTTCTATGGACGGTGCCTCCAAATTTGTAAAAGGTGATGCTATTGCTGGTTTGTTCATCATGCTAATTAACTTAGTGGGTGGCTTATTTATCGGGATGATCCAACATGATTTGGCTTTTGGTGATGCGGTTGAAATTTATACTTTACTGACCATCGGTGACGGATTGGTTGCACAAATTCCCTCGTTATTGCTGTCAGTAGCGACCGCCATTATTGTGACAAGAGAAAATGACTCACAAGAAATGGGTAAAGAACTAACCAGACAATTAGGTAATCAGCGGGCGCTTTATATCACCTCTGGGATTTTGTTTGTAATGGGAATTGTACCCGGTATGCCTCATATAGCCTTTTTAGGATTCAGTGCTGTGGTGGGTGGTTATGCTTATTACAGTCAGTGGCGCGCACAGAAAATTGCCAATGATCCACAAACGGTTAAGTCTTTGCCTGAACAAAATCAACAACCATTAGAAATAAAAGAGCTTGGTTGGGATGACGTCCAGCATGTTGACACTATTGGCTTAGAAGTAGGTTATAGATTAATCCCATTGGTTGACAAAGCACAGGGTGGCGAATTACTCACTCGTATTAAAGGCGTACGGAAAAAATTATCTCAAGAACTGGGTTTCTTGATCCCGCCAGTGCATATTCGAGATAATTTGGACCTAAGTCCAAACAACTACACTATCGCTATGTTGGGTGTCACTGTTGGTGAAGCGGAACTGAGTCATGATGATGAGTTAGCAATTAACCCAGGACAAGTATTTGGAAAACTAGACGGTAAAGCAACTAAAGATCCTGCTTTTGGACTTGATGCGGTATGGATCAAAGCCAATCAAAGAGAACACGCACAAACCCTTGGTTATACAGTTGTAGATGCAGCAACGGTAGTGGCAACGCACCTAAGCCAATTGTTAACCAATAACGCCTATCAGCTGTTGGGTCACGAAGAAGTGCAACAACTTTTGGATTTACTAGCCAAAAACAACCCTAAATTAGTTGAAGGTTTAGTACCTGATATATTGCCTTTGAGCACTGTCGTGAAAGTCTTACAAACCATGCTTTACGAAGGCGTACCCATTAGGGACATGCGTAGCATAGTCCAGACGTTATGTGAGTTTGGTCCTAAAAGCCAAGATCCCGATGTATTGGTTTCTGCGGTGCGTATTGCACTTAAACGGTTAATTGTGCAAGAAATAAACGGTGGTTTGGCCGAAATCCCTGTTATTACTTTGGCACCAGAATTGGAACAAATGTTGCACCAGTCTCTACAAGCTGGTGGATCGGATGGTGCAGGAATTGAGCCGGGCTTAGCAGAACGTTTGCAAGGTTCCTTGAACGAAGCGGCTCAACAACAAGAGTTAGCGGGTGAGCCTGCGGTATTACTGACTTCAGGTATGTTAAGACCCGTATTATCAAAATTTTTAAAACATTCAGTCAGTGGATTACATGTGTTGTCATATCAGGAAATACCTGATGACAAGCAAATCAAAATTATTAGTGCCGTGGGTCAATAATCTGACGGAATGAACAGGCGTAGTGATGGTATTTAAAGGGTATATATGAAAATCAAACGTTTTTATGGCAAAGACATGCGAGAAACACTCAAACAAGTAAAAGACGAGTTAGGTGGTGATGCAGTTATTATGTCAAATAAAAAATATGCTGACGGTATTGAGATAATGGCCGCCTATGATAAAGAACCTGATGCTCAGCTAGTACCTAAAAAAGAAGAGCCCAAAGTTCAAGCTAACCTAAATAGAAAAACACCCACTTTGAGTGAAATTATTGGTGATACTGGACCTGATAGTCTAAAAGCATTATTAGAAAAACAGTCTAAAGGTACCTCTTCATTAAAAACTAATGACGTCAAACCGGTATATAAAACTCAGCAGCAAGTTTATTCCGGTCATGCTATTCCTGCCCGAGCACCTTCGACCTCTCAAGAAAATAACCAACAACAAGATGCTCTTAAAGAAATGCGTCAAGAGTTATCGTCTTTACGCCAGATTTTGCAATTTCAGGTGTCTGGGTTAATTACACAAGAAAAGAACCGGAAACATCCGCTACATGGATATTTATTGCAAAGGTTAAAGCAAATGGGGATTTCGGATGATCTAGCTGAAGAAGTGGTGTCTTATGCCCCTGAAGCTGCAGATGAGAGACAATCATGGCTGTTCCTTCTTAAACTTTTGGCTAATAGATTACAAACCAAACATGATGATATCTTGTCTAATCCTGGTGTGGTTGCACTGATGGGACCAACAGGTACTGGTAAAACAACCACTATCGCCAAGCTTGCGGCACAAGCGGCACATAAATTTGGTGTCGATCAAGTGGCTATTATTACTTTGGATAATTATCGAATTGGTGCCTACGAACAAATTGCAACCTACGGTAAAATCATTGGTTGTAGTGTTAAACAAGCGCAAAATTCAGATGAGCTATCAGATTTACTTTATCAATTTAGAAATAAACGCTTAGTATTGGTAGATACAGCAGGATTTAGTCAAAAAGACGCTAGGTTAATCAAACAGTTAGATACTATGAAACAGAACTCTTGTGCTAATATCAGACATTATTTAGTAATGCAGGCTAATTGCCAGTACCGCGTCATGCAACAGACTGTAAATGAGTACCGACAGATTTCTTTACAAGGGTGTATATTGACTAAATTAGATGAATGTTACAGTTTAGGAGAGGTAATCAGCGTGGCAATTGAGAACAAATTACAAATTTGTTATTTGGCTGACGGGCAACGAGTACCAGAGGATTTACAATCTGCAAGCACAAAATTTTTAATTACTAGTGCCGCGAAGCTTTATAAAAAATTCGGTTTAATTCATAATAGCCCCAATTACATCAATAACGCAGCAGTGGCAGTATGATTGAGGATCAAGCAAGTAGCTTAAGAATAATGAATCAATCTAGGTTAATAAAAGTGATTGCAGTAACAGGCGGTAAGGGTGGTGTAGGGAAAACCAATGTGACTCTTAACACCGCCATTTCACTTGCACAACAAGGCAAAAGAGTGATGGTGTTGGATGCCGATTTAGGTTTAGCCAATGTTGATGTGCTTTTAGGTCTTCGTGTAGAAAAAAATCTGTCTCACGTATTATCGGGTGAGTGCACCTTAGATGAGGTGCTTGTTGAAGGCCCCTACGGTATCAAGATTGCACCAGCAACGTCTGGTAGTCAATCTATGACAGAGCTTACTCCCACAGAACATGCGGGTCTTATTCGAGCTTTTAGTGAATTACAATCGAAAATTGATGTGTTGATAGTTGACACAGCGGCTGGTATTTCAGACATGGTATTAAGTTTTTCTAAGGCTTCTCAGGATATTATGATGGTTGTCTGTGACGAACCTACGTCCCTTACCGATGCCTATGCACTAATAAAAATCCTTAATAAACAACATGGCGTATTTCGTTTTAAGATTGTTGCCAATATGGTGCGCAGCATGCGCGAAGGTGATGAATTATTTTCTAAATTGAATAAAGTCACTAATAGATTTTTAGATGTGGCGCTAGAACTTGTGGCCGTTATCCCATTTGATGAAAATGTTCGTAAGTCTGTCAGAAAACAAAAAGCGATTGTTGAAGCATTTCCGACCTCACCTGCGGCTATGGCTATTCGAAAACTCGCCAAAAAAGCGATAGAATGGCCCATCCCTAATCAACCAGGTGGTCATTTAGAGTTTTTCCTTGAACAATTGGTCACCAAAAAAATAGCGAGTGATAACCGGTGAATAGTAAAGCTACTGCTTATCACCAACTTGCCGATAAAAATGACTTGGTCGAAAGACACGCATCATTGGTTAAACGGATTGCACATCATTTGATTGCGCGTCTGCCAGCTAGTGTCTTGGTAGATGATCTGATTCAAGCGGGTATGATAGGCTTATTAGAAGCATCACGAAATTTTGACGGTAGTAAGGGTGCAAGTTTCGAAACATTTGCTGGGATCCGAATAAGAGGGTCGATGCTAGATGAGATTCGCAAAGGTGATTGGACGCCTCGATCTGTTCACAAGAATGGGCGCGCTATCACTGAAGCTATCAATCAGGTTGAACGAGAAACCGGTCGTGATGCCCGCGATTTAGATGTTGCTGTAAAATTACAAGTCAGCATCGACAGTTATCACCGAATGTTAAATGAAGTGAATGCTGGAAAAATTATTGGCATGGAAGACTTAGGTGTAACTGAAGATGTTATCACTACAGAACAAACAAAAGGTTCTGACACGCCCTTTGAAGATTTTCTTCAAGGTTCTTTTCAAAAGGCATTGGCACATGCCATTACAACATTACCAGAGCGTGAGGCAATTGTTTTGTCTCTATATTACGACGAAGAGCTAAACTTACGAGAAATTGGTGAAGTGCTAGATGTTAGTGAGTCTAGAGTGAGTCAAATACATAGCCAAGCCATGCTGAAACTTAAGTCTCGCATGCAATATTGGCGTTTAAACGAAAAATAATTATAGCAATAAAATTGGGTTTTAACCTAAGCGTTAGAGCTCTCACGGAGGTTGTTTTGGATAAGAATATGAAGATCCTTGTTGTTGATGATTTTTCAACAATGCGAAGGATTATCAAGAACTTACTTAAAGATCTTGGCTTTGCAAATATACAAGAAGCAGATGACGGCAATACAGCATTGCCTATGTTGCAGCAAGGTGATTTTGATTTTGTGGTTACCGACTGGAATATGCCTGGCATGCAAGGTATAGATTTGCTTAGAGCTATCAGAGCAGATGCTAGTTTAAAACATATTCCCGTTTTGATGGTGACTGCCGAAGCTAAAAAGGAACAAATTATTGCTGCCGCACAAGCTGGAGTAAACGGATATGTCATTAAACCTTTTACTGCTGGCACACTAAAAGCGAAATTAGCAAAAATCTTTGAACGACTTGGTTAAGTTCAGACTAACCTGATAGGAAAGACTGCATGACAGCCTTGAATACTGCGCCAATTTCTCTAGAAAACGCAAAAAAATTAGTCACCTTAATAGAAAGTGGAGATAACCAAGGCGCACAAGAATTGCTAGAATCCTCTGGCGCTCAAACTTCAGTAGAGTTATTTGCTGAAGTAGGTAAGTTGACGCGTCAACTACATGATTCATTAAATAATTTTCAACTTGACTCCCGTATCGTAAATATGGCTAAAGAGGATATTCCAGATGCCCAAACACGACTTAATTATGTTATAGAAGCAACTGAAGATGCAGCAAATAAAACCATGGATTTGGTAGACTCTTGTATGCCTATTGCAGAAAAACTGCATGATGGAATAGTCAATGTTCTGCCTGAATGGAATAAAATGATTGCACGTAGATTGCAATTAGGAGAATTTAATCTTCTTGTAAAAGAAATGGATAGTTTTCTTAAAAATGGAAGTGATGACTCTGCTAAATTGACCAGCCTGTTAACTGAAGTACTCATGGCCCAAGGTTATCAAGATTTAACTGGCCAAGTTATTAGGCGAGTTATCGAATTAGTTAAAGAAGTTGAAGATAACTTAGTCTACATGCTCACTATGTTTGGCGGCGTTGAACCTAAAGATGCTGTCGAAATTGCTGAAACTCCTAACAATTCTGAGAATGAAGCCGATAAGATAAAAGCTGAAGGTCCAATATTGGATGCCAACAGCAGAGAAGACGTGGCGTCGGATCAAGACGACGTAGATGATTTGCTTTCGAGTCTGGGATTTTAGGGAGGCTGTAATATGGCTTTTGATGTTGATGAGGAAATACTAGCTGACTTTCTGGTTGAAGCCGGGGAGATATTAGATCTATTACAAGAACAGCTCGTCGAATTAGAAAACAATCCAAAAGATTCAAATCTGCTAAATGCTATTTTTAGGGGTTATCATACCGTTAAGGGTGGTGCTGGGTTTTTATCACTGACTGAGTTAGTTGATATATGCCACGGCGCAGAAAACGTTTTTGATGTAATGCGTAATGGCCAACGTACCCTTACGCCTGAACTTATGGATGTAATATTACAAGCCACTGATGAAGTGGTGCAAATGTTTGATCTTGTCAAAGCAGGAGACCCACTAGTAGCTGCTGAAAAAAGCCTTATAGATACCCTTACCAGACTCAGTAAACCAGAATCTTCCGACAAGGCCGCACCTAAAAGTGAGCCTAAATATGCTGTTGATGAAATTACAACTAATAATGATGTAGCCGCTACTTCTGGTGATTTTAGTGAAGATGAATTTGAGGCGTTGTTAGATGAATTGCATGGCAGTGACGTACCTGCAGCGAAGGAAATTACGTCGGTAGAAGAAACCTCTTCAACTGATCAAGATATTAGTGATGATGAATTCGAGACGCTTCTTGACCAGTTACATGGCAAAGGTCAATTTAAGAGCGAAGAGAAGACTAAAGATAAAACTGTGACGGTGAAAGCAGATCCGGTTTTACCCATGCAAAGCTCATCCGAAGACGACATTTCTGATGATGAATTTGAAGCACTATTAGATGAACTTCACGGAAAAGGTAAAGGCCCAGCGGAAGATTTGCCTGAAAATTTCGCTGCTGTTAAAGAATCAAAACCAGTAGCGAAGCCGGTTGAAGTAAAAAAAGTTGTCACCCCTACCAATAAAGTCGAAGCAACTTCATCTGTAGTCGCTAAAAAGGAAGAAAAAAAGCCTGCTCCCACTCAAGCTGAAACAACGGTAAGAGTTGACACAAAACGCCTCGATCAGATTATGAATATGGTTGGTGAATTGGTATTAGTCAGAAACCGGCTACTGAGTCTTAGTAACAATGCTAATGATGAAAGTATGGCTAAGGCTATTGCTAATTTAGACGTTGTAACAGGTGACTTGCAAGGCGCGGTGATGAAGACGCGTATGCAGCCTATTAAGAAAGTATTTGGTCGTTTTCCTCGGGTTGTACGTGACCTAGCTAGGACATTGAAAAAAGAAATTACACTTGTACTTGAAGGTGAAGATACTGACTTAGATAAAAATTTGGTTGAAGCCTTAGCTGACCCATTAGTGCATTTAGTTCGAAATTCGGTTGACCATGGTATTGAAATGCCCGAAGACAGAAAGGCTGCGGGTAAACCGGCTATGGGCACAGTTAAATTATCAGCTTCTCAAGAGGGTGATCATATTCTATTGAGTATTATCGACGATGGTAAAGGTATGGACCCAGATAAACTCAAGGAAATTGCTATTTCTCGTGGGGTCATGGATGCTGATGCAGCCGCAAGAATGAGTGACTCTGATGCATTCAATTTGATTTTTGCACCCGGTTTTTCAACTAAGACAGAAATATCTGAAGTATCAGGCCGTGGTGTCGGTATGGATGTGGTAAAAACTAAAATCAATCAATTGAACGGAACTGTCAATATTGATTCCAAGATGGGTGTGGGCACAACTCTTGAGATAAAAGTGCCATTGACCTTGGCAATATTGCCGACACTGATGATAGTGATCGGTGAGCAAACATTCGCTCTTCCCCTAGGGTCTGTAAATGAAATCATCAACCTTGATATGCAAAAAACCAATACCGTTGATGGTCAGTTAACTATGATTGTCCGCTCTAAAGCTATTCCTTTATTTTATTTGGGGGAGTGGCTAGCAAGAGGAAGGGTTAATATTGATAAGAACAAAGGTCATGTTGTTGTAGTGCAAATTGGTACAAAGCAACTTGGCTTTGTCGTTGACGCACTTATTGGCCAAGAAGAAGTGGTTATTAAGCCACTAGATGAGCTTCTACAAGGTACACCTGGAATGGCGGGAGCAACAATAACTAGTGATGGTGGGATTGCTCTGATATTAGATGTGCCGGGTTTACTGAAAAGGTATGTCGCAAAAAAAACATAGACATTTATGTTTCTGATACACCTAACTTGAAATTGATAGTTATAAAATAGGTAAGATAGGCGAAAATGGCTTACAAGATTTTAATAGTTGACGATTCAACTTTTTTTCGTCGAAGAATAAAACAGATACTGGAAGAAGACTCTGAATTAGAGGTGGTAGGTGAAGCTAAAAATGGAAAGGAGGCGTTAACACTTGTTGCTTCTTTAAGACCTGATGTTGTGACAATGGACATAGATATGCCGGTTATGGATGGCATATCAGCTGTGAAGAGAATAATGGCCAGTAATCCTGTTCCTATTATAATGTTTTCATCACTGACTCAAGAGGGTGCACAATCAACATTGGATGCTTTGGATGCAGGTGCATTAGATTTTCTTCCAAAGAAATTTGAAGATATTGCACTCAACAGAAAAGAAGCGATTTTGTTATTACAAAGCCGTGTTAAAGCCTTGTGCGGAAGAAAATTGTTTGGGCCCAGTTCTTTATCGAGACCACGCTTAAATCCATCTAATTTTGTACCACCGCTTAATACCAATAATCAAAAGAGAACTGCAAGTAAGTTTGATGCAAAGACCAATTTTAACGCTGCCACATCAAGTCACTATTTATGTTTAGCTATTGGTGCATCTACAGGCGGGCCTGTGGCTTTACAGAAGATTTTGACGGAGTTACCTGCTCATTTCCCTGTTCCGGTGTTGATGGTACAACATATGCCAGGTTCTTTTACTCAAGCATTTGCCAAACGCTTAAATGATTTATGTGATGTGAAAGTAAAAGAAGCTGCTAATGGCGAAATATTGACCCCAGGGGTATGCTATCTGGCTCCCGGTGGAAAGCAGATGACCATAGAGGGCAGAGCGAGTAATGCAAGAGTTGTTATCTCTGAGCCAGAACGTTTTCCTTCTGCTAGTTACAAGCCTTGCGTTGATGTGACTTTTGACTCCGTTGCTCAGGTTTATTCAGGTAATGTACTTGCCATTATACTAACAGGTATGGGTGCTGATGGCCGCGAAGGGTGCAAAACGTTAAAAGCCAACGGTGCAAAAATATGGGCGCAAGATGAGCAAAGTTCTGTAGTGTATGGAATGCCTCAGGCTGTAACAGTAGCCAATATATCCCAAGCGAATTATGATATTGCTCATATGGCGAGTCATATAAACAACGAAATACTAGATTAGGGTCAAAGGAGCACTTTGGGTGTTTTTAAAAATATGAATGTCGACCTTATTGTCGTTACTCCAGCTTCGTCCATAGTATATCAAGCGTGGTCATTGGTGTGGTAGTTTGGACGGTTGCCAATCATAAAGGTGGTGTTGGTAAAACCACGACAACAATTACCCTTGGAGGGTTGTTAGCGCAAAGTGACCAGCGAGTAATATTAGTTGATACCGATCCACAGGCTTCATTAAGTTATTATTTCGGTGTTGATTCAGAAGAATTGTCTGCTAGTTTTTATAACGTATTTATTGCGGGAAAGTCTGTTACTAAAGAAGATGTCTTAGATTGTTTATGTTCGACAAAATTAGACAATTTGTTTATTTTACCAGCGACAATGGCTTTAGCAACTCTTGACAGAAAGTTAGGCACTAAAAGTGGTATGGGACTAATTTTACGCCAAGCATTGGAGCTAATTAGTGATGAATTTGACTATGCTATTATTGATTGTCCACCTGTTTTAGGAGTGTTGATGATTAATGCTTTAGCTGCTTGTGACAGAGTTATTATCCCAGTTCAGGCAGAATTTTTAGCTTTAAAGGGTTTGGATAGAATGATGCACTCCATGAAAATCATGCAAAAATCATTAGACAAAACCTTTGCTTATACGATAGTACCTACAATGTTCGATAAACGTCTCAACGCGGCGACTAAAGCATATAGTACATTAACTCACACATATAAAGAGGGGGTTTGGGTTGGGTTAATTCCAGTTGATACACGATTCAGAGATGCTAGTCAGGCTCAAAGCCCACCATCTGTGTATTCCCCAAAATCCCGAGGGGTTTTTGCTTATACTAAATTATTGAGTTACTTACAAAAATTGGAAACACAAAAATGAGTGGTAATCCCTCTGCTAACAAAGATGTGATGGAAGATTACATGTCAGCCTTGTTGACCGATGAACCTATTCTTGAAAATGTACAACGCCAGTCGGTTGAACAGTTATTTAAGAGCAAACCAATTCCAAGAACTGAGCCATTTATTGAACCTGCAGCAGAACTTGTTGAAACTGTTTCAGTGATCGCTAAAGTTCTAGAGCCTCAGGTCGAAAAAAGGCTAGTAGTAGAAACGCTATCAACAATTATAAAACCTATTATTCCCGATGGTAAGTTTCAAGTTTTATTGTTTGAGGTTGCAGGCATGACATTAGCTGTTCCGTTGACGGAGTTAGGTGGGATACACCAGATTGAAAGTATTAATCCATTGTTTGGAAAACCTGATTGGTTTAAAGGCATTTTGTTGCATCGTGAAAACAAATATAATGTAGTCGATACTGCCAAATGGATAATGCCTAAAAAATCTGCTGAAAAGCTGGCAGAATCAACAGAATATAAATATCTTATCGTATTAGGTGAAAGTGGTTGGGGGCTGGGCTGTGAAAGCTTAGTTGCAACTGAAGTATTGTTACCAGATGAAGTGAAATGGCGAAATGTCGAGAGTAGTCGTTCATGGTTATCTGGCATGGTAAAAAAGAAAATGTGTGCCTTGATGAATGTGCAGCAGTTGATTAACATGTTGAACCAAGGTTTAAGCAGTAACGATTAGCCTATTTGGGCCGGAGTAATGGGAATGAGTGACGCCAGAAATTCAAGTAATACAATAACCACAGACGGTGATGAAGTACTGCAATGGGTTACCTATAAATTAGGTGAAGAGACATACGGTATTAATGTTATGCAGGTTCAAGAAGTACTTCGCCATACGGAAATCGCTCCAGTACCAGGCGCTCCAGATTATGTATTGGGGATTATTAATTTAAGAGGTAACGTTGTTACCGTAATCGATACACGTTCACGCTTTGGGTTACCTTCTTCTGACATTTCAGATAATACCCGTATAGTGATTATTGAGTCTGATCAACAAGTAGTTGGCATTCTGGTCGACAGTGTTGCTGAAGTAGTGTATCTACGTTCCTCGGAAATAGACAGTGCACCGAATGTAGGTACCGAAGAAAGTGCCAAGTTTATACAAGGTGTTAGCAACAGAGATGGACAATTACTTATCCTGGTCGACTTAAATAAATTACTAAATGACGAAGAGTGGAACGAAATTACTAATATCTAATTGTAAAACTTTGGCCACACGTTTTACTTTGGTGTAGTAATTTTGCTAACTTGTTACGTGCTTTGTTGCCTATTTAGAGATGATTATGAGTTTTCCATTATTATTAAGCTTAACAGCATTATTTGTCTCCATTGTTGGTGTTACTTTGCTGTTCGTGTTGTTTAAGCGTTTTAAAACTCAACTTGAAACCCTTATGTCTCAAAGTAAATCACTTTCAGACTTAAGCAAAAAAGTGCACAATCTCACTGAAGAAATACATGAGATCCGTAGTGGGAATTACGGTGTCATTAGCCGTGTCAAAGAGCTGGTGCAGCAAGTGGATGATTTACATTTAGCTCAGCAAAACATAGTCGAAAATCTAGTTGAACAAGACTCTCAAAGTCGGTTTTACAGCAAAGGTGCTAAGTTAATTAGTCAAGGTGCTAGTCTCGAAGATGTCATGCGCGAATGTGACATGCCAGCTGCTGAGGCAGAACTTCTATTCAATCTTCATAATAGTCAAAGATAACCCCTCTAAACGTTATGAGTTTAATCTATTATTCCTGTCGGTTAGTGCCTATTCATTTATTAGGCAAATTTATTTGAATTACTTAAAAACTTATTTTGTAAGTTTTTTCTCCCTCTAAGACTAATTTTTACATCTTTATATTTTTTCATTTAGACGTCTAGACGTAAAGATGTTGACTTTTTTAGTGTATTAAGCCAGATTTATAAGTATAATTTTTAGTCTAAGATCCGTTATGCCGATAAGAATCCCAAGTAACTTACCCGCACAAAACGTGCTAGATAAAGAGAAAATCTTTGTCATGGATACCCAGCGTGCTGCGACTCAAGATATTAGGCCAATGGAAGTGGGTATCTTGAATTTAATGCCAAATAAAATGGAAACTGAAGAGCAATTTTTACGTTTACTCTCGAATACACCTTTGCAAATTAATATTGACTTAATTCGTATTGATAACCAAGCACCAAAAAATACTCCTGCGGCACATATGGATAACTTCTATGTAGAGTTTGATGACGTGGCCAATAAAAAATATGATGGGTTAATTGTGACTGGCGCGCCGCTGGCGCATCTTGCCTATCAGGACGTAAAATATTGGGAAAAAATGACGGTCATCATGGATTGGGCTCGTCGTAATGTGCAG